>Ga0137409_10001420_pt1 | contig 25898 bp, 24 predicted proteins | sample CZODoug1_16funga_FD_122059 | JGI IMG/M metagenome (GOLD analysis project Ga0137409, IMG submission 122059) | Vadose zone soil fungal communities from Angelo Coast Range Reserve, California, USA - CZODoug1_16fungal (Hybrid Assembly) | ecosystem: Environmental > Terrestrial > Soil > Vadose zone...
CGACGCGGAGCTGCACGACGCGGCGCTGCAGTTCGTGCGCAAGATCAGCGGCTTCCACGCTCCCTCGAAGGCCAATGAGGCGGCGTTCGACGCCGCGGTGCGGGACGTCGCCGCGGCGGGGCGGGTGTTGTTCCGCTCGCTGCACGTTCGGGGGCATGCCGATGCGACTGCCTGAGCGCCGCTTCGCGCTCGCGTTGTGCGCGACCCTGCTCGGCTGCAATCGGGCATCGACGCCCGCGTCCGCCGGCCCCGCCCCGTTCACCAGCGCGAACCCGTTCGCGAGCGCCAGTCCGCTCCTGTACCAGGCGCCACCGTTCGACCGGATTCATGACGCCGACTACCAGCCGGCGATCGAGGAGGGAATGCGCCGCCAGCTGGCGGAGGTCGCCGTCATCGCATCGGATACCGCGGCGCCCGGCTTCGACAACACGATCGTCGCGCTGGAGCGCTCGGGTGCGCTGCTCACGCGTGCCTTCAAGGTTTTCATCGCGATGACGCAGGCCAACACCGACGACACGCTGCAGCGGGTGCAGACCGAGGAGGCACCCAGGCTTGCGGCCCATCTCGACGCGATCCTCATGAACGATTCGCTGTTCCGCCGGGTCAGGAGCATATATGAGCGGCGCGCCGATCTCGGCCTCGACTCGGTGCAGGGCTTCTTGGTAGAGCGCTACTACCGCGACTTCGTGCGCGCCGGCGCGCTGCTGGCGGAGGCGGACAAGGCGCGGCTGCGTGCGCTGAACCAGGAGGAGTCGAAGCTCGCGACCGCCTTTCAGAACCGGCTGCTCGCGGCGACCAAGGCAGGGGCAGTGGTCGTGGGCGACAAGAGCGAGCTCGACGGCCTCGGCGACGCCGAGATCGCCGCCGCGGCCGAAGCGGCGCGCGAGCGCAAGCTCGACGGTAAATGGCTGCTGCCGCTCCAGAACACCACCCAGCAGCCGGCGCAGGCCTCGCTCAAGAACCGGGCGCTGCGGCAACGCTTGTTCATCGCGTCGACCACGCGAACGGAACGCGGGGATTCGAACGACACGCGGGACATCGTCAAACGGTTGGCGCAGCTACGCGCCCAGCGCGCCCAGCTGCTCGGCTACCCGAGCGTCGCCGCGTTCGTGCTCGACGACCGCATGGCCAAGACCCCGGACGCGGCGATCAAGCTCCTGAGCGACCTGGTGCCGGCGGCGACCGCGCGGGCCGCGCGCGAAGCGGAGAAACTGCAGGCGAAGATCAACGCGCAGCGCGGTGGCTTCAAGCTCGCCCCTTGGGACTGGCAGTACTACGCCGAGCAGGTGCGCAAGGCGGAGTACGCGCTGGACGAATCCCAGCTCATGCCCTACTTCGAGCTCGATCGGGTGCTCAAGGACGGCGTCATCTTCGCGGCGAACCGGCTGTACGGGCTGACCTTCAAGCAGCGGACGGACCTCCCCGTATACCATCCCGATGTGCGGGTGTTCGAGGTGTTCGATGCCGACGGGACGTCGCTCGCGCTCTGGTACTGCGACTATTTCAAGCGCGACAACAAGGGCGGTGGCGCGTGGGAAGACGCGTTCGTGGAGGGCAGCGGATTGTTAGGCACCAAGCCGGTCGTCTTCAACGTCGCGAACTTCACCAAACCGGCCCCGGGCCGGCCGGCCCTGCTGCGCTTCGATGACGTGAAGACGATGTTCCACGAGTTCGGGCACGCGTTGCACGCCATGCTCACGCGCGTCGAGTACCCACGACTCACCGGCACCAACGTGCCTACGGACTTCGTCGAGTTTCCCTCGCAGTTCAACGAGCATTGGGCGCTCGAGCCCAGCGTGCTGGCACACTACGCCAAGCACCACAAGACCGGGCAGCCGATGCCGCGCACGCTGGTCGACAAGATCAAGCGAGCCCGCACGTTCGACCAGGGATTCGCCACCACCGAGTACGTAGCCGCCGCCCTGCTCGACATGGCATGGCACAGCCTGCCGGTGGGCCCGCAGCAGCCGGATATCGGGGCCTTCGAGTCCCAGGCGCTCAAGCGGTTCGCCGTGGACGTGCCCGAGGTGCCACCGCGCTACCGCACGACCTACTTCTCCCACATCTGGAACGGCGGGTACTACGCCGGCTACTACGCGTACTTGTGGAGCGAGGTGCTCGATGACGACGCCTACGCGTGGTTCAAGGAGAACGGCGGCATGACCCGCGCCAACGGCGCCCGCTTCCGCGATATGATCCTGTCGCGGGGCGGGACGGGCGACATGGGTGCGTTGTACCGCGCCTTCCGGGGGCGCGATCCCGAGGTAGGGCCGTTGCTAGAGGAGCGAGGACTGCAGACGGATCAAAAATGACGCGGAAAGGCCTGAGCGCTGACCTTCTCAGCCTGACCTCGCCGCGTCGCGGCCACTTTCGCCTCGAATCGGGCCATCACGCGAATCTCTGGCTCGATCTCGAAGGCCTCTTCGTGCAACCAGCCCTCGTTCGTCCGTTCGTCACCCGCCTCGCGCGAGCGCTCCGGCCCCACCAGGTGGCGGGGGTGTGCGGACCGCTCGTCGGCGGTGCGTTCCTCGCCCAGATGCTCGCCTCGGCGCTCAAAGCGGAGTTCTTCTTTACGGAGCGCGTGCTGCCCGGCGAAGGAGATGGGTTGTACCAGGCGCAGTATCATCTCCCGCTTGCCGCCCGCGGCCGCGTGGGGGACAAGCGCGTCGCCATCGTCGACGACGCGATCAGCGCCGGCTCCGCGGTCCGGGCGACCTACGCCGAGCTGCAGGGGCACGGCGCCGAGCCGGTCGTCATCGGGGCGCTGTTGGCTCTCGGCAGCGCGGCGTCGCCCTACTTCGCGGAACGGGGGGTGCCGATCGAAGCGGTGGCGCGCGTCCCGTTCGACCTGTGGGTGCCGGCCGAATGCCCGTTGTGCGCGTCCGGGCAGGCACTCGCCGATCCTTGATTGCGACCGCGACAGCCAGCACCTTAAGCGCGACCCAAAGGAGGTCTCATGACCCCGCTCGTCTCGCTGTGGCTCCCCATCCTGCTGTCGGCCGTTGGTGTTTTCCTCCTCAGCTCCCTCCTTCACATGTTCACCGGCTGGCACAAGAGCGACTACCTCAAGGTGCCGAACGAAGACCGCGTGATGGACACGCTGCGTCCGCTCGGCATTCCGCCCGGCGACTACATGATGCCACGGCCGGAGAGCACCGAGCAGATGCGGTCCCCAGCGTTCGCCGAAAAGTTCAAGAAGGGCCCCGTCATGATGTTCACCGTCATGCCGGGTGGCTCGATAGCGATGGGGAAGAACCTCGTTCAATGGTTCCTCTTCTCGGTGGTCGTGGGGATCTTCGCGGCGTTGGTCGCGGGAAGCGCGCTACCCCCGGGCGCGGGTTCCCGCGCCGTTTTCCACTTCGCGGGCCTCACCACGTTCGTCGCGTACACGCTCGCGCTCTGGCCGATGTCGATCTGGTACCGGCGCTCCTGGGTCACCACGATCAAGGCCACGGTGGACGGGCTGATCTACGCGCTGGTTACAGCGGGCGTGTTTGCGTGGCTGTGGCCCCACTGATCTTCTCGCCCGACCCCGACTCCCTCGGCCCAGCTCACCTCAAGGCCGCGGGCTTTGAGCTGTGGGTGCACGATCGCCGATCTCCGGAAGCCCAGGACTACTGGGAAGGCAACTGGCTCGTCGTGACGGTGCGTTGCGTCGCTGAGGGAGCGACCATCTGGACCACTGGACCGCTGGTGCGGGTCCCGGACCTGGCGCGCTGGGCCGCCGCGCTCGCCCACTTGCACCAGCGGCCGGAGGGGGTGGGGGTGGCCACGCTCACTTCCGACGAACCCAATCTCACCGCGGTGGTCCGCTCGACCGACCGCACCGGCGAGCTACAGCTCGTGGTGGACATCACGCCCGATCCCCTGACGCAGGAGCATCGACTCAGGTTCACGGTCGAGCGGTCAGAGCTTCCGGATCTCGTGCAACAGTGCCGCGGCATCGTAAAGGCTTACCCGGTGCGGGATCCCGACGGCGCGCGGGATGCCTGAGTAGTTGCAGCGGGGCGTCCGGCCGGCATCTTTAGCTGCCACGGCTCGACCGGGGAGGGGCCATGGCGCAGAAGCCGAAGCATGCACTCATCACCGGAAGCTCGCGCGGCATCGGCCGGGGTATCGCGCTCAAGCTCGCCGGGCAAGGCGTGAAGGTCGCGATCAACTATCGCAAGAATGAAGCGGCCGCGAAGGACACGCTCGGCAAAGTACAGCAGCGCGGCTCCGACGGATTCATCGTTCAAGCCGACGTATGCCGTCCCGACGACATCACCCGCATGTTCGCGCGCGTGAAGAGCGAGTTCGGGAAGCTCGACATCTTCGTCAGCAACGCCCGACCCGACGTGCCCGAGTTTTACCAGGGGCCCATGAACATCACCCTAGAGCAATGGGACGCGGCCATGAACTCCCAGGCGCGGGCGTTCCTGGTGGCAGTGCGGGCGGCGTGCCCCCTCATGGGGGAGGGCGGGAGGATCGTCGCGATCACCTACGCGCCGGGCGGGCGCACCGGCAGCTGGCAGCCGTGGGTCGGCATGGGCGCGGCCAAGAGCGCCATGGAATCGCTGTGCCGCTACTTCGCCGTGGCACTCGCGAAGCGTGGCATCACAGTGAACGCCATCAGCCCCGGATGGATCGAGGACAGCGTGCTCAACACCCTGCCCGACGTGGCGCAGGACATGATTCGGAAGTGGCACGAGGGAGACAAGGGATGGACGCCGATGGGCCGGCTCGGCACGCCGGCGGACGTCGGGAATGCCGTCTCGCTCCTGTGCTCGGCGGACGCGGGCTGGATCACGGGCCAGGTGATCGCGGTGGACGGCGGTCTGTCGTTGATGGATGCGGGGCTCCCGCTCGACATCCAGCGGGGCTAGCGCGCGGCCGGCACCACGTCGTTGACGACCACGCCAAGCACCTGGGCTGCGAGCTCCGTGGGCGTAGTTTCGGTGAGCTGCGCCCAGTCGGTCGTGGCCACTACCACGAGATCCCTGCTCGGCACGACATACACGAACTGGCCGCCGTAACCCCAGGCGAAAAAGGCGGACGGGTCGGCGTCGGACACCCACCAGAGCATGCCGTAGGTGACTCGCTGCAACGGGCCGACGGTCGTCCGCCAGGCGAACTGCGGCCGGGTGACCGAGTCCACCCAGCTCTCCGGCGCCACGCTCGCGCCGCCCGACCAGCCGCGTTGCAGGAACAGCTGACCGAACTTCAATAAATCCCGGGCGCGCAGCGCGATCCCCGAGCCGCCGTTCACGGCGCCGCGGTCGAGCGGCTCCCACACGACCGTGGGCCCGCCCAGGGCACCGAACAGATGCTCGGCGGCGTACTGCGGCAGCGGCGTCGCGGCGGCGCCCTGCAGGGCGCCGCCCAGCGTGTGCACCGCCGCGGAGTTGTAAGTGAACGTGGCCCCGGGCGATGCCGCGTGGGCCCGGTCGAGCAGGTACTGCACGTGGTTGTCCGCGACGATCCACGTGTTATAGTCGGGGCCCGCGGTCTCATCCCAGGCGTAGCCCGACGTCGTGGTCAGGAGGTGGCGCACCGTGACGGCACTGTCGACTGCGTCGAGCGTGTCCTCCCGGGCGAGATACAGGGCGATCGGCGCCGCCGTCGCGGGAAGCACGCCGTCGTGGAGTGCGATTCCCGTGAGGGCGCCCACGACGCTCTTCGTCACCGAGCGGACGTCGAACAGCGTAGTCGAATCGGTACCGCCGAAGTACTGCTCCGCCACGAGCCGGCCGTGGCGCGCCACGAGCAGGCTCCTGAAGCGGGGAATCCGCGACGCGTCGCCCGCCGCAGCGAGCAGTGCCAGGGCGTTCATCCCCACCTCGGCGGGACTGGCACGCTCCCAGCGCCTCGATAGATCGACGCGGACGGACGCGGTCGGGCCGGTGGGAGCGTCACCGCAGGCGGCGACGAGCACCAAGGCGGCGAGCCCCAGCGCGACGCGCATCTAGTTAGTCCCGCCCGCGGGCGGCGGGGGCAGCTGGCTCACGGTCAGGGGCACCGAGGCCTTCCGTTCTCCGTCGATTGTGATCTCGAAGCGGTACGCGCCGGGGTGCGGGAACGGCACGTCGAACACGAGAATCGCTCCCGCCTCGATGTCGGTCACTCCCGCGGGCGGCTCGGCGAAGTTCACGGTGCCGTTGCCGCCGAGGATCTCGCTGTCCTGCTCGTCCACCAGCCGGATCTGCACCTGGTGCTCGCCGATCTCGGTGCGTTTTCCCTTGAGGCGGAGGACCAGGTGCAGACGGGGATGCATGGCGGGGAACTGCTGCACCCAGATGTGCTGGAAGATCCCCAGCACCGACAGTTTGCCGGCCTGATCGACGATCGCATAGTCGGCGACAACGGCGAAGTCGAGGTGCAAGCTATTTGGCCGAGAACGGGATCGAGGCGCGGGTCTTGTCCCATTCCAGCTTCAGCACGCCGCGTTTTCCCTTCGGCTCGATCGCGATCGTGAACTGCTCCACCGGCTGTGGCAGCCCCTCCAGCTTCATGTCGAGCCGGGCTAGGTCGTATTGGGCGTCGTAATCGGTCCCCCACTGACCGGTGTTCTTGTTGACGATCAGCTTCCAGCCGGTCGGCGACGGGATGGTCCAGAGGCTATACTGGCCCGCCGGCACCGCCGTCCCCGCCACGGTCAGGTCGGCGCTCGTCTCGAGCACCGTGGCCTGGTTCGCGCCGGTCCGCCACACCTGGTTCCAGGGCACCACGTTCCCGAAGATCACCCGGCCGCGCATCGAGGGGCGGCTGTAGCGCACCGAGAGAGCGGCTCCGCCGACGCTGGTGCGCACCGAGTCCGAAGGCGACAGCATCCCGAGCGAGCGAGCCGCGAACGACTTCCCGAGCGCCGCGAAGTCGAGACCCTGCACCCGCTCGACCGTCACCTGCATCGTGCTGCCGACGCCGGAGAGGCCCAGCACGGTGCCCTGCCCGTCCACCTGGGCGCGAAACGGCCCGAGCGGGCCGAGCACGATGGTCATCGAGTCCCCTCCCCGGGGTGTGGCCGTCGCCTCCCACAGCTCGTCCGACCCGAGCGGCAGCATGGTGACGCTGTAGTGGTCGCTGCCCGCGGTCCGGGCCCGGCGCGCCATCTCTTCGATCAATGCCCACCCCTGGCCGATGTAGGGGAGGGCGCCGGGGCCGGCTTTCACGCGCATGGTGGCCGTCGAGTCGTCGCGCGGTATGGTCATGACCACGGTGTCGCCCGAGAAAGTCGCGGTGGCCTTGCGCTCCAGCGGGCCGGGGGCTCCCGAGACATTATGGGTGACGAGCTCGAAGCGTTCGATCGCGCCGCCGGGACCGAAGGTCGCCGTGTAGAGGCGATGTACGGTGCGCGGGCTGCGCACGACCTGCTCGCCCTCGAGCCGGTCGGCGGTCCGGGTGTAACGCTCGATTGCCAGAGTGTCGCGCCCCAGCCGGACGAGGAACTCGCCCGTTTGCGCCGGGAGCGCGACCGGAATGGCGAGCACCGCGACCAAGAGACTCAGCCGTCTGCTGTTCATGGTGTCACCCGAACTGACTTCACGTCGTCGTTCTGCGCAATCTTGTTCACGACGTCCTGGCCCTTGGTGACCTGTCCGAAAACTGTGTGGACGCCGTCCAGGTGCGGCTGGGCGGAATGACAGATGAAGAACTGGCTGCCGCCGGTGTCTTTTCCGGCGTGAGCCATGGACAGCGTCCCCACCAGGTGTTTGTGGACGTTCTTCTGGGTCTCGCACTTGATGGTGTAGCCGGGTCCGCCGGTGCCGACCCGCCCCTTTCCGCTCTTCGAATAGGGATCGCCCCCTTGAACCATGAAGTTGGGGATGACGCGGTGGAACTTGGTGCCGTCGTAGAAGCCCGAGTTGGCGAGCTTCTCGAAATTGGCGACGGTGGCCGGTACCTCATCGGCGAACAGCTCCACGTTGATCGTGCCTTTCGTGGTCTCGAAAACGGCCTGTTTGTTCGGCATCATTACTCCAGCGAGAGATTGTCTTCCACTTGTGCCACGGTCTTCATGCCCACAATCACGACCGATACCGCGTCGTTGTCCAGCACGAAGCGGAGCGCCAGCTGCGCCGGCGTCACGCCCGCCTGCCCGGCCAGGTCCTTGACGCGCTCCGCCACCGCCGTGAGCTGCGCCACGTAGGGGCGCGGCATGCGGGCGCGGATGTCACCTGTTTCCCACGTGCTGTCCCGCCCATACGTCCCGGCGAGCAGGCCGTTGGCGAGCGGCTCGCGCGCGATCACACCGATGTTGGCGGCGTGGGCGACGGCAAAGAAGCGGTCTTCGGCCTCGCGCCGCACGATGTTGTACACGATTTGGACCGTGTCGGGTCGCGTCACCTCGACGGCCGCAAGCCCCTCTTGGGGCGGGTGTACGGAGACGCCGTAGAACCGGATCTTCCCGCCTCGCTTCAAGTCCTCGAGCACGAGGTAGGTGTCGGGGTCGGCGATCAGGCCGAGGGCGGGATTGTGGAGCTGCAGCAGGTCGATGTAGTCGGTGGAGAGGCGCCGCAGCGACTGCTCGACCGCGAACCGGATATAGTCGGGCGAGAAATTGGCGTCGTGGGTCACGGGCAGCGGAATATCGGGTGCGAGCTCGGCGACCGGCCGGCCGGCCGCCTCGGCGATCCGGCCCAACAGCAGCGGGTTCACGGCCCGGTTGTAGAAATTGCCGCCGACCTTGGTTGCGACGAGCACCTGTTGGCGGATTCCCGCGAGCGCCCGGCCCAGGAGCTCCTCCGAGTGACCGTGCCCATACACGTCCGCCGTATCGAAGAAGTTGCAACCCAGCTCGTAGGCGCGCTGGACGGCGCGCAGCGACTCGGCGTCGTCGGTGGGACCGTACGAGTTGGCGAACCGGTTGCCGCCGATGCCCCAACCGCCGAAGCCGATGGGGCTGACCGCGAGGCCGGTGCGGCCTAACACCCGACGTCTCACCGCAACAGGTCCCCGAGCGCCTCACGTGTGGTCACGGGGAGCGAGCATGACGTGCCGACGCACACGGTAGCACTCGGTCGCTCGGCGGTCTTGCGAACCACGAGCTTGCGAGGGCGGTAGGTCTGAAGGGCAAGGAGATGCATGTCACAGGCCGCTCCCTCACCCCTAGGCCCCAGCACCTCGACCCGCGTGACGGGGTTGAGCGCCCAATCAACGGCGCGCACCAGCGTCGCGCCGTACAGCGAGAGCTGAGACGCGGCACCGCCGAACGTCGCGAGCTGACGATCGAGCAGGCGGCGCCATTCTCTGTCGTCAGTGACCGCCCAGAGCCGGGCCAGGACGAGCGCGGCGACTCCGTTCGCCGAGGGCGTCGGCGCGTCCTGCACCGGCTTGGCGGGCGTCGCGAGGTAGGCCGCGCCGGTGCGGTCGCGCGCCACGTCGAAGAAACCGCCCTGCGCGTCGTCCCAGTGGGCCCGGCCGCAGTACTGCATCACGGAGATCGCGCCGGTGAGCCAGAGGTCTTCACCCGTGGCCTCGTAAGCGTCGAGGAACGCCGCCGCCGCGTGGACGTTGTCCTCCAGCAGCCCGCGTGGCTCGGCCCGCCCGATCACGTGGCTCATCCCCTGTTGCTCATCCCACGCTTCCACCCAGATCCGATGGAGGACCTTGAGCGCGAGCGTGTTGCATTCCGGCTGATCGAGCACTGCACCGGCGTGCAGGAACGCCGATGCCATCATGGCGTTCCAGTTCACGTACGGTGTGGTGTCGACGTAGGGGGCTTTGCGCTTGTCGCGGGCCGCCTTGAGTTTCGCGAGCGCGTCCTTGAGGACCGGCCACTCGCTTTCCCCTGGATCGGCCTTCCGCCAGAGCACGTTCTTGCGCGGGTTGTGGTGCATTTCCCCGGCTTCCTCCACGTCAAACGTGCGACGTGCAACGGGGAACGACTTATCGGGCAGTGCCTCACGCAGTTCTTCCAGTGTCCACGTCCAGTAGTCGCCATCGTCGCCGTACTGCACGTCCGCGTCCTGCGACGTGTAGAAGGCGCCCTTGCCCTGGTCTGACAACACTTCCAGCACCCAGCTCACAATGCCCTGGGCCACTTCCTTGAACAGCGGGTGTCCGAGTGCCGCATAACCGTCCAGATACGCGCGCAGCAGCTCCGAGTTGTCGTAGGCCATCTTCTCGAAGTGCGGCACGATCCAGCGCTCGTCTACGGCATAACGATGGAATCCACCGCCCACGTGGTCGCGGATTCCGCCTTTCGCCATCCCAGCCAGCGTCTTCTCCACCACCTCGCGCATCCAGTCCTCGCGCGTGTCGTGCCAGCGGGCGAGCAGAAGTTGCACGGCCGCCGGGTGCGGGAACTTGGGCGCCGTGCCGAAACCGCCGTAGCGAATGTCGAACAGGCGGGCCATCTCGCTCGCGGCCCGCTCCAGGGTCGCCGGGGTGATCTCGCCGAGCTTCGCTTCGTCGAGCGACTCAGCCACGTGACGGCGGATCGCCGTCGCGTTCTCCGCCACCTTTTCCCGCTGCTGGCGGTAGAGGCCGGCCACCTGCCTGAGGACCGAGAGGAAGCCCGGCCGGCCGTAGTGATTGTCCTCCGGCGGGAAGTACGTGCCGCCGAAGAAGACTTCGCCCTCGGGCGTGAGAAACGCCGTGAGGGGCCAACCTCCCTGACCGGTGAGCGCCTGCACGGCGCGCTGGTAGCGCGCATCCACGTCGGGCCGCTCGTCGCGGTCCACCTTGATGCACACGAAGTCGCGATTGAGGGTCTCGGCGACGGCCGCGTCCTCGTAAGACTCGCCGTCCATGACGTGGCACCAGTGGCACCACACGGCGCCGATGTCCAGGAGGATGGGCTTGTCCTCGGCGCGCGCCCGCGCGAACGCCGGATCGCCCCACGGGTGCCACTGCACCGGCTGGTGGGCGGCGGATTTCAGATAGGCGGAGGGTTCGGAGGCGAGGAGGTTCGGCATGCGTCCAGGGTCAGCTAGTCTGCTCCAAGTACCGCACCACCGTCCTGGTCACCAGGTCCGTCCCGATCACGAGGCTTTCCTCGTCGATGTCGAACGTCGGGCTATGGTGCGGCGAGCCTTTCTTGTCGGGCGGTGCGGAGCCCACGAAGGCGAACGCGCCCGGGACCTTCGCGAGGAAATATGACATGTCCTCGCCACCCATGGTGCGGACGCCGCTAATGACGCGGTCTTGCCCGACGATGTCCTGGGCTATGCCTCTCATGAGCGAAGTCATTTTCTCGTCGTTCACCAGAGGTTTCGACAGCCGCCGATACCGCACCTCGGCGTCCGCCCCGAACGCCCGGGCGATGCCGCGCGCGGTTTCCTCGATGAGCTGCGGTGCTTCGTCGAAGAATTTTCCGCCGAAGGTCCGCACGGTCCCCCGCAGATCGGCGCGGCCGGGGATGACGTTGAAGGCGTGGCCCGCGTGCATCTGGGTGACGGAGACGACTCCCTCCTCGAACGGATTGCGGCGGCGGGACACGAGGCTCTGGAGCCCGGTCACGACGTGCGCCGCGATCAGCACGGGGTCGATCGCCTGATGCGGCGCCGCCGCGTGACCGCCGCGCCCCAGGATGGCGATGTCGAACTCGTCTACGGAGGCCATGACGGGGCCGGGCATCAACGCGATGCTCCCCACCGGGATGTCGTTCCACAAATGGATGCCGAACGCGGCGTCCACTTTGGGCGCGTCGAGCACGCCGTCGCGAATCATCGCCTCCGCGCCATACGAGGTCTCCTCGGCGGGCTGGAACGCGAGCTTCACGCTGCCCGGGAGAAATGCGGCGTGCAGCCGGCGCGCCACCTCGAGCCCGATCGCTACGTGCCCGTCATGCCCGCAGGCGTGCATCTTCCCCGCGGCCTGCGAGCGGTACGAGACGTCGTTCGCTTCCTCGATCGGCAGCGCGTCCATGTCGGCGCGGATCAGCACGCAGCGGGCCGAGCCGTCTGAAGCGCCGTCCCGCAGGCCGACCACTCCCGTCTTACCGACGCCGGTCCGCACGGTATAGCCGAGCCGTTGCAGCCGGTCCGCCACGAGCCCGCTCGTGCGCTGCTCCTCGAACCCCAGCTCGGGGTGCTGGTGCAGGTCGCGCCGCGTGGCGACGAGCTGGGCGCGGTCGATAGGGGGGAGGGTGGTCATGCTCTCCTTCCGTTCACCCCGGGCGCCGGCCCGGGGATGACGGGAAGCGCGTTCATACCCGCGAGCTCGGACAGTACCGGTGAATAACACAGATCTCGCACTTCGGCCGCCGGGCGATGCACACGCGCCGCCCGTGTTGAATCAGGGCGTTCGAGAACCACGTCCACTTTTCGCGCGGCACCAGCGCCATCAGGTCCCGCTCGATCTTCACCGGATCTCTTTCCGTCGTCAGGCCGAGCAGAGTCGCGATTCGCTGCACGTGGGTGTCGACCACGACCCCTTCGTTCTTCTTGAACCAGCACCCCAGCACGACGTTCGCGGTCTTGCGCCCCACACCGGGCAGCTGCACCAGCTCGTCCATCGTGTCGGGCACCTGCCCGCCGTGTCGCTCCAGCAGGGCCTGCGCCATCCGGGTGATCGACCGGGTCTTGCTGCGGAAGAATCCGGTGCTGTGGATTTCCTGCTCGAGCACGCGCGGGTCGGCGCGCGCGAAGTCCTCCGCCGTCCTGTATTTCGCGAACAAGGCGGGTGTGACCATGTTGACGCGTGCATCGGTCGATTGGGCGGAGAGAATCGTGGCGACGAGCAGCTCGAGCGCGCTCTTGTGGTGCAGCGCGCAGGCGGCGTCGGGATAGGCCTTCTCGAGGCGCGCGCTGATCCTGCGGACCCGCGCCCGCCGCTCGGCCTCGGTCTCACGGGCCGAGCGCCTTCTCGGTGGGGCGCTCGTCTTCGTGGGCATCACCCCGCCGCGACCAGCCGCGCCCGCGCGAACGCGAGAAACGCACCGACGTCGCGCGTGTTCAGGACCTGGTCGGGCTCGAGCCAGCCCTTGCGGGCGATCCCCACGCCCACCGCGACGTTGGTCATGCCGCTCGTCGAGTGGGCGTCCGCGCCGATCGAGAAAGTGACGCCCAGTTCGCGCGCCCGCCGCACCATGCGCCAGTCGAGGTCGAGGCGATGGGGATCCGCGTTCACCTCGACGGCGATGCCCCGGGCGGCGGCCTTGGCGAGCACCTGATCGAGATCGATCGCGTACGGCTCGCGCTGCAGCAGCATCCGACCCGTGGGGTGACCGAGGATCGCGAGATGAGGGTCGTCCATGGCGGCGAGCACGCGCCGCGTCATTTCGCGTTCAGACATGCCGAAGCGCGTGTGGATCGATCCGATCACGAAGTCGAACCGGTCGAGCACGTCTGGTCCGTAGTCGAGCGAGCCGTCCGCCAGGATGTCGGCCTCGACGCCTTTGAGCACGCGGATGCCGGAGACCCGGGCATTCACCCGGTCGATTTCGTCGTGCTGCTGGGCCACGTCCTCGCTGCCGAGCCCGCCCGAGTACGCGGCCGACTTCGAGTGATCGGTGATGCCCACCCACTCGTAACCCGCGGTGCGGCACGCCGCCGCCCAGTCGGCGATCGTGACCGTGCCGTCCGAGTAGTTCGAGTGGCAATGCAGGAAGCCGCGCAGCTCGCCCTGCTCGACCAGGTGTGGCAGCCGGTCGCCGGCGGCCGCTTCCAGCTCGCCGGTCCCCTCGCGCAGCTCGGGCGGCACCCACGCGAGGCCGAGGGCGCGGTACACGCTCGGCTCGTCGGGAAACGCCCCGGAGAGTGAGACGCCCGCGTGGCGGGCCCGGGTCTCGAGCGCCGCCACATGGGCGGCGGAGCCAGTGGCCCGGATCCAGTCGAGGCCGAATCGCTCTGGCGTGGTGAGGAGCACTTCCACGACGGTTCCGGAGGCGAACCGCAGCGTCACACTGCCCTCGCGCCCCACCATTTCGGTGACACCGGGTGCCTCGCCCAGCCGGCGGACCAGGGCCTGGCGCGCGGCCTGCCCCTCGTGCACCGCGACGAGATCCAGGGCCCCGATCACCTCGCAGCGGCGCCGCACCGCCCCGGCGCTCTCGACCCGCAGCACGCCGGCTCCCGCTAGGCCCGCGAGCGCGCGCCGCACGGCGTCCAGCTCGTCCTGCGCGTGGTGGAACAGCCGCAGGGTGCTTGCCTGGCGCAGGTGCGCGATGCCGCGGCGCACGTTCTCCGCGGTCTTGGCGCCGAAACGCGGCAGCCCCGCCAGGCGGCCGTCGCCCGCGGCCGCCTCCAGCTCGGCCAAAGACTCGATCGCGAGTGACTCGTGGATCTGGCGCACCTTGGCGGCCCCGAGGCCGGGGATGCGGAGCATCTCTGCCAGGCCGGGCGGCACCTGCTCGCGCAGCTCGTCGAGCGCGCTCGAGCGGCCCGTAGCCAGGAGCTCGGACCGGGCGGCGTGCTGCATGGCACGGACGCGAGCGGCGTTCTCCCCTTTTACCACGAGGAACGCGGCGAGCTGGTCGAGGGTCTGGCGGACGGCGTGCTTATCCATGCGTCTCCGATCAACCTAACGGCTCAATCGTGAGGCAGGAACCCGTCCAGCGCCCGCTCGAACTGCTCCGTTGCCTCGACGTGTGGTGCATGCCCCGTGGCCAGCTCGATCACCCCCGTGGAGAGCAGCGCCGCGGTCTCGCGCGCGGCCTCGAGGGGCATGGGGTCGTACACGCCGTGTAGCAGCAGCGAGCGGGGAGCGGTGCCGTTCGGGAAGGTCTGCCGGATCCGCTGGCGCAGGTCGTAGCTCCCCAGACTCTCCCATACCGCCTTGCGGGTGCGCTCAGTGACGCGAAACGGGGTCATCTCACGCGCGTGGCTCGGGTCGCGAAAGTAGCCGGCGACGGATAGCGCGAACGCGATGCGGCGGTACTTTTCGGGATCGGTCCGCGCCAGGCCGGATGCCGCGAGCTCGGCGCGGCTGCGTGCGATCCACGGCTCGGCCATGCGGGCGGAAAAGCGCCGCTCGAATTCGTCGCGCCACGCAGCCGTTACCGGCGCCGCCGAGACCAGCGCCAGCCGGGCGATCCGGTCGGGATGCTCGAGGGCATAGAGCAGGGCGAGCAGGCCCCCCCAGGAATAGCCGACGATGGTGAGGCGATCGAGCTCCCAGTAGCCGCGCAGCGCCTCGAGGTCGGCCACGTGCTCGCGCCAGCCCACCGGCACATCGCGCGGCACCGGTGACCGACCGCCGCCGCGCTGGTCGTAGTAGAGGAGGGCGCGTCCCCCCTCCGCGAGGTGGTCGTACTGGGGGAGCAGGTAGTCGTGGTGGGCGCCGGGACCGCCGTGCAGGACGACCACGGGCGGGCCACGACCCACACGCCTCGTGTAGAGGCGGACGCCGTTCAGCTCGACGGTCGTTTCCGTGGTCGCTTCTGCCATCGCGTCTCAACTTAACCGTTCGCGAGGATGAAGCCGCTTCGCCTGCCAGCCGCCCAACCCGGGCTCGCCGATATCGCGATTCTCTGCCTCCTGGGCGGGGTCATCGCCACCGTGGTCGCGTTCGCGCGCGAATTCCAGGCGCCCTTCGCGCAGGCGGTGCAGATCGACCTGCGCCCCGCGGCGCTGCCGCGCTACACGCTGTACTCGCTGTCGCGCGGCGTCACGGCGCTCGTGATCTCGTACCTCTTCGCGCTGGCGTTCGGCTGGACGGCGGCGAAGTCGCGCGCCGCCGAGCGGCTGCTCCTGCCGCTGCTCGACATCCTTCAGAGCATCCCGGTGCTGGGCTTCCTCCCCGGCCTCGTGCTCGGCCTGATGTCGCTATTCCCCACCCGCAACGTGGGGCTCGAGCTCGCCGCCATCCTGATGATCTTCACCGCCCAGGCGTGGAACCTGGCGCTCTCGTTCTACAACTCGCTCAAGGCGCTGCCGCCGCCGCTGCGCGACGCGTGCAAGGTGGCGGGATGGCCCCCCGGACGGACCTTCCGGGAGCTCGAGGTGCCCGCCGCGGCGCAGGGTCTCGTGTGGAACGGGATGCTGTCCATGGCGGGGGGCTGGTTCTTCCTCATGGTCAACGAGGCGTTCCGGCTCGGCGATCACGACTACCGTCTTCCGGGCATCGGATCGTTCATGAGCGTCGCCCTCGACCGGGGCAACGTGCAGGCGATGGCGCTTGCGATCGCCGCCATGGTCATCATGATCGTGTGCGTGGACCAGCTCTTGTGGCGGCCGCTGGTGGTGTGGGTCGAGAAGTTCCGTCTGGACGAAAGCAGCGCCGGGGAGGCGGAGCCGTCGTCGTGGGTGCTCGACTTCCTGCGTCGGGCGCGGCTGCCGCGCCGCGCCGCCGTCTTGCAGCTGCGCGCCTACCGCCGGGCCCGCCGGGCCGCGCGCCCGCTCGAGCGGCCGTTCCGCGGCGTCGGTCCCGTCATTCTGCGGGGCCCACGGCTTGCGCTCGAGCACCCGGTGGCGCGAAAGATCGGTGCTGTGCTCGCGATCGCGGCGTTCGCGGCCGCCGCGGCGCTTGGCATATGGCGCCTGTGGCTGTTGCTCGCGCAGCTAGGGTGGAGGGAGTGGGGCGAGCTGCTCTCTTCCGCCGCGCTCACGTTTGTCCGCGTCATGGGGTCCGTGATCGTGGCGACGGCGTGGACCCTGCCCGCGGGCGTATGGATCGGCCGCTCGCCGCGCATCGCGCGCGCCCTGCAGCCGGTGATCCAGGTGGTGGCCTCGTTCCCCGCGCCCATGCTCTTCCCGCTCGTGATTCTCTTGTTCGAACGGATCGGCATCGGGCTGGGGATCGGCGCCGTCGCGTTGATGGTGCTCGCGGGCCAATGGTATATCCTGTTCAACGTGATTTCCGCCGTGGCCGCGATTCCGGCCCAGCTCAAGGACGCCGCCGCGGCGTTCCGGCTGCCGCGGTTGGCGCGCTGGCGGCTGTTGTACCTGCCGGCCGCGGCGCCCGCGCTCGTCATGGGATGGGTCACGGCTGCGGGTGGCGCGTGGAATGGCTCGATCGTGGCGGAGTACATCCAGGCCGGAGGCGGGTTGCGCATCACCAAAGGACTCGGCAGCCTGATCAGCGATGCCACCGCGCACGCCAACTTCCCTCTGCTGGCGGGGGGGATCGCCCTCATGAGTCTCCTCGTCGTGGGTTGGAACCGCCTCGTCTGGCGCTCGCTGATGGAGTGGGCCCGGACGCGCTTCGGGTACGCGCAGTGACGCCGGGTCCCGTATTGCTCGAGGCGCAGCACGTGACGCAGCGCTTCCGGCTCCCCAACGGCCAGAACCTCGAAGCGCTGCGAGACGTGTCGCTCGCGGTGCGCGAACAGGAAGTGGTGGCGCTGGTGGGGCCCTCCGGATGCGGCAAGAGCACGCTGCTCCGCCTGCTCGCGGGGTTGGACCGCCCGGTGGACGGGAAGGTGTTGTACCGCGGCCACGCGCTGGACGGTGTCTTGGGCGCCGCGGCGATGGTGTTCCAATCGTTCGCGCTCCTCCCCTGGCTCACGGTGGCGGAGAATGTGGCGATGGGTCTCGAATCGCGGGGCGTGGACGGAGCGGCGCGGCGTGACGCGGTGGCCCGGGCCGTCAACCTCGTGGGGCTCGACGGGTTCGAGCAGGCCTACCCGAAGGAGCTGTCCGGCGGCATGAAGCAGCGGGTGGGCTTCGCGCGCGCCCTCGCCGTGGCACCCGAGATCCTGCTCATGGACGAGCCGTTCGGCGCGCTCGATCCTCTCACCGCGGAGAACCTGCGCAGCCAGGTCGTGGACCTCTGGCGCGATCCCGCGACCGGCGTGAACACGTTGGTCATTGTGACGCACAGTGTCGAGGAAGCCGTGTTCCTGGCGGGCCGGATCGTCGTCTTCGGATCGAACCCGGGACACGTACGCGAGGAGATGGCCAATCCGCTCCCCTATCCCCGGCAGGAGCGGAGCCCCGAGTTCGAGGAGATGGTGGACCGGCTGCATGCGATTCTCACCGCGACCCTCTTGCCCGAGCCCGCGCCGGCCACACCCCAGCGACTCGTGCCGTTCCCTCGGGTGCACGTCTCCGAGGCCACCGGCCTCCTCGACCACCTGCTCACGCGGCCCGACGGCAAGGGACCGGTGTTCGAGCTGGCGGAGGATCTCGGAGTCGACTACGACCGCATGTCGGCGGTGGTGCGGGCGGCCGAGCAGCTCGGTTGGGTGACCACGCCGGGCGAGATCGTACAGCTCACGGCGGCGGGGCGTGAGGTCATGGCCATGGACGACGCGGCGCGCAAGGACATCACCCGGGCGCGGCTCGCCAAGCAGCCGCTGTTCGCGCGCCTCGTGGCCATGCTGAAAGAGAGCGACGGGGCCGTGGAGGATGAAGAGGTGCTCGCCGACCTGACGATCTATTTCCCGTTCATCCCCGCGCAGTCGCTGTTCGCCACCCTGGTGGAGTGGGGGCGCTACGCGGAGCTCCTGGACCACGACGCCGACGCGGGCCGGCTCATGCTGCTGGGGTGGGAGCCGGCAGGCGCCGCCGAAGCGCGGGTCGAGTAACCGCTTGCGCGCTGCTTGACTGCTCCCTCCTAGGCTTCCCCCGGTCCAGCAACCGGGGCGAGCCATGAAGCGCTTCATTGCAATCCTGACACTCGGCGCCTTCCTGCAAGCGTGTATGCGCTGGGGCACCAAGCCGCTCGAGCCCGCGCGGTTCGACGGCACGACCCCCGGTCGCCAGGTCCGCGTGACCCTGGCGGACGGCGGAATCCTGGTCGTGAGAAATCCCTTCCTCAGCGGCGACAGCCTCGTGTGGCTGCGCCCGGTCGTCGACGAGCCTGCGGCCGGCGATGCTCCGCCGCGCGAGCAGCGTCAGGGCATCCCGCTCGCGCGGATCAAGCAGGTCGAGGTTCGGGAGGTTGATGGGGCGAGAACGGCCGTGGCCGTCGTCGCGACGGTGGGCCTCGCCGCACTGATCGTGGCTGCGGTGAATTCGGCCAACGACTGGGGTTCGAGTGGTGGAGGCGGCAGTACTGGGGGCGGCGGCTCGTGCGACTACTGCTATTCTTGCCCCCTCGTATACAGTTGGGACGGGCATGAGTGGAGGCTCGATTCCGGCACGTTTGGCGGAGCTATCATGCACGCGCTCGCGCGGACCGATGTCGACAATCTCGACTTCGCGCGACCGGAGCACGGCGTGATGCGACTCAAGCTGGCGAACGAGCAGCGTGAGACCCACTACGTGGACGCCCTCAGCGTGCTGGCGGTGGACCACGACTCCGGGCTCACGGTCGCGCCAGATGCGGCCGGCCGGTTGCACACGATCGGCGCGCTCACGCCGCCTGCCGCGGCGCGCGATTTCCGCGGCCGGGACGCGCTGGCACAGGTGCGAGCCGCGGATGGCTGGAATTGGGAGTCGAGTCCCGGTGGGCGCGCCGCCATGACCGTTGCCGACCTGCGCGACGGTCTCGAGCTGGCGTTCCCCCGCCCGGGCGGTAGTGGCACCGCGCGGCTGGTGGTGGACGGGAACGTGACGGCATGGGCGGCCTTGATGATGGAGCGGTTCGTCGCCGCGCACGGCCGCGCCACCCAGGCGTGGTACGACTCGCTCGACCGCGACCCGCAGGGAGCCAGGAGACTGGGCGAGGCGCTGGCTCGGCAGGCGTTCTTGAGCGCCGCCGTCCTGGTGGACGGGCGCTGGCGGCCGCAGGGCCTGTTCTGGGACGCGGGCCCCGAGATCGCGAAGCGGCAGGTGGCCCTGCTCGACCTGCGAGGTGTCGTGGGAGATACCGTGCGGGTTCGCCTAGAATCCGTGCCGTCGTTCTGGCTCATTGACCGCGTCGCATTGGACTACGCTGCGGAACGGGCGATCGAGATCACCGAGATCAACGCTGCGAGCGCCGTTGGGATGGAAGGGAACGATGTACGTGGGCTGCTCGGCACGGCAGACGACCGGGCGTTGAAACTCGAGCGGGGTGATTCGGCGCAGCTGTCGTTCGTCGTTCCGGACGCGCCGCCTGGTAAGGCGCGGACCTATCTGTTGCGCACACACGGGTGGTACCGAATCCACGCGCCGGAAGTGGGAGAGCCGGAAGTGGCGCTCCTCAGTGCGTTGCAGAGCGATCCGCTGGGGATCTCCAAGGCCGCCGTGGCCCGGATGAACGCGGCGCTCGGCGCGTTGGAGGTCGCGGGCCGATGAGCGGCCGCGTCGTCTGGGTGACGGGGTTCGGCGCCGTCACGGGGGCGGGTGTAGGGGCGGCGCCGTTGCTCGACGCCCTCCAGGCCGGGCGCTCGTGCGTGCGCCCGCTGCCGGAGCTGAACGGGTGGCCCGCCGCCGCGGCGCCCGACCCGCCGCGCGACCGACGGGCCCGCCATCTGGAGCGCAGTGCCACGTTATTCCTGGCCGCGGCCCAGGAGGCGTGGCGCGACGCGGGTTTGGGGGACGACGGAGCGGCGGTCGCGGACGCCGCGCGCTGCGGCGTGATCGAGGGTTCGTCGCTCGGGCCGCTGGCGGACGCGCTGGAGACGCTGCGCGCCCGTTTGGCTACGGGAGACGAGGCACTTCGCCCGTCGGGGCTGCTGCGCTTCATGACCGGGGCGGGGGGCGCCGCCCTGGCGCACTGTCATCGCCTGCGAGGGCCGGTCCTGCACGTCTCAGCTGGGAGCGTGTCGGCGGCGTGCGCCATCGGCGAGGCGTTCCAGAAGATCGCCGCCGGCCTCGCGGACTTGGTGGTGGCGGGCGGCGCCGAGTGTCCGCTGCAGCGCGACGTGATCGAGCACTTCCGACTGGTTGGGATCCTCGCGACGCCGAGCCACGGAGAGGCGGCGTGCCTACCGTTCGATCCGCGCCGGGGGGGCACCGTGCTGGGCGAGGGTGCGGGAGCGCTGGTGCTCGAGGACGCGAAGCACGCGGCGCGACGCGGGGCACGGCCGCATGCCGTGCTAACGGGCTTCGGGCTCACGTGCGAAGCCTTCTCGATGGTCAGCCCGGAGCCGGGCGGCGCGGGGGTGGCGGAGTCGGTGCGCGCCGCGCTCGGGGCGCGCTCGCCGGACTCGATCGGTTGGATCAAGACGCACGGCACCGGTACCAAGCTCAACGACGCCGCCGAGGTACGGGGCATCGCCAGCGTGTTCGGGATGGGGCTGAGCAACGTGCCGCTCACGTCGCTGAAGCCGGCGCTCGGACACTCGCTGGGGGCGAGCGGCGCGGTGGAAGCGGTGGCCGGCCTGCTCGCGCTGGAAAACGGGTTCGTGCCGCCGACCCTCGGCACCGAGTGCGTCGATCCGGAGCTGCCGCCGTGCCGCATCGCGCTCAGCGCCGAGCCGTCGAACGCCCGCGAGGCGCTGTTCCTGTCGGAGAGCTTCGGTGGGCGGTGCGCGGCGCTCGCGGTGCGCCGCGCGGCGGCTGCCTAGAGGAGCACCGCGAGCGCGTCCGCGACCGCCTTGACCGTCCGGTGGTGCTCCTCAGTGAAGCCCGCCGGAACGTCGGAATCGACGTCGATCTGGCCGAGGATGGTCGGCCCGCGTCGAATCAGCACGACCAGCTCCGACCGGGTCTCCAGATTACAGGCGAGATAGTTGCCCACCGCCCGCACGTCGGGCACGTTCTGGTCTTCCCCCGCAGCCACGGCCGTGCCGCATACCCCCTGCCCAACGGGGATCCGGGTATGCTCGGTCTCACGCCCCGCGAATGCCTCGAGCACGAGCTCCTTGCCGGTCAACATGTAGGCGTAGACGGACGTGAAAGGCGCTCCCAGCCCCCGCAGGCGCTCACAGGCGAGCTGCAGCAGCTCCTGCCGCGACCCGTCGCGCACGTGCGTGGCGCGCAGCGCGCGGACGATGTTCGTCGGTTCCAGGGTGGCCGTCATGTCGCTCCAATATCTAACTTACGCGACCCTCGCGAAAGCTTCGCCCGTGTCCATCCGTCTCCTCGCCCTCATCCCCGTCGCCGCGGCGATCAGCCTCGCCCTCTCGGCCGCGGTCGATGCGGTAGCGCTGCCGCTCTTCCTCGACACGACCGGAACCATCCTCGCCACCGCACTCGCCGGCCCCGGTGTGGGGATCGCGACCGGCGTCGTAACGTCCGCGGTGAACACGCTCCGCAACCCGACCTTCTGGCCGTTCGTCGTGGTACAAATCGTCGTGGCGCTGTACGCCTGGGTTGCGGCGCGCGCCGGACTGTTCCGGAGCTTCCGCACTGCGGTGCCCGCGGGCCTGGGGCTCGGCGTGATCGCGTCGGTGACGTCGACGCCCATCTCCTACCTCGTCTTCGGGTGCACGACCACCGGCGGCATCGCGCTGACGACGGCGCTCGGCAAGGCACTCGGCCTGCCGCCGCTGGGGGCGTGCTTCTTCGGGAGCTTCGTGTCGGATTTCGGCGACAAGGCCGTGACCTTCGCGCTCGTGACTTCGGTGCTGCACGGGTTGCCGCGCCGTACCGCCGCGCGCTTCCCGTGGGCGCTCCGAGCCATCGGCGCGGCGTGACCGGACCGCGGCTGCATCCTTTCACCCTTCTCGCGATCGCGGGCACCCTCCCGGCGCTCGCCTGGATCCTGCCGCCACCGGTTGGGGGGGCATGGACGGCGGCTATCGCGCTGGCGCTCGCGGCGTCCCGGGGCTTACGCCCCGGGCTATGGCCCGCCCTGCTCACCGCCGCGCCGTTCTGGCTCTTTCTCCTGTTGCTCCACGACGTGCCCACGACCATCGCGATCGGCCTGCGAATCACCACGATGGTCGCGAGCTTCGTGTGGCTGGTGGCGGCGCTCGAGCCCGCGCGGCTGGTGGAAGCGATGGTCGCGGCCGGCTGGAGTGCGAGCGTCGCCTATCTCCTCGCCGCCACGCTCTCGGCCGTGCCCGTACTCAAGACCCGTGCCCAGCGCATCGTGGAAGCGCAGCGCTGTCGGGGCCTCTCACCGCGGGGCGGAATCGCGGCCCGGCTGCGGGCGCTCCGCGCCCTCGCGCTGCCGCTCATTCTGTCGGCGCTGCACGAGGTGGACGAGCGCGCGCTCGCACTCGAGACCCGCGGGCTGGTGCCCGGGATCCGTCGCACGCCGCTCGCCCCGCCGCCCGATCCCGTGCTGGAGCGGGCCGCCCGCTGGGCGCTGCTCCTGGCGTGTCTCGCCGCGCTGGTCCGGCGGCTCCTCGTTCCCAGCCCCACATGAAGTCTTTGACGCTCGACCACGCGAGCTTTTGGTATCCGGCCACCGCGTCGCCCGCGTTGCGCGACGTGTCGCTGGAAGTGGCGCCAGGGGAAGTCGTGGCGCTCGTCGGGGCCCTCGGGGCCGGAGCGTCGACCCTGTTGCTCGTTGCGGGGGATCTCGCGCCACGGGTGACCGGAGGACGGCTCGAGGGCGCCGTGGCTCGCCGCGACCGGAGCGGCATCGTGCTTCCGACACCTTGGACGCAGGTCTCCGGTATGGCCTTCACCGTGTGGGACGAAGTGGCCTTCGGTCCGGCGAATCTGGGGTGGCCGGCTCACGAAATCTCGCGGCAGGTCGATCGTGCCCTCGAGCGGCTGGAGCTGGTTCCACTCGCGTCGCGCGACCCCGCCACCCTGTCCGGCGGCGAGTTGCAGCGGGTGATCATCGCCGCCATCCTCGCCATGGACCCGGGGCTCGTGTTGTTCGACGAGCCGGCCGCCGAGCTCGATGCCGAGGGCGCCCGCACACTGTGGCGGCTCATCCGCGTGCTCGCGAAGGAAGGGAAGGGGATCCTGCTCGCCACAAGCGCGCTCGACGCGCTACCAGAGGTGGCCGACCGGGTTGTGTGGCTCGAGCAGGGGGCGGTGCGCGCCGTCGGGACACCGGACCTCCTCGCCGAGGCGGCCGCATGCGACGCGGGGCTCGGCACGAGCGTGGCCACCGTGTGGCGGGATAGCGAACTGCCCGAGCCTGCTCCCCTGACCATTATCGACGCTGTGAGGCGGTGGCGGTGATTCCGGCCCTCCGCCTCGAGGGCGTGAGCTTTTCCTACGGCACGGTGCCGGTGCTCGCGAACGTTTCGTTCTCCATTGCCTCGGGCGAGCGCGTCGCGCTCTTGGGCCGGAACGGCGCCGGCAAGTCCACCCTGGTCCGCCTGATCGCCGGCCTCCAGTGGCCGGATCAGGGAACCGTGTGGGTGGGCGACTGGGACACCCGCGACTGTGTCCCGGAGCAGCTGGCGTGGCGGGTCGCGACCGTGTTCCAGCACGCGGACCAGCAGCTCTTCGCCACCAGCGTCCGCGACGACGTGAGCTTTGGACCGCGCGCGCTCGGCGTAGGGGAGCGAGAAGTGCAGCGACGGACCGAGAGTGCGCTGGAGGACGTAGACCTGACGGCGCACGCCGACCAGCACCCCTACGACCTTCCTCCCGGCTTGCGAAAGCTCGCGGCGCTGGCGGGCGCGCTGGCGCTCGAGCCCGCGTTGCTCGTGCTCGACGAGCCGACCATCGGTCTCGATCGGGCGCTACGCGCACGGGTTACGCGCGCCCTGCTCGAGCGATCCGCTGCGAGCGTGGCGCTGCTCGTGATCACGCATGACTTGACGTTCGCCGCCGAGACACTCGACCGCGGGCTGGTGCTCGATCGTGGCACCCTGGCATGCGACGAGCGGCTCCCCAGTCTGCTGGGCGATGCAACGCGACTCGAGCCCCTGGGACTCGTGCCGCCCGCGGTGGCGGCACTCTCGGCGGCCCTCGACCTCCCGGGCCGGCCTGTGCGTGGGGAAGAGGTGGCTCGAGAGCTGGCGCGCGTTGCCCGGGGTAGGCTGGCCCCCTAGATTGACCGGCCCCCATGCCGACCCTTGATAACCTGGCCGCGCGGTTCGCACACTGTGTGAGCCTGTTCCGCGATCCGAGCGCTAAGACCGAGCAAAAGAAGGAGTTCCGCGGCCTGCTTGGCCTGCTCCAGGAGACGGCCGTCACCCTGCGGCTCGCCTCTGGAGGGAGCGGTATCGAGTTGAACGGCGTGCCGTGCGAGGCAGCGGGTTTGGCGGTGCTTGTGGAGCGCCTCGACCTGCATGGCATCGGCGAGATCGCCATACCCGCAAACCCGCCTCCCGCCCAGTTGTTCGAGCTGCTTCAGGCGCTGGCCGACCAGCCCGGCGCGCACGACGTCGCGAGCCGGCTCGCCGGCGCGGGCGCCGACCGTATCCGCGTCGCGCCTGGGGGTCCGCCCTCACCTGCTGCGGCAGCCGCGCCCGGGCCGGTGGACTCCCCCGAGGACTTTGGTGGACGCGAGCCCGTCGTCCCCAACCCGGACACGCCGGTCGACCGGAAGTCCGGTGCGCTCGGCACGGCGGGTATCCTGCGCGGCGAGTCGATGCGGGACATCAAGTCCGTCCCGCTCGAGGGGGTTCCACTGGTCACGCACGACCCGCCGCCGCCCAAGGCGGCGGACGCCCTGCCGGGCGTGGTGGATCGGGCTCCGCAGCGCAGAAAGAGCGGTGCCGACGAGCTCTTGTCGCTTTCGAGCGAGCGTCACCTCGCGCCGGAGGCTCCACCTGCCGCTCCTGCTCGCCCTGCCTCTCCTCCGGCGACTCCGCCTCTAGCCGACGGCCCTCCCCCGTCCGCCGAGCGCAAGGCCGCTCGCACGCCCGCCGCGCGGGCGACTCTCACCGCCCCCGTGGCGCTGCCGCCCGGTGCCGCTGACGTACTCGCCGACCTCGAGCGCAATAACACCGCACCGAACGTAGGCGACCTGCTGGCGGCGCTGATTGACCACGCAGCGGCGGCGGCCAAGCTGGGCCGCTTCGAGCAGGTGCTCGGTGTGATCGCCGGTGTCATACGGGTGGAGGAGAAAGTTCCGGAGTCGAGCGGGGTGCGGCGGCAGTATGGCATTGCGCTGCGGCGCTTCTACACCAAGTCGGTTCTCGAGGGGCTCTCCCGCTTGCTCGCGGCGCCGAAGCACCGGTCCACCGCGGTGGCGGCACTGCAGCGTGGTGGAGCTGCCGGGGTGGAGGTCCTGATGGATGTACTAGCGGCAGCGCCGACGGTGGGCGAGCGGCGCGCCGTGTTCGATGCGTTGAAGCACATGACGGAGGGGACGGACCAGCTCGTCCACATGCTGGACCATTCGGAGTGGTTCGTGGTGCGCAA
>Ga0137409_10001421_pt1 | contig 25883 bp, 27 predicted proteins | sample CZODoug1_16funga_FD_122059 | JGI IMG/M metagenome (GOLD analysis project Ga0137409, IMG submission 122059) | Vadose zone soil fungal communities from Angelo Coast Range Reserve, California, USA - CZODoug1_16fungal (Hybrid Assembly) | ecosystem: Environmental > Terrestrial > Soil > Vadose zone...
TAAATATGTTCAACATCATATTTTACTCGCCGGGCCAAACCGGCCTACGATAGGGGACACACAGGAGGAAAACGTGCCTTACCCATCCGGTCATCGCGAGGAGACTCGAAGGAGGATTGTTCGGAGTGCTCGAAACCTGTTCAATCGGCTTGGATTCGACAATGTTTCGATCAACCAAATCATGGCAGGCGCAGATCTTACGCGAGGTGCGTTCTACATTTATTTTGCCAGCAAAAGCGATCTGTACGCCGAGGTCTTGGGATGTTTCTTCACCGACCCAGGTTGGAATAATTCCTGGGAGGGGGTGCATGTCGACCTAACAGCGTCCGACGTAGGCCGCCAAATTGTTCGTGCTTACCTGTCTCGACAGCATCTGGAAAGCAAGGGCGGCGCATGTCCGATGGTGGCGTTGCCGAGCGACGTGGCGCGAAGCGGAGCAAGCGCGAAACGGGCCTTCGAGAACGTGTTCAAGGCGATGGTCAGTACTTTGGAAGGCGGGTCAAACGGCAATCGAATTCCGCGGACTAAGGCTCAGGCGATCGCTGCCTTGTGCGTGGGGGGCATGGTGGTTGCTCGGGCAATGAACGACCGCAGGTTTGCGAACGAACTGTGCAACGCATCCATGACAGTAGCGATCAGGTTGGGCGGCTGGAATGACCGCGCGAAATTGAAACCGGAAAAAGCTCAGCGTCACAGACGAGAGCAGCCGTATTGATGGGGAGTCTCTATCGCGTTCAAAAACACATGAGCTCGGGAAGACGCGAAGACCGGCACGAACGAGCGCTCAAGTAACCGGATCAGTTCCTTAAGGGACCAAGAACGGGCTGTCAGTCGGGCCAGGTAGGCGTCTCCTCCGGCTCAAAGCGGAATAAAGCCACTGGATCAATGGTGGCGTCTGCCCACACACGGATGCGATTTCGCGGCTGCACCAGATCGGGGTGCGGATAGAAGCCAGCGTCCACCAGAGCGATGGTTATGCCTTTTGCCCGAGAATCGGGGATCGGCGTGCAGGCGGAGGCGGGTCGGCAGAACTCCGAAGGCTGCCTCTGCATCCAGCTGCCATGCCGTCTGGATCGCCTCATGCAGGGCCGCGTCGCCTTTGGCCAGCAAAGTTTGTAGCAGGTTCTGCTGAACGCAAGCTGGACATGCGCCGTTCTCGCGATCCCAATAGGGATACCACTTAGCCTCGGCCAATACGACTTTGTTTTCGGAGTTCCCACACACAGAGCATAGTCCGAGCGTGTTCGTTGACTGAGGTTGTGCGGCCATCGTCCGTGAGATGCCGGTCGCGAAAGATCGTTACGTCGTGGGCAGCGATAATTTCAAGATCGACGTAACGTTTTGTGGGCAGCGGAATCTGATGGCCAGAGAGATCGGAGCACTCGATGAAGGGCAAGGTTGTACTCGTAACCGGGGCCAATGGTGGATTGGGAACCTATGTGACCCAGGCGTTTCTCGACGCAGGCGCTACGGTTGTTGGCACATCGCGGAAAATACACCAATCTGATTTCGACAACCCAAACTTCACCGCTCTGGCAGCAGAGATCTCAACCCGAGAAGGCGCCAAGACTCTCGTAGATCAGGTTGTGACGCGTTTCGGAAAGCTTGATGTTCTGGCGCACACAGTCGGCGGTTTCGCTGGCGGGCAATCGATCGCGGACACCGACGACGCGACTTTCCAGCGCATGTTTGACCTCAATCTGACTTGCGTGTTTCACATTCTGCGGGCGACGGTTCCATATCTGCGAAAGACTGGCGACGGTCGCATCATTGCGATTGGAAGCCGGGCCGCACTCGAACCTGGCGCCGGCGTGGGCGCTTACAGCGCTTCGAAGGCAGCCATGGTCTCTCTGATACGAACTGTGGCGCTCGAAAACAAAGATGCGGGACTTGCCGCGAATGTAATCTTGCCCGGCACGATGGACACCCCGGCGAACCGCAAAGCGATTCCGAATGCGGATGTCAGCAAGTGGGTGCAGCCGGCCTCGGTTGCGGAGTTAGTTGTCTGGCTTGCCGGCGAAGCTGGCAAGGACGTCAACGGATCAGTGATCCCGGTCTACGGTAAAGATGCTTGAGACCATCGCCAAAGTGATTGTTTACCCCCTGGTGGTATACGCCAGTCTTGGATTGGTGTTTGCGGTGCCATTCGTGTGGCTAGGAGTTCACCGGTTGGATTCCGATGCTCAGGGATCAGGCTTTGGCTTTCGACTGCTGATTCTACCTGGCGTCGCCGCATTCTGGCCGATGTTCTTCTATCGCTTGGCGCACGGGATCGTTGAGCCTCCGATAGAAAAGAATCCTCACCGTTTATCGGGCAAGTCATGATTCAGCCACTCAGATCGATTCATCGTCGCGCATTTGTTGCACTGGCGATAGTCTTGCCGGCGATCCTGGTGGTTGGACTCGTAGCGCGGCGGCCCAGCCTAGCTGCAGGTGTCAAGACTGCCGAAGGGACGGCGCCTAGTCAGTTCCTGATGGAGTCGAGCAATCTGTGGCAGAAGCATTCGATTCAGTCACGGTTCTATAGCGCGCCGGACCGTCCGCAAGACATTTATGTCGTCCTACTGGCGGCGCAAGACCTGACTGAGCCGGACTTGCTGCTGTATTGGGCGACCAATGCACCACACGGAAACGTTGTGCCTGGGGAGGCGAAATTAGAGGGCGCTTTTCGGACGGGCAAGGCCTTTCTTCTTCCGATAGAAAAGCGTGCTGGGTATCTAGTCTTGTTTAGCCCGGCTCATCAGACTGTGTTTGACACTGCGAGACTGGAGAAGTTGCCATGAGCGTCCAATATGGCGCAATCAGTTGGAATCGGCAGAAGAAGGTGTACGACCTGACGCTCGTATCCTTACTCGCAATCTACCTAACCCTCTTTGTCGGTGTCGGAGCTTGGCGAAACCCGAGCGCAACGGCTGAGACACTACTGATCCGGGCGCTAGGAACGGCTGCATTCCTGCTGCTGAACGTCGTGCTGTGCATCGGCCCGCTGAGTCGATTGGATCGTCGTTTTCTTCCGCTGCTCTATAACCGTCGGCATCTGGGCGTCACGACCTTTCTGTTGGGCTTGGCGCATGGAGGGTTTGGTCTGTTCCAGTTTCACGCCTTGGGGAATGCGAATCCTCTCGTCAGTCTGTTCATCAGTAACCTCCGGTATGGCAGCGTTCCCGACTTTCCATTTCAGGTTCTTGGTTTCTTCGCATTGATCATCCTGTTTCTAATGGCTGCTACCAGCCATGATTTCTGGTTACGGAATCTGTCCGCACCCACGTGGAAGCGGCTGCACATGATGGTGTATGTGGCTTACGCGCTGCTGGTTGGGCACGTGACTTTGGGTGCGCTGCAGTCAGAGACGAGTCCTGTCTTGGCCTCTGTTCTGGTCGTGGGAGTGGTCACAGTACTTACGCTTCATCTTGCGGCGGCGTTTTATGAGAAGCGGGTGGACTGGGCAAGACATCTAGCGCTTGACGAAGGCTTCGCCGAAGTCTGTAGAGTGGATCGTATAGCCGAGAAATGCGCGACCATCGTATCTCTTTCCGGCGAGCGCGTTGCGGTCTTTCGTTACGATGGCAAGATTTCGGCAATCTCAAATGTTTGCCAACATCAGAACGGACCGCTAGGAGAGGGGCGCATTATCGATGGCTGCGTTACCTGCCCGTGGCATGGCTACCAGTATCAGCCAGAGTCTGGGGCGGCTCCGCCTCCGTTCAAGGAAAAGGTTCCGACCTTCCGTGTCAAGGTTGTCGAAGGATCTGTCTTCGTGCATCCGCGTCCCAACCCGCCCGGCACCCGTGTAGAGCCGGCACAAATTGAGTCTGCCCAAGTTAAGTCCAGAGAGGCGCAACCGGGATGAACAACTTCTACGTAGGTTACCTGCCGAAGGCTCCCCCCGCACTGGCCCGTTTCGTGCGAAGGGTCATTATCGCGCTCGGTCTGCTTACCGTGACCGCAGCTCTGGTGTTGGTGGTTGAACAAATGCAGTTTGCTAATTCGGTCTTCGAATACGGGAAGGTGCGCACTCTTAAGGGAGTCATCGTGACGAAACCCTTTCCGACGTTGTTGGTCGCGCGTCCAGGAGAGACGAGGGAGCAAGACAAATATTCGCGATATCTGCTGGTCGCGCCCGGAAAGCACGGGGCCGACGATCTCGTGGCCGGCTTCGATGGCAAACATGTCCGCCTGCAGGGACAACTGATCTATCGTGAGGGCGGAACAATGGTGGAAATCACACCCGGTTCCATCACCGTGACCGATGCCGCAGCTGCCGTTCCAGAGACCATCCGGGACTTGGGACCGGTAACGCTCACTGGCGAGATCGTCGACAGCAAGTGCTATCTGGGCGTGATGAATCCCGGTCAAGGGAAAGTTCACCGAGACTGCGCGGCGCGCTGTATCAGCGGAGGAATTCCGCCGATCTTTGTAACGAGTGATGGGCGTGAACAGTTATTGTTGGTCGGATTGGAGGGACGTGCTCTGGGACGCGACGAGTTACGCGAATTCATTGCGGAGCCGATCACCATTCAGGGAGAACGGCTGGAGACAGGTTCGATGCAACTGCTGAAGATCAATCCGAGGGCGTTGCGTCATGCACCGGACGGACTGCGAGCAGCATCAAAAGCCTCAACGTTCGGGCAATGAAGCAGTCTAACGAGTACCCCAAGACAATGCAGCCTGAATCGAGATTTGTTAGCTTAGAGAAGGCCGCGCCTCTGGTGTGTTACAACGCCTTCCGGTAATGCACACAGCGGTCCACGACCTCGTACCCCAGTGCCTCATGAACGCGTTGGGACACCTCATTGTCGACCCAAGTATCCGACGCCATCTCAACGCACCCCTGCCTGCGTGCCCAGTCTTCTCCCGCGGCCAGTAGCTTCCTGCCGATCCCTCTGTGTCGATGGTTCTCAGCAACGCACCAACCCTCGATATAGCCTACCGGGCGCGATGGGTTGCAGCCGTCCGCATGTGAACGCAGGTCGATCTCCAGGAAACCAGCTAGTGATTGATCGCTCGCCTCGGCGACCAAAATGATGAGCGGTAGCGTCGTAACAGGCTTGCCTTCGAGGATTTGTCTAAGTTCCTGAGCATGTTCCTCGGCGGGAGTCTTGGGCCATAGAGCCTCGCACAAGCGCACCAGTTGGTCGTGATCCGACATCTGAGCGAGCCTGATGCAACATCCGACATCGAGCGAAATTCCTTTCGCGTCCAACAGCCGCTACCATTGTGTGTTCGTCACAGAGCAGAGCCAGTGCCGCCTTGTATCCGTCAGATCCTCATGAAACGCGCGTACGCGCGTGGATGCAAAGCCTCGAGATCCATCAGCGTGAGGAAGTCGATCGTCTTGAACTCTCGATCGATGGCAGGCGGCCCACAGATCTTTGCCCCCACCACCAAGTACGCACGCAACAGTTTCGGGATCTTGGCACTTGCACCCTCTGAAACGATCAGGGGCATCTCAAAGTTGTATTGCGGAGTGGTGCGAAGCTGGCCGTCCACCAAGTGTCCCCGCATGGCTTCGTAGACTGCTGTTCCGTGCGCCGGATCTTGTGAGGTCAGCGACGAACAACCGATCAGATACCTGCTGCCACGACTCAAGGCGTATTGGGCGATGCCGCGCCATAAGAGGTAAAGCACATCCGTGGACCGATGATCGCGGTCCACACAAGCGCGTCCAAGTTCGATGACAGACCTCCCAAGCCGCTTATACGGTGAGAAATCGAATTCACGCTCACTATAGAAGCCTGCATTTGCCAAGGCCATCGCGCCGGTCTGTAGCCGATAGGTTCCGACGACCTTGCCGGTGGTCACGTGCTCCACGATCAGGTGGTCACAGATGTGGTCGAACTCGTCCGTATCGTGGCCCGTCGCGCAAGACTCTTCTAACCCCTCGTTCAGTTCCAGGTTGAAAACCAGAAAGCGCAACCGGAAGGCTGCCAAGCGGTCTGACTCGGACACCGCCATTCGCACGTGATACGGACCCGTTCCGAAAGTGAAGCGGCGCTCCGCCGCAACGCTCTCGGCGACCAAACCGTTGTGCATCATCGGGGCGGCTACGTTCATGACGTCAATCCGGGTCACACGCGCATGAAAACCTGCATTCGGACTGAGCGTGAGATGCATGACTCTATGAAAGGTGACACGGGGACATTCTGAACGCGCTGAGGTCTGCTTTGTCACTTCCGTCGTTCTGGTGAGTCTCACGGTGTACACGGGCTCAGACCCGAGAAAGAGAACAATCTGTCATGAAGAAATTGTTTTATGCGTTTGTGCTGTTCGCTGGCCTGTCAGTCTTGGCAGCGGCCAAAGACCTGCAAAACCTGGACCGGGATGGCGTGGCCATTCAGGGCTACGATCCTGTTGCATTCTTCACGGATCACAAGCCAGTTAAGGGCACTCCACAATTTCAGTCTGACTACCACAGCGCGAAATATTACTTCGCCTCTGCGGATCATAAGGCAGCGTTTGACAAGACACCGGCGCAATACGAACCGCAGTTCGGCGGCTATTGCGCGTACGGAGCCAGCCGGGGAAAAACTGTTCCGGTCAAGATTGAGACTTGGGAGATAGTCAACGGACGGCTGCTGCTGCAATACGACCTTGATGTTAAAAGCAAGTTCGACAAGGACCCGCAAGACACCCTCAAGAAAGCCGACGAAAACTGGCCTGGTCTGGTCGACAAGTACGGCAAGTGAAGGAGCGCACCATGAACACCCAGGTTATCTCAACGATGAGTCGAACGATGACAACTCCAGTCTTGATCTTCAGCTGGGCTTGCAGAATTGTCGTGGCGATCATCCTGCTGCAAACGCTGTTCTTCAAGTTCACGGCTGCGCCGGAGTCGGTTTATATCTTCACCAAACTTGGAGCGTTCATCCACACCTACGTTCCGTATGCGTCGACTGGCACCGTCGAAATGTCGGGACGCATTGGGTCGGGAATCATGGAGTTGATTGCCGCCGTGCTGTTGCTGATACCGCGTTTCGTGTGGGCAGGTGCAATCTTGGGGATGGCGGCTACAGGCGGAGCTATCGTTAGCCACTTAACCTTCCTGGGCATCGAGGTACAGGCAGACAAGGGCCTCCTCTTCTTCCTGGCAATCACTGTGTTCGTGAGCAGCGCCATTGCACTGTTCTTGCACCGCGTGCAGATTCCAGTTCTCGGGAGGAAGTTCTGACATGACCCGATCGCTCAACATTGCGGTTAGAGACGTTCTGCGAGAAGGTAGCGTCTTTCTATCTCGCGTCGGCGATGAAACATACGCCCGCCCACTTGAAGGAGAATTCGCGGCCTCCCTAGGCGCCCATTATCGCCACGTGCTCGATCATTTTCTTTGCCTCGCCGAAGGGATTCGGACTGGACAGGTCAACTACGATCAGCGGCGCCGGAATCCGCAACTGGAAAGTTCGGTGGCGTGCGCCCGTCTCGTAACCGAAGGTCTGATCGAGGAATTCGGGGGACTTTCCCGCGAGACCCTTCAGCGTGAATGCGCCGTGACATACAGCGTGGTATATGGAGAGAGCGAAGATGAGGCGGTCCGCTCTAACTTGGCTCGGGAGGTCATGTTCTGCGTCGGACATGCCATCCACCACTACGCCATTCTCAAGCTGCTATGTGCCGGCGTCGGAGTGAAACTGCCCTACGAGTTTGGTATTGCTCCGTCCACCCTGAAACATCTTGAAACCGAAACAGCGGAACGAGGTTAGGCGAGCATGCTTTCCGCTCATTCGATTTCGGGTACGCAATCCGCACTGGCCCTCTCTATCTTTTTCGCAACGTTCATATACGAAGATGGCGCGACGCTGCTGGCGGCTACTTTGTCCGCCAGCGGAAGTTTGGACCCGCGGATCGGACTTCTGAGCACCTTCCTGGGTATTTGGGTGGGCGACATGGGCTTGTACGGCTTGGGTGCGAGCCTCGGGCGGCGCACGGTGCGGTGGCGCTGGCTGCAGAAATACTTGCGACGCGAATCGCTGGTGAAGGCTGAAGCATGGCTCGCAAAACATGGATCGTTCGCCTTGGTTATGAGCCGCGCGATTCCCGGTAGCCGTCTACCTCTTTATGTAGCCGCCGGCGCATTGCGCCTTCCGGTTCGGCTGTTTGCGAAGACGACAGCGATTTGCTCAGCCGTCTGGGTCTCTGCGATTTTTGCGATCTGGCGGTTCGTTCCCCAAACATCATCTGGCCATCCGAAGCTGCTCCCATGGCTGCTGACTGCGTTGCTGCTGTTCGCGCCATGGCTGATGGGCAAAACTGCCAGACTACTGGTTGGGTGGGTTTGGAGGCGCGAAGCTGCTCGAGACAATGCGGCGGTGGGCCTATGTGCACTGTGACAGTCGTCATCCGAAACAATGCGTACGTCATGGCGATGAATCGTGACGAGAGAATCACGAGGGGCGCAGGGCTCCCTCCGGAAATCCATGAATTCGGTGGCACCAGAGCCATCTATCCCAGCGACGGCAACGGCGGTTCCTGGTTTGCTACGAACGAATATGGCATTACTCTCGCGCTCCTGAATTGGAATGACGTCGCTCCGCACGGCACTGCTGTCGCTGAGGCTCGGAGTCGAGGGCCAGTGATCCCGACCGTCATTGATTCGCGATCGCCATCGGACCTGCATGAGGCGTTAAGAGTTTCGAACTTCAGAGGAATGATGCCATTTCGGTTGGTTGGAGTATTCCCATCCGAACAGGAGATTTTGGAATGGCGTTGGGACTCGGCGCAACTTGATATCCATGTTCATACCTGGGAATCGCGGCATTGGTTTTCTTCAAGCATCTCCGACGAAAGGGCCGAGAACCTGCGTGGAGAAGCATGTCGCGCTGCATACCATCAGTCAGACGCCGGTTCGTTGCATTGGCTGCGCAGACTTCACGCATCGCACGCTGGCAGACCAGGGCCGTTTAGTTTGTGCGCGCACCGTCGTGACGTGAAGACGCTGAGCTACAGCGAAGTAAAAGTCACGGCCGGACACAGCGAGATGGACCATTTCTGCGGCAGTCCTTGCGAAGTGGTCGCCATAGATGCGATGGAAATCCGCCGAAGTCATCACGTTCGTTCAAGTGTTCTGCACCTTGGCGATCCACTACCGTCCATCCATTCGGAAGCCTCATCGCCCGAACAGAACAATCATCCCGCCCGTTACGATCGCTACGCCGCCGACCCAAACCGACCTCGTCGGAAGAGCGTGAAAGAAGATGAAATTGGTGATCTGGAACACAACGAACAACATCGCGATGTACAGTCCCGTGACGTTGGCGAACTCGACAGGGGCCAGGTTGAGCGACGTGCCGTAGAGAGTGAGCAGGACGCCCCCGGTGAGAAAGAGGCCGATCCGCGTGTACAGAGAGGGATGATGCAGTGCGATTCGTACCGTAGCGTCACCCACTGCTTCGAAAACAGTAGCCGCAAGCACGAACAGGAAGATCTTCATGCGTAATGTTCTCAGTCTTGCAACTAGGGCGCAAGTAGAACCGGTTCGTCCTGCCGTTTACGACGTCGAGGGCGTAATCCATTGGCTTTATCGTCGGAGCCGTCGGCTGCTTGGCCGATGGAAGCGCTGGTCCCGGTGGGAGTTCTGGCCGCCGTACCTGTTCTATCCCCCAGTGCTTGCCTACATCATCTATTTGGGAATTAGGTTCCGGAGTTGGACGTTGTTCACCGCAGCCAATCCGGGGATTCCGGCCGGCGGATTCGTCGGTGAGTCCAAGCATCAGATACTGGAGCACCTGAAAAACGCGGCTCCGTGGCTACCGTGTTCCACACTTCTGGCGCACGCAGATCCCCGACTGAGAAATGCTGAGGTCGAGACATTCATGGAGCAGCATGGACTCAAGTTTCCGGTCGTACTGAAGCCCGATGCGGGGCAACGTGGTTCGGGCGTCAGCATCGTTCGTTCGTTCGAGGAATTGCGGGAGTATCTAGCGCGTGCTCGTTTTCTCGTCATGTTGCAGGAATACATTCCCGGTGAGGAGTATGGAGTTTTCTACTATCGCTACCCTGGTGATGACCGCGGCCGGGTTTTTTCGGTAACGGAAAAGCGAATGCCAGTGCTTCTCGGTGACGGAAAACGCACATTGGAAGAGTTGATCCTCGCGGATGAGCGGGCGGTTTGCATGGCAGACTTCTATCTGCGCAAGAATTCAGAGCGGACTCAAGAGGTTCCGGCAGATGGGGAAAGCGTTCAGCTAGTCGAGATCGGGACCCATTGCCGAGGGGCGATATTCCTCGACGGAGGCGACACGATCACTCCAGAACTGGAATTAGTGATCGACCAAATTGCCAAGAGGTTTCAAGGCTTTTTCTTCGGACGCTTTGATATTCGCGTGCCATCGCGTCAGGACTTCGTGACAGGTCGCAACATTAGAGTCGTCGAACTGAACGGCGTGACCTCTGAAGCAACTCACATCTACGATCCGACGCTCAGTGTCTTCGAAGCTTATCGTACGCTGTTCGAACAATGGCGAGTAGCGTTTGAGATTGGACACCTCAATCGTGCGCTAGGCGCTAGGGCCACACCAGTGCGTGAGTTGCTGCAAATGGTGTGCGCGTATCGCCGCTTGGCGCAGAACCATCCGCAGTAATGCAGGATCACTGACGACTAGGAATCAGCAGGGTAGGAACGTGGGAAGGACGACTATAGCCGCGCGACCGATATCAGATACCAACGCCTAGCGGCTTCAACCGCAAGCTCTAGCCTTGGACCTTAGCAACCTGCAGCCCGACCCGCGCCGCAGATCGTCCTTTGGTCTGCGCAGGAACTGGCACAGGTTCGGTCTCGACGGGTGCCGTCGGGCGGACGCGCTTTACATCCTCAACGTAGGCTCGCAGGATTTCAGCGACACTCCATGCCTGTGCCACGCATCCGCAGGGCCGTTGAGGTGCGTCGCCGTCTAAGATTTCCGAGATGTGCCCTAAACCGCCATCTGCGAGGTGCTCCTTCAGTGGAGTCAGCCAGTCGGCCGCTTGGCGACGCGCCGTGTCACTGCCTCCGTTTATCCTTATATATGCGGTGATGAAAGGTCCCATCAGCCATGGCCATACTGTGCCCTGGTGATAAGCCCCGTCACGCTCAGTGGGGCCACCTGTGTATCGACCTCGATAGTGCGGATCGGAAGGCGCCAAGCTGCGCAAACCATACGGCGTGAGCAGATGCTCTTGAACTTTCTCGACCACGCTCTTCGCGCGTTCGGGCGACAACATGGTGTGTGTCAGGCTGACTGCAAAGATCTGGTTCGGCCGGATCGAGGCGTCGGGCGGAGCGCCGTTTGTAACGTCGTAGAGACAGCCGCTATTTTCATTCCAGAAGAGGCGATTAAAGCTCCAACTCGCGACCGTTGCCATGTTGCGATAACGCTTCTGCCCCGTTTCGTCGCCGAATCTGGTCGCAAAGTCCTCCATGATGCAGAGTGCGTTGTACCACAGCGCCTGGATTTCCACGGGCTTGCCGCGACGCGGAGTCACGACCCAGTCGCCGACTTTCGCATCCATCCACGTGAGCTGAACCCCTTGCTCTCCAGAAGCCAGCAGTCCGCAGGAATCTACTTTGATTCCGTAACGCGTGCCGCGTACATGCCAGGAAATGATGTCGGCGAACACGGGATAGAGTTCATTTCGGACAAAGTCTGAATCGCCGGTGTAGGCAAGATAAGCGCGAGCAGCGTCAAAGAACCAAAGCGTCGCGTCGACAGTGTTGTATTCGGGCGTTTCACCGGCGTCGGGAAAGCGGTTGGGCAACATACCCTGGTCTACGTGCTGAGGAAAAGTGCGAAGGATGCTGCGCGCGATGTCGTGTTTGCCGGTGAGCAGCGTCAGACCGGGCAGTGCGATCATGGTGTCGCGGCCCCAGTCGCTAAACCAGTGATAGCCGGCGATGACGGTCTTCTGGTTGCCGCGGCAAACGATGTACTGGTCGGCGGCATTAGCGAGGTCCTGAGCGAAGGCATCTTCGACCGGCGACGACATGGCTGCGTTCCGACGGCGCGTGATTTCTCCCTGCCGGTACTCAGCGGCTTGAGCCACATCCCGCTGCTCTGTAGAGGCAATGACCGAGGCTTGGCGGCCAAGGCGCAGATCGAAGCGCAAGGCGCAAGGATTGAACAGGTCTTCAGAAAAATCGAGACCGCGTTCGCGCTCCGCGTCGTATTCAAAATTCGCAGCGGCGAGATGCCGTACTTCGTGGTCAAGAAACGCTGGAGGGGCTTCGCTAGCGATGCCGCCACTTCCTGCCAGGTAAGCAATTGCAGCCGACAGCGCAACTCGCAGTTTCTCACTACCCGCATGATCGAATACCAGTTCTCGATCAAATCCGGACGCCGTGCGTCGCAAAGAATACAGAACGATCCATGCGTGGCATGGGCTGCGAGTACGCCGCGGATAAGTTGATAGCAATGCACCACATCTCCGGAGCGCGGCAGTTCTCCCACATCGAAGACCTCATCAATGTCTCGATACCACTCGATCATTCTTGCGGAGGCCGTTTGAAAATCTGTCTCCGTCAGCTTGGCCTCGACCAACAGCTCTCCGAGTTTCATGTCAATTTCAGTGCGGTCTATCCTCCCGTTGCGCAGCGGAATTCCAGGTTTGAACCCAAAGACCGGAGCCTGTTTGGATGTGACCCCTAGTAAGGAAATCAGGGCAGGGTTCGTAATCGTCCGTCTGTAGCAGAAGATATTCATAAGAAGCGCGTCGGAACTGTTCGCGCAATCCAGTTCCCGCCATCTCCAACTGCCTGCCCTCACGGCTCGCCGCGATCCGGTATGAACTTTGGCCAGACGGCGAGCCCATTCTGGATTGGCGCAAATATTCCGGTAGGCGGCGGGATGAAAGTTTCCATGTTTCTTGGCGTCACAATCGAAAATGACGCTGGGCATCTCGCTGCGAGTCAGTTCGTGCAGTGACCCGGTCTTGATCGCGATTTCCTGATTCCTCGCGCTAAGTTCCCTTCGCAGAGCCCCGGCCCACCGCATGGGGTCCCCTCCTTACTCCAAGCACGCGGTTAACTCTTGATCGTCTTGCTCGCTTCGTCCCAGTACACAGCCTGCTGGCGGATATACGACTCGTTGGCCATGTGGCAAGCCAGCGCCGCGTGATGACCGAAGACGGCGTCTTCGACAACGGGCTTTCGGGACTTTACGGCCTGAAAAAAATTCCACAGATGCGGCTTCATGTCGTCGAAGTCTGGACCTTTGAAGGAAATCGTCTCCGGCATCGGCTCCTGGCCGAGTTTCGGCGCGTTCTCCTCGTGCCATTTCTTTTCGTAGGCTTCGCGCATGGCGCGCGGGAATCCCTGGGCGTAATAACTCGGGCCAGAATCGGTGCCGGTTTGAGGGGTAAAGGTTAGGCCGAACTCGCCCATCTCCAGAATCCCTTTTGATCCCTGGAAGCGATAGGTCTCGGGCATTTCGGTGCCGAGGTTCAGCCGCATGTAGACGGGTATCTCGCCGTACTGGTAGAGGCTTGCATGCACGTCGGGCATGTTGCGTCCGTCCTTCCAGCGCAGAATTCTGCCCATCGCCATCGCGCGCTTAGGCGCTTCGTTCCAGTTGAGGACGAACATCATCCCGCTGACGAGGTGAACAAGCAAATCGCCCGCGACGCCGGTGCCATATTCCTTCCAGCAGCGCCAGCGCGCAAATATTTCCGGACTGAACGAACGCTTGGGAACCGTGCCCTGCCATGTATCCCAGTCGAGGGTCTGTGGGGAGAGATCGAACGGTGGTGGATACTCCCAGGCGCCGGTTGGATCGTTACGTCCAAGCCAGCCTTCGACCATCATCAGGTCGCCAAGCATGCCCTGGGCGACCATTTCTTTTGCTTTTTTGCAAATCAGCGAACTGACACGCTGCGAGCCTATCTGCACGATGCGGTTGTTCCGCTTGGCGGCGTCGGCCATCTCGGCGCCTTCGGCGGCAGTGTGCGACATGGGCTTTTCGCAGTAGATGTCCTTGCCGGCGGAGACGGCGTCCACCACGACTTGTTTGTGCCAGTGGTCCGGAACAGCGGCAACGATGCAATCGATGTTCTTGTCGTCGAGCAGTTCACGATAGTGGCGGGTCACGGGCAGATCGGATTTGCCGGTAATTTCCCGAGCGAGCGTGTGGCGTCCATCGTAGAGATCGCATGCCCGAGCGCACTCGATGCCGGGCAATTCGATGGACTGCGTGAGCAAGCCCGAACCTTGCATGCCGATACCGATCATCCCGAATCGGACGCGGTCACTGGCAGCCACGGAGCGGGTGGCAGCGTAAAGCGTTTCGGGCTCAAGCAGAATCGTCTTGGCGGCGAGCGAAACGCCGGCTGCTGCGGCGGCGCTGAGTCCGAGAAATTTGCGGCGCGATAGCGAATCTTTGTTGGTGCTCATGAAGCCTCCTGGTGGCGTGCTCGTCGAACTTTTCGGACTGCCTCTGCCCTGAAGGGGCGAATCGAAAACGCGCAATTGCGGCATAGCTGAAGGCAATCCCCTGATACGAATCTCCATTTGCTTGCGCACTGCGGGGAGACCTCTTGCCCCCGGCTTCGGGAGGGCACGGCTTTCAGCCGTGCCGCCCAATGCCACTAAGAACCCGGGCTTCAGCCCCAGTAACTGCGTGTGGGCGCTAAAGCGCCAGCAAATTTCAAGACTCGGCGGCACGGCTGAAGCCGTGCCCTCCCGAAACCCGGTCTAAAAAAGAAATCCTTTCTGTAACCACTCAAGCCGTGCCCTCCCGTAAAGTCCGACTCTACTTTTTCAATTTCTTGATCGCGACTTCCTTAAAGAACACGACGTCAGAGTCGCTGTGATTTTGCAGGCCGATATACCCCTCCAGAGGTCGGGGACCAAGTTGCGGTTCAAAGGGGAACTTGCGGGCCGGCACCGGGTCGCCTTCGGTATAGTCGGTGACTTTCACGCCATTCAGAACGACGACGGTGTGTGGGCCGTCCAGCGTGATCTCCATCGTGTTCCACTCCGGGCCGGGCTTGCCGGGCTTGGCCAGAGGTTTGGTCAAAGAATAAAGAGTGCCGGTAATGTGGTAATCGTCTTCATTCGATTTTTCAGGCTCGTTGTCGATCTGAACTTCGTAGCCGTAGTGGACAGGCATCCATTCTTCGCGGGGCTCGAGGGGAATGCGGATGAAGACTCCGGAGTTGCTGTTGCGATCGCGCATCCGGTACACAACGTGGATCGTGCAATTGCTCAGCTTGCCGCCGGTCCAGTAGAGCAACCCCATGCCGCCCTTGCTCGTGATCAGTCCGTCTTCCACGCCGTGACTTCCGGGGCCAACGTGTTTCCAACCCGTCAGATCTTTTCCATTAAACAGTTGCTGCCAGTCTCCAGACTGGGCTTGCAACGCAAGCGGGGCGCATACCAGAACCAGACAAAGCCAAAGCTGAAACTTGTACATGTTTTTCCTCCGCCGACATTCTAGTCTCTATCGTCCATTTTTCGGGAGTACGGTTCCGCCACGTAAGCAGCGGCTCCACTCATCTCCACACAAGCGTGCTCACCGAGTTCTCGTCTAGTCGAACTTCCGCCGAAGTTTCTCCTACCTGCACGCTGACCGTTCGGGCACTTGCGCGGTTGGTCAGGACCAGCACGCGGCGCCCGTCCGCATCTTCGGCAGCGACGTGACTTATATCCTTCGCCGAGCTCTGCGAGTCGAATCGTTTGGCGCCACGATGCACGAAACGCGAAAAATGTGCGAAGGCCCAGTACTGCCCGCTGCGCGTAACTTCCTTGCTCTGCGAGTTGATAGTGACCAGCCCGCCGCACGGAAATGGGCCGAGATTCGGGCGGCCATGTTCGTCGAGCGCAAGATTCCAGGCGGTAATCGACTGGCACCAGTTGCGGAGCACGTCAGTGAAAGTCCTGGCCCAGGTTGCCCAATCAGTCAGGTAGTCGGGAGCGGTGTAGTCGGGGCCGCCTTCGGTCCAATGCATGGTGATATCCGGATGAAGGTCGCGGACTTTGCTCATCATCTCGGCACTCCCAACGTATCCGTGCCAGGCAACTGCATTCGAGTACTGGCGCACCGCTGGAATGTCGAGCTCGCACGCGGCGCGTCCCCATAAATTGTAGTTGTGATCGAGTATCCAAATTTTCGTGGCCATGCGATTTTGTTCAAGCAATGGCCCGAGGTGTTGAACGAATTCAATTTCATATTCCTGCGGCCAGATGCAGGCTGGCATCCGGCCATCCTGGTCGGTGTCGACTTCATTCTGCGGAGTGACGGCTTGCACCGGCACACCTTCGGCCTCATAGGCCTGAAGGAACTTCACGAAATATTGCGCGTAATTCGGAATGTAGCGCCGCCGCATCGATCCACCCAGCATTGATCCGCCGGATTTCATCCAGCCGGGGGGACTCCAAGGTGATGCGAACAGAAAAAGGTTGGGATTCGCGCGGCGCGCGGCACGCAACATCGGCAGAATGTATTCGCGGTCGTGAGCAATTGAGAACCGCTCCAGATTCGGGTCCGCTTCGCCTTCGTCGTAGCTGAAGACGCTAGTGGAGTAGTCACTGGCTCCCATGCAAGTTCGGCAAACATTGAGTCCCAACTCGGAAGGATGGAACATTTCGCGAAACAGATGTTCGCGCGCATCCGCGGAGAGCTGGTTGAACGTGTAACAAGAAGCGTCGGTAAAGGCGGCGCCAAACCCCAGCACAGTCTGAAATTGTTTCCCGGGATCGAGTGCGATCACAGTTTCCGGCGGCGAGGCCGACCGCGCCTTCCACGAAACGGCTTCTGCTCGCTCGCAGCGCTTGGTTGAATTCGTGACCCAGACGTCCAGCTTGCCCGATGGAGGTACGCCAGCGGCGCTGGATGCTGCCGCGGCATGTTTCACAGCGACGGTGGTTACGGCCAGTCCGGCGGCGGATATCTTGAGAAAATCTCTTCGTGTGGATTCGCGCGGCATTTTGTCCTCGTGCAAAAAATCGATTTTCACAGATCAAAGAGTTTTACCACAGCGTTGCACCGCGCGGGTGAGCGCGGGTCAAATTTCCACTCAGGGACGATCACGTGCGGGATTCAAGCGGATTTCAAGAGCAGAGTCCTTCCAGTTTGGAAAAGTCGGACAGGGTCTCGACTTTCCGTGTCCGTTTCAGCGGCCGAGAAAACTCTCCAGCGCTTCCAGGTCGGTCGTCGTTCGGTCGTAATATTTCTTGGCTTTGGCGAGATCGTTGTGTTCGGCGGCGTCTTGCGCGCGGGAAAGATTAATCTTCATGCTCTCCTGGTGCTCCGCCATATCGCCGCGCAATCCGTAACCTGCTGCCGCCTGCTGTTGCTTGAGACGATCCAGGCTCCCGTTCACCGAGGCGGCACGGGCGGCGAGATGGTCGATGTCATCCTGGAGTTGCTCCATTTCTTTCGCATTCGCTCCGTCGTCGCCCCCGGACTTCATCTTTCCGCCGCCCTTCGCCAACACGACCGGAGCCTGCGGCGGAGGTTCGGGAGCTTCCTTCTCTACGACCGGCGGCGCGGGCTTAACCGGTGCCGGTACCGGCGCCGCCTTGTGAGATACGTCGTCGGCTTTCCCTTTCTTGGGCAGATAGATCCCCGCGAATACCAACCCCGCAACGACGATCAGCGCACCCAGCATCATGTACAAACCGCGGTGGCCGGCAGGTGGTGCGGGTGGAGGTGGCGGCATGGGAATGCTGGGAATTGGAGTAACTTGCGTCCTCTCCCGTGCCATGGCGAAGGTGGCCACCTGGCTTGCCGAAGTGGCGGGAGCCCCAAAGCTGGTCATGGCGGTGGTCGGAGCGAAACCCGGGACGGCGGCTACCGCCGGAGACACTCCTCTCACATTGTTCAGGGCGTTGCGAAATGCAGCCGCAGTTTGGAATCGCTGGGCGGGATCCTTCGCGATCGCGATCAGAATAATCTGATTGAGTGCTGGCGGGAGGTCGGGCTGAAGGTCAACCGGGGGCCGGGGCGCTTCATTCACATGCGCGGTCATGATGGAGTAGTCGCTGCCCGCCATGAACGGCTTTTTGCCCGTCACCATTTCGTAGAGGCAGACTCCAACAGAATAGAGATCGGAGCGCGGATCGGTGGACAACCCCTTCACCTGCTCCGGTGACATGTAATTGACGGTGCCGAGGCTCGTGCCAGCCAGGGTGAGGGTCTGATCGGTATCCGAGCGGGCAATGCCGAAATCCATGACCTTCACGACACCCTGCGGGGTCAGCATCATGTTGCCGGGCTTCATGTCGCGATGGATGACGTTTTGCTGATGCGCGTAGCCGACCGCGTTCAGAACCTGGTCGATATAGTTGACCGCGTCCGGGACCGAGATCGCGGCGCCCGAAAGATGAGTGGCCATGGAAACGCCTTCAACGTACTCCATGATCATGACCAACTGGTTGTTGTTGGTGAAGGCAGTGCGAAGTTGCGCAATGTTGGGATGGTTCAAGCTGGCCAGGAGCTTGATTTCGCGCAGGAAGCGGGCTGCAAGTTCTTCGCGCCCAGCCAGATCCGGCAGCAGTATCTTCATGGCCTCGACGCGGTCGGAAATCGTGTTGCGGACCTTATACACCCGGCCCATTCCACCCGCACCCAATTCGGCGAGAATCTCGTAGTCGCCAATGCGCTTGATTTCTTCGCTCATGTGGAACTCCTGGGAAGCCGGCCGGGGATGCCGCTTTTTCGGACAAATCTAGTGGCTGAAATTATCCCTCGCGCGGAGGGGCGGGTCAAGCAGTGGTTGGCGCGGGTGGCAGGGGGCACCTACTTGTGAAACCGATGCCCCACATGGTTACTCTATGGTTATCGTCACTGCCTGTCGCACAGACTAACCAAGGATCGGGTTCACTTTCCGACGCTTGGCGGCTTCTTCGTGGGACCGCAAAACCACGTCCTTACCGGGAGGAGTCTCGCTCGCGTCCAAGACTACGTCCCACGCCTGACGACGTTCTCTGCGCGGCATAGCCACGAAGGTCTCGAACGAAAACGTGTTGCCATACTGATCGGTGTACGAATCCTGACCGTACTTCAGCGGGATTTTCTGCACGCCTATTTCCGCCAAATGATGCAGTTCGCTCGGTTGCGAGATGCCGTCATGGTTGTCGTCAATCCAAAGCAATAGTGACGAATAAATCGCGTCATTGACATCGATTACTCCGTCGGCGTTACCGCCACTCGACGGTTGGTCGTAAACCGCCAGTGCTAGCCAGCCATTCCGCTGTCCGCGACTTGGCAGTTGCGGCTCGGTGGGATAACCAAACAATTCCTGGGCGTTGTCGATCGTTCCGTTCTTGTCACGATCCAGCGCGAGCCATGCGTTATGGTACTTCGGGTCTGTCCAGGACATGAATAGCGGCTTGCCATCGGCATTGAAGTCAAACTTCACGCCCTTGGAAAGGCTTGTAAAGTGCATGCCCTCGTTCAGAAGGTCAATCACGATTGGACTCTGGCAACCCGCAGGTCTACATCCTTCGCAACTGCCACAGCCACTACACTTCGGGGGAGCGCAGTCGATGATGTCGTAGAAGGTGTTAGCCTCCGTGTAATTAACATCAACTCCAGAATGTGTTATGCAATGCCCGTGACTGGTAGAACAATTGTCCGTTGGATTGCCACCACCCGAGCATACCGAAATTTGTATCTGACCGCTCACGCAATCTGCAGTTCCCGCGTTGACAACCTGCTGGCCGCAACCATCGGCGTAAACTCTTCCTTCGATCATCAGCAGGATAACTACGAGCAAAGTGACAAGGCTCAAAAACCCTTTCACAAGTTCCTCCTAACGGCAAAAACTTTGGAATTTGTCGGTCGATTTCGAACCAAATCCTGATACGATCTTCGAGAAATTCACTTCAGCGAAGACTTCAGCAGGTGCATTTCAGTTTGCGCTGGGAGGATGAAGGTGATTCCCTGATCTCCGTAGCAAGCCATGTCACCCACAAGCTCCTTTTGGTCCCAATGTTCCAGGGCGTGACTTGCGACCGGCATTCCCTCAAGATCGACCACTTTGACCAAGGCAAGTGCAGGCATACCTCGTCGAGGTTTGAATGCGACGGCAAGCCGGTTGGAGTGAATCCAGATGCTGCTGCTGATCAAACTGGCATCGCCAGGGTCCACCCGAAATTTGCGAATGACTTCACCCTTTGGTGAAATGACGAAGACCAAAGCAGGCGGGGCGGAGCGCAGCAGGTAGACGTTCCCGTCCGGCCCAACGGCCGCGTCCCCTAATTCGTCGTAGACGCCCCAACGCGTCTCAGACGGATTCAGCATGTAATTCGGGTTGTGAGCTACGGTTTGATTTCTCGCCTCTTCGTCTTCGGGCTCATAGATCGTCTTGATAAGCTTACCGCTGGCATTGAAGACTGCTGCCTTAGGCATGGTGTCGTCGACGGTGCCGCTCAATAGGAACTCGCCGGAAGGAAAGACAGCGAGATGCTGGGGCCAGAAGCCTCGCTCAATCTCTGGGCGCACCGTGGAGTGAACTGAGCCGCCCTTCCGAAACTTTACGACGTCAAAAGGGCCCCCGCCGTTTTGTTCCCAGCCCATCCGGTACACATCACCATTGCTGGCAACAAAAACGCCTCTATCCATGAAACTATCTAATGGAACCTGGAACGTTTCAGCCAGCAGACCATCCGGAGTAATTTTCTGAAGTGGGATTCGATCCTTGCCGAGGACCCCTCCTGGCGGAAGCGCGCGTACATAAATGTTGCCGCTTTCATCGCACCGCCCCGTGTTGCCCTCGAAGTAGACGGTACTAACGGGTACAGAGATTTTAGCCATCTGGCTCCGAGCAAGTGAGCGAGGAGCGCCCGTAGCCGTTGCACTGGCTCCAGTTTGTGGTTGTTTAACTTGTGCCATCACAGATAGGCTCAGCGTGAGCGGGAATACCCACTTAGCCCCAGAAATGATCCATTTCGGACGCATTTTATCTCCTTGATGCTTCCTGTCGATTCCGGGCCCTAAGCTCGGGGTTCAGGCGCTTACGTTGAAGGCAGCGTGCGTAGATTTTTATCTCAAGTGGCAGCGCTTATCCAGCTGCACATTCATCAGTGCGACCACGCTCACAGTGCTTTTGGCTTCACTATGTTCTCCATTCGATAGCGCAGCAGGCAGAGCCTAAGTGGCACGTCCTGTCGGCGTGCAGAATGCGATTAGAGAAACCGCCGCTACTCTGATACCGGCCAGATGAGTTGTAAAGAGAAATGTTGCTATATTAATTTCTTGTAATGTGAAGGGATTCATCTCAGGAAATCGTTGTCGTGTTTTCTGGCAGCGGAAAAAGAGCCAGACGACGAAGGTCCAAGCGAGAGAAGAACTGGATTTCTGGATTTCTGGATTTCCGAATCCGCCCCGGAGCCTGCAGAATTCCGCGAAGTCGCCGACGTGGATCGAGAGTCAGCCCCGGCTCACCACCGCAGCTTATCCAGGTAGACGTAGCTGGCCTTGATGTTTTCAAATGGCACTTTGGGGTAATCGTGTTCGACGAAGTAGTGCTTGATGCCGGCCTCTTGGGAGTGCTCAAAAATCTTCTTCCAGTCGATGGAACCGTCTCCGACTGAGGTCATCTGCGGGAAGACTTTCTCAAAATCGACTGGTTCTCCGGGCTTTTCGACCGGGGGGACTGTCTTCACGTCTTTAACGTGAACCATGGGAAAGCGGCCGGGATAGCGCGCGAAATACTTCATTGGATCTTGCCGGGCCACAGTCATCCAGCACAAGTCCATTTCCATCTGGACCAGCTTCGGGTCGGTCTCTTCCAGAATGATGTCGTAGGCGTACTTGCCATGAACCTGGATGAACTCGAAATGATGGTTGTGGTACGCGAACTGAAGTCCGGCTTTCTTGCAAGCCTCGCCGCACTTGTTGAAGACTTCGGCGGCGCGCTTCCAGCCGTCGGGGTCTTTGCGGATGTCGTCGTCAATCCACGGATTGACGATGTACTCGTGACCGATGACCTTACTGTCGGCAATCACCTGCGGGAATCGGTCGCCTAGGCTCTTGTAGTCCACGTGCACCGAAGGGGCAACCAAGCCATTGTGGTCCAGCGTGGCGCGGACCTGCTGGGGCGAGTGATCGAAATAGCCGGCGAACTCTACTTCCTTATAGCCAATGGATGCGACCTTGGCGATGGTGCCGTCGAAATCGCGCTTCATGTCGTCGCGCACGGTGTAGAGCTGGACGCCGATCTTTTCGATGCGGTGGGATTCCATGGCCCACATCAGGCGGGGTGCGAATACGGCAGCGGCAGCCAGCGCGCTTGTGCCCAGAAAAGTACGGCGGTCCAATGTACGGCGATCCAAAGTTCGTCGATCCATGGTTAGAGTTCTCCTTTTTTCATGGAAGTCACGGCGAAGTCGCAAGCCCGGGCAGTCAGGGCCATGTAGGTCAGAGATGGATTCACGCAGGAAGATGAGACCATACACGCGCCATCCGTGACAAACAGATTCTTTACGTCATGGGCCTGGTTGTGCGCGTTGAGCACGGAAGTTTTTGGATCGTGGCCCATGCGCGCGGTTCCCATTTCGTGAATGCCGAGTCCTGGCGGCGACATTTGCGAAAACATATTAATTTCGCGTGCACCGGATGCTGCGAGAATTTCCGCACCCTGCACTGCAATGTCGTGTGACATTGCCTTTTCGTTGTCGCCCCATTTGCAATTGATGGTAAGCGTCGGAATTCCCCATGCATCGACTTTGTCTTTATTGATTTCGGCGAAATTCGAGTGATACGGCAGGCACTCGCCGAATCCCGCCAGCGTCATGCGCCAGGGACCGGGCATTTTCAGCATGTTCTTGAAGTCCACACCGAAACCGCTCATGAATCCGCCGCGCCCCCAACCGTCTCTACTGCCGCCGCCCTGATAGCCGTAGCCGCGATTGAAATTCTTCTGCTTCGTTTTTTCATTCACGTTGCGGAAGCGCGGAACGTAGATTCCGTTTGGACGATTGCCGAACGGCATCTTGTCTTCGTGTCCGGGCATGACCCCGCCGGCGCCGCTGCCCATATGATGATCCATTAGGTTATGGCCAAGTTCACCGCTGGCAGTGCCAAGACCATTGGGAAATTCCGAAGTCGCGGAGTTCAACATCAAGCGTGTTGATTCAAGCGTAGATGCGCAGAGAAAAATAATGCGCCCTTTGTATTCCATCGCTTCTTTTGTTTGCGCATCAATCACGCGCAAGCCGGTGGCGCGGCGCTTCGCGGAATCGTAAATCACGCTGTGCACGACGCTGTACGGACGAATGGTGAGCTTGCCGGTCTTCGCGGCGGCTGGCAATGTTGAGTTCAAGCTGCTGAAATAGGATTGGGTGATGCAGCCACGATGGCAGACGCCGCAGTAATGGCACGCAGCGCGGCCTTTGTGCACGCGAGTGAGTACCGCAGACCGGCCAATGGTCATGATGCGATCATCAAAATGTTTCGAGAGCGCTTCGCGAACATCCGTCTCGACACACGTCATTTCCATCGGCGGCAGAAATTTTCCGTCGGGGAGCTGCGGCAAACCTTCCAGCTGGCCGCTGATTCCCGCAAACTCTTCGACATAGTCATACCAGGGCGCGAGATCCGCGTAGCGAATGGGCCAGTCAACTCCTACGCCTTCCTTCAAGTTCGCTTCAAAATCCAAATCACTCCAGCGATAGCTCTGGCGGCCCCAGGTGAGAGACTTGCCGCCGACTTGCCGGCCGCGAATCCAACTGAACTTGGTGCCGGGTGTGTTTGTGTAAGGATTTTCCTGATCGTTGACGAAGAACTTGTGTGAATACTCGTCGCAAGCGTAGTAGCACTCGCGCTGGACGTATTGGGTCTGCTGGCGCTGCGGCCGCTCATCCCACCCTCGGTATTTCAATTCCCAGACGGGAACGTGTTCGACGTAATCTTTTTCCGGAACGATGGTTCGCCCGGCTTCGAGAATCAGAACGTTTAGCCCTTTTTCCGTCAGCTCTTTCGCCGCCCAGCCACCGGTAATTCCCGAACCGACAATCAGCGCGTCATAAGTGTTCGTCGCCATTCTTTTCTCCTGGGATTAGGCCTCGCCGACCGGGGCACAACCATGCTGCGCGCCGGGAATAATTTGGAGTTTCAATTCTTTTTCGAAGGCGACCTGTGAAGTGTAGTAGCCGTGGAGGGTGAGGTTCTTGAAGACGATCCAGAAAGGACCCTTCATCTGCGCATCCACTTCGGGCACGGTGTTTCCGTGGCGCACGGGCCGCTGGCGATTGCCCATCAAGACGTCATCAATCGCGTGCAACTGTGTTTCCTGTTGCTGAGGAGTTGCATCGACAAACTTTTTTCCGAAAAGATCATTGCTCTGTTTGTCGACGTCTGCGAGACCATCGAGAAAAGCCTTTCTCTCTTCCGGAATTACCCAATCGGTAAGAATCAGATCAATGAATTCGTTGACTCGCGCGCTTTTCGCGCCGGGAGTGTCCGTTGCGGGAATGATGAGGTCAATCATTGCAACGACGGTCGCATTTTGATGCGCGTCCAGCGTGCGCAGATTGTAGTCCGCGCCTGGCTGGGCCTGGCGAAGCAACGTAAAAATTTCCGGAGTCATCGCAGGCAATACGGCGCCAGCGCCGAGCAACCGGAACAGCTCTCTTCGTTGCATGAGTCTCCTCCGAACTATTCCCCGAGAATTTCCTTGCGAATATTTTTCAGCACGTAGGCGGCGCGTTCGACACCGACTTCGCCGGACAGAATCGGATCCTCGTTTTCGATACTGAGGATTCCTTCGTAATCGACGTCCATGTAGGCCTGCAAAACCGACTTCCATAGAGATGCACTGTGGCCGTACCCGACAGCCCGAAATGTGTCGGAAGCCTGATCAAGATCGTTCTTATCGAAGGAAAAGTTCAAGACGCCGTACTTCGCGAGGTTATCTGGGAACAGCACCGTATCTTTCATGTGGGCGTGGAATAGCGCGCCTTGTTTTCCGAGGAAGTGGATGACTTCGACGGGATCACAGCCCTGCCAGAAGAGATGACTCAAATCACAGTTAGCGCCAATCTCTTCTCCGACGGCTTCGCGCAGCTTCAACAGTGTCTTCGGGTTATACACCATAAAATTGGGATGCATTTCGAAGGCTAAACGCTTGATGCCGTGGGAGCGAGCGAATTTGGCCGCGTCTTTCCAGTAGGGAATGACTTTCTCTTTCCACTGCCACTGGAGCATTTCGTTGAACTCGGGCGGCCAACGATAGGTGATCCAGTTTGGCTGCGTGTCCTGAGGTGTGCCGCCTGGGCAACCGGAAAAGCCGACGATGACTCTTACATCGAGCATTTCCGCCAGTTGCACTGTCTTCTTAAACGTATCGGCGTCCTTCGCCGCATGCTGCGCGTTCGGATGTACCGGGTTCCCGTGGCAGCTCAGTGTCGCCACTTGAATTCCCTTGTCTTCAAATTTCTTTAGCCAGGCTTTTGCTTTGCTCTTGTCGGCGATGAGGTCATCGAGCGGGCAGTGCTTGTTGTTGGGATAGCCGCCTGTGCCGATTTCCATGGCTTCAAGACCGAGCGCGCTGACTTTGTCGAGCATGGTATCGAGAGAAAGACCGTCATAGACGGGATCAAAGACGCCGATAGGGATTTTCTTTTTTGCGCCCATGCTGGGCGTGCGGGAAGTCGGTGGCGGGAAGGCAGCCGTGTCGGCAGGGGTAACGTTTGCGGGAGCGGCGTCTGCAGGAACGGCCAGGGCCGCACCGGCGGGAATCGCAGCTGCGGCGAGCAGGCCGCTGCCTGTCTTTGTTAAAAATTCTCTGCGCTTCATGGAATCGGAATTGGAAGCGGTGGCCATCAAGAACTCCTGAGGAAGCAGGGATGAAAACGCGTACAAACCAACCCGCGGCATTATACGCCCAGCGAGGAAACAGACAAGCGCTGAAATGCGTGTAGAAAAACGATTGAGCAACAGGAAGAGGAAATAGAGAAAACTGGCGAAAAGAAAGGC
>Ga0137409_10001422_pt1 | contig 25881 bp, 32 predicted proteins | sample CZODoug1_16funga_FD_122059 | JGI IMG/M metagenome (GOLD analysis project Ga0137409, IMG submission 122059) | Vadose zone soil fungal communities from Angelo Coast Range Reserve, California, USA - CZODoug1_16fungal (Hybrid Assembly) | ecosystem: Environmental > Terrestrial > Soil > Vadose zone...
GTTGATCAACTTCGCGTGCTCGAGCGCGTCCGGATGGTTGCCGCGGTCAGGGTGCCAGTACTTGAGCTGCCGGCGCCAGGCGGCGTGTAACTCTGTCTCAGTCGCGTCCGGTGGGACGCCGAGTACGAAGTAGTAGTCGGCTAAGGGACGGCGGTCGTTAGGCGAGGCCAGACCTCCTTCGTCTCAGACGCGGAAATTGGGCAGTGGAAGCGCAGTCTCGCACTCGGGCGGGGGCTTGTGGCAAGCCCCTCGCCACGCGGATAATAGTTATGCAGGCACCGCTTTTCCGCCGTTTTCCGGCAACGCTTTGCGGTGGACTCTTCCCACTCTCGTAAAGGGCGCCAGGCACGCAGGGTGTGATCAACCCGTCCTTCCCGGCCTCGGTCAGGGTCCGACCATCAGCCATCAGCGCGAGGACAGCCTTGTACCTCTGCTCAGGCACCCTCATCTCCCTCATGGCCGGGGAGTGTCGCGTATGTACCGAAGTAGCTGTAGCGAACCAGCCGAAGGTGTGTAGCGCAGCAGGCGAAGGCGTTTGTCGCCGACCTGCCGAACTTGCACACACATGATGGTGCTCGCGCAGGGAATCGAACCCTGAACCTTGGGATTAAGAGTCCCCTGCTCTGCCAGTTGAGCTACGCGAGCATATGGTGAGGCGGACCGAGAGTCGATTCTAAGCAACCCACGGCATTAACAACCTGGGTTCCATCGGCGCCACGCCAACAGTACCGTGCCGAGCATGCCGGCGCGCGTCCCGCTAGACGTCGACCTCGAGGACAGGCTGCTGTATGGCCTCACCCCAACGCGCCTGGCCTACCTCGTGATCTCTCTCATCGTCGGGTTCGCGCTCTGGTCTTCGTCGTGGACCAGCACTCCGATTCGAGCGACAGCCGCCCTGGTGGTCGTTGTCGCCGGCGCCGCAATCGCCTGGGGACGATGGCGAGGCAGGCCGGCGGATGCCTGGCTCGTCGACGTTGCGATGTTCACAGCCAGGACCCATCGGATCGCGATCAACAAGCGCCTCCTGCGACTGGGGTGACGGTCGCCGCGTGATCTCGGAGTTGAACCTCGGATTGTTCCGTATCGTCTCGCGCGCGCCCGCGACTCTCTGGAAAGGTGCGTCTGGCACAGCGTTGATCAAAACCGGATCGTTGGGATTCGCCGGCGCGGAGCTGGGTGACCGCGCGCGTTGGATCAACTCGTTCCGCAGACTCCTCGATGGGCTGGATCGCCCGCTGCAGGTATTGATCGACGTCGTTCCCGGTCCTGGCACGGCGAACCTGGGAGAACACCCGCCACCCGCCGACTTCGACGACATGCGTGGGGCTGACATGTCGTTTGTCGACAACCTCGCGCGCTCGCCGTCAGCGCACCGATTCGAGACGACCCTCGTGACCTCCGAGGCTCATGCCACCCGGCTCGAGCCGGCTCTGAAAGAGCTCGGGGTCAGTTTCGAGATTTCTCTTGCCGGCACCGAGCCCTGCTTTGGCAAAGAGCTGGCCGATCGCTACCTGCATCCGGGCGGATACAGCCGCACCTGGTACATCGACCGCTTTCCGGGTAGCGAGCTCGAGCCCGGTTGGCTTTACCGTCTGGTTCCGCCCGGACACAAGCTGCGCCTCGCATGGCACGCCACACCGCTGCCTGCCGCATGGGTCGTCGATTACCTGCAGCGACAGCTGATCAACATGCGTGCCACCCGTCTTGTCGAGCATGACGCCGGATCCGCAGATCCGATCCTGGCCGGCGCCCTGCCGAACGCCGAGGACCTGCAGCGACGGCTCGCCTCTAGCCAGGACAAGGCCTTCCACGTCGCCGTCTACGTGACGCTGACCGCGGCGTCCCTGGACGAGCTCAGGGCCGGCTCCATCAGGGTCGAGTCCGCGGCCCGCGCTGTCCTCTGCCAGCTTCAGCCCTGCACGTTCCGCATGCTTGACGGCCACCTGGCCACGCTGCCGATCGGCGTCGACCGGCTGGAGCGCAATCGTGTCCTGGACACGAGCACGCTGGTCACGTTCTTTCCCTGGCTCGAGCCAGACCTGCAGCAGCCGGGCGGATTGGTCATCGGGCGCAACCGCGCGACAGGGGCGCCTGTCCTGGTTGACCCCTTCGATGAGCGCCGCTACGCCAACGCGAACATCGGTGTGTTCGGGCACTCAGGCGCCGGCAAGACGTACCTGCTTTCCACGTTGGTGCTCGGCGCGCTCGGGCGAGGCGTGCAGGTTTACATCATCGATCCCGAGCACGAGTACGGCGGTCTCGCCACGCAGCTTGGTGGGGTCGACATCGAGCTCGCCCTGGGTTCGGGGCATTCGCTCAACGTGCTCGACCTGCGAGCGTCGGACCGGCGCGACGAGGGGTGGCTCGGGCCTGCGGCCGCCGACGCGATCGACCTCTGCTCGACCATTTGCGGCGGCCTGAACGAATCGGAGCGTGCCGTACTCGAAAGCGCCGTGCGCCACGCATACAGCGAGCTCGATCAGCCTGTACTGCGCGATGTGGCGGACCGGCTTCCTAAACGATCGCGCCTCGCCACGATCCTGAAGCGATGGGCGTCGGGAAGTCTCGGTCAGATGTTCAGCCGCGCGACGAACGTCGACCTCGACGCTCCGATCGTGTCGTTCGGGATGCGCGAGCTGCGCGACGAGATGGTGGCGCCGGTGCACTACCTCCTCGCCGGCGCTCTGTGGGCTCGGATCAAGCGCAAGGACCACCGGCGGATGCTCGTGATCGACGAGCTCGGGCTTCTCTTCGAGGACGCGACCATCCGTCGATTTGTCGTCAACCTCGCACGGCGGATTCGCAAGTACGACGGCTCCCTCGTTTTCGCGACTCAAAATCCGGGCGATCTGATGAGCTCGGATCAGGGCACGGTCGTGGCGACCAATCCGGCCATCGTCTTTTTCGGACCCCAGCGGCCCGGCGAAGCCGCCAAGTTGCAGGAGTCATTCCGCCTGAGCACGCACCAGCGCTCGTTCCTGGAGACCGCTGTTCGAGGGGAATTCCTGCTCGCTGCGGGGCCCGATCGGCTGGCCGTGCAGGTCGAGGCTCCGCCCTGGCAGGCAGAAGCGATGCGCCTCGGCCGTGCTGCGGCTCGACCCCCACCCTAGCGCGTAGGCTTTAGCGCTGACATGCGGCGAGTTGTCCACTACCGGTTGAATGGACTTCCCGAGCAGCGGCTCGAGCGGGTTCATGAGCAGTTCGAGGCCCTCGCTGCCGCGCGTTCCTGGCGCTGCGACCCGCCCTGGGTCGCGAGTCCGCGGTCGCGCGGGCTCTTCGAGATGGAGTACTTCCGGCACCTGCGCGAAGACGATCGCTCTGATCTCAGCGCCGGCGGCTTTGTGAAGATGGCCGGCGACGAGACCGACGCGCTGATGATCACGATTTTCATGCGGGACCTGAGCGCTGAGTACGGCATCAGGACCGCGATGAAGGACGAGGACCATCCGCTGGCCAAGCTCCGGAGGCTCGAGTTCGAGTCGGGTCGACTGCCAAACGGTCAGGCGCTGGAGGACGTGCTCGCCAAAAGACCTGTGATCAAGAAGGTCCACGGCGAGCGCATCTTCTTTTACCCACCGACGTTTCGGCTTCACTCGCAAGGGCCGCCAAGCCCCGAGTGGGCTTACGCGCTGTGCGGAATTCGCGCGTATGCCCCAACGTTGATGGAGGCCGAGCAGGAGGCGCTCAAGATCCTCAGAGGACTCGGCCACCTTGGCTCCTGAGAGCGCCACCGCAACCAGCGGTACGGTCGAGTCCGCCGACGGCACGAAGCTCGCCTATAGCGCCTGGCCCAAGCCCGGCTCTCCCACGCTCGCCGTCGTGCACGGGCTTGGTGAGCACGCCGGCCGCTACGAGCGCTTCGCGAAGGGAATGGCGCAGCACGGCTTGGGCACGTACGCGCTCGACCTGCGCGGGCACGGCAACAGCCCCGGAGCGCGCGGTCACGTCGACTCGTGGTCTCAGTGGACCGACGACGTGGCGGCGTTTGTCAAACACATCGAGTCGGTCGCCGGCACGGAGGTCGTACCCGTTGGACATTCATTTGGCGGCGTGGCCCTCTTGAGCACCGTGCTCGCAGCCAAGCTGCCCAACACCCGGCGCTTTGTGGTGTCGAGCCCCGCACTGAAGCTGAAGCTGGCGGTCGCCGGGTGGAAGCTCACCTTCGGCCCCATCGCGTCGAAGGTCGTCCCGCGCCTTGCCCTTGCCAACGAGGTCGATCCGAAGACCGTTTCGAGGATTCCAGAAGTGGTCGAGGCCTACCGGAACGATCCGCTCGTGCACAACAAGATCTCGACCCGCATGGGGGCTGAGTGGCAGGACGCAACGCGGGACGTCCTGACTCGCGCCGGCGAGATCAAGATCCCGTTCCTCATCCTCGCCGGGACCGCCGACGCGCTCATCGATCCCGCGGGCAGCCAGGAGCTGCACGAGAAAGCGAGGTCGACCAGCGAGCTTCGTATGCTGGAGGGAAGGTTCCATGAGCCGTTCAACGACATCGGCAGCGACGAGGTCTTCCAGTTGATCGCGGACTGGCTGAAGCAATGACCCTCGACCCGGGCTCCTGGATTTCCTGGATCATCGTCGGCCTCATCGCGGGCGCGATCGCGGCTCGTGTGGTGGCCGGTCGAGGCTTTGGCTGCCTCGCCGACATAGTTGTGGGAGTCGCCGGGGCGTTGATCGGCGGCTTTTTGCTGGGGGCGATCTTTCACGTGACAGGGACTGTTGGGTTCTGGGGCAGCATCATCGTCGCTTTCATCGGCGCCGCGGTCTTGCTGTCAGTGCTGAAGCTGATCTCCGGGGGCCGACTCTAGCCGGCCGCCGCCCGAACCTCTTCCCGCGCTGCCGCATCGCGTTCTGCGTGGGCACGCCGCCGGATCAGCACCGCAGTGAACGCCGTCAGCACGAGGACTGCGATCGGCAGCACGAGGGTCTGCTTCATCGCGTCGATATAAGCGCTGACGAACACGTCATGAGCCAGGGCGGTGAGCTGCTGCTGCACCGCTGGGGGCAATCCCGCTGGAAGCTTGGCGCCGTTCTGGCCGGTGCCGATCTGAAACCCGTTGGAGGCGACCGAGCTGAAAGCCTTGACGAACTGGTCCCGGTAGGCCGCCGGAAGGGCGGACGCGTGACTCACAGCCTGGTCGTGCAGCGTGATGGCGAGCCGGTTCTGAAGCAGAGCACCGACGATCGCGCTGCCCACCGCGGCGCCCACCTGGCGCGTTGTGTTGAGCACGCCCGAAGCCGCACCGGCCATGCGAGGCGAGACGTTGCGCATGGCGACGGTGGTCATGGGCGCGAAGGTCATTCCCATGCCCGCCCCTGCCACGATCGCGGGCACCAGGAAGTTGATCCACGTGGAATCGGGTCCGGCGACATAGGTGAGCGTTCCGAATCCGATCGCGAACACGAAGATCCCGGTCATGAGGATGTACTTGCCCCCGATGCGGTCGGCCAGACGCCCCGCGAAAGGCGCCACCACCATCGACGTCAGGGACATCGGCGCCAGGGTCAGGCCTGCGGTGAGCGCTGAGAAGTCGCGCACCGACTGGAGGTAGATGACGATGGGAAGGAACAGGCTCATCATCCCGAAGGCGATCGCGGCCGCGATCCAGTTGGTGACCGCGAAGTTCCGGTCTTCGAACAGGGACAGCGGAACCAACGGCTCGTCCTGGTATCGCTCCCAGATCACGAACAGCACCAACAGCAGGGCGCCGGCGCCGATGACTTCCGGGATCGTGATCACGTAGGAGCCGATCTCCCCCCAGTTGAAGCGCTCACCCTCGATGAGCCCGAAGATCACTCCAAACAGGCCGCACGTCGCGAGGATCACGCCCACGATGTCCCAGCCGTGTCGACGGCCTGGCCGCAGGTCCGGAATGATCGCGAAGGTGGCGATCAGCGCGGCCACTCCGATCGGAACGTTGACGAAGAAGATCCACCGCCAGTCGATGTAGGTGACGATCGCGCCGCCGAGAGTTGGCCCGGCCAGGGTCGCCAGGCCGGCGACGCCGGCCCAGATCCCGAACGCCGCTCCGCGTCGCTCCGGTGGAAACAGGCTCGTGAGGATCGCGAGCGTCTGAGGCGTCAGCAATGCGCCGCCGACGCCCTGCAGGATGCGGGCGACGATCAGCTGGTTCGCATCCTGGGCAAAGCCGCACAAAGCCGAGGCGACGGTGAAGATGGCGAGCCCGACGGCAAACAGGGTGCGCTGGCCGTACAGGTCTCCAAGCCGCCCGGCCGTGATCAGCAGCACGGCGTAGACCAGGATGTACGAGTTCAGCACCCACAGGATCTGGTCGAGGGTGGTGTTGAGCCCCGCGCTCATGGCCGGGATCGCCACGTTGACGATCGTGGTGTCCAGCATGATCATGAAAAATCCCGTGGTCAAAACCACGAGCACCAGCCAGGGGTTGGTTGGATTGGCGCGCGATTCAGGCATACCCAACTCTCAACCTACGCCGTCGTCATTCGATTCCCCGAGCGGCTTCTCAAACCACGCGACGTCCCAATAGCGGTCGAATTTGCGGCCCTGCTCGGTGAAATGGGCCACCCGCTTGAAGTTGAAGCGTTCATGCAGGCCGATCGACGCGGGGTTGGGCAGGGCGATCCCCGCATAGGCCCGGTGCAGGTCCTCGCCCTCGAGCGCCTTGAAAAGCCCTTCGTAAAGCTTCGCGCCGGCGCCTCGGCCTACCGCCTCGGGAGCCAGGTAAACACTCGTCTCCACCGAAGTCTCGTATCCCACTTTGGGCCGGAATCGGCTGCTGCAGGCGTAACCGATCACGTCTCCTTCAGAAAGCGCCACCAGCAGCCGGTAGCGCCCGCCGGCGCCGTAGTGCGCAAACCATTCGCGGCGGGCTTCCATGGTCATCGGCTCGATGTCGAAGGTGTAGTGAGTTTCGACCACGTACTGGTTGTAGACGTCGTTCACCGCGACGAGGTCGTCCTCCGTCGCCGCCCGGATGTCCACTCGCGTGCTGACCACGATTTCAGTCTATTGCGGCCGGATGATTCGACCTTTGTCATCAGCCCACAATTGCGTTATGGATCGCATCCTTCTCGAGGGCATGTCGTTCCACGGTCGCCATGGCGTACGGCCTGCCGAGCGCGAGCAGCCCCAGGAGTTCAAGGTGACAGTCGAGGTCGACTGCGACCTGAGTGAGCCGGGCCTTACCGACCGGATCGAAGACACGGTCGATTACAGGCGCATTCGCACCATCGCCAAAGAAGTCATCGAGGGCGAATCGCAAAAGCTCCTCGAAGCGCTCGCTGCACGGATCGCCGCCGGCGTCCTCGAACTGCCGAGGGTCGCAGAGGTCTCGGTCCGCATCGCCAAGCGGCCGGAAAGCATGCAGCCGATCGATGCGGCGGCCGTCCGCATCACAAGGACGCGCGGATGACCATCGCCTACTTCGATTGTTTCGCCGGCATCTCGGGTGACATGACGCTCGGCGCGCTGATCGACGCGGGAGCCGACCGGGCGCTGCTTGACGCGACGATCGAAGCGCTCCGGCTTGGCGACGAGGCCACGATCGAAGTTCGACACGAAACTCGCGGACACCTTGGGGGCACACGCGTAGTGGTCCAGACGATCGATCGCGTCGAACGCACCGTGCCGGCCCTGCTCGCGGTCGTCGAAGAAGCGGACGCGCCCGAGCGTGTCAAGACTCCGGTCCTGGACGCCGTCAACCGACTGGCGCGCGCGGAAGCCCGGCTGCACGGCGTTTCCGAGGACCAGCTTCACCTGCACGAGCTGGGCGGCGCCGACACGCTCGTCGACCTGATGGGCGCTTTCTGGCTCCTCCACAGCCTGGACGTCGACCAGGTTTACTCGTCGGCCCTGCCGGCCCCGCGGGGTCGCATGGACACCATGCCGCTGCCCGCGCCGGCCAGCGTCCGGGTGCTCGAAGGGACGGGGGCGGTTTTCGAGGCGACCGATTCGGGGCTCGAGCTCGTCACCCCGACCGGGGCGGCGATCCTGGCCGCCGGAGCCCGGTTTGAGCGCCCCGCGATGTCGCTCCGATCTATCGGCTATGGGATCGGCGCCCGCGAAACTCCAGGCAACGCGCTTGCGGTGTGGATCGGCGAGAAGATCGAGAGCCAGACTGGCGTGACGCTGATCGAGACCAACATCGACGACATGGCGCCGAACCTGCTGGCCGCGTTGTGCGAAGACCTCATGGTGGCCGGTGCCCTTGACGTGAGCGTCACGCCGGCTCTGATGAAGAAAGGTCGAGCGGGCCACCTGATCACGATCATGTCGCCGCCCGAGCTGGTCGCCCGTCTAACTGATCACCTTCTCCGCCACTCCACGACACTGGGCGTGCGGATGTCGACCGCCCAACGGGTGACGGCTCAGCGAAGGATCATCGAGGTCAAGACTCCGCTCGGCAGCGCTCGAGTAAAGATCAAAGAGCTCGACGGGAAACCCCTCGACGTCGCGCCCGAATACGAGGACTGCCGGCGGATCTCGCGCGAGACCGGCGTCGACCTCCGGGAGGTGATGCGCGTCGTCTCGGATGCGGCACGTAAGGAACTGGATCTAGGCTAGCCGCGTGACAGCACGCGTCCTCGATGGAAAAGGCGTGGCGAGGCAGATCTTCGATGAGGTCTCTCGCGCCGTCGCCGCTCGCGTGTCTGCGGGTGGTTCGCGGCCAAAGCTCGCCACAGTGCTCGTCGGCGACGATCCCGCGTCTGTTCAATACGTGCAGCTGAAGCAGAAGAATGCCCGGCAGGTGGGCATCGAGTCGGAGGATCACCGGCTCCCGGCGAACACGACGACCCGGGACCTGCTGAACCTGGTCGGGCGATTGAATGCAGACGAGACCGTGAGCGCGATCCTCGTGCAGCAACCGGCGCCTCGACAGATAGACATGTCCCAGGTCGTCCTGGCGTTTGATCCCGTGAAGGACGTCGACGGATTTCACCCGAAGAACGCCGGCCTGGTCGCGCTCGGGATGCCGGGCGGGGTGGAGCCCTGCACGCCGGCCGGCATCATCGAGCTTCTCGATCGCACAGGCATCCAGATCGAAGGTGCGAACGCGGTCATCGTCGGGCGGAGCAACCTGGTCGGCAAACCCACCGCGCTGCTGCTGTTGAGGCGCAATGCGACGGTGACCGTCTGCCACACAAAGACGCGCGACCTCGCGAGTCACACGCGAAACGCAGACCTCCTGGTTGCGGCCGCGGGCAAGGCAAACCTGATCACCAGGGACATGGTCAAGCCCGGCGCGTCGGTCATAGACGTCAGCACCAACTGGTCGGGGGGCCGGCAGGTGGGCGACCTCGGTCCGGGCGTCGACGAGGTGGCCGGCTGGCTGACCCCCAATCCCGGCGGCGTGGGGCCCATGACCCGGGCGATGCTGATCAAGAACACGTACGAGGCGGAGGTCCGCCGCCGACCATGAGGCCGTCGATCGAAGCACAGCGACTGGTCAGCGGATTCCGGGCGTACATGATGATGGTGGCCGCCAGCCGGCTCAAACTCCCGGACCTGCTGGCCGCCGGCCCAAAAACCGCCGACGAGCTGGCGGCATCAACCGAGACGCATGCTCCATCAATGCGGAGGCTGCTGAGGGGGTTGGTGGTTTGGGGCGTTGTTGCGGAGATGCCGGATGGAACGTTTGCTGCGACGCCGATTTCCGACGACTTTCGATCAGACCGTCCTGGCCTCCGCAACCTGACCATCATGCTCAGCGAGGAGGGATATCAGGCCTGGGGCGAGCTCATGTACACGCTGCGGACTGGAAAGCCCGCCTACGAGCACCTCTATGGAAAGGGTCACTTTGAAAGGCTGGCTGAAGAACCGGAGATGTCGGCTCACTTCAATGCCGCCATGGTCGAAATATCGGCTCGTGTGGCGCACGCCTTCATCAGATCCTTTGATTTCACAGGTGTAAGCACCGTGGTGGATGTGGGCGGGGGCAACGGCGGGATGTTGCTTGCCGTACTTCAGGCTCACCCTCCAATGCGCGGAGTCCTGTTCGACCTTGCGCAAGGGCTTGCGGGCGCCCACGAAACCCTGGTGGCGGCCGGTGTGGCAGACCGGGTGACGCTTCACGAAGGAAGCTTTTTCGAGGCGGTGCCATCGGGCGCCGACCTTTACATGCTCAAGTCGATCGTCCACGACTGGGACGACAAGCGGGCGCTTGCCATCCTTCAAACGTGCCGGCGGGCGATGGTTGGCCGGGCGAGACTCGTCCTGTTGGAGCGAAGGTTCCCGGAACGGATCGAGAACGCGGACGAGATGTTGACCACTGTGATGGGTGACCTTCAGATGATGGTCGTGCTGGGTGGTAGGGAGCGGACGGACAACGAGTACCGAGAGTTGATGGCTCAGGCCGGCCTGCGCATGACCCGAGTGGTTCCAACCGAAACCGAATTCGCGGCGTTCGAAGCAGTCGTCGCGTAGCACAGATCCGTTGACCTACCGGGAGGCGCTCGCCTACATCTCGAATCAGGGCCGTTTCGGGATGAAGCTGGGGACTGAAAGGACGCGCGCGATCCTGGACCGCATGGGCAGCCCCGACTCGGGGCTCAAAGGCGCTTTGATCGCAGGCACCAACGGCAAGGGTTCGACGGGCGCAATCCTGGCCTCGATTCTCAGGGCGGCTGGGCGAAAGGTCGGTTTCATGCCCAAGCCTCACCTGATTTCGTACACGGAACGCATCGAGGTGAACGGCCGTCCGATCACCGAAGAAGAATTCGTCGCCACGCTCGAGGCGCTGATCCCCACGCTCGACGGAGTGGCCGCCGACATGGGCCAGGCCACCGAGTTCGAGATGCTGACTGCGATGGCGCTGGCCTTCCTGGCGCCGCGGATCGACCTGCTGGTCTGCGAGGTGGGTCTCGGGGGAAGGCTCGACGCGACGAATGCCCTGGACCTGGGAATCGCGGCGATCACCAACGTCGACTTTGACCACCAGAAATATCTCGGCGACACGATCGAGCAGATCGCTAACGAAAAGGCCGCGATCATCAAGCCTCACAACAAGGTCGTCACAGGTTGCGAAGGCGTCGCGCTTGCGATCGTCGAAGAGCACGCGCGCGTGGCGGATGCGCCGGTGTGGGCGCTTGGCCGAGACATTCATGTGGAGTCGAAGTCGCGTGGATGGGACGGCCACATCGTGAACGTGAAGGGGCCCGGATTCGAGCACACCGACATGACGCTGCCGCTGGTTGGTGACTACCAACCTGCGAACGCAGCTGTCGCTGCCGCCGTCGCCCATTTGCTGGACGAGGTCACCGACGACGACGTCCGCGAGGGCCTCCGTTCCACTCGATGGCCAGGACGCCTCCAGGTGATTGCTTCGAGCCCGCGGGTCATCCTCGATGGCGGCCACAACCCGGCCGCGATGACCAAGGCCGGCGCGACACTTCGCCGCTTGATCGATGACGAGCGGCTCGTGGCGGTATTCGCAATGCTCAGCGAGCGCGATCCGGTTCAGCTGCTTGCAGCGCTCCGAACCTTGAGGCCTGACGCTGTGGTGTTCACCGAGCCGGCGAGCGCGGCGGGTCACGCCATCGCGGCTGAGCTCCTGGCCAGGACATACGGCAATGGCAGCCACGCTGTCGCTTCCGCAGCAGCGGCGCTGGAGCGGGCCCGTGACCTGGCGGGGTCGGACGGCAACGTGCTCGTCTGTGGGTCGCTGTACCTGGTGGGGGAAATACTCGCGCTCAGCGGTTAGCCAGCAGGAAGCGGCCGCAAAGATAGGCGCTGCCCGCGATCATCGGCAGGAGAATCACCAAGCCCAGCGCGGCCCACTGCCAGCCGGCGCTGATGAAAAGCCCGCCGAGCAATATCGCAGCGAGGCCGAGGCCGCCGGCGCCAATCGCAAGGTCCCGCGCCGACGGCGGCCTCGCTTGAGCGGCACGGGTGGCGGCGGCCGCGGCCGGCTTTGGCCGGGGCCTGGCGAACAGGCCATAGAGAACCAGGCTCACGCCGGCCAGCCCGGAAAACAGGGTGACCACCTCCGCGATCAAGCCGTCGCGCGTGTCCGCGACCCGCGTCGCCGCCGCAAAGGCCAGGGCTACGAACACGATCCCGGCGACCAGCGAGATCCAGCGCACTCAGCGAGAAGCGGAGAGGATCTTGGCCCTGAGCCTTCGCATGCCTTTCAACCAGCGGTCATAGTCGTCTCCCTTGCGCCGGAAGTAGTCGGCCACCTCAGGGTGAGGAAGGATCAGAAACCTCTCGTCGCGGACTCCCTGCACGACGGCTTCAGCCACTGCCTGTGGCTCGAGGGCGTTGTCGGTGAGGAACTCGAGGCCCACCCTTCGTTCCGCAGCCAGCATGTCGGTCTTCACACCTTGAGGGCACAGGCACGAGACCCTGATGCCCTCGTCCCCATGCGCGATCGACAACCATTCGAAGAAAGACAGGGCGGCTGCCTTGGTCACGCCGTAGGGTGCGGCGAAAACGTGGTTGAGCAGGCCGGCGGCGGAGACGGTGCCGACCAGGTAGCCCTCGCTTCGCCTCAGCATTCCTGGCAGTGCGTGGCGCGCGACGAAGACGTGGCTCATCACGTTCACCTCCCAGATGCGCTGCCACTGATCGTTCGGCGCCTCAGGCCCGCCGCCCACTGCGATCCCGGCGTTCGAGCAGAAGATGTCGATCCGGCCGTGCCAGGCTTCGACCTGGTCGATCAGCTGTTTGACATCCGACTCGCGCGAAACGTCGCACTTGACTGCCGTGCCTCCGATCTCGCGGGCTGTCGCTGTGGCTCCATCGAAGTCGACGTCCGCGACGATCACAGCCTCGGCGCCGGCGCCGGCGAAGCCTTTCGCTAGGGCTCTGCCGATGCCTTTGGCTCCTCCAGTGACGACGATTACTCTCCCGGCCGCATCCACTGACGACCACTATCGCAGAGCGAAAAATCGTCGCGCGAAAAATTTCTTGTGGAAAACCCCCGACGCTTGCTTTCGAAGACCTCCGATAGCGCATAGAATCACTCCCCATGGTCGGAGGGGGCCTTGACTACAGCGCGTCCTTTCAGCGCGCGATCGAGCTGATTGGCAAGCGCTGGACCGGGGCGGTGGTCAAGGCGCTTCTCCCAGCCCCAGCTCGGTTCAACCAATTGCTCGCGGGCATACCTGGGATCAGCGATCGCGTTCTGACCGAGCGGTTGCGTGAGCTGGAGACCGAAGGCATCGTCGAAAGGCTTGTCGACCCAGGTCCGCCCGTGCGTGTGAGCTATCGACTCACGTCGCGCGGTCGAGCCCTCGAGCCGGTGCTGGCCGCTGTCGCTGATTGGGCGGAGAGCTGGCTGACAGCAGCTGCCGCCGCTGTGGGCTGACCGAAACTCGCATATTTCTAGCGGGCCCTCCCTTGTTTTCCGGTCCCTCCCCCAACCGGCACGCCTGTGTCGAACGTATTCCGCGATCGATGCGGAGTCAACCCTGCCTGTTAAGACGACCTGTCTACTCAACGTGCCTCGCACAGGGGGTGAAATCACTTGACTGATAGGCTTTACCGAATGCCGATTGGCGACTTCCTGCGCCGCCGGCCGGAGGGGCAGACCTGCCAGGCTTGCGGATCGCCTTTACCCCACGGCGCGGTCTTCTGTCCTTCGTGCGGTGTCAAGACCGACGACCCGCAGGCCGAGCCGCTTCACATCGTCGACCGCACCACAGGACTCTTCAACGATCGCTTCGTTCGCCCGGTGCTCGAGGACGAGCTCGCGCGCGCGCACCGCTACCAGCGCAACCTCGGCGTCCTCCTGATCGAGGCCAACGGCACTGGGTCTCCCGATGAGGCGCTGAAGATCATGGCCGCCGCGCTGGCCGGGACGGTGCGCGATGTGGACACGCCTGGCGTCATCGGCCGCACGCCTCCACAGCTGCTGGCGATCCTTCCCGACACCGACGTGGCCGGCACCGCCCACGCCGCCAACCGCGTGCTCTCAGCCGTGAACGAGGCGCTGAAGCAGTCGGGCGGCGAGGCAGCCGTCGGCCTCGTCTGCGTGCGCCCAGGACAGCGGGTCCGAGCCGGCGCCGTGATCGAGAGCGCCAGCCGCTCGCTGCGCTCGGGCCGTCCCGAGATGATGGGCAAACCCGCCTGAGCGCAATCGAGATCTACCTGGCTCGCCACGGCGAGACCGAGTGGAGCGCCAACGGCCGTCACACGGGCAGCACCGACCTCCCACTGACACCAGACGGCGAAGAGAAGGCCGCCGCGTTGCGCCCGCGGCTGCAATCGCTCAACTTCGAAGCCGTCTATTCGAGTCCGATGAAGCGAGCCAGGCGGACCGCCGAGCTCGCCGGCTTTCCTGAACCTCAGATCACCGACCTCTTGAAAGAGGTCGACTACGGCGAATACGAAGGCCTCACCTCAAAGCAGATTCACGAGTTCAACCCCAGCTGGGAGGTTTACTGGGACGGGTGTCCGGCAGGAGAGACTCCCACTCAGATTTATTCGCGCGCCCAGCAGTTCATCGTGTTCGCCAGCAAGCCAGGAGGTCGGGTGCTCGCCTTCGCGCACGGCCACATCCTCCGCGCCATTGCTGCGGCCTGGATCCGCGCCGACCTGACGGTCGCGTCAGGTTTGATGCTGGACGTCGCAACGCTAGGGATTTTGCGCGACGACGGCCGCCGCCTGATCACCCGCTGGAACTCTCCGTCTTAGCTCTTGCGCCGCAGGCTCCAGGTCCGGCTGCGAACCCCGGGGAGCCCGGCGAACACCAGGTAGGCGGACGTGTTTACGTCCGCGCGATACCTGTGCCGCTCGCCGGGATTGATCAGCAGCATCTCGCCGGCCCCGACCTCTCCTGTCTTCACGCCGTCGTCGAACTGCAAGCGCCCCTCGGTGACTATGAGCGCGACCGGAATCGCGTTGCGGTGCTCGGGCACGTCTTGGCCTGGCTCGAGCCTCAGGCCTACGACGCGCATCGACCCGCAGTCGGCGATCTGCTCAAAGCCAAAGGGTCGATGCTGCTGGCCCGGCGCTGACATGCGGCAATCATGCGTCACGATCTCCCCGTGCAAATCGTTCACGCGCTAGGCGTCGATGGCGCCCGCCATGCGCGCGGCCTCGCAGTCGTCATCGACGTCCTCCGCTCCTTCACCGTCAGCGCCTACGCGCTCGCAGGCGGCGCGCGAGAGTGCAGGCTGGTCACCACCACAGGCGAGGCACGCGCCCTGGCTGCGGCCATCCCCGGCGCGCTCCTGTGCGCGGAAGAAGAGGGGCTTCCGGTGCCGGGGATAGCCATCAGCAACTCGCCGACGCAGATCGTCGCGTCCGAGCTGACCGGTCGCATCGTCGTCCAGCGTTCGTCGGCGGGAACCCCGGTCGCTGCGGCAGTCGGAGAAGGAATCGACATGTTCGCGGCCAGTCTGGTCGTGGCTCGCGCGACCGTACAAGCCTGCCTGTTAAGAGACCCCGATGTGCTGACCCTGATCGCTTCCGCGGATTACCCAGAGGACCATGCGTGCGCGCGCTACATGGAAGCGATTGCCCGCGGTAAGAAGCCTGACCTCCATCGATTGCTGCAGCCGCTGCGCGAGAGCGAGCGGTATGCACGCCTGGTGAGCGGTGGGTGGCCTGGCTTTCCCCCAACCGACCTCGAGCTCGCCCTGCAGCCCGACCGGTTCAGCTTCGCGATGCCCGTCATCCGGCAGGCGGGGTACCTCAGCGTCACGGCCGAACCGATTTCCTGACGCGCAAGCTTTCGTGGCCTTCGCGCGTCTACTCCTTTGGGCTGGGGCGATGCGCAATCACCTGCTTTCTGGCGGAGTCGCGCTTTTTCTGATCATCGCCTGCAGCGCGCTGATCGCCGCGTGCGGTGCGCCGGCTGCGACCTCGACCAGCAGCCCTTCAGCGTGCACCGGGGCGAGCGCAGCCAATCGCGCCTATGTCGTCGTCCAGCACCTGTCCGGGGCAACGATGCAGCGCTGCGTTGGCTTCAGCGAGGGATCCATCGACGGACAGACCCTGATGGACCAGTCCGGCATCCAGTACCAGGCCAACTCGATCAGCTCCGGCAAGGTGGTCTGCCAGGTGGACTTCGAGCCCAAGCAGTTCAGCCAGTGCTTTCCCGCGAACCAGCCCTACTGGGCGCTGTTCATCGAGTCGGCCGGAAGGTGGACCAGCGCGGCTGGCGGCTTCAGCGATGTGAGGCTGCACGACAGAGAGGCTCTCGGGTGGCACTACGTCGGAGCGATGGATCCGTCGCCGGCGCCGCCGCCGCTGGCCAACAAAACGTGAGCGCCTAAGCGTCCAGCCCGATCATCGCGCCGAGCTCCAGGCGGGACGCGATCGTGGTCGCAAGCGGCTCGCGCGATATGACACCGCGCAGTGCAGCGAGCGAGCCGCCGTGGCCAACGATCGCGATCTCACCGGTGGCCGGCAAAGGCGAGCTGTCGTCCCAGAAGGCAGCCACGCGGCGTTCCAGGTCGCTCACGCTCTCGCCGAATGCGCGCGGAGTGCGCCGAACGTCTTGCTCCCACGCTCGCGCCGCGGTTGAATCCTCCAACCAGAGGTCGCTCAGGTCTCGCCCTTCCCAGCCCCCGAAGTCGATCTCGCGCAGCGCAGCCGACGTCTGGACGGCCACACGATGGTGCGCCGCGATGATGGTCGCCGTTTCCAGCGCGCGCTTCAAGTCGCTCGAGATCACGCGGACCAGTGGACGAGCCGCGAGCTCGGCGGCAAGGCTCCGTGCCTGCGCGCGCCCCACGTCGCTGAGCGGTGGGTCCGACACTCCGATCGCGAGCCCGGGAGGTGCGGTCGACGCCCCGTGGCGGATCAGCCAGACGCGAGTCACTTGTGAACCACGAAGGCCACAAGCGCCGCCAGCAGGCAGAGCTCGGCCGTGGCGCCATAGACGTCTCCGGTGGCGCCGCCGAGCCGCCGGCGCGCGAAAATGGCCACAGCAATCGCCGTGAGCGCGACCAGGCACAGGGCCAGGAGGGCTCTCGGCCAGTCGAGCAGGCACGCGACCGCGGCCAACGCCGAGCCGAGTGCGAGGTCGAATCCTCGATGTGACGAGTCTCCTGCAGCGACACCGAGGCCGCTGGCGCGCACGTAGGGCACCAGCGTGATCACCGACAGCATCGCCAGGCGGGAAAGCGCGCCCGCGATGACGAGGGCGGCAACCGCTCTGCCCGGGGACATCGACGCGATCGACGCGATCGCCGCGACCTCACCCAGCAGCACGAGCACGACCGCGACGGTGCCGAATGAACCAAGGCGCGGGTCGCGCATCACCTCGAGCCTCCGCGCGACGTCGCCTCCGCCGAACAATCCATCCGCGGAATCGGCGAGCCCATCGAGGTGAAGCGCCCCCGTCAACAACGCGAGCGTTGCCGTCGCCGCCACCGCGGCCAGCAAAGGCGTGCTGAACGAGTCAAACAGCACAAACACCGCCGCCGCCGCGAGACCGACGACCGCGCCGATCGCGGGAAAGTACGCCCTGCCCAGGCGCTCGCCGGGTCCGCCCTCTGCTGTGGCGACAGGCAGGATGGTGAGGAACGCCATCGCCGAACGCAGGGTACGGATGCTCACATCCGTGCGAGCTCGACCGCGCGACCGGCGACCATCAGCAACGCGCGTTCAGCACGTTCGGCAAACCGAGTGTTGACGAACCCGAGGACGTCGCGAAAGTTCCGCGCCAGCTCGTTCGCAGGCACGATCCCCATGCCGACCTCATTCGACACGACCACGCCGCGCCGCTGGCTGAGCTCGCGCACCACGGGATCGGCCAGCCGATCGAAGTCAGCCGCATCGTTCCCGGCCCCCAACAGGTTGGTGACCCAAAGCGTCAGGCAGTCGACCACCAGAAAGTCGCCGGCGGCGGATGCCCGAATCGCGCCTACCAGGTCGGTCGGTTCCTCGACCGTCTTCCATCCTGCAGGCCGGGTTTCACGGTGGCGGCGAATCCGGCCGGCCATCTCCTCATCGCCGGCGGTCGCAGTGGCGATGACCGTCACCGGCAGCTTCGACTCGAGCGCGAGACTCACCGACAAAGCGGACTTCCCGCTGCGCGCGCCGCCCAGCAGCAGGATGAACCCCATCAGAAGTCGATGCCGCGAATCGCGCGCACGCCCTCGTCAAACGCGTGCTTCAGCTTGCGCATCTCGGTCACGGTGTCGGCGACCTCGATGAGGTCTGAAGGCGCGTCCCGCCCAGTCGCGATGACGTTGACCGCCGGGGGTCGCGTGCGAATGGCCTCGACGACCTCCGCGGTGGGGATCCACCCCCAGTTCATGGGGTACGTGATCTCGTCCAGCACGACAAGGCCGTAGTCGCCGGACCGGATCTTTTCGCCCGCCACCCTCCACGCTTCGCGCGCGACGGCCTCCGACCGCTCCATGTCCTTGGAGTCCCACGTGAACCCGTCCCCGATCGTCCACCACTCGACGCCGAGCTTCACCGCCGACTCGCGCTCGCCAACCTTCCACTCGTCCGACTTTATGAACTGGATCACGCAAACCTTCCAACCACGCGCCACCGCGCGCAAAGCGGTTCCAAACGCCGCCGTCGATTTCCCTTTGCCATCGCCGGTGTTGACGATGACCACCGATGGCGCCTTCTTGGTGGCGCGGGCGGGAGCATTGGTCGGAACTTCCTTCTGACTCATCGCAGCCCCTCCTTGGCGTGACCCCGAACAGGAATCACCGCGCGGCCCGATCCGTTCATCTGCATCACCCGTACCTGGGCCTGGTAGTGGTCCGCAATCGCGGGCTCGGTCAGCACGTCGGCCGGTGTTCCGACGGCGACCAGCTTGCCCGCGACGAGCAGCGCCATGCGGTCGGCGTACTGGCCGGCGAGGGTGAGATCGTGCATCGCGGCGATGACGGTCAGCCCCTGCTCCGCGCGCAGGTCGTCGATGAGCTCGAGCACCTCCTGCTGCCGCCCCACGTCGAGCGAGCTCGTCGGTTCGTCGATCAGCAGGATGGGCGCCTGCTGGGCCAGCGAACGCGCGATCGCCGCACGCTGGCGCTCGCCTCCGCTCAGGTGGTCCAGGGGCCGCGCCGCGAGGCGGTCGAGCGAGAGGCGTTCGAGGATGCCGGCCACGACCTGCTGGTCACGACGGCCCTCTTTGCCGAAGTACGCGAGGTGCGGGCTGCGGCCCAGGAGGACGTACTGCGACACCGACATGCCATCGGGCATGTGCGGCTGCTGCATGACCAGCGCCACGCGGCGCGCGAGCTCTGGCCCGCCCATACCGGACACCGCATGTCCGCCGATCCGGATCTCGCCCTGGTAGGCGATCAGCCGCGCGATCGCCCGCAGGATCGTCGTCTTGCCGGCGCCGTTGGGTCCGATCAGCGCCAGCCACTCGCCTGAGCCGATGTCCAGGTCAAGCCCGCTGACGACAACCTCCGACTCGTACGCGATGCCGACGCCGCGCAGGACGACGTCGTTCACAGCGCGGCGGCCCTGGTCGATCGCATCACGACGATGAAGAAGGGTGCGCCCACGAGCGCGGTGATGACACCGATGGGCAGCTCCGCCGGCGCGGCGACCATGCGCGCGGCCGTGTCGGCGAGGACGAGAAAAGCAGCGCCGAACAGCAGCGAGAGCGGGATCACGACGCGGTAGCTCCGGCCGACGAGGAGCCGCACCGTGTGCGGCACGATGATCCCGACGAACGCGATGGTTCCGGCGATCGCAACCACCGCCGCGGTGCCCAGCGTCGCGGCGATGACGACGATCAGCCGCACGCGCCGCGCGGAGATGCCGAGGCTCGTCACCTCGTCGTCCCCGATGCTCAGGGCATCTAAGAGGCGGCGGTGGAGAAGGATGACGACGACGCTGAGGACGACGTAGGGAAGCACGAGGAGCACGCCCTCCCAACCCGCGGTCACCAGGCGCCCGAGAATCCACGAGTAGATCTGTCGCACGCTGTTGGTCTGGGACTGCTGGATGTAGGTCTGGATCGCGTTGAAGAACGCCGCGATCGCGACGCCCGCGAGGATGAGACCGGTCGTGTTTCTCAACCCGGTCACCGTCCGGCCCAATGCGTACGCGCCGGCCACGGCTGCGCCGGCCCCGACGAATCCCGCGAGCGGCACCAGGTTGACCCCGATCAGCGACGACCCCGGCGCGAACGCGATCGCCAGCGTCGCTCCGAGGTTGGCGCCCGCCGCGGCCCCCAGCAGATAGGGGTCGGCCAGCGGGTTGCGGAATGCCCCCTGGTACGCCGCGCCCGCGCTCGCCAGCATCGCGCCGACGATGGCCCCCAGGACCACTCGCGGTATGCGCAGCGACCACAGGATCGAAGCCTGTGCGGGGTCGACCGCAGATGGGGCGACCAGCGCCTGCAGGACCGTACCCAGCCCAATGTGGGCCGGCCCCACCAGCACCCCCAGCACCATCGCGGCGAGCAGCACGACCGCCCCGGCCGTCGCCCACAACCATGGCAGGCGCGGGAGGCCCTGCAGCACCGCGCCGGGCTCGGCTCTGGCCGGCCGCGAGAATCGAGCGAGGATCTGCATCAGGCGGCCTGCTGCCCGAGCTGCTTCACGTGCGGCGCCAGCGCGCGCAGGAAGTCCACCACCCGCGGCCCCCAACGCGACGCGATGTCGTCGTCGACGCCGATCACCTGCTTTGATTTGACCGCGGCGATCGAGCTCCATCCCGGCCGCGCCGAAACGGTGCTGAGGTCCTGGTGACAGCACTTCGTATCCGCCAGCACGATGACGTCAGGGCTGGAGGAGACGATGTATTCGGCGGACAGCTGTGGGTAGTCGCCGGCTGAAGCCTTGGCGCCGTCGGCGATGTTCTTCAGGCCCAACAGCGCATACACCTGTCCGATGAACGTGGCCGAGGTCGCCGAGTAATACGTGTCGTCGAGCTCGTGATAGACCTTGAGCTGCCTCGTCCCTTTTGGAATCGTCGCGACGATGGCCGCCAGGTCCGTCTGCATCTTCTTCTCCAGGGAGGCTGCATCCGCGGTGTGACCGGTCGCCTCGCCCAGCTGCTCGATCTGCTTGTAGGACTCGTCGACGTTCTTGGCCGCGGTCTCGATGAGGACTGGAATGCTGAGCGCGCCAAGTCCGTGGACCAGGCCGGCGGTGTCATCGACTGCAACCACGAGGTCAGGTGAATACGAGGCGATCGCCTCGATGTTGGGCTGAAACCCAGAGAGCTTGGTCATCGGCGCGCTGGCGGGATAGTTCGACTGGTCGTCCACGGCGACGACCTGCGCGCCGGCGTTGATCGCGAAAAGCATCTCGGTCGCGGTCGCCGAAAGCGACACGATGCGCCTTGGCTGCTTGTCGATCGTCACGCTGGCCCCGTTGGTCCCGGTGATGGTCACCGGAAAATGCGCCGTCCCGGATGTCGAGGGCGTCGACGGCGTCGGGCCGCACGCGACCACGGCGATAGTTATGGCGGCGGTCACCGCCCCACAGATGTGATGCCTCTGCATCCCGCGATCCTCCCGCGGCCAATGACCCCACATCGCCTGGGATGCCTCGCCGCAAGAGGCACCCCCACTGATCCGCGCAAGTGGGAAGTCATGCCCAAAGACCGGTCTCCTGGCTTGTGGATCACAGCTCCCGGCTGCCTTCCCAAGGCTCTCGCCTCAGTGGCCGCCAGCCGGTCGCTCCCCACTCACAGTTGCGCGACAGCGCCGGATTCACACCGGCTTCCTCTCGTCCGTGAGCTATTCAGTTGTGCGGTCTATTATGCGCGGCGTCTCGCTCCCGATCGGAGACCCCGGCCTCATCGAAAGTCGCCATGTCGTTGAGGAGTCGGACCGCTGCATCGAGCAACGGGAGCGCGAGCAGGGCGCCGGTTCCCTCACCCAGCCGCAGGTCGAGGTCGAACAATGGCTTGAGCCCGAGCTGTTGCAAAGCGGCCGCATGGCCGAGCTCCTGCGATCGATGCGACGCGATCATGAAGGCGGTCACCCCGGGCGCGATGAACGCGGCGGCGAGCGCCGCGGCGCCTGAGATGAAACCGTCGATCACCACCGGACGCCTCTGGCTCGCCGCTTCGATGATCACGCCGGCCAACCCGGCGATCTCCAGCCCGCCAACCGCCGCGAGAGCCTCGAGCGGACCGCGCGCGATGCGCTCCGCGTTGACGTCCAGCGCCGCACGCACCGCTTCGCGCTTGCGTGACAGGCCGGCGTCATCAACTCCTGTCCCGCGCCCGACCACGCCTTGAGGGTCGAGCCCCGTCAGCGCGCAGATCAGCGCCGCGGACGCGGTCGTGTTGCCGATCCCCATGTCCCCGGTGAGCGCGACGTCGAGCCCGTGCTCCATCTCGTCGAGCACCAGCTGCCGCCCATGATCGATCGCCTGCTGCGCCTCGTTGACTGACATCGCCGGACCCCGCGTGATGCTGTCCGTCCCGCGCCGCACCTTCAGCGACCGCAGCGAGGGATGATTCGGCAGGTCGGCATCGACCCCGAGGTCGGCCACCACCACACGCGCACCGACCAATCGCGCCAGGACGTTGACCGCCGCCCCGCCCGCCAGGAAGTTGAGCACCATCTGCGCCGTCACCTCTCGCGGATACGCGCTGACCCCTTCGGCCGCAACACCATGGTCAGCGGCCAGCGTGAAGACAACGCGATGCTCGAGCGGTGGATCGATCCGTCCCGTCATCCCGGCCAGGTCAACAGACAGAAGCTCCAGCCGCCCCAGGCTCCCCGCGGGCTTGGTCAGCCGGTCCTGGCGCTCGCGCGCCCGCTGCCTGGCCTCTTCGTCGATCGCCGGAATGCTCACCAGGCTTGCGATGCTACGTCGCGTGACGTTCCAGCAGTTTCGCCGCCTGTGCCTATCGATGCCCGAATCAGAGGAGGTGGAGACCTGGGGCGAGGCGACCTTCCGCGTCAAAAATCGCATCTTCGCGATGGGTTCGCTAGACGGCGGTTACGTCTCGGTCAAAGCCTCGCTCGACGACCAGGCCGGCCTGGTCGAGATGGACCCGAAGACATTCTCACCGTCCGCCTACACCGGCCGCTTCGGCTGGGTCAGGGTCCGGCTGCGCGGCATCGGCGCCGAGCTGGCCGACAGAGTGGTGACCAACGCCTGGAAGCGGACCGCTCCCAGGCGTCTTGTCGCCGACTGCGAGCTAAGAGCTCAGAAAGCCCTTCGCCGGTAAGAGCTGCGCCGGCCGCCGCCGACGATGCGCACGATCAGCAGCAGGATCGCCGCGCCGATGAACGCCATCAGCATCTGCGTGAGGAGCGGATGACCCGCGATATCGATGCTGATGTGAAGGACACCGAGCAGCAAGAACCCACCGATGAACGCGCCGATGATCCCGACGACGATGTCGCCCAGCAGGCCCAGACCATGTCCGAGCGCGAGGTGGCTGGCGAGAAAACCCGCCACCAACCCGACCAGCGCCCAGATCAGGATCGTGTCCAGGTCCAGGGTGAAAGTCGCCCCGTTGATGGTGATGACCATGTTCGAATAAACCCCAAAAAACGGCTGATTGCGTCACTCCTAAAACGCCTGGCGGCTTCATCCCACCTTCGAGGCGAGATCGCTCAAAACGGCCCCGAGCACCCGGTTGAACGCGGGGTAGGGGTGTATGACGTCGGCGAGCTGGGCCAACGGCGTGCCGGATTTGACGGCAAGGATGAGCTCGCCGAGCACCTCGCCCGCCCGAGGCGTGACCAGCGTCGCTCCGATCAGCACGCCCCGCTCGCGGTCGCCGACGAGCTTGATCGTCCCGCCGTGAAAATCGTGGATGTAGCCCCGAGCCGCCTCGCCCGGATCCGTGGTCGCGACGGCGACGTCGATGCCATGAGCGCGGGCAACCTCTTCTGACAGCCCCACCGACGCCACCTCGGGGTCGGAGAACGTGACCCTCGGCACCGCGATGTGGTCGGCCTTCGCGTCCTGCCCGCGCAGCCTCCGCGCCACGATCTGGCCGTGGTAGTAGGCGAGATGCGTGAAGCCGCCCAGGCCGGTGACGTCGCCCGCCCCATAGACGCCCGCGCGAGCCTCGAGCGTCACCGGGTCGACCTTCAGCCAACCGCGTTCGGTCTGGGTGAGGCCTGCCGCCTTCCAGGCCTCGTAGTTGGGGCGCCGCCCGGTCGCGACGAGCAGCCGGTCCGCTGAAACGATCGCGCCGGACTTCAGGTGGACCACCACGGCCAGGCCCTGCTTTTCGACCGCCACGCACGGATCGCCAACCATCAACGTGATGCCGTCGGCTTCGAGGTGCGGCTGCAGCGCGGCGCCGGCCTCAGGCTCCTCGAGCGCGAGAAGACGAGCTCCGGCTTCGATCACCGTCACTTTCGACCCAAGCCGGGCGAACGCCTGGCCCAGCTCGACCCCGACCGCCCCGCCTCCAAGCACCGTGAGCGAGCCTGGCAGCTCGCGTGGCACGGCGGCCTGGCGGTTGGTCCAGAACTCGACGGTCTCCAGCCCGGGAATGGGTGGGATCGCGGCCGTGCCTCCGTTGGCGATCACCACTGCTTTGCGCGCGATGAGCTGTTCAGCGCCGACCTCCACTGTGCGCAGGTCGACGAGCTTGCCCTCGCCCCTGAAGAGCCTGGCGCCCGTCGCCTCCAGCGCTGCGGCCGGTCGCGTGTCGTCGAGGTCGCGCGCCATCCACAGCACTCGCTTGGAGACTTTCGGGAAGTCGACGTCCCACTCCACGCGCGAGGCGGCGAGCTTTCGAGCGCGGCCGGCCTCCTCCAGCGTCTCGCCCGAGCGCAGCAGCGTCTTCGACGGGACGCAGCCCCAGTAAGGGCACTCTCCGCCCACCAGCTCGCGCTCGACCACCGCGAGTGAGATGCCGCTTCCTTTGAGGCCGCCCGCGATGGCCTCGCCCGCAACACCGCCGCCAAGGCACACGACGTCAAATTCCTGTGGCAACCTGCTCACCTCCATCAGCGCGCCTGAGCGACTCCAGCAAGGAAGTCGCCGTGAAAGTTCCGACGTAGTTATCGCCCTCGAAGACAGCCACCCGCTCGGTCGGGCTCGCAAGCGCGGCCGCGAAGGCTTCGGTCAAGGTGCTCGTGAGCTGGACGCGTGGTTCGCCACGCGCGGGGCCCGCTGCAGGATGCTCGAGCGTTCGCGGGTCGATGGTGACGACCGACATGCGGCGCACGAGGCGCTCGCGCCCGAGAAACTCCGCCACGTATTCGCTTGCGGGCCGCGTCAGGATGTTCTCGGGCGTGTCGTACTGCGCGATCTTCGCCTGCATCTGAAGCAGGCAGATGCGGTCGCCCACCATCACCGCCTCGTCGATGTCGTGCGTGACGAAGACCACGGTCTTTCGCACCGAACGCTGGATGTTGATGAACTCGTGCTGCAGCCGCTCCCGCGTGATCCGGTCGACCGCGCCGAACGGTTCATCCATGAGCAGGATCGGAGGGTCGGCGCCAAGCGCCCGCGCGAATCCGACCCTCTGGCGCTGACCGCCCGAAAGCTGATGCGGATATCGGTCCCGATATTCGCCCGGGTCGAGGCCGACCAGCTGCAGCAGCTCCTCGACGCGCGCCTTGATACGCGTCTTGTCCCACTGCCACAGTCGCGGCACGGTGCCGACGTTCTCGCCTACCGTCATGTGCGGAAAGAGGCCCGTCTGCTGGATGACGTAGCCCATCCGCAGGCGCAGGTGCGCGGGATCGATCTTGCTCGTGTCCTCGCCGTCGACCAGGATCCGGCCGCGGTCCGGCTCGGTGAGCCGATTGATCATCCGCAGTGTGGTCGTCTTGCCGCAGCCTGACGGTCCGATCAAGACGCAGGTCTGCCCTGTCGGGATGTCGAGGCTCAGGTCCAGCACGGCGTTGGAGCCGCCGGGGAACTGTTTGGTGACGTTCTCCAAGCGGATCACCGCTCGTTTACCGTAATCGAATGGGGAGCCGGGTATTCCTCGACGTGGTCGACCCCTGGGTCAATTGGGACTGGCTGGGGACGCACATCCCGCTGGTGCTCGACGACCTCCAGCAGCACGTCCTCCTCACGGCGATC
>Ga0137409_10001424_pt1 | contig 25870 bp, 22 predicted proteins | sample CZODoug1_16funga_FD_122059 | JGI IMG/M metagenome (GOLD analysis project Ga0137409, IMG submission 122059) | Vadose zone soil fungal communities from Angelo Coast Range Reserve, California, USA - CZODoug1_16fungal (Hybrid Assembly) | ecosystem: Environmental > Terrestrial > Soil > Vadose zone...
CACGTGCGAAACCGTGCCTGTGTCCATCACTTCATCAAAAAGGTGGCGCGTGTGCGCCTGTAACTTCGTGCGCGCCAGCACGGGCTTCCAGACGAATTCCGGGTCCTGTAAAGTCTCAAGCGACAGATCGACCGCGCTACAGCTTTCCAGCGAACAGCTTTCGGGGAAATTTCCTTTGAAGTAGGAAGTGTCCACTTCCAGACGGCGAATGCGGCCCGGCGTGCCCAACTTAATGATCGTCCAATCGTGTCCCGGGCCCCGGCGGCGTTTTGTTTCCCAGCCATCGCTCATGTTCGCGGCTTTCCCTGGCATAATCAAATTGTGCCGGTGGCCAAAGAACATGTCGCTGCACGATAGCACCATCCCGCCGTTTTCGACCGCGGCCAGGTCACACTCGCCGCCAATCTGCTTCAGACGATTCCAGTCCGGCACGACTTCGCCATAAACACGCAGCCGCGCGACTCCACCGTCTGGGTAGATTTTGAAACGCAGGTGGGTCCAGCGCTGCTCGCTTGGGATCGCGGCCTTTCTCCCGCCACCATTACGGAGATCGATGTCTCGACGGGCGAGCCAGTGCCTGGTTGTCAGCCGGCGAGAGGAGACCCTCGGCAACCTGCAGGGCATTGCGATCACGTCCGATGGATCGCTCTTCATCACCGACAGCCAGAAGGGCAAGATCTGGCGCGTGGGTTTGATGGGCTACTGCAGCCAGAAACCGTTCGTGCTGCTGTTCCTGGCGGCGCTGGAAAAATGCTTGCTCGATCAGAGATTCCGCGTGCCGAGCGGCGCGGGCGTGGGAGCGGCGATTCGGAGTTACTCGCAGGTGGAGACCGCGGCGGCAGTCAGCAGATAAGTAGGAACGAAACGCGAAAGCAAGGAAGTAAGGAAGTAGGGAAGCGAAGAAACAGGAGATAACGGAAGCAAGGAACAAAATATCCCTTCAAGTTTTTTTTCTTACTGAAGACTACTTGATTACTCAGAACAGTTCCAAAGGAGCGCGCGTGACAACACGCCCTGTACTTGCAAATGCCGGCGCGATGAGCCAATTCATCGGTGCCTTTGAAGTAACTTCCAAATTGACTGGGCAAACCTATCTATGCCGCTTCTCCCACATGTGGAACGGCATTGCGACGCGGCACGCGGACACGATCGACACGAAGTTTTTTGTCGATGGCGCGGCGCATGTTGTCGGATTGGCGCACACCGCGTTTGTGAAGTTCCGCGAGAAGGCTGGGCGCGACCTGACCGACCGCGAGGCGAGCTTTGTCGCCGCGGAGTATTTGCGCGAGCGGCTCGAGGAAGAGGATGTGCGGCCGCTCTACGACGTGGCGCACGACGATGTCCTGCGCCTGATCGCGCAGGTCGGCATCAAGTAACCCCGCACCATGCGGAACGCCCGTTTCGATTCCGATTCAACGGTTTACATAAAACACTTTCCCTGAATTCAGCGCTTCGCTCATCCGGCTTGATATCTCAAAAAGCCGCTCCCGGGGGATCATCTGATTCTCGTTTGGTGAATCCCAGTGGACCTTGAAGTGTCCCGTTTCGATGGTAACCACTTTCCGTTTTGTGACGCCGCCATCAGGGTGAGGCACACCAACGACCTGAATGCTGATCTGAGCGCTCCGCAGTGTTACTGCGTGCGCCCCTTCCGAGTATTGCAGTGCCTTTTCTACTCGTCGAACCACGTATCCCTTTTCGCCCCGAATTTCATCCCCGACCTTTTGCAGCTTGGTGTACGCCGGGTCCAAACCCGCACTCACTTCTTTTTGCCTACCCAGATAAAGCCCCACCCCCGCAAGCCCGAAACCCGTGAACATCATCGCCCAGTTCAGCTGCCAAAGCAGTCCCGCGCTCGCTATTACCATCCCAACGAATCGAAGAAAATTTGCCGGAGTGAACTTCCCCGTGCTGTACCGCAGCCTCTCGATTTTTCCGTTCCCACCGATTGTCGCTTCTTCCCTCAGAACGACAGGACCTTCTTTCCCAAATCGCGTGTACCTTTCGAGAATGTACGCTAGAAAGAGTACCCCCGATCCCGAGATAATCAACGGCCAGCTCGTCGGCCACTCGATTCCCGCAAAGTTCAGGCCGCAGGAGCCAGACGAGGTAGGTTGGCCTGACCCCACGGAAAACCATCCTGTGTATGGGAGACTCAGGACGATCTGAAGAATTCGATGTGCTTTGGTCAGTCATTGGCTTCGGCGTGGAAAGCGTCGAGGGTCGGATGACGAAGGCCGTCGCGGCGAATGAAGTGGATGACCAGAAGCATGAGCAGCGCGCCGCAAACCATGACCGCGACGGCGATTTGCAGACCGAGCTGCAGGTCGTGAAGATCAGAGATCTTGCCGACCACTTGAGGGCCTAGGCCGCCCACCAATTGCGTGGCAAACATGTAGACGCCGACGGAAGTGGCGTGCGCTCGGCGGGGCATCATGTCATGAAGAACCGCGGTGACGGGGCCGTGATACCAAGACATGAAAAAGCCGGCAATAAAGAGGCCCATGAGCACGAATTGTTTCTCTTCGGACTGGATGGCAAGCAATAAAAACGGGGCCGCCAGCAGAAATGCGACGGCAACGGCGATGATGCGGCCGTAGGCCAGGTGTTTCTGAAGCTGGTCGGCGATCCAGCCGCCCATAAGGACGCCAGACACCAGTGAGAGGAGAGCAATGAGCGCGAGCGAGACGGAGGCTTCCCGCAGACTGAAATCCTTATAGTTAACGGCGAAGTCGGTTCCCCAGGTGAGTAGAGAGACGCTTGCAAAAGTGATGCAAATGCCCGCGGCAATCATGGAAACGAAAGCGGGGACACGGAGAAGCCGGGCAATCGGTACGACGTCAGAACGAGGGCCGCGGGGCGGTTCGTCAATCCAGAAAAGCGCGATGCCGGGAACAATTCCGGCGAACGCGACGATGAACAAGGCGGCCTCCCAGCCGTAACGTGGCCCGATGATGCCACCGAGCGCCTGGCCGGACGCTCCGCCGAGTAACATCCCCGAAGCGAAGATGGATTGGGCGAAGGCGCGGCGTTCCTGTGGAAAACCGCCGGAAATCATGGATTGGGCGGCAGGAGCGTAAGCGGCTTCCCCGAGGCCGACCATGGCCCGCGCGACCAGGAAAAAAAGAAAAGTGGAGACCAGGCCGCCAGCGAACGTTGCGATGCTCCACAACAGGATGCCAATGGCGATGATGGCCTTGCGGCTGAAACGATCGGCTAAGAAACCGAAAGGTATGCTGCCGGCGGCCAGGACGACGAGGAGAAAAGTTTGCAGCGAGCCGAGCTGGGCGTCTGTAGCATGAAGATGACCGCGCAAGAGCGGAATCAACGGGACGAAGACCTGGCGAGCGGCGAAGTTGACAAAATTGATCAAAGCAAGTACAGCAAGTAGACCAATCTGGTAAGAAGTGAGCGGAATGGACTTCGTAGACATGCTGAATTGGCTCGGTGACCCGCGCGTGACCTGGTGGAGCGTAGACCGGAAGTTATCAGCCTTTGCTCGGCCTATCAAGATTATATGATGACTAAGAATCCCGTCCCCTCCTCGAACGCGACGACCAGTGACCGTTTAACCACCGTTCTTTCCTATGGCGTGCTGCTGCTGCTGATATACCTCGTTTTCCGGATCTACGAACCGTTCCTCGCTTCGCTGGGTTGGGCGGCCATTCTGGTGGTTTTTTTCTATCCGATGCACCAGCGGCTCCTGCGGCGTTTCTCCGCGACCCCAGCGGCGGTTTTGAGTACCCTGATAGTGACCTTCCTTCTGATCGTGCCGACAATTCTCGTGACTACCTTGTTCATTCGCGAGGCGTTTTCCGTTTCACGGGGCATGCAGCATACTTTGCTGGTGCAGCAGGCGCCCATGTTGGCGAAAAGCTGGGCTTGGATCGCGCACCATGTGCCGGGCCTGGATCCCAACGCCGATGTGCTGGAAATGCTGGCCCAAGGCGTTCAGAAGCAGGCGGGTTTTCTCGCGGAGCGCCTCGGCACGGTCCTGCGCAATATCGCCGCGTTCATTTTCGATCTGTTCGTGATGATCTTCGCGATGTTTTATTTTTTCCGCGACGCGGACCAGATTGTCCGGGGAGTCCGAAGTATTTTACCTTTTGATGCCGAACATCGAGAGGCGTTGATGACGCAAACGCGGAACCTTATCTCCGCGAGTGTCACCACCAGCCTTATCCTCGCAGCCATTCAAGGCGCAATCGGCGGACTTGGCTTTGCGCTGGTGAAGTTGCCCGCGCCACTTTTCTGGGGTGTGGCCATGGCCTTCTTTTCACTGGTGCCGGTGGTGGGCTCCGGACTGATCTTCGTGCCTGCGGCATTGTGGCTGGGTTTCACGGGACATTGGGGTGGGGCCATTCTTCTGCTGGTGATTTGCGCGGGAGTGTCCGCTATCGTGGACAACCTCTTGCGGCCGCTGTTGCTCGGCGGGCGAACCGAATTGAGCGGGTTGGTGATCTTCATCAGCGTGGTTGGTGGCGTCGGCCTGTTCGGAATGTTGGGCTTGGTGCTGGGGCCGGTCCTGGTGGCCACGGCGGCGGGAGTTCTGGCGGTGTACATGGAGAGACCGGAAAATCCGCCCATAACGGCTCGATAACACCTGGTTTCTCTTGCCGTGGGGGCGTGACTTGAGTGTGCTAGAGTAACGCGCTCGAAGGAAATTCATGACGACCAGACCAGCCCCGAAACCCACGGAGCTTCCCGCGGCGAAACTGAGGTGGAAGTGCGAGCTCTCGCGCATCCCCTTCGAAACAACCGCTCAAGCGGAGCTGCGCGAGGGGTTCATCGGACAAGAGCGTGCGCTGCGCGCACTGAAGATGGGTGCGGAGCTTTCGGCGCCCGGTTACAACGTTTTTGTGTGCGGTTTAGCGGGCACCAGCCGCGGTGGAACGATCGCTCGGATGGTCGAAGAGCTGCACCCCCCGACGAAGGAGTCGCTCGACCGCTGCTACGTCAACAATTTCAAATTGACGGACCGGCCGCGGTTGCTGGCGTTGCCTCGCGGCCAGGCCAACGGCTTCAAAAAAGACATGCAGGCGGGAATCGATTTTCTGCGGCGGCGCATTCCCCAGGTGTTTGAAGGCGAACCTTTCCAGCGGCAAAAAGGGCGGATCGTCGAACGCTTCACGGTGCGCGAAAAAGAATTGATGGACGATTTCACGCGCAGGATCGCGCGTGAACAATTTGCGCTCGGCCACATGCAAGTGGGCGCGGTGGCGCTGCCGGAAATTTTCCCGGTGCTCGAGGGCCAGATGGTCCCGATCGAGGACATCTCCAAGATGGTCCACGAGGGGAAACTCGAAAGCCCCATGGCGGAAGATATCGAGCGCAAGTACGAGCAGTTCCGGCAGGAATTCACCGTGGTGTACCGGAAGACGCTGACGCTCTCGCGGGAACTCGCCAGCGAGCTGAGTTACTTGGAGCAGGAAGCGGCGTCCGTGCTGGTCGATGGCGTCATCGAAGAACTCAAGGAAAAATACGCCGGCCCAAACATCGCCGAATATCTCGAAGAAGTGCGGCACCATCTTCTCGACAATCTCGACCCCTTCAAGGAGCGCGAGGGCGAAGGCGAACACGATGAAGAGACGCCGGACGGTTTGCCGAAGGCGCAGGGAGGTCCGGAGCGCGATCCCTTTCGGGTGTACGGCGTAAACGTCATTCTCGCGCATAGCGACGAAGACAAGTCTCCGGTCATTTTCGAGACCACGCCCACGTACGCCAACCTGTTCGGGACCATCCAGCGCGCCTATGACACGCGAGGTGGATGGTCCAGCGACTTCATGGATCTGCGCGGCGGTTCGCTGCTCCGCGCCGATGGCGGCTTCCTGATCATGTATTCGCTGGAAGCGCTGTCCGAAGTCGGCGTGTGGCGCGCGCTGAAGCGCACGCTGAACCACAACCGGCTGGAAATTCAACCTCTCGAAATGTTTTATCCATTCGGCGGGAGCGCGCAGAAACCGGAGGCTATCGACATCAACGTAAAAGTAATCCTCATCGGCGACCGCTCCTTGTACGAGTTGCTCTACGAGTATGAGGAAGACTTCCGCAAAATTTTTAAGGTGCGCGTGGAATTCGACGAAGAGATGGCCATGAGCGACGGCGTCATCGCGGAATATGCGGGGCGACTGCGCGCGTTGTCCGAGAAAGAAAATTTGTATCCGTTCGACCGCGGCGCATTCGCGGCCATGCTGGAGTACGGCGTGCGTCAGGCGGGACGAAGAAACAAGGTGACGGCGCGCTTCATCGAAATTGCCGACCTGGCGCGCGAGGCGCATTACAACGCCGCGGGGGCCGGGGAATCCGTGGTCCGTGCGGCGCACGTGCGCGGCGCTTTGTCTTCGAAAATGGAGCGCCACAACCTGATCGAAACGCGCATCCGCGAAATGATCCAGGAAGGTACGCTGTTGGTGGATGTCGAAGGGACTCGCGTCGGCCAGGTGAATGGACTGAGCGTTCTCGAAATCGGCGGATACTCCTTCGGCAAACCCGTGCGCATCACCGCGACCGCGGCTCTTGGAAAAACGGGTTTGATCAACATCGAGCGCGAGGCCAATCTGAGCGGGCGCTTCCATGACAAAGGAATACACATCATCGCCGGTTTCTTGCGAAGCCTGTTTGCCCAGGACAAGCCGCTCTCGCTTGCGGCGAGCATCTGCTTCGAGCAATCGTACTCCGGAGTCGATGGCGACAGCGCCAGCTCCACGGAGATCTATGCGCTCGCCTCGGCGCTTTCCGGATTGCCGCTGCGGCAGGACATCGCTGTAACCGGCTCGATCAACCAGCAGGGCGATATTCAGGCGATTGGCGGAGTGAACGAAAAGATCGAAGGTTTCTTTGATGTGTGCCGGATCAAGGGGCTCACCGGCACGCAAGGCGTGATGATGCCGGAATCCAACGTGGAAGATTTGATGCTGCGCGAAGATGTTCTGGAGGCTGTTACTGCGGGGAAATTTCACGTCTGGCCGGTGGGCAAGGTCGAACAAGGCATCGAGCTCCTGACCGGAATGGCCGCCGGAAAGAAAAATGGCGACGGAAAATTTGAACCGGGGACCGTCCTCGCGCTGATCGATGAGCGCCTCCACGCCATGGCGCGCACGTTGAAAGAATTCGAATAGCCTCGAAATAAGCGGGCTCTACCTGCCTTCGGCCGACGCCACTCCTCGCTGGACCGGAAGACCCGCTCATGAAAGGGGCTCGCGATCAAAACAGGATCTTCAACGCGAGCTGCATGTTGAGGGGTTCACCGGGACCGATGCCGGGCGAGCCGTAGAAGTCTCCCGCCGTATCGCTACTCTGCCCGAACCCGCCGCCGATGGTACCGCTGGGCGGCGCCAAGTTGACGCGGTTGAACAGATTGAAAAACTCGACGCGGAATTGGGCGCGGAATCTTTCCGTGATCGGTATGTTCTTGAGAACGGAAAAATCAACGTCGCCGAATCCCGGCGCATAGACGGAATTGCGAGGTACGGTTCCGAAAGAACCCTGTGCCGGGTTGGCGTATGCGTTTGGATTGATCCACTGAACGGGATTGTGATTGCTGAGCGCATGAGAAACACCTTGGAGAGGATCGCCGACTTGGACTCCACGTGTGGTGTTCTCGCCGGTGCCGTCTGTATTGGATGACGCGTGGATGGTGAACGGAAAGCCGGTGCGAAAGGTGAGGTTGGTATTCAGTTGCCATCCGCGGGACACCCAAGCGGGGCCATGCGAAGAACCGGGGACGTCGTAAAGAAAGAACACATTGAAGTGGTGCCGGACGTCATAGTCCGAGTTGCCGTAGTCGCCCTTGAAGTTGGTGGAGTCTTGAGGGAGCGCGCCCACGTATTGCGTGACTTCGTCGAGGCTGTGGCTCCAGGCGTAAGAAAGCTGCGAAGTGATTCCATGCCAACTGGTAGTCTTGAGCAGGGCTTGCAGGGAATTGAAGTTGGAAGTGCCAATGCTTTGGATTTCGTCGATCACCCCGAAGTTGGGATAGGGACGAGAGCCGACGCCCCCAAGGGGCAACTGGTTTATGTCGATCAAGGAGAGCAGTCGCCGGCCTTCCGTCCCCACATATCCGACTTGCAGCATCACTTTGCCGCCAAGTGTCTTCTCCACGTTCAGGTTGTAGCTCATGTCGTAGGCGGGACGGAAACGCTGGCTAACCGAGAAGAGATTGTTGTTTCCCGTGGTGAAGATCGGCTGGTCCTTGACGATAGTGTACCCATCCGTCTCCAGGAGGGAGACCGGCTTGGTGCCCGCGGGATTACCTTCTACTCCGATCGGGCCGTTATTCGCAACAGATGCAGCCGCAAGGCTGGAGGAATTGTCGAGGAAGGGCACGATCGCAGGCGTATCGAAGAACAGCCCGAATCCGCTGCGGATCACGAGACTGCTGCTTCCTCTAGGCTGGTAGGCAAATCCCACGCGCGGGCTGAAGGCTTTCCAATAGCGTGGGTACAGATCGCTAATCTGCTGGCCCACCACGACGAGACCTCCCTTGCTAGGATCAAACGTTGACAGGTCTTTCTGGCCGTCATGTATCGGCCCCTCATATTCATATCGCAAACCGAAGTTCAGGTTCAGATTCCGCGTAATCTGCCAGGCATCCTGCGCAAAGAGGTCGAAGCTATTCATCAATACTTTCCGTTCCTGGTTGCCGCGCATGATCGTGGACTGGTGGACGAAACCGGCCATGAAGTCAGCAAGAGCTACGATATTGGAATCGACGGTGGGGTCATTGAGCAGGCCGCTCCAAGGCCCTTGCGTGCCGGTGAAATAGAACGCGCCGCGGCCGCCGGTAGTGTAGAAGGAATCGATGCGTGCCTGGCGTATCTCTCCCCCAAAACGCATTTGGTGCTTCCCGCTGGTGTAGGAAAGCGCATCGGAGAAATGCCCGGTGATATCGTTGCGGCCGGAATTTGGCGTGAGCCCGGTGCTCTCAAATCCGGAAATGGCAATGAGCGGAGCACCTTTAAGATTCGGCGAAGTCACTCCCGTGTTGAGGCCGAGCGCGACGGGGTCGAAATTAGTGTTCAAGTCCGAGAAAACCTGGTTGAAATAGCTCACTCCTACCAAAGCCTGGTTGGTGAGGCGGGAAGAGAAGGTCCTGTTGTAAGTGAGAGAGTAGTTCTGCACGTGCATCGGGCCGACTTGGTAGTAATACGGAATTCGTGAGCCAACCGGCGCAATTTGGGTGCCTTGGCCGACGAAATATCGAAACGATAATCTGTTGTTGTTGTTAAAGCTGTGGTCGAACTTGACCAGGCCGTTGTGGCTGAAGCCCGTCTCCGGTACGGGATCGAAGTAATTGCTCGGTGCCGCGGGCCCTGCAAGGGAAGCCCCGGGCCAGATGGAGTTCAACAAATTGTCCGACACCGAATTCTCCGGGACACCATATTGCTTGAGCAAGCTGCGAGCGGCCGCCTGATAGTTGAGCGACGGCTCTGTCGATAGTGATTGATTCCCGATCACGAATTTCTGCTCTTCGAAGCTCAGAAACAGAAAGGTGCGGTCCTTGATGACCGGAAAACCTGCTGAGAAACCATAGTGCTGGTTGCGAAGCTTGTTTTTGGGGGAACCCGCGGGCGCAAAGGGCGACTGCGCGGTGAAGAACTCGTTGCGGTTGTAGTAGTAGGCGCTCCCGTGGAGTTTGTTGGTTCCGGATTTGATGATGAGATTGATCGTGCCTCCGGGATTGCGTCCGGTCTCCGGACCAGCCTGCGTTTGGAGAGAGAATTCCTCGACGGAGTCCAGCGGCATTAGAACGCCCGGAATGCTTTGAATGCCTCCCTGATTCACGGCCATGATATTCCACCACTGGTCGTTGTTGTCCGTGCCGTCGATTTGCCAATTGACTTGATTCGCGCGGGCTCCGTTGACCGAACCGATAGCTCCCGCGGCGTATCCGGCAAATCCGGGAGACACGGCGATCATCTGAACGAAGTCGCGGCCATTCAGTGGACGATTTTCCACGGTGGCGGAGGGGACGACGGTTGTCAACGTGGTGGCCGTGGTGTCCAGTGACAATGCGGCGGCGGATACTTCGATGGTGGAAGCGACCTCCGCGACGTCCAGCTTGACCGGAAGAGTGTAGATCGCGCCCGCCGATACCCGTACGGCGCCAATTTTGACAGTCTGAAATCCAGGGGAAGAAACTACGATCGTGTAGTTGCCCAGCGGCAAATCCTGAAAAGAGAATTCGCCCGCATTGGAAGACGCCGTCACATATGACAGACCGGTCGCTTCGTTCGTTGCTCTGATCTCGGCTCCGAGGACAGCGCCTCCAGTTGGGTCGGTCACCATGCCATTAACTCCCCCGCGAAAAGTCTGCGTCACTGCTGGGGCCGCCAAAAGTAGGAACAGAAATAAACCGGAGATAGTGCGTGCCATAACCCACCCTCCCTTGAAAAAAGAAATGCGCGCCGTTTCAGGAAGTACCCCGGGCCGGAAGCGGCTCTTGGCTGGGCATGCTGTTCCTCAAAGGACTGGAGTGTCCAACGCAATATTTCGATGGGGCGGATTCGCGCAGCGATGCGGGAATGCGCGCCCCTCCGCCCTGTGCTGGGGCCAACTCGGAAGTTGACCCGCTACCTGGGCGGCGGCGCGAGGTAGGCCTGGCGATGATCCACTCGGCACCAGAAGCGATTCACTTTGACTTGAATCGCGTGAAGCTGGCCATCGTTTGAAGGTGGGCTGAACGCGATACTGTACTCGTGGCGGATGAGTTGGGCGATTTCAGAATACGCGCGATCGAATTCCTTCGCATTTTTTGGGAGATAGACGCGCCCGCCAGTCGCCTGCGAGAGCTCGTGCAGCGATTGGTCGGCCTGAGCAAAGCCTTGCTTGACGAACGCTCGATCTTGGCGCTCTTGAGGAGAGAGCTTCCTGCCCTTCAGGGGTTTGCGGAAGTCGCCGGAAAGTGAGACTGCCAGGATGCGAACATCGGAAGTCTTGAGTCTTTGTTGAATCATTTCCCACTTTTCCGGTGGCGAAGTATCGACCCCGGTGGAGAGAACAACAACAGTTTTCTTTCCGGGAAGGGGTGCGAGCCAGTCGGTGGCTGACGCGAGACTGGAGGCTAGCTTCAATTCGGCAAACCCAAGAGTGAAATTCAAACTTTGCAGCGCGAGCTTCGCCGTGAGTTTATCGGGTGTGAAGTCGAGGAGCAGTTCAGGGGCTCTCGAATAGCTGGCAATGGCAACGCGGTCGTTGGGAGAAAGGTTGTTTAACAGGGTGTCCGACGCAAGGACGTGGTTCTTCTCCAGAAAAAGAACGGCGGGGCCGGATTCGATGAGAAGTAGCACTTGCGCCGGCTCCTCGATGGCGGCGAAACCAGTGAGTGGCTGCTCGATCCCATTATCGAACACACGAAAGTCTTCGCGGCGCAGGCCTTCGACGAAATGACCGCGCGAATTCGTGACAATCACTCCGACGTTGACGCGGTCAACGCTGACGTGAATCGTTTGCTTTGGCTGTTGCGGATTTTCTTGGGCCTCGGCGAAAGGGCACAGGCAGAGCACGGCAGGAAAGAGCGCTGCCGCCTGCAGAAGACAAAAAGAGTTCATCGCTCCGCTATTCAACCCACTGGTCCCAATGGATGCCCTTCGAATCCTTCCACGAGACGCTCGAAGAGTAATGAAGATGCCGCGCGAAGACTTGCGGATCGATCTGGGCAAGCCAGTCGGGAGCCGTGGACGGCACAATATTTTTTGAAGAACTTACGGTTTTTGCGACAGGGCCCTTCTTCGACTCTTCGATCCAACGATCCTTCAGCGCCTGCCAATCGACTTTCTGAAAGTCGAAATAACTTAGACCATTGAGATTTTCCGGAAATTTGGCGCGGCCAGCCTGAAACTGCGGCACGGTGGCGAGGCCGGCGGAGGTGGAAGCGTGCGCGCGATTCGAAAGCACTTCGCGAAGGGTTTCGATACGGTTGGCGCCGAGAATCATGTCCTGCGTGACCGCCAGATTAAAGAAGTTCCACTGCGCCACGCCGGCGATGCCCTGCTTCCCCCCAAGGGAGATCTTCAGGAAAGTAGCATCGCCTTCATTGTGCTCCGATGTGAGCTGGTCGCCGAATACCGTTCGAATGAGTTTGAGCGTCTCCGGTTTCTTTCGAATGCCAAAAAAATAGACCTGTTTCGTGGAGTCCATCGACGCGCTGGTTTGCATCGAAGCGAATTCTCCGGTGAGCAGTCCAAGCGCGTCCGGGACGGGCATTCCCAGTTTCTGCTGCGCGATGGTGTCAAGTAAATCGGCGTTACCCTGCTGAACCTGAGGAAAAGCGGCGCGGGCCACGCGCTTCACTGTTTCGTAGATGCCCGGGAAATTGAGTTGTCCGGAAGTGTAAGAGACGGCATCCACAGGGACGAAAGAGAGAGAAGCCGGCGACGGCTGTCCGGCGGCCCAGATGTCAAAGGGCGTTCCAGGAGCGGCATCGCCCAGGATCACAGCCTGCACGTGTGTTTTCGCGCCTTCGAACGTGATGTGGCCGCTGAGGGAGTGCACGGCGTCGAGTCTGGCAGCGTCGAGGAGCGGGCGGACCTGGAAGTTTCCTGCTTTCGAATCCGTCGCCAGATTTTCCAGGTCGGGAATACGCACAAAGAATTCGAGCAAGCCGCTGCCGAGGTTCGCTTGCGCTTCCTGATACGCGGCGGATTGCGCCAGAGATGCCGTTGCGGAACCTCTGCCACCGAGGCGGCCGAGTATTTCTTCCATCACGGATTGTTCACCGGTGCTGACGGCGTACTTGCCATGCTCGGCCCAATAACTGACGCCGCTTTTGCCCTCCGTCCTGAGGACTTGAACGCTTCCGATAGTGACTTGCGAAAGGAGAAGCACTTCTTTTCCCACGGCGCGCAAGCGAAGAATTGCCTTCGAAAGCAATTCTTCCTTGCCGGTGCGGTCATACACGAAAAACATGCCATTCCACGCGGGCGATTTCGAATTCGCCGCTGGCCTTCCATTCGAAGCGGTGCGCTTTGCAGGCTCGTTCAGATAACCAAGCGTAAATGAATTTTCCAGTAGCGCCGCATATTCTTGCATCTCTTGCGAAGTCAGTTTTTCTTTTGGTGATTTTTCCGCCGGGGAGCTAATCAGATTCGAAGCCATCGCTGAACGCACGGGAGCAAAATCCGCATCGTCCCAGAGTGCCAGCAGGGAGTTTGCCTTTCTCGCGTCGGGGCCGGGGGTGCCGCGCCAGATCAAGTAGAACGCGGTGCGCGGGGACATTTGCGCAGGCTCGAGCGGAGCTTGCGCATGCGCCGGATTCAAACCGGAGAAACAGAGGAGAGCTGCAATCGGCAAGAGGATGCGAAGGCTCAGTGCTTTCATCGGAGTGCTCCACGACAAATGGGTAAAGGAAAGGACTAACTGTTTAATGCTAACGCGGCGGGCGGAAGGACAGAAGCTCCGTCCCGCGCTGAGTTTCCAGAACGCGGAACAGGGTTTTTTCGGAAAGAAAATCGAATCGCTGTGAAACCAGGGTTGCGTTAGGACGAAGGTCGAAAACACTAGGTAACCGAGTTTCTTCGGAACGAAAAGCGAAATGCCATGAAACTAGGATTTCGGCGAAACAAAAAGTAATATTTTATACATAACTAGTTAACTATATAGTTATGTAACTCTGTCAATTTGGTTTTGGGGGAGGGGCGGTGGCCGCCGGCGCCACCGCGGCGGCCGGGGGAGCGGAGGCGCCGCCTTCCTTCGGGGTCGCGAGATAGCCGGTGATTTGATTTTTGCCGACGTCGAAAACCACGATTTCGTACGGCGCCATGCGAGAGCTGCCTTTCACATAGAACTGAACGGGCTCGCCGGAAGTTTTATCCTTTTTTTCGATGGTCCTATCGTCGGCCACGACGGTGACCGTGTACTTTGATTTTTTTGGGTCGGTCTTGTTAAGAGACATCTGCACCGGGCCGACGCGCTGCGCGGTCTTGGATTTTTGCAGGGAGAACTCGTAATAGTTGCGGTCGCCCCTGCGCCTGAGGTCTTCCAGGTCGTCCCGGTTGTGCGCGATGAGGCCGCTCATGACGTTCATGTCGCCCAAGCTGCGCTCGAGCTTGCCTTTGGTGGTTTCCAAATCGGTTTTTGTGGCTTCGATGTCTTTTTTAGCGCCGCCAACCTCGGTGGCTACCGCGCCGATTTTTTCCTCGTTTTCCTTTTGAGCTTGAGTGAGTTGCGTGGTGAGTTTCAGGTCGGACGCTTGCTGCTCCTTGCGGATGGATTCGGCGCGGCTCTTGGCCTGCGCGAGTTCGGACTGCGTCAAACCGACTTTTTGTGTGGTGAACTCCATCTTGCTCTTCAAATCGGCGATGCGCGAGTTCGCCTGGTCGAGCTGGGCCATGAGAATCTTGTTCTGATCCTGCTGCTTGGCGAGATCCTGGCTCAGGCGGGACTGCGTGGAATAGCCGGCAATGCCCAACACGGCCAGCGCGGCGATCACGACGCCGAACAGCACGGCGATCCACCGCGGCGTACCCGAGGATTCGTATTGATACGATTCCTGCGGGCTCGGTACGTTTGGAGAAATACTCATTCCCCCTCCTCAGTGATAGGCGCCATCCTGGGCGATGACGCCGAAAGGGAATTATCGCTTGCAAAGGGCTGGATGTCCACCGGGCGGGGGGAGCAGTTGACAGTTGTAAGTTTACAGTTGTTAGTGAAGGAGGAAGTAAGCAGGTAACGAAGCCAGGAGGTAAGGAAAAAGCAGAAACGTGACGGGTGACTCGTGACTGGTGGAAGGTCGACAGTCGACAGTTGAAAGTTGAAAAATGATCTGGGAGCAGTGGAGAGCTGTTGATGGCGACTTGCGGACCGTGGCCCGCTTTCTGCGAGCGGCTGCGGATGGATTCAGAAGGCCAAGACCTTCGTCGCCCCTGAGGGGATGTGAGAATCTCGAAATTTAAGGAATCCTGGTTAACCATAATCGGGACTGCAAAAGGCGCATTTGCAGGTTAGGAGGCTTGAACGTTCGGCGACTGGAGTTCGCAACTGGGGATCCGGGGCGGGAAACCGTAAAATCTTGAGAAGGAGAGTAGGGCAAGGGGATGGAGGGAAAGTCAAATGCGCCACACGCAAAACCGGCATATGGGCCACGCGATACGAGCTTCATTTCCGCTTGTCCTGATTCCTATGCCACATCCGCAATCCCCTTGCTGACCCGAAAGACATGCCCGTCCGGATGCCGCACGTGCATCTCGCGGACATTCCATGGCATATCGGCCGGTGGGAACGTGACGTCCAGCCCGGCGGCCACGCACTGCCTGTGGACCTCGTCCACGTCGTTAACCCACACCGACATCCAGACGCCCTTGTCAGCCGTTTCGTCTCCGTCTGGTCCAAACGTGGAGGCGTTCGCGCCCCGGCCGCGGCCCCCTTGGCCGCCCTGGCAAAGAAAGATCTCGCATTCTCCTGACCCGACGGCCCCGAAAGTGGGAGGCGTTCCCCAGTCCCAGCACTTCCTCCAGCCCCACTTCTTGAACCATTCGAAGCTCGCGGAGATGTCAGACACGTTCAGTATGGGGGTAACGTGTTTCGCATTCATGCCGCCGAAGGATAGCACGGCCATCAAAGCAGCGCCTGAATAGGTAAAACCACGCGGGTCCCCATGTGCCGGTGGAGGAGAGTGCCTCACCCTTGGTTTTCGAGGGTGATATTCTCTTCTGTATTTCCTATTTCACGCTTCTGGTTTTTTTATTCGCCCGATCCTCGCCACGAATCTCAAATCAGACCGGCGCCGCCTGTCGCAGCCGCTCCCGGAAGTATTCCTTCCAGCTCTCCGGCAATTCTTCCACTCGCAACGCTCGCCGCACCGCGCGGACCTCCGCCTCTCCAAACCTCTTCGCCACATATAAACGTGTGATCTCCGAAACCGCAACGGCATTGGCCTCCCCCGAAATCACTTCGATCTCATCGCCCGCGCCGACTTCTCCCTCCCGCAGGACCGCCACGTAGAATCCCGTCCTCCCGCTCGCCAGAAATCGCTTCACCATGTCGTCGGACCCGAATCTCACGCCCAGTTTGTAGCAAGGCAGCCGCGGCTGGGTCACCACCACTTCTGCCGTGCCGATGGAAAACCGGTCGCCCAGATGAACGGACTCTTCCAGCAATCCGTCCCTGCCATCATCAATAGTAAAATTTTCTCCAAACATGCCCATCGGCAGTTCCCGCCCGGGCAACTCTTTCTTCCAGTAGTCGTAGTGCACCAGCGAGTAGCAGTAAACGGCTTTGTGCTCGCCACCGTGCACGGTCAGGTCCGCCTGCCGGTCTCCGTCCAGATTCAACTTGCGCAGTGCCACCCGTCCCCCCGCCGGCTCCTTGAAGATTGCCGTCGTCACGATTCTCCCGTGCCAGCTCACTTCCCGCGGCAATCCCGTGTTCACTGAAACGAGTTTCATCGTCCGTCTGTCCTGTGTCGAGACTTTCTGTTCTCTGATTTTCTGTCATCGGCCTTTGTACAGCTCTATTAGTGCTGGATCCATCCTTTTCATCGCGTCAGAGTCCGACCAGGAATCCCATGGCGTTAGACGCCCTCGAAAACCAGCCCGATGAACTGTTTTGGGCCCATGAAGCCACCGCCCCACTTTGCATCGGTGGTGGCCGTGGGTTTGGCAGCGACAATTTCGTCGAGAGACCTGCCTTGCTTTTTGAGGGTCGCGACCTTGTCCCGCACACTAACCAGCAGATCGCGGTAGAAGGTGAGTTGGGACTTATCGCCAACGGGACCATGCCCTGGGATGACAATCATCTTGTCCGTGACTTTGGCAAGGTTAGCCTCGGTAGCGCGGATTGTGCCGTCTATGCTCCCGCCGGTTGAGTAATCGATGAACGGATAGTAGCCATTCCAGAACGTGTCGGCGACGTGGAGAATATCCGCGTTCGTAAAATGAACGGAGATGTCACTGTCGGTGTGAGCGGGCGCGTAGTGTTTGAGAACGATCGTCGCGCCATTAAGTTGCACGGTCTGCTCCGTTTGGAAGACTTTCGCTGGAATCGCTCCCGCTGGTGACGCTTTGAAAGTAAAATTCCAACCCTCGACTCGCGTGTCTGTGGAGAGATGCTTCCTTGTGTTCTCGTGAGCAAGGATCGCTGCACCAGCGGAGTGCAGCCATTCGTTGCCGTCGGTGTGGTCGAAGTGCCAGTGCGTGTTGATGAGGTGCTTGATGGGATCGGAGCTAGTCGATGCAAGCGCGTCGATGATCTTTGGCCGCGCACCGGCAAAGCCGGCGTCGATGAGGAGCTTACCGTCGCGACCGGGATGAACGGCAATATTTCCGCCAGCGCCCATCAGGACGCTTACATTGCCGCGGAGTTTCTGGACAGTGACCGTGCTGGCTGCTGCTGTTTTCCGCGCTGTCTGCACGAGCCCGTCATGTTGAGCGAGCAGATGGCGTGGAGCGAGCAAACCAACAGTGGCAGCCAGACTGGTGGACCTGAGCAAGCGGCGGCGCGAAATAGTGGGCTCTAGTTGGGTGTTCATAGGTGTCCTGTACCTCCTCAGTCTCAATGGCTCCTCAATGAGTTAATGCTCTGCGGCTTGACGGCAACCGAGTCACCCGGCCTTTACAGCAAATCCTAAAGGGCGGGTAAGCGAACCGTTACCCCGCCGCTCTCGCTGTGCCTTTGAAGAACGCGTGCAGGTCCGCGTTGATCTGCTCCGCGTTGGTTGTGGGCATGCCATGCGGAAAGCCCGGATAGACCTTCAGCGTTGCGTTCTTCAGTATCTTCGCGGACATGAGACCCGCGGCGCCAATCGGCACAATCTGATCGTCGTCACCATGCATCACCAGCACCGGGATATCGATCTTCTTCAGATCTTCGGTGAAGTCGGTCTCCGAGAACGCCTTAATGCAGTCGTAATGGGCCTTGACACCTCCCAACATGCCCTGCAACCACCAGTGCTCACGGATCCCGTCCGAAATCTTTGCGCCGGGGCGGTTGTATCCATAAAACGGAAGCGTGATGTCCTTGTAGAACTGCGCCCGGTTGGCCGCGAGTGCGGCGCGGAGGTCGTCGAACACGGAAATGGGCAGACCGCCAGGATTCTTTTCCGTTTTCAGCATAAGCGGTGGCACAGCGCTGATCAGCACGGCCTTAGCGACACGCTTACTGCCATAGCGGCCCAGATAGCGGGCGACCTCGCCACCGCCGGTGGAATGCCCAACCATAATGGCATTGTTGAGATCGAGCGCTTCGAATAGCGCCGCTAGATCGTCCGCATACGTATCCATCTCATTACCGTCCCAGGTCTGGCTGGAACGCCCATGCCCCCGCCGGTCATGGGCGATGACGCGATGGCCCTGCTGGCCAAAAAAGAGCATCTGCCCGTCCCAGTCATCGGCGGTGAGCGGCCAGCCATGCGAGAAAACGATGGGCTGACCGGATCCCCAATCCTTGTAGTAGATCGTCGTGCCATCTTTCACTGTAATCGTGCTCATGTAATTTTCTCCTTAGGTGCAATTCTTCGTTTGCGGCTATCGGCTAAACACCTTTCAGGGGTCCAGACCCTTTGCCGAATGTAGCATTTTCCTATTGAAGGTACATCAACACGCGTCAATTCGTTGGCAGGCGGACAAGCGGGTGGGACAGGCTTTTGAATCGGGTGGTGCAGAACAGAGAAAAGAGAAACTAGAAAGCAGAAATTAGCAGCGGCCACCCCTTCGGGGTGGTTGTATGAGCCTGAAAGTCCATCCCGAGGTTTATTGATTCCACAGGACTTAAAATCGACTTTCTGGGGAGAAATCAGAAATTGGAAATCAGAAATGCCGAGCGGAAATAGGTCCGCGGGAAAGTGTGAGACGAAGAGAGGGATTCCTCACGTTCGTTCGGAATGACCGGAGGCGGGTCAGCGCGCGCGGCGCTGGGTGCCGCCTACTTCGGTTTTTTGAAGCGTGGGGGGGTGACTCTCCCTCGCTAATCCTGCGACTGCACCAAGCTCCAATTCACAGCTTCGTCGCGCAGCTATAAGCGTTCCGTGACACATTCATTTTCTAATCATTCCCTTCGTTGGTGCTTCGGATCGACCAGGCGGAGATGTGCCGTATCAGTTAACGACAAACAAACTATAACTCTTGCTTCGGTTGGGTTGACCTCGCTAAAACTTGTATTAAGCGGTGATATCATGCAAGCGATCGCGAGTTCACGAAATATTAAATCCAAAAGAAAATCCGCGCATAAACACGCTTTCGATGCCCAAGCTTTTCTCGATTCGGCCGGTGTAGCCAGAAGAGTTGTGGAATATCGAAGATCGCAGAAGATCTACTCTCAAGGTGATCGTGCTACGAGTGTGATTTACATTCAAAAAGGCGGTGTAAAGCTCTCCGTTGTTAACGAGACGGGCAAAGAAGCCGTTGTGGCGATCCTTGGACAGGGCGATTTTTTGGGGGAAGGGTGCCTTACGGGCCGGCCCATTTGCATGGCGACGGCGACCACGATTGCACCTACCACCGTGCTCTTCATCGAGAAAAACGAGATGATTCGCGTGCTGCACGAGGAACACGAGTTCTCCGACCGCTTCATCGCTTATATGCTGGCACGAAACGCTCGAGTCGAGGAGGACCTGATGGACCAGCTCTTCAACTCCAGCGAGAAGCGGCTGGCGCGCACTCTGCTGCTGCTCGCACACTACGGCGCGCGCGGCCATCCTCAAAAGGTGCTTCCCAAAGTATCGCAGGAGATGCTGGCGGAGATGATTGGCACCACGCGGCCCCGCGTCAATTTTTTCATGAACAAATTCAGGAAACTCGGCTTTATCGAGTACAACGGCGAGATCCACGTCAACAATTCCCTCCTGCGTGTTGTCCTTCACGAGTAAGCAGCAACTTTCGCGGGCGAGTGGCGCCGGCTTATAACTCGGGGACGAATTCGCGGGGGGACACGCTTTTGAATTGGGTGGCGCAGGACAGGGAAAAGAGAAACTAGAAAGCAGAAACTAGAAACTAGAAATCAGAAAGTAGAAATGGGAAAGGCGAAGAGAGGCGAAGAGAGATTTCTCACACTCGTTCGAAATGATGGGCGAGGGCCTTGCGCCAGTAGCATCGCGTAGTAGCAAAGCGCCTAACTGAGCTTCATTTATGCAGTGAGAAAGACGTGACCGTCGGTTGTCACGGTTCTGGAGGGCTCCGGGCTCTCATCTTTCAAGAATGTCTCTCCCTTGATAAGCCACGCGGTTCCAAACGCAAGAAGTGCGGTCGTCTCGAAGAAGAAGACTGTCCCGACGTTTCCAACCAGATGATCTATCTTGAGAAGGAGTTTTAGGATGGCAATCAGTGATATCGAAGCGATGATCACATACCCGCAAATCGTGTACGCGCGGTTTCTTTGAACCTTTTTTCGAGTCATGGTCTTGTTCGCGGCGCTCATCTTGAAAAGCACAAGACAGAAATAGGCGAGCGTCGAAAACAGAAGTAGGGCAAAGATGTAATGTGCAATCCCAATGTGGCTTTGGCGGGGCGTTGCGCCGCTATCCGGGGGCGTCGGAAAAAAAGCAACCCCCAGCGTACAAAAGGCAGAGAAAACTCCGGCGATCTCATCTTTTAGATCATAGCCACGGCAGCACAGCATGAACATGCCGATGGCACAGAGACTGCCGACAAAAAGGTTCCGCATCCCCGTGTAGTAGTAGCCACTGATGGAGCTTTGAATGATGTGGTGCCGCAGAATCCACAACGGGATCGAGAGCGCAAAGGGAAGTCCTAGCGCGACTGCTCCGACAGCTTTCCTGAGAGCCAGATAAGAAAGAACGATGGGATCTTGCGCTCTGGGTGCCAGAAGCATGATACGCCTCCAGTCGATAGTGAGGGAATTGCCCGACCAATACCGGAGAGCTTAAAGCAAACTGCGAAAAAGGCAAGAAATGAGGACTTCCCGATTCGCACGATAAGCGTTGCCTGGCGGTGGTACAGGCTCTTGAATCGGGTGGCGCGGAAAATCTTGAGAAAAGAGGGTGGGGCAAAGGGATGGAGGGAAAGTCAAATGCGCAGCAGGCAGTGTCGAGAGACTCAACCACTAAAGACAGCGATGCGTTAGGAGTACGTCGCAAAGATGCGAACAGCACTGCCCATTACTGGCGCACGGCTGGCCGAGTTGCACGCATGACGCTGTCTGGGCAGCGGTCGGGGCCACAATGGAAGTAATGAGAGGCAAAACGACCGCTGCCGCTATGCCAATCCTTCGCAGGGCGACGCGACGGGAGAGACGCTCAACGGGCACTTCCGGTTCGACAAGCAGATGCGCGTCCGCCAACTGGTCAAGGGCAAGCAGCACAACTACTTCGTCTACCCGCGTGGAGAGCTGCCGCGAAAGCGTCCTTGCAATCTGCGGCGGGCTCCTGTTGCCGTCGCATAGCTTCCATGCGGCCGCTGCCGTGGAATTCAAGCAATGGCCCACGCCCCGTTGCAGGTCGTAGACCAGAACCTCGTTGCCGAATTCTCGCGAGAGGCAATCCACGCGCGCCCGGGGAGATTGGCGTTCTTTCATGTCGTCTCCAGTCGTTCACGCGCGCACGATAGGTTTAGGATGGACGCTGCTGCTTCATGGGCCTCGCCGCGCGTTCCCTTGATGAAGACCGAGTGCCTGACAAGATTATGGAGTCTCCTGAGAGTCTGATGCGGCTGGCTTCGGACCGCGAAGCTGTTGGCCAAAAGTTCCAACGCTCCTTGTCCCTGCGAGAGGGAAGCCGGCTGCCACCGCGCCCCCGCCTCGTACTTGCATATCACTGCCATGCCCATGGGCAGTGGTTTAACACCTGAGGCCGCGCCCAACCCTTCGGCGGTGTACTTCGTCTGAGCATAGGAAGAGTCTTCCCGAATTCCCAGGGGCCGTGCGAACGGATGCACTAAGCCAAAGTTATCCACGACCGCGAACTCATCGGAATAGTACGTTGCGCCTAGGCGCAGCATCTCTCGGACCAGCGTTGTCTTGCCACTGAGGCTGCGGCCGGGGAACACGATCGCACGTCCTTGCCAGCCAACCACGCCCGCGTGCAGGAACGTCATATCGGATGTCGCTTCCGCGGTGTACCTGTGGAGATCCGTCTCCAACGCCGCCAGCACCTGGTCCAACGCTGCGTCCCGCGCCACCGTCATGGTGTCCGCATAGAGCACATGTAGACGGCGCATTCCGGCGCGCTCGCAACCTTGTGCCACCACCAAGGAATACAATCGCTCGACGATGACTCTATGAGACTTCGTCCACCCAGGGGGGAGCAGTGGGAGAACGCGAGGCAGCAGTCCCGACACGTTGACGCGCACGCCGGCGCGAACTCCGAACGCGGACAGTGTTAAGCGTTCCGCCCAATCCAGGCGGTCGAGTTTCTTCATTCAAGGGGAATTCGAGTCGAGTCGAGGCCATCTGCGAGTCTGCATTCGCGCTCCTATCTCCCCAGTGCTCAGGGAAAATGGCTGGGCTGCTTATTCCATTAAGTGCCATCCTTCGTGATCCTGGCGGTGTGCTCCGAAACGCCGGCAGCGTCAAATTTTCCGGCATTCGCCAGGTCCAGCAGTTCACGCTCCGTCACAACACAGTCAGCGAGGATGTAGATGAGTGCGCCCTTGGGTGTTCGGAAGGGACCGGTGGTTTTGATGCCGTGGTCTCGCGACGTTTGGACAACAGCGGCAGTGTCCTTAAGGCGCCGCACGAAGCCAAGGGCTTCATCATATTTCCTTCGGCCGAGGCCATAAGTTTGTGATAGTTAGTGCGTGTAGTTCTAGAGGAGTAAGAAGGTGTGTCCTCTAAACGATACCCAGGCCAAGGACTTGCGGATGACGCGGCGCGATCGGCGAGCATTATCCAGATAGTGTGATGTGGTATGTAAGCGGTGAAATGGATGTGATCCATATTGGACAGAATGCAAACTCTCGATATGCGAGGATTGTTGCTCCAAGCAAGAACGTACAGGGAAGGTGCACGAAGTACGGGATCAAGAATCAGGGGACCCCGCTCTCCGGCTGGAAGCAGTTCACATGCGCAAAATTCCGTGAAGAGTTTCACAGATTATTTCCCAGACTATGGAGGGTTTACAAGCAGAGCCGATTGCTTCGCATTGCTTCCGTGGTGGCTGCCGTCCCCCTCGTGCTCATCCTGTGCGGGATTATTTATATCAGCTACAACCGTGTGGATTTGCCCGATTTAGACGCGTTCATTCGCTTTGAGCCTCCCACCATGGGCCACATCTACGATGCGAATGGCAACGTCCTCATTGCGTTAGGGAGGGAACGCCGGGAAATCATCCAATATAAGGATGTTCCTGACATCCTGCGGCAAGCGATTCTTTCTGCCGAGGATGAGAACTTTTTCTCACACGCGGGCGTGGATTTTTCCGTCTTTCCTCGAATGCTCGGCAAGACCAACGTTCACGCCTTGTTCGCCCACTTTGGCGCTTTGCTCAGTTCCAATCAACCAAGCTTGCGTCTGGGGCAGCAACCCACAGTATTATTTCTTGCGCTGGACGCGAGGGTGTACGGAGGGCCAGCGGGCGAAGATCGAGGTGGTGAGGCCCCCGCGGGGGGTGAATTCGCCGCGGACGACGCACCACTCCGGGCGAACGGCGGCGACGATATCGTGGAGAATCTTGTTCACGGCGTTTTCGTAGAAGATGCCCAGGCTGCGGTAGGCGAGGAGGTACATCTTCAGGGCTTTTAGTTCGATGCAATCCTTCTTTGGCATGTATTGAATGGTGATGGTGCCGAAGTCGGGGAGACCGGTCTTGGGGCAGACGGAGGAGTATTCGGGAAAGCGCGTTGTAATGACGTAGCCGCGAAATTGATTGGGCCAGGTTTCGAGTGCGGGCAGTTTTGCTCTGACGCCAGCGCGGGCGTGTTCTGCAGTGTAGTCGGGCATGTGCGCTCCTCAAGCTTATTGTATCGCGACGAGGGGCAGACTTTCTCTTGCGGACTTCCGCGCTTTTCGCCTACTCTCTTGTCACGGAGAAAGCCGATCAGCGCGAGTCCGACAAGCTGCCCGGTTTGTCACAGTGCGAACTGCCGGCGTTCCAAACGCCGGTCGGTACTGGATTATCTCTTCAGTCTCGCGGACATTCTGCCGTGGCGCTGCACATCCTGCGAGTTACGATTTCACGCTCATGCCTTGCCACTTCGCACCTTCTTCTACGCTCATTGCGGAATTTGCGGCAACCTGGAATTACAACGCATTTCTGCCGAGCACGTACCGGGTGTAGCTTCGATTCCCGGGCGGATCCTCGGGCTCCCGGCGCTGCGTTGCGCACCCTGCCGGCACAAGTTTTTTTCTGTGCGACCGCTGCGCAGGGAAGGGCGGCCCGTAGCGACGGCCCACGGCGAGTAGCAAATCCTTGAAGCCTTGGATGGCGATGCGGGACTGATGATGGAGTTGAAACGCGCCATCGCCCAGGAACGCCGGCGAAAGTGGCCAAATCCTGGAGCGTTGGACGTTTACTTGCACGCGATTTCCAGCCGTGCGAAAATTGTCATCATCTGCTTGGCAATGGCGATATCGTCTAAGGGTTAGGACGTAGCCCTCTCAACCCCAATCTAATCAAATAAAATCCGCTCCAGGCTTGACAAATCACGAATTGCACCCCATAATTGCACCAGGATTGCACTCAAAGGCTAAAACGACTTAATCTGGAGGTTCCCATGGGATTACAGCATGAAGTGAGCCAGGGCGGACTTGTTAAGGCGGGAAGAAACTACCGCATGTATTTGACGGTAGACGGCCAGAAGAAATTCCGTAAGACAGGCACCAATGACCTGGAAGCAGCGACGGAAATGCTTGCAAGCTGGCGCAAGGAAGAGGAATTGGGATTCCAGGCGGACACCCGTCTCCGATACGAAAAGATGCGCGACGAATATCTCAAGAGTGGGAAACACGTCCAGGGCAGCATCCTCGAAGACTTAGATACGTTCTTCAAGGGCATCCGGCTCGCGGCTATCACTACCAGGAAGATGAAGGAATTTCGAGAATGGCGTGAGTGCAACGCTGTAGTGCTGAAGTTCAAAGAAATGTCAATCGAGAAAGAGATCGCTCTGCGAAAACTGAAATTGAAGAAGCCCTCGCCGGAACAAATCGCCACGATTGAAACCGAGGCAACGGCCTGGGTTGAAAACGGAGTCAAAGCGACAACCAACCGGAGACTGTCTGTTCTCCGCGCCATGTTCGGCTTCATGGTTAAGCAGGAACAAATTTCGAAGAATGACGTTCCCTATTTTCCGATGGCAACGGGCGTTGACAATCACCGCACGGGAACAGTTTCGGACGATACGTTCGATAAAATTCTTGCGGAAATCCCTGAGACGCTGCATCCATATCTGAAACTCTTGAATGCAACCGGCATGCGTTCCGGCCAGGCTGCACAACTGACCTGGGACATGGTTGACCCCAACTGTGCTGTCTTGAGCATCCCTGGTGCGATTACCAAGACTAAGAAGCCGCAAACTCTGCCGCTTCGCAACAAGCAAGGCAAGCCCTTCGAATGGTCCGAGTGGATTGTTAATGCCAAACGGCACGATGGCGAAGCGATTTTCAATACAACCGATTTTCGCAGCCAATGGCGGAAGGCATGCCACAAACTGAAACTCGGGGTATACGATGCAAAGACTCAGACCTATCGTGGTCTCAAGCCTCACGATTTTCGCCGTACAGCGGTCTCGCGATGTGGCTCGACCTCACGCGCACGTGGCACGAGCCTGACGCGCCCAACACCTTCGCACCCTGAGACCACCCTGAGACCGGTCAGTCGCGCAGCAAGTCCTTGGGGAAGAGCGGGCTCGGCGTGCCCGTCGCGACGAGCCAGAGCTGGTGGGCGGCGCGCGTGACGCCGATGTGGAAGAGGTGGCGGGACTCGTCGTCGCGGCCGTAGCTCGACTCGTTGGCGTCGAGCATGACGACGTAGTCGAACTCGAGGCCCTTG
>Ga0137409_10001425_pt1 | contig 25856 bp, 23 predicted proteins | sample CZODoug1_16funga_FD_122059 | JGI IMG/M metagenome (GOLD analysis project Ga0137409, IMG submission 122059) | Vadose zone soil fungal communities from Angelo Coast Range Reserve, California, USA - CZODoug1_16fungal (Hybrid Assembly) | ecosystem: Environmental > Terrestrial > Soil > Vadose zone...
GGAAGCGGCGTCACGGCGTCGACGCTCGAGCGCACGATGTCCGGCATCGTGAGCTCCTGCACCAGCGCCGTGTCTCCAGCCACCGTGCCCTGCAGGCACAACACCACTTCCCGGTCGAGACCGGCGGCGAGGAGACTGAGGCGGCGCAGCAACGACGGAGCAAGCACTAGGCGCTTCAGCGGTTGGGAGTTGAGGATCGCGGAGTCGGCGGGTGTGAGCGCCGCTTGCGCCGAGGCGGAGCCGACAACGGCGAGCGTGGCGAAGACCAGCCACGCTGGCACCTGAGACGCGAACCGCATTTCTTACAATAGCAGGCTCAGGGCGCGCGAACCAGCGGGCGAGGAACGCCGCGTGCGATCACGGCGTACTATATAGCAGACTCTTTGTCCAGGGGTGACACATGCGCTCGCGGCTGATCGTCGTTTCGTTCTTAGGGCTCGCGCCGATTGCACAGGGTTGCGCACCTCCGAAGACGGTGGCAAACATGGGCACGACTCCCTCCTTCGAGCCGGGCCTTGCCGTAGGCGCGGAATGGCGGCAGCCGCCCACTTTCACTGTGGATTTGGCGCGGCCTGCTTACCTCACGCTGTTCGTGGTGGTCCCCAATCAGGGCGCGGAGCTCTTGACCGTTTCCGCGGCAGACCCTGACGCGATGTTGGCCGCAGGAACGCACGCTCTGCGACCGGTACCGCAGCCGACCCGGGCGCCGCTGCGGCCAGCCGACGCCATCGATGGCGGGACGTACCCTGATCTGGGCGCGGGTTGTGCCGTTACGGACTTCGCCAAGGAGACAATCCAGTTCTCCACTGGGCCGGACGGCAAAGAGCAGAAGGCGGATGTGATCACGTTTGCCACCCCGACGACGTCGCCGCCGATCGTGACCTGCTCCGTGCCTGGCTTCGGGCACTTTGCGTCGGCGCCGCGCGTAGCCCCCGATCGCTACCTCCTCGTGCTCGCGACCGACAAGCCCGCGGCTCGGGAAGCGATCGCGGGAGCGCTCGAGCGGCTCGACCTAGTCGGCACGCCGCGGGAGGTCAGCGAACGCGTGGCCGTGCTTGCGGCTCGGGCATCGCATGCCATCGAGTGGGGGGCCCGCGCGATCCGTTACTAGCCGCGCGAGAACACGGGCGGCGTTAAGGCGTCGGGGTGGCATTCCCGGCGCCTTTGCTCTTGCACTTTGCCACAGCCCTTCCAATACTTACCCCTGCGCCCCCACAGTGACTAAGCAGTGGAATCAGCCGTAACCTACGGTCAGCATTGTTGTTAGGAAGCTAGGCCCAAGAAGGAGTGTGATGTGACCTGGCTGGTGGGTGACCGGCGGGGGTCAGTCCTTCCGACCCCGCAGACCCTGCTGCGGTCGGTGTACGCGGGACGGCTGTGCGTCGCCATCGCGATCTATCTCACCGCGGCGTTCAAGTTCGCGGTAGCGGGTCCCGTCGACGTGCTCGTCACGTCGTTCGTGCTGGTCGCGACGGTGGTGGTGACGATCAGCTCTTACTGGTACACCCACCTGTCGCGCCGCATACCCGGCCGGACGTTCCTGTACGGGCAAGCGCTGTTCGACGTGGCGCTGATCACCACCGTGGTGCACATCACGGGCGGTCCGCAGAGCGACCTGACTCCGCTGTACGTCCCGCTCATCGCCGTGACCGCGGTGCTGATGCCGCCGGCCAGCACGGGGCTGATCACCGCGCTCGTCGGGATCGTCTACTTCGCGGACGTGGTCTTCGGGCACACCACGCCGATGACGGCGCAGGTGGGGCTGCAGCTGCTCGTGTTCGCAGGCGTCGCTGCGGTGACCGCATATTTCTCGAGTCGGGTCTCGGTGATGGGGGCGGAGCGGGAGGCACTGGCGGGGGAGCTGCGCCAGGCCCGGCTGGAAGCGGCCGACGTGCTGCGCAGCGTGCCGACGGGGATCGTGACGGTGGATCAGGCGGGCCACCTGCTGTACTGCAACCCGGCGGCCGAACAAATCCTCGGGTTCAAGGAGCGCCAGTGGCGCGGGGCCCCGATCATGCCCGAGTTCGCGAAGATCGCTCCCGAGTTTTGGGCCGCGATCACGGCGACGGCGCGGCGGGGCGTGCGGGCGATGCGCGTGGAAGCCACGGTGCGTCGTCCCGATCGCACCTTCCCGATCGGCGTGACGACCACGACGCTCGACATCGAGCCGGCGGGCGAGCCCCGGGTCACGGCGATCTTCACCGACATCTCCGACTCGAAGCGACTCGAGGAGCTGCACCTGCGCGCGGAACGGCTCGAGGCGGTGGCGGAACTGTCGTCGAGCCTGGCGCACGAGATCAAGAATCCGCTCGCGTCGATCCGCTCGTCGGTCGAGCAGCTGGGGCGCGCCAAGCGCGCGAACCCCGACGAGAAGTTCCTGACGTCGCTCGTGGTGCGCGAGACCGATCGGCTGTCGCGCCTGCTCACGGAGTTTCTCGACTTCTCCCGCGTCCGCGCCACGGAATGCCGGCCGCTCGATTTGCACAAAGTGGCGGCAGCGGCGATCCGCCTAGTGCGCGAGCACCCGGACGTCCCCGAGGACGCCGTCATCGAGCTGGCAGGCGACGCGACGCCCATGGAGGGCGACGAGGACCTGTTGCATCGCGTGGTGTCGAACCTGGTGCTGAACGCCGTCCAGGCCACGGGCAAGGGCGCGCGCGTTGTGGTGCGCACCGGCCGGCCCGCAGCCCAGGAGCTGCCAGGCGGCGCCGGCATCGAGAGCCCCGTCTGCCTGGCCGTGAGCGACAACGGCCCCGGCATCCCTGAGAGCCTGCGGGCCCGCCTGTTCGAGCCGTTCGTGACGGGTCGGGTGGGTGGCACCGGCCTTGGCCTCGCCATCGTGCAGCGCGCGGTGGATGCGCACCGCGGCCTGGTACTCGTAGACTCCCCGCCGGGGCGGGGGACAACGTTCACGGTCTACTTCCCCGCCGCGCGGCGGAAAGAGGAAGCGGCATGAGCCAGCAGCCAACGATTCTGGTCGTCGACGACGAGATGGGGATCCTGGACGTGCTCCGGATCCTCTTGAAAGGGGAAGGGTTCGACGTCACCACCGCTCAGGGCGGGAAAGCGGGGCTCGAGGCCCTGAAGGGGAACCCGCCCGACATCGTGCTCACCGACATCAAGATGCCGGGCGTCTCGGGCACCGAGATCCTCGCCGCGGTGCGCGAGCAAGACCCGGAGACCCCCGTGATCCTGATGACCGCCCAGGCCTCGCTGCAGAGTGCGATCCAGGCCGTCAACCAGGGGGCCTTCTACTATATCCAGAAGCCGTTCTCGAACGACGACCTGGTAGCGATCTGCCGGCGCGCCGCGGAGCAACGCCTGCTCAAGGCGGAGAACAAGCAGCTCAAGCAGGAAATCCGGCGGCGTGAGCGCTCCGGGCTCGTGAAGCCCCTGGGCAAGTCGCGCCCCTTCCAGGAAGTGCTCAAGCTCGCCGAGCAGGTGGCGCCTACCGAGAGCACGGTGCTCATCCAGGGCGAGTCGGGCACGGGGAAGGAAGTCATCGCGCGCTACATCCACGAGCTGTCGGCGCGCGCGGACGGGGGCTTCTTCTCCCTCAACTGCGGCGCGCTGCCGGAGAGCCTGCTCGAGTCGGAGCTGTTCGGCCACGTGAAGGGGTCGTTCACGGGCGCGGTGCGGGACAAGCAGGGGCTGTTCGCCGCGGCGCGCGGCGGCACGTTCTTCCTGGACGAGATCGGCGAGATGTCGCCCGCCACGCAGGTGAAGCTGCTGCGCGTGCTGCAGGAGCGGGAGGCGATTCCCGTGGGCGGCACCGAGGCCATTCCGGTGGACGTGCGCGTCGTGGCGGCGACGAACCGCGACCTGGAGGAGGACATCAAGCGCGGCCGTTTCCGCACCGACCTGTACTACCGGCTGAACGTGATCGCCATCCACCTGCCGCCGCTGCGCGAGCGGCGCGACGACATCCAGATCCTGTGGGAGGAGTTCCTGGCCCGCATCGCCAAGGAGCGGGGTGAGCAGCCGAAGGCGCTCGCCGAAGACGCGAAAGGGGCGCTACTCGCCTACGACTGGCCCGGCAACGTGCGCGAGCTCGAGAACGCGCTCGAGCGGGCAGTGGTGCTCTCCAAGGCGACGACGATCGATCTCGCCGCGCTGCCCGACAAGCTCACGGAGCGCCGCGCCGAGCCGCTGGTGGCGGAGCGACCGCACGCCAACCCCACGCTCGACGTGATCGAGCGCGCCTACATCACCTGGGTGCTGCAGAGCGAGGGGGGCAACAAGACCCGCGCGGCCGAGGTGCTCGGCATCGATCCCTCCACCTTATATCGCAAGCTGAGCCGCTACGAAGGTGATGTCCCGCCCGGCTGAGGCGGCGGATCGGGTCGGGGCCGCGACCCTGGAGCGCATGGCCGCCGCCCCCCGCTACAACCGTTGGATGTTCGACCGGTTGCGTCCCTGGGTGGGGCGCCGCGTGCTCGAGATTGGGGCCGGCATCGGCAACATGTCCGCCTTTTTCGCGGACCGCGAACGAGTGGTGCTCACCGACACGGAACCGTATTACCTCGGCCGCCTGCGCGAGCGGTTCGCGGACCGGCGGCAGGTGTTGGTCACCGAGCTGCGGCTACCCGCCGTGAGCCCCGGGCTCAAGGCCGAGCGGCTCGATACGGTGGTGTGCCTGAACGTGCTGGAGCACATCGAAGACGATCGCGCCTCGCTGCGGGCGATGCACGACCTGCTCCAGCCGGGCGGTCGGCTCGTGCTGCTCGTCCCGTCGCTGCGCGCGCTGTACGGCACCCTGGACGAGGCGCTGGGACACTTCCGTCGGTATGTCCCCGCCGACCTGTCGGAGAAGCTCCGTGCGGCGGGCTTTCGCCTGCGCCATCTCGAGTACTTCAACCTCGCCGGCGTCCCGGGGTGGTGGGTCGCCGGTCGCGTGATGCGCCGCCGGATCATTCCCACCGGGGCGCTGCGCTGGTATGAAGCTCTGGTACCGCTGTTTCGGTTGGAGCGGCTGCTCCCCTGGCGGATCGGCCAGTCGCTCATCGCAATCGGGGAGGTGACGGCATGATGTCGCGACAGCGACCGACCGACGACGTCCTGCTATCGGTGGTCGTCCCGGCGTACAACGAGGCGGCGACGATCGAAGCCGCTTTGCGGCAGCTCAAGCAGGTCCCGTTGCGGCTCGAGGTGATTGCCGTAAACGACGCGTCCACCGACGGCACGGGGGCCATCCTCGACGGCCTGGCGGGTACGGAGCTGGTGCAGCAGGTGCTCCACCACGAGACGAACCGCGGCAAGGGCGCGGCGTTGAAGACCGGGATCGCCGCGGCCAAGGGGCACGTGATCGTGGCCCAGGACGCCGATCTGGAGTACGACCCCATGGATCTTCCCCGGCTACTGGCGCCTATCAAGGAGGGCCAGGCCGACGCCGTATACGGCTCGCGCTTCCAGGGCGGCCCACGCCGCGTGTTGTTCTTCTGGCACGCCGTCGGCAACAACTTCCTGACGCTCGTCTCCAACATGTTCACCAATCTGAACCTCACGGACATGGAGACGTGCTACAAGATGGTCCGCGCGGACGTTTTGAAACGACTGCCGCTCACGGCGGAGCGGTTCGGGATCGAGGTCGAGCTGACGGCGCGGCTGGCGCAGGCGGGCGCGCGCATCTGGGAGCTGCCCATCTCGTACAGTGGCCGGACGTACGCCGAGGGCAAGAAGATCACCTGGCGCGACGGGCTCGCCGCGCTGTTTCACATCCTGCGCTACAACCTGTTCCCGCCGCGGGGGAAGTGGCGGAGCCGCTGATGCCCGCCAGCCGGCGCTGGCTCGCGCTCGTCTTTGTGGCGAGCGTCGCGGCGTATTTGCCGACGGCACGGTTCGGGTTTGTCGAGGACGACCGCGCCGTCATCGCGGCGAACCCCCGCGCGCATTCGGTGCCCGAAGCCCTGCGCGCGTTCGATCAGCCGTATTGGGTCAGAGAGTTTTATCGGCCGCTCACCATCCTGAGCTATGCGGTCGACTGGACCGTGAGCGGCGGCCGGGCGCGCTGGCTGCACCTGGCGAACGCGCTGTGGCACGGGCTCGCGTCCGTGCTGGTCGTTCTCCTCCTGGCCCGGACGCTCTCAACCGCGGCCGCCGCCGCCGGGGGACTGGTGTTCGCTCTGCACCCGGTGCACGTCGAGGCCGTGGCGGGCCTCGTGGGCAGGGCGGAGGTGCTCGCGGCCGTCGGCATGCTCGGGGCGGTGCTGTGCGCCCGGCGTGGCTGGTGGGCGGCAGCGGTGGCGTGCGCGGCGGCGGGCATGCTGAGCAAGGAGCAGGGTGTCGCGAGTGGTGTCTTGATCGTGCTCGATCGCTGGCTGCGGCGCGACGAGCAGCCGCCCTATCCCCGGAAACTGTATGTCGCCCTGGGAATCGTGACGGCCGCGTTCCTCGTCGCGTGGTATGCGATCGGTCGCAGCGCGACCCACGACATAGCGCCCGTGTTCCTCGACGCGGGGACGGCGCAGCGTTTGGACATCGCCCTGCCCGCCGTGCTGCGGGCCGCCGGGCTGTTGGCGTGGCCGCTGCACCTCTCCGCCGACTACGGCCCGCAGGTGATTCCCGCGCACACCGGCATCTCGCTGGCTGCGCTGGGCGGGGCACTGATCGTCGCCGCGACGCTCGCGGGCGGCTGGTGGGTCAGGCGAACCGCGCCGACGCTGACGTTCGCTGCCTGGGCCTCCGCCGTCACGTACCTCCCGACGTCGAATCTGCTGTTCCCGTCCGGGATCGTGCTCGCGGAGCGCACGCTCTACCTGCCGGTCCTGCTCGTAGCGGCGCTCGTGGGCTGGGTGGTGCAATGGGCACTGACGCGGTGGCCCCCGCGGCGCGTGGGGCTCGCGGCCGCCGCGCTGCTGCTCGGGCTCGCGGGGAGAACGGTCACGCGCCTGCCCGTGTGGGGCGACAACCGCACCTTTCTGCTCACGCTGCTAGCGGACCATCCCGAATCCTACTGGGGGCACTGGTCGGCGGCGGCAGTGCTGGCCGGACTGGGCGACACGACCGCGGCCCGCCATGAATACGCTCGGGCCGATTCCCTGTTCGACGGTGACCCACACCTCGACGCGGCCCGCGCACTGTTCCTGCTGGGCCTGTCGGATACCGCGGGCGCCCGGCCGCTGGTGGAGCGAGCGCGGCGGCGGCTCGCGTTCGAGCCGGTCGCCATGCGCGCGCAGTTCCTGCTCCTGCTGCGTCGCGGCGAGCGCGCCCGTGCCGTGGCGCTCGCCGACTCGGCGGGCGCTCACGTTCCCCTGGACGCCGCCTGGTACCGTGCACAGCTCCGCTGAGGTGACGCCGCCGCTGGAACGCGCGGCCCCCCGTCCTAGGCGCCTGTACGCCGTGGTGGCCGCCTGCGCGGTGGTGGTCTATCTCGGAGCCCTGTGGAACCGCTTCGCGGTGGACGATCTCCCCATTATCGTGCTCAATCCGCTGGTCGCCGACCCCGCGGGGATGTGGCGCGCGTTCGCGGCGCCGTATTGGTCCGCGGACCTGGGCGGCCATATGTACCGGCCGCTCGTGATCGCGAGTTTCGCGCTCGATCACCTCATAGATGGGACGGCGTGGTTTCACGCCGTCAATCTCCTGTGGCACGCCGGCGTCGCCGTGGCGGTCGCCGCCCTGGCACGGCGCTGGACGGACGATGCGGGCGCGCTCGTTGCGGGATTGCTGTTCGCCGTACATCCCCTGCACGTGGAGGCGGTGGCGAACGTCGTGGGCCGGGCCGAGCTCATGGCCGCGCTGTTCACGGTGCTCGCCGTGTACGCGAGCCTCGTGCGCCAGAGCGTCTCGTGGAGCGCGGCGGCCTTGGGCTTGGGCCTCCTCTCCAAGGAAAACGCCGCGGTCGCGCCGGCGCTCATCGCTCTCGCGTGGATGCTCGGGCTCGCGCGGCCGGATCGGCGGCGCGTGGGGCTGTTCCTCGCGAGCTGGGTGATCGTGGGCGGCGCGTACGCCGTCGCACGGGCCTTCGTGCGGCACCCATTCGCGGCGTACGAAAGCATCGCCCCGATGTTCGTCGGCGAGTCTCCCCTCACGGTGCGCCTCACGGCACTGTACGGCCTGACGGACGTCGCGCGGCTGCTCGTTTTTCCGCTCACACTGCGGGTGGACTATTCGCCCGCTGAGCGGACGGTGGTCACCACTCCGCTCGACCCGCGGTTCCTGGCGGGCCTCGCGTGCGCGCTGATCTGGGGGGCGCTGCTGTGGCTCGCGTGGAAGCGCGGGCGGAAGCTCGAGGCGTTCGGACTCGGCTGGATCGGGATCGCGTTGCTGCCAGTGGCGAACCTGTTGTATCCCGCGGGCTTCTACCTCGCCGAACGAACGCTCTACCTTCCGTCGGTGGGCCTGGTGCTCACCGCGGCCGCATGGCTCACACGGTTGCCGCGCGAGGCGCTGCGGCCCGTCGTCGCCACGCTCGTCGTGCTGGGCGGCACACGCACGGCGCTGCGCGTGCCCGTGTGGCGCGACGACGCTCACGTCACGCGTAGTGTCTTAGGCGATTCCCCGCGCTCCTATGTCGGACATAAACGGATGATCGGCTTGTTCCTCGACCGACGGCAACCGGCTCTGGCGCTCGATGCGGCGCGAGTCGCGGCGCGACTTTACCCGCGCGACGCGGGCACCTACGTCACCGGGTCCGTCGCCGCGTTCGCCGCAGGCGACGTGAGCGCAGCCGACTCGCTCCTCACCGGTCTGGAGCGGCTGTGTCGCGGGGGGTGCTCAGGATACTACCGGAGCGAGGCGGCGGTGGCTCTGGCGCACGGCTACCCGGAGGCCGCCGACTCCCTCCTGGCCCGGGCCGCCAAGCTTCCGCGCCCGCATTAATGGCAGCACGGCTCCGCCATTGCGGTCGGCCCGGGGCCTTGCAAAAATCCTGAGTATCCGGCCTAACGTAGAGTCAACGCGATACCGTGCTTTCGCGTATAAGTCGTTATCGCGATGAGTGTTTCATGGTGCGCGCACGCGCAAGGCACAAGGCTTGCTCAAAAATGTTTCGGAGAGAATCGCTTTTCCATCGGTCCTGAGGTGTCTTGACGCACTCCAACGGGAGCAAGGTCAGATGAATCGCAAGGGTTTTACGCTCATTGAGCTGCTGATCGTGGTCGTGATTATCGGTATTCTGGCCGCGATCGCGATCCCGAAGTTCGCCAACACCAAGGGGAAGGCCTACATCGCATCGATGAAGTCGGACCTTCGCAACCTGGTGACGGCTGAGGAGGCGTTCTTCGCCGACTCCGTCAAGTACAGCACCAACGTGACCAGCAAGGTCGGCGGCGTCTGTCCGGCGCCGGTGGCCGGCCAGGTCAACTGGTGTCCCACGACCGGCAACAACCTGGTCACCCACAACGTCCCGGGCGGCGGCTGGGATGCGTCGATGACCAACAACAACCTGGTCGGTGGCGCACTGGTGACGTGCTCGATCTACATCAACGAGGCCGCGGATCCGCTGGGTATCGCGAACACGGAAGGCGCGCCCGCCTGCAAGTAAGCGGGGGCATTGCAGTGGCAGCGACGAGCGGCGGGGGACCTCCCCGCCGCTTCGTTTCGTAGGGCAACGCAGTCAAGCGCCTCGGCGCGTTGCAAAAATCCACATACCGGCGAAAACCCGCACGGCGCTGCGCGGCGAACCCCAGGGCTAGTTGCCGTAATCGGTTGTCCCACAAGGTGTTGCAAAAGTTTCCGAATGGGGCATGACGCTTGCGTGCATCGCAGTGCAGTGGGGGTGAACTGGGCCCCCGTCTCAGTACATCCCATAGGGGGGAGAAGTCATGAACCGCAAGGGTTTCACACTCATTGAGCTGTTGATCGTGGTCGTGATTATCGGCATTCTGGCCGCGATCGCGATCCCGAAGTTCGCCAACACCAAGGGCAAGGCCTACATCGCATCGATGAAGTCGGACCTGCGCAACCTGGTGACGGCAGAGGAGGCGTTCTTCGCCGACTCCGTCAAGTACAGCACCAACGTGACCAGCAAGGTCGGTGGCACCTGTCCGGCGCCTGTGGCCGGCCAGGTCAATTGGTGTCCCACGACCGGCAACAACCTCACCGGCCCGACGGTCGCTGGCGGTGGTTGGAACGCGTCGATCACCAACAACAACCTGACGGGTGGCGCATTGGTGACGTGCTCGATCTACATCAACGAGGCCGCGGATCCGCTGGGTATCGCGACCACGGAAGGCGCGCCCGCCTGCAAGTAAGCGGGGGCATCGCAGTGGCAGCGACGAGCGGCGGGGCCTTCCCCGCCGCTTCGTTTTTATGCCTATTCCAGCGCCATGCCGGCCAAGCCCGCCCTCCGGACCGAGCTGCTGTTCTACCTGTCGTTCCTCGCCGCTGCCGCCCTGCTGGTGGGCGTAGCCACCTTGCTGGTCGCCACCAGTTTTGCCCCGGAACGGACGTTCGTGCTGGTGATGCTCATGATCGCGCTGGAAGTCGGCGTGTTCATCGTGTTCGGGCGCTACCTCGTGAACCGGCTGGTCCTGTGGCCGCTGGAGCGTGTGGTCGCCACCGCCGACGCGGTGGCGGACGGCGACCTGGGGCGGCGCGCCCCGGAGGCGGAGACGCGCGACTTCGCCACCCTCGCCGAGCGGCTCAACCGCATGACTGATCACCTGCTCGACGCTCAGGGACAACTGGTGCGCTCGGAGAAGCTCGCCAGCATCGGTCGGCTCGCGGCCGGGATCGCCCACGAGGTGGGCAACCCGCTGGGCGCGATCGGCACCTACGTTGAAGTGCTGCGGCGCCGGGGGGCCGACCCCGAAGTGGTCACGGGGGTGACGCGCGAGCTCGAGCGCCTCGACCGCATCGTGCGCGGACTGCTCGACTATGCGCGACCCCAGGAAGAGGCGCTGGCGCCCCTCGACGCCGCCGGTGTGGCGCAGGGCGCTTATGGACTGCTCCAGGCGCAGGGAGCCTTGAAACCCGTGCGCGCGACGCTCGAGCTCGTCCCTACCGTCCCGCGCATGCTGGGGCGGGCCCATCTGCTCGAGCAAGCCATCGTCAACCTGATGCTCAACGCGGTGGATGCCGCGCCCGGCGGGATCGTGATCCTGGGCGTGCGCGCCTGGGCCTACGAGTCGCGCCGCACCTCACCGAAGCGGGGGAGCGATCCCCAGCGGGCCACATTCCCTCGTCGCTCCGAAACTCGCCCCGCGCGCACCGACTTCGCGGCCGGCCAGCGGGGCGTGCTGCTGTATGTCGCGGATTCGGGTCCCGGAGTCCCCCCCGAGGACCGTCAGAAGGTCTTCGACCCGTTCTACACGACGAAGCAGCCGGGTCGCGGCACGGGCCTCGGCCTGGCCATCGTCGCCCGCGCGGTGCACGACATGGGAGGGGTGGTGTGGGTGGATACGGCGCGAGAAGGGGGGGCGGCGTTCAAGATGTTCTTTCCCGAGGCGGCATGAGCCGGGTCCTGGTGGTGGACGATGAGCCCGGTCTCCGCCAGTCGCTGGGCCTGTTGCTGGCGGACGCCGGTTACGACGTCGCGGCCGAGGGTAACGGTACTCGAGCGCTGGAGCGCGCCGTCGCCGAGTCGTTCGACCTCGTGCTGTGCGACGTGCGGATGCCGGACATGGACGGGCTAGCGTTCCTGCGCCAGTACAAGAAACGCGGCGGCACCGCCCTGGTCATCATGATGAGCGCCTATGGCGGCGAGGAGGCGGCGCTCGCCGCTATGAAAGAGGGCGCCTACGACTACGTGCCCAAACCGTTCCGCCCGGACGAGGTGGTCCTCACGCTGCGTAAGGCCGAGGAGCGCGAGCGGCTCGGCAACACCATCGCGACACTAAGAGCACAGCTGGACAGCACGCCGACCGCCCGGGCGTTGATCGCCGAGAGCCCGGCCATGAGGCAGGCGCTCGAAGTCGTGGGGCGCGTGGCGGAGCACCCGACGACGGTGCTCATCACCGGGGAGCGCGGCACCGGCAAAGAGGTCATCGCCCAGGCGATCCATCGTGCCAGTCCCCGCGCCGCCGGCCCCTTCGTCGCGGTCAACTGCGCCGCGATCCCCGAGACGCTGCTCGAATCGGAGCTGTTCGGCTACGTAAAAGGGGCGTTCACCGGAGCCGCCGCGGATCGCCCCGGACTGTTCGAGCAGGCTGACGGCGGTACGCTGCTGCTGGATGAGATCGGAGAGCTACCGCAGCCGCTGCAGGCGAAGCTGTTGCGGGTCCTGCAGGAGAGCGAGATCCGAAGGGTGGGGGACCAGAAGATCCGGCGGATCGACGTGCGTCTGCTCGCCGCTACCGCCAGGGATCTTGCGGCCGAGGCGGCGGCGGGCCGGTTCCGGCCCGACCTACTCGACCGGCTGCACGTGGTAGAGATTCACCTGCCCCCCCTCGCCGGGCGGCGGGAGGACATCACGCCCCTGGCTCGCCATTTCGCGGCGCGGCTCGCCGGTCGGCTGGGCCGGCGCGTGACCTTGAGCGATGCGGCGATCCAATGGCTGGGCGAGCAAGCGTGGCCGGGTAACGTACGCTCGCTCGAGCACGCCATCGAGCGGGCGGCGGTGCTCAGTGACAAAGACGTTCTAGAGCCGTCGGATTTCCGGCCCACCCCGGGCTTGCGCCCGGGGTCAGCACTAACCCCGGACGCAAGTCCGGGGTTCGAGGGCGGCACGCTCCGAGAGGCCGTCGAAGTCGCGGAGCGCCAGGCCATCGCCGCCGCCCTTGGGGCTGCCGGGGGCAACCGCCGCGAAGCCGCCAAGCGGCTGGGGGTGAGCCTCCGAACGCTGTTCTACAAGATGGATCGGTACGGCATCGATTAGTGCAGCAATTTGCACTTGTGCGGACGTTTGCAGTAGTCCCGCCCTCCCGTTGTTAACAGTAAGTCACATAATAGCAATATGTTACACCATGGCATGGGACCTGCCCCTGTCATACGCCGAAATGGGGGCAAACGTGATCAACCGACGCGGTTTCTCAGCAGTGGAGTTGCTCATCGTGGTGGTGATCATCGGCGCCATCGCCATGATGACCTTCCCGAAGATCCGGACCGCGCTCGACAAAACCAGCGTGCGGTCGGCGCGGGTCAGCATCGGCACGTTCGCAGCGGAGGCTCGGGCCGCCGCGGCGTCGCGTGGCTGCAAGGCGGTACTCCACTTTGCCGGCGGTACGACCAGCCAGGCGTGGGTGACGGCCTGCCCGCGGCTCAAGCCGGGGGCGGGAACGGTGGACACCGTCGCCATGATCGACGACGTCGGGGCTCGGTTCAGTACGACCATGACGTACACGCGGGATTCGGTGCAATACGACCCCCGCGGGCTGAGTATGGACAATGCGAACACGGTCGTGCGGTTCACCGGCAACGTAGCGTCGAACACTGACTCGCTCGTGATCAACACTCTCGGCAGGGTGGTGCGGTAATGAAACCGAACGTGAAGCAGGAGCAGGGATTCACGCTGGTCGAGGTCATCATCGCCGTGCTGGTGCTCACCATCGGCCTCTTGGGGCTCGTGGGGTCGGCGGCCCTCGTGACCCGGATGATCGGGAGGGGCCACCGTTCGGGCGTGGAGGTGGCGTTCTCCCAGCGCCGGATCGAGATGCTGCGCTCCACCGCCTGCACCAATCAGGCGACGGGGACCGATGTCCTGATGCGCGGCGGTGTGCCGGTCGATTCCCTCAGCTGGCAGTTCGTGAATCTGGGGAACAGCACCTGGCAGGTGATCATGACGAGCAAGTATCAGACGGACCGTGGCAAATGGCGTTCCGAAATTTCGGAAACGGAGATCTCATGCATCATCTAACACGCCGGGGGTTCTCCCTCATCGAGTTGATGGTCGCGCTCGTGCTGCTGGGTATGATCTCCGCCGCGGTCTACCAGGTCCTGGTGAGCGACCAGCGCATCTATCAGGCGCAGACCCAGAAGATCGACCTGCAGCAGAACATCCGTGCGGCCGTGACGATCCTGCCGGCGGAGTTCCGGGTCCTGAATGCGAGCGATGGCGACATCTACGCCATGGGGGCCGACTCGATCAAGATCCGGGCGATGCGCGTGTTCGGCGTCGTCTGCGATACGCCGATCCTGGGCGGAGCCCTGGGGGGCCGGGGCGTGACCGTGCGCAACGCGCTGACGTTCGGGTCGCGGGCGTTCACCCCGGCCTCGGACTCACTGCTGATCTACTACGAAGGCAACGCGGGTACGCGGAACGACGATGGCTGGGTGAGCGGTGATCTGACCGGGACCGTGGCCGCGCTGTGCGTCCCGGACGGCCGGCCCGGCACCAAATTGACCACCAATCTCAAGCCGTTCCTGCTGCCCAAGCAGAATCTGCCCGGGGCGATTCCTCTGGGGGCGCCGGTATGGGCCTTCGAGGTCGATACCTATCGAGTCTATCAGGCGCCGGACGGACAGTGGTATCTGGGATTGCACCCCGCCGGCGGAGCGATTCAACCCCTGGTGGGTCCGCTCATCGGCGCCAACGGGATGACGCTCAGCTACTTCGACGCCGCCGGAGCAGTAACCGCGGTGCCGGCGAACGTGGCGCAGATCGAGATCCGGGTGCGCGGGCAGACCGCCCAACCGATCCGGCTGGCCGACGGGCGGCAGATGAATCAGGTGGACAGCATCGTTACTCGGGTAGCCTTGCGGAACAACAAGCGCTGGTAGGCAGGCGCTTGACCTCATGAAGGAGCTCTGTATGAAGCAGGTCTTGCGGAACGAGCGTGGTATGGCGCTGGCGCTGGCCATCGTGGCGATGGTGATCGTGGGCGCTCTGGTGGCCGGGGCGTTGTTCTCCGGTACTCAGGAGCAGCGCATGGCCGAAAGCTCGCGCTTTCAGCAGCAGTCGTTCGGGGTCGCCGAAGCCGGCGCCTCCGAGCTGATCCGTACCTGGAATACCACGACGTTCAACGGCCGGCGGGCATACCCGCAGGATTCGGCGGCCACGATCCAGTGGACGCAGGCGCCCAGCAACACCGGGTCCTTCAACGGGTCGGTGTTCAAGCTGGCCGACAACCTGTACCTGTTCGACGTGACCGGGCGCGATACCATGAGCCGGGCCAACCGGCTCCAGGGCGGGGGCTTCAATCAACGCCTCGGCGTCCTGACGCGCATCAAGCCGCTGCAGGTCGACATCCAGGCGTCCCTCACGACCGGCAACAGCGATCAGCTGGCTGGCCAGGCGACGGTGGACGGCAACGACCACGTTCCGCCGGGATGGCTGACCTGCGGTCCGCCGGGCCCCGCGCTGGCGGGGGTGCGCTCGGACAAGGGCACCACGGTGTCCACCTCCGGTAGTGCGTCGGTGTCGGGAAGCCCGCCGATCCTGATCGACTCGACGGTGACCGATTCGACGTTCACGAAGTTCGGTAGCATCAACTACACGCAGCTCTCAGCCATGGCGAACCTCACGCTCCCCGGGCAGAACTTTTCGAACTCGATCGGCCCGGTCGTGAACGGCGGCGGCCAGTGCGACATATCGGTGCAGACCAACTGGGGCGACGGGGTGAACCCGCTCGGTCCGTGCGGGAACTATTTCCCGATCGTGCACATCACGGGCGATGCCATCATCAACGGCGTCCAGGGGCAGGGCATCCTGCTGGTCGACGGCAGCCTGTCGGTGCAGGGCGGCTTCCAATGGTTTGGGATCACCATCATCCAGGGACAGCTCAAGACCTCGGGTGGTGGCTCCACCGACGCGCATTTCTGGGGCGCGACCATGGTGCATGACAGCGTGAGCTTCGGCACGAACACGCTGAGCGGTCACGCCAACATCAACTATTCCCAGTGCGCCGTGCTCAAGGTGCTGAACGCGACCGCGAAGGGTGCGCTGATGCGCTCGCGCAGCTGGGTGCAGCTGTACTAGGGCTCTGAAGACCTGGAAGGCCACACGCATTAAGGGCGGGGACGACTCGTTCCCCGCCCTTCTGCTTCCGCTGGTCCAGTAAGTGCCATGCTGCCAACCAGTTACGGTAAATCGTCTGGCTGCAGGGAGTGCCAGTTGGATCGACGCGAAGACTCAAAAAAAACAGCCTAACTGTAGGCCAGCAAAGTACTTGTTGGTCAGGCCTCAAGTAGGTTCGAGGCTTGACAGGATAAGGAGCGAGCCTTACTGTAGTTTGCCCTCGTCCCATCTTGTCTTTAACCCATAGGCATGTATGGCCCTTTTCGGGCTCCTGGGCGGCAAAAAAACCTCGGTGGGCCTGGATATCGGGTCCGGCATCATCAAGCTGGCGGTGATCGACCATTCCGGCAGCGAGCCGGAGCTGGTTAAGGTCGCCACGACCGAGGTAGCGGCCGACGCAATTGTCGAGGGCGAGGTCATGGACCCCGGTCTCGTGTCCGAGGCCATCCGGGGGCTGTTCTCCGCGGCTGGGGTCAAGCAGCGGTCGGTGGTGACGGCGGTGGGCGGGCGGGACGTGATCGTCAAGAAGATCCAGATGGACCGAATGAAGGAAGGGGACGCCCGAGAGGTGATCCGCTGGGAGGCCGAGCAGCACGTGCCATTCGACATGGCGAACGTGGAGCTCGACTTCCAGATCCTCGACCCCGACGCCGAGGGGCTGCAGATGAACGTGCTGCTCGTCGCCGCCAAGCGCGAGCTGGTGGACAGCCGCACCTCGCTCCTAGGAGAGGCCGGGCTCGAGCCCGCGATCATCGACGTGGACGCGTTCGCGATCCACAACGCGTTCGAGTTGAATCATCCCGACGCGATGCAGGGGGTGGTGGGGCTCGTCAACATCGGGCACGAAATCACCAACGTGAACATCCTGGAAGACGGCGTGCCGGTGCTGACGCGCGACCTGTCGGTGGGCACCCGGCGCTTCCGGGAGGACCTGCAGCGCGAGAAGGGGCTCTCTGCCGAGGACTCAGAGCGGGTGATCCAAGGCCAGGCCCAGAGCGGGGACCTGGCGCAGTACGTGGACGCCCGGGGCGAGGAGATCGCGGTGGGGGTGGAGCGGGCGGCGGCGTTCCTCGCGACCGCGTCGCGCTCCGCGGGGGGGCTGGGGCGGGTGTACACGATCGGCGGCGGGGCACGGGTTCCGGGTCTGAACGAGGCGCTGTCGAACCGGCTGCGCGTGCCGGTGGAGCTCGCCAGCCCGGTGCAGCGGCTCAAGGTGCGCGACTCGGTGTTCGAGTCCGTGGCGGTGGATGAGATGGCTCCCCTCTTGATGCTCTCCGTGGGCCTGGCGCTGAGGCGCGCCGCATGATCGAAATCAACTTACTGCCCGGCAAGAAGCGGAAGGCGCCCGGCGGCGGCGGCGTGGGCTTCAAGCTCGCGCTGCCCGACTTCCGGGGTCTGCTGGCGAGCATCAAGAATCCCTGGCTGCTCGCGGCGAGCGCGACGTCGTTGGTGGTGGTCGGGGGCGGGCTGCTGTGGTTCATCACGCAGAGCACGCGGCTGCGCGTGGCCGAGAACCGCCGCACCGAGGTGCAGGCGGAGAAGCGCCGCTTCGACGCGGTGATCGCCCAGAAGCGGCAGTCGGAGCATATCCGCGACTCGCTGGTCAAAGAGATCACCGTCATCCGCGGCATCGACGGGGACCGCTACATCTGGCCGCACGTGCTCGACCAGCTCACCAAGGCCCTGCCGCCCTACACCTGGCTCACGGGAGTCTCGCCCGCCGCGGCCGGCACGACAGTCGGCGCACCGGCTGCCCAGGCCGGCGGTGCGACGGCCGCGGACTCGACGGGGCAGCCGGCGGTGCGGATCTGGATCACCGGCAGCACCGTGGACATCCAGGCCTACACCACGTTCCTGCGTCAGCTCGCCGCGTCGCCCTGGCTGACCGACGTAACCCCGGCGACGACCTCCACGATCATCGAGGCCGACCGCCCGGTCACGGCCTTCAACGTGGCCGTGCGCTACCGGGTGGCGGACTCCGTGTACATCCGGACCGTCCCCATGACCCAGTCGGCGAGGTAGCGCCATGCCCTTGCTGCCGCAGGACAGGCAGAGCCAGGTGATGCTGCTCATCACCATCGGCATGGCCGCGCTCGGGTACGCCTTCTGGAACTACTGGGCCAAGCCGACGGGCGAGGAAATCACCGCCATACAAACCGAAACCGGCCAGATGGAGGCCGTGATCGCGCAGGCCAAGGCCGATCTCGCGAGCGGCACCGTGGAGGATTTGCGCCGCAAGGTCGAGGAGTACACGGCGCTGCTCGGGATAATGCGCCGCCTCGTGCCCGAAAAGAACGAAGTGCCGGCGCTGATCGACGACATCTCGACCAAAGCCAAGGTGCGCGGTGTGACCATCGGCCGGATCGAGCCCCAGCCCGTCGAGCCGGGGCCGCCGTTCGATACGTACCGCTATCGGCTCGAGATCATCGGGCACTACGACCAGCTGGGTGAGTTTCTCTCCGACATCGCGAGCCTGCCGCGCATCATCGTCCCGCAGGACGTGATCCTCAAGGCGGCGGCGGGGCAGGCGCAGAAGCTGCTGGGCGATACGGTGGGCGCGCTGCTCGAGGCGCAGCTCGGGATCCGCACGTTCGTGAAGGCGGCGGCACCGCCGCCCGCGGCCCCGGCAAAGAAGGGCGCGGGGGGAGCACGGTGAGAACTCGATCCGCCGCGTACGTCGCCGCCCTGCTCGCCGCTGCCCCGCTCGCCCCCACCCCGCGACCGGGGCTCGCCGCGCAGGTGAAGCCCACGCCCGCTCCGGCGGCGAAGCCCGACAGCGCCGCGGCGCCGGTGCTGGTGCGCGAGGTCTTCTCGTACGAGGGCGGCGGACGGGACCCGTTCCTGTCGCTGCTCCGGTCGGGCGACATCCGGCCGCTCCTGTCGGACCTGCGGCTCGTGGGCATCTACTACGATGGGCGGTATCCGGCGCGCAGCGTCGCGGTGCTGCGCGATGTGACCAACAGCAAGGTGTATCGGGTGAAGCCGGGCAACATCATCGGGCGGCTCAAGGCCACGACGATCCGGCCGCGCGAAATCGTGTTTACGGTGCAGGAGTTCGGCTTCGAGCGGCAGGAGAGTCTGCAGCTCGCCAAGCAGGAGGTAACACCATGACGTGCATCGCAGCCCTCACCGCGTGGCTGGTCGTGCTGACTCCGGGCGGGAGCCCGGGGATGCGCGGCGCCGGGCCCCGCGAGGGCGAGGTCAAGGCGGTCAGCGTGCTGCCGGGGGCGGGCAGCGTGGAGGTCGTGATCGATCTCCGCGGCGCCGTCGATATCCAGGACTTCACGTTGGCCAATCCGGCCCGGCTGGTCGTGGACTTGCAGGGCGCGCGACTCGTCGCTCCCGCCGTGCTGTACGACGGCGCCAACCGCGGCGGCATCAAGAACATCCGCTACGCCCAGTTCCGGCCCGGCGTGGTGCGGGTGGTGATCGATCTCGACGCGCTGAAGGACTATCAGGTCGAGCGGCGCGACGGCCAGGTGCGGGTCAAGATCGGCTCGGAGCGGACGGCGTTCGACGCATGGTCGAGCCAGTCGGCGGCGGGCACGGCGGCGGCTCCGCTGGTCACTCCGGTGGCACCGGTGGCGCAACGCCCCGCGGTCCGAAGCGGCGGCGGGGGCCAGGCGGCGCGGGTGGCGACCCCGGCGCAGACCGGCGACGCCGTCATCGACGCGTACTTCGAGGCGCACGCGAAGGAGAGCGCGCAGTCGCAGGCGGCGCGCATCACGGTGACGTGGGACAATGCGGACCTGCGGGAGGTGGTGGCCGGCTTCGCGGCGTTCAGCGGGCGGACGATCATCCTCTCGAAGGATGTGAAGGGGAACGTCAGCGCCGAGATCAAGAACCAGCCCTGGGACCTCGCGTTCAACGCGGTGCTCGAGTCGCAGGCGCTCGCCGCCAGCGTGCTGGACGGCGGCATCATCCAGGTGATCGACAAGCGCGACCTGGCGCGCGCCGACTCGACGGTGCCGGTCGAGACGCGGTTGGTGCGGGTGAACTACGCCCGCGCCGCGGCGATGGTGCCCTCGGTGCAGTCGATCCTGACGCAGCGCGGCAAGGTGGTGGCCGATTCGACCAGCAATGCCCTCGTGATCACCGAGATCTCCAGTCGCATCAACCGCGTCGAGGAGTTCGTCAAGGGGCTCGACATCCGCACGCCGCAGGTATCGATCCAGGCGAAGATCATCTTCGTGGACCGCACCGATGTGGAAGAGCTGGGCGTGAAGTACGACCTCGGCTCCCAGACGCAGTTCTTCAACAAGCTGGTGCAGCGGCCCGATCCGCGCACCGCCAAGGCGGTGGACACCAACGGTGACGGCGTGCCGGACGCGTTCGTGCCGCAAAGCAACTTCGCGTCCAACGAGGTGATCGTGGACCTGGGTGGGAACTCCCTCTCCGCCATCGGGAACGCCGACCAGGAAGTGGTGAACCCGGCGCTCAACCTGATCTTCTCGACCGCGATCGGGAACTTCGATCTCACGACGTTCCTGCAGGCGCTGCAGCGGGTCGAGCTGGCCGACGTGCAGGCGGAGCCGACCATCACGACGCTCGACAACCGGCCCGCCGAAATTCTGGTGGGCGACCGCGTGCCGATCCGCGTGATCGACGTGAGCTCCGCGGCGGGCGGCGCCACACCGCCGCGCGCCACGGTGCGCTTCGAGCAGACCGGCATCAACCTGAAGGTGACGCCCCACGTGACCGCCAACCGGCAGGTCCTGATGGAAGTGCACGCCGAGCGCTCCAACGTGCGGCCCGCGTCGGTCGACATCGGCTTCACGTTCCAGACGCAGCAGGCGGACAACCAGATACTGGTGAACGACGGCGAAACGGCGGTCATCGGCGGCCTTACGGTGACCGAAGTCACGGTAACCAAGTCCGGAATACCGTTCCTTGTAGACTTGCCGATTCTCGGGAAGCTGTTCGGCTTCAGCTCCGAGCAGGAATCGCGGCGCGATCTGTTGATACTCATCACGCCGCACATCATCGACGACCTGGTGACGCCCAGCACCGGGAAGTAACCAGGAGCGTTCTTATGCAGCAGATGCGTGGGGTTCGGGAGTGGTGCGCGCTGGTGGCGCTCGCGGGCGTCGTGGGCGCGTGCGAGACGGCGCGCAACCCGGGCGGCGTGCTGCGGGACCAGATCCCGCCCACCATCACGCTGGTCCCGGCGTCGGATACGCAGCAAATCTCGAACGGCCTGAGTTTCACCGTCGCCGCGACGGACAACCTGGGCCTGAAGGACATCCGCCTCACCTATTCGGACCCCAGCATCGCCCAGTCCGACAGCATCTTCACCTCGGCGGTCACGACCTTCAGCCAGAGCGAACACATCACGTTCCCGCCCACCTCGGGCGCGGGCGGGTTCATCACAATCATCGGCCGCGCGACCGACGGCGCGGGCAATTTCGCGGAAGACACGATCGTGATCTTCCTGTCGAACGTGCAGGCGCTGAGCGTTACCTTGCTCGCGCCCACCACGGGCGCGCTCGCCTCACCAGGCAGGAACTTGCAGGTGCAGGTCCGTGGGCAACAGATCGGCGGCCTCCAGCGGGTGGGGTTCATCGTCGTGCCGCGCACCGCCGTCACCGATGCGACGACGCCGCCCACCGACTCGCTCGTGTTCACCGGGACCTTGCCGACGGACACCACCTACACGGATACCCTGACGGTGGTGCCGTCTTTCACCTCGGGCTCGTTCACGGTCACCGGCTTCGCGATGGACGCGAGCGGCCGGCGCGTGCTCACCACCCCGGTGACGGTCAACATCCAGTCGGTGGCGACCGACAATACGCCTCCCACCGTGTCGCACATCATCGCGGCGCGGGTGGAGGCGACCGACACGATCGTGGTGCGCGCCCTCGACCCGAGCGGCATCGACTCGATCGGGTTCCGGGTGGACACGGTGCTGAACGCCGTGCCGCCGTTCACGGGGATCACGCCGGCCAAGTACGTCACGGTCTACGTCGGGGCGGGGAACCTGACCGACGTGACGCGCACTCTGAACCTGGGGCTGGCCGGGCTCCCCTCGTTCCCGAGGAGCGTGGTGGTCCGCGGCTACGCCTGCGACCTCGCGATCCCGACGCGCAACTGCGGCTACTCGCAAACCAGCACGCTGATCACCGCGCCGCCCCGCTTCTCGGGCCCGGCCCGGGCGGCCACGCCGAGCAACGGGATCGACACCGTGGTGGTGGTGGCCGGCCGCACGTTCGCGCTGCCGCTCGGCGGCAAGATCGCCGACGCCATCTTCAACGCCAACTTGAACGAGCTGTATCTCACGAACTCGACCCGCCACCGCATCGAGATCTTCCGGGTCGGCCCCGACAGCTTCGTCCCGGCGGGGATCACGTTCGGCGTGGGAGTACCCTGGGGCGTCGCCCTGTGGCCGCGCGACACGCTGGGCAACTACGGCGACTCGATCGTCGTGGCGGACGCCGGCGGCACCCAGCTCGCCATCGTGGACGTGCGGCCGGGCGTGCGGCAGCTGCAGTGGCGCCAGGACCTGCCCAACTTCCTGATCGAGACGTACAAGGTCCTGCGGGTCAACGGCGGCACGATCGAGGAGATCATCGTGCACGACGTGTCCGACCGGCCGCAGTACGTCGCCACCGTGTGCCGCACGGCCGGCGGCACGGCGTGCGCGGCGGACTCGATCTTCGCGCTGTACTCGACCACCCCGACTCAGAGCAGCACCACCCCCTTCGCGGGCAAGGCCACGCTGCGCATGGAGAAGCTGGTCAGCCCGACCAGCGGGTTCCCGCTGTTCGGCAAGTTCTTCTGGGAGATCGGGGCGACGTTCGCGAGCCAGGCCACCGATACGCTGCGCATCGAGGAGATCCGCGGCAACACGAGCCAGGTGGTGCTGTCGGCCTGCGCCGGCGTGACGGTGAACCTCATCACGTTCGGGCTGGGGGACTCGACCTACGCGCGCAACTCGGGGAACTTCACCCACGCCTTCTTCGGCGAGGGGGGAAACATCTCGACCGCGTTCGCGCGCGTCATGGCGTACGACTCCCGCGACTCGATCAAGGGTGTCGGAACGCTCAACAACAGCTGCGTCAACCCCCTTACCGGCCGGACCACGCTGGCCCAGGGCGAGGACCATGTGGACCTGGGTATGTCGCCCGGCGTGCACGTGAGCGACTTCATCAGCAACACCGGAATCAAGGTGCAGTCGGTCGCCACCAACTTCAACGGCAGGACCAACGTGGTGCGGGCCGACTCGATCTATTACCTGGACGCGAACCTGCGGCTCAAGGCCACCTCCTGCACCCTGGCGGCGAATCTCGCGAGCTGCGTCGTCGGGGCGCCGGGGATGGACATGAACTACTTCCACGACTTCTCGCCGGGGGGCACCTGCATCCCGAACTGCGGCAGCGGCACCAACAAGGACAACCGGCTGCTGTTCGCCGCCCGGCCCGACCCGACCATCGACGTCTTCGACACCTTCGACGGCGGCCAGCTCTTGAGCGCCGGGGTGCCCGTGACGATTCCGATCCGCGATCCCATCATCGGGCCGTTCCGCGTGGCCCGCGACGCGACCGGCCAGCTGCTGTTCGGGATCACGGCGAACGGGCTAGTGATGGTGCGCCTCCCGACGCTCACGAACCCGAACCCGGCGCCGCCGCGACGGTGAGACCTGCACCCCCTCACCCTGCACACCACGAGAGCCCGGCCCGGAGTCGGGCTCGCGTGCTATTATCGGGGGGGCAAACCATCGTGAATCGCCACGTGAGGTGCGCGAGTGAACTCGCGGCTCGGCATCTGCCCGTAAACGGGCGCCAAGCCGCTTCAGCGGCAGTGCCGAGTCGCGGCTTGAGCCGCGGGTCAACGTGACGTTCCGCTTCACGACGGCGGGCGAGTCGCACGGACGCGGCCTCGTGGCGGTCCTCGAGGGGATCCCCGCCGGGCTGCCCGTTTCGGCCGAGCGCATCAACGCCGAGCTGAAGCGGCGCATGGGCGGCTACGGCCGCGGCGCCCGCATGAAGATCGAAGCCGACCAGATCGAGTGGCTCGCGGGCGTGCGCGCCGGTGAGACGCTCGGCTCCCCCATCGCGATGCTCGTGTGGAACCGCGATTGGGAGCACTGGCAGGACGTGATGGCCCCCGAAGCGGACGCCCCCGGTGGCGAGCGGCGCCGCCAGGTGACGCGTCCGCGGCCCGGCCACGCGGACCTCGCGGGCTCGCTCAAGTACGACCGCCAGGACGCGCGCGACATCCTGGAGCGGGCGAGCGCGCGCGAGACGGTGGCGCGGGTGGCGTGCGGCGCGGTGTGCAAGGTGCTGCTGGAACAGTTCGGCGTGGAAGTCGGTTCTCACGTCGTGGAATTGGGTGGGGTGGTGGCGAAGTCCCCGGTCCCGATCCCCCAGCCCCTGAATCCCGCCTCCGACGCCAGCCCCGTGCGCTGCCTCGACCCGGAAGCGGAGCGCGAGATGATCGCCCGGATCGACGCGGCCAAGGCCGCGGGCGATACACTGGGCGGCGTGGTCGAGGTGATCGCACTGGGAGCTCCCGTCGGGCTCGGCTCCCACGTCTCGTGGGACGCGAAGCTGGACGGACGCCTGGCGCAGGCACTCATGTCCATCCCGGCGGTGAAGGGCGTGGAGCTGGGGCTCGGCTTCGAGGCCGCGCGGCGCAAGGGCTCCGAGGTGCACGACGAGATCCTGCCCGGGCTGGCCCGCGCCACCAACCGCGCCGGCGGCACCGAAGGCGGCATGACCACCGGCGAGCCCCTGGTGGCGCGCGTGGCGATGAAGCCGATCTCCACGCTCATGGCCCCGCTGCGCACCGTCGATCTTCGGACCGGGACTGCTGCGCAGGCGCAGTCGGAGCGGTCGGATGTGACGGCGGTGCCCGCCATGGGGGTCATCGCCGAAGCGATGATGGCCCTGATGCTGGCGCAGGCCCTGCTCGAGAAGTTCGGCGGCGACGCGTTGAGCGAGACCAAGCGGAACTTCGAGGGGTATGTGGCGCAGGTACGGGCGCGCACTCCCAAGGGGGCGGCGTCGTGAAACGGCACATCGTGCTGGTCGGCCTGCCCGGGTCGGGCAAGACCACCGTGGGCAAGCTCGTGGCCGATCGACTGGGCGCGACGTTCGTGGACGTCGACGCGATCATCGAGCGGCGCGAGGGAAGGCCGATCACCCTGATCTTTGCGGAGAAGGGCGAAGCGGCGTTTCGCGAGATGGAGCGCAAGGAGATGGAGACGGCGCTCACCGGCGAGCCCGCGGTGATCGCTCCGGGCGGCGGATGGGCGGCGCAACCCGGCGCGATCGACTCCGCGAAGGCGCACGCGCTCGTGATCTATTTGTACACGCGGCCCGAGACCGCGGTGCAGCGCGCGACGCCGGCGGGAACCCGTCCGTTGTTATCAGGTGAGGACCCGGTGGGGCGGATGCGCCAGCTGCAAAAGGAGCGCGAGTCGTTCTATCGCAACGCGCATGCACACGTCGACACCGATCGTAAGTCTGCACAGCAGGCGATGATCGAGGTCGTCAGGCTTGCGCAATCGAGTGCGGGATGGTAAAGATGCGCACTCGCGTCGTTTGACGAAGGATTGATGCGTGGCTGCTAAGAAGCGTAGCGTGAAGACCGAAGCCGTTGCGGCCGAGGCGACCGAAACCGCCGTGGCCGTGGCTCCCAAGAAGCGGGTACGGAAGCCCAAAGCGTCCGCCACCGTGGGCGGGAAGGGTGCGCTCGTCATCGTCGAGTCGCCCACCAAGGCCAAGACGATCGGCAAATACCTCGGCTCGGGCTACACGGTCAAGGCGACCGTGGGGCACCTGCGCGATCTGCCGCAGCGCAAGCTGGGCGTGGACGTGGAGAACGGCTTCACGCCCGAGTACGTGACCATCAAGGAAAAGGCGAAGACCCTCGCGGAGATCAAGAAAGCCGCGAAGGCGTCGGACCGCGTGCTCCTCGCCACCGACCCGGACCGCGAGGGCGAGGCCATCGCCTGGCACGTGGCCAGCCAGCTCGGCAACGGAAAAAGCGGCAAGATCCGTCGCGTCCTGTTCCATGAGAT
>Ga0137409_10001426_pt1 | contig 25856 bp, 26 predicted proteins | sample CZODoug1_16funga_FD_122059 | JGI IMG/M metagenome (GOLD analysis project Ga0137409, IMG submission 122059) | Vadose zone soil fungal communities from Angelo Coast Range Reserve, California, USA - CZODoug1_16fungal (Hybrid Assembly) | ecosystem: Environmental > Terrestrial > Soil > Vadose zone...
CTGCTCATCCGCGGGGAGTCGGGCACAGGCAAGGAGCTGAGCGCTCGCGCCACCCCCCCCAACTCGCCGCGCGCCAAGAAGCCCTTCGTCAAGGTGACCGTCGGGGCGCTGCCACACACGCTGATCGACTCGGAGCTGTTCGGCTACGAGAAGGGCGCCTTCACCGGCGCGATGGCGCGCAAGCGCGGCCGCTTCGAGCTGGCCCACGGCGGCACGCTCTTCCTCGACGAAGTGGGCGAGCTGAACGCCGCCTCCCAGGTGAAGTGTCTCCGTGTGCTGCAAGAGCGCGAGTTCGAGCGCCTGGGCGGCACCGAGTCCCTCGAGGCCGACGTCCGCCTGATCGCGACCACCAGCAAGAACCTGGAGGCCGCGATCGCGGCGAAGGAGTTCCGCAAGGACCTCTATTACCGCCTGAACGTCTTCTCGATCTTCGTGCCGCCGCTCCGCGACCGGAAGCCGGACATCCTGCTCCTCGCGGAACACTTCCTGGCCAAGTTTTCGCGCCAGCACCGCAAGGCCATCCGGCGCATGGCGGCGCCGGCGACCGACATGCTGATGAGCCATCACTGGCCCGGGAACGTGCGCGAGCTGGAGAACACCATCGAACGGGCGGTGCTCACCTGCGAGGGTGGGGTCATCCACGGGCACCACCTGCCCGCCACGCTGCAGACCGCCGAATCGTCGGGCACGCTGCTGCAGACTTCGCTGAGCGAAGCGGTCGAGCAGTACGAGAAGGACTTGCTCCTCGATGCGCTGAAGCGCGCGCGCGGCAACCGGGCCCGGGCCGCGCGCCTGCTGAGCAGCACCGAGCGCGTGGTCAATTACAAGGTGCGGAAGTATCGCATCGACTCGCAGCGGTTCCGCGACGGGACTTCGGCACCCGGCGGCGGCTAGAGCGCGGAGTCGGGGTCCCCGGCGTTTTGCGACCGACCGGACTTCTCCGCTTGCTCGTATTCGTCGCGGTAGTTCTCCACCTCGCGCTCGGCCTCGATCCCCTTCTGCAGGGTGTCGGTGCGCTTGGCGAATCCGGTGGCGCCCTGGCGGTACTGCTTGTCCGCCGCCTTGCTCCCTTCGCCCTCGTTGAGGCCGCCTTGCGGCTGCTTGTTGTCGTCGCCCATCGCTGCGCCTCCTCTGTCGGAACGGTGACGATGGAGCAGCGCCTCTTCAACTCGCGCCGGCACGCAGGATGCCGCATGGGAGGCCGTTCGCTTCTGAACCGGGAAAATGCTGGCGAGCGTCTTCCTGCTCCGGCTCGTCTATCAGGCTTCGCCGCGCGACCCTGACGTGTACTTGGTGCCCAGGGCGAGATTCGAACTCGCATGGTTTTACCCGCTAGCCCCTCAAGCTAGTGTGTCTACCAGTTCCACCACCTGGGCAAGAAGCGTGGGAGCGGGCTTCTAGCAAACCGCTCCGGTTGGTGCAAGACGGCTACTTCCGGTTCGGGTCGGGCTTCGCCGGCTGCGGCGCCTTGGCCGCGCCGCCCTTGGCGGGCTGCTGCGCGGGCGGCGCCGCGGAAGGTGCGGCGGGGCCGGGCGCCTGATCGCCGGGGACCGGGACCGCGGCCCCGCCGGTCGCGGGAGCGGGGGCCGTCTGGCCCGTCGGGAGCTGCGGGTTCGCCGGGCCTTGCTTCTGCGCCGCCTCCTGGGCCGCGATGTTGCGCCGGGCGCGCAGCACCGAGTCGGTGTGGGAGGAGCGGTACGCGAGCGTGAGCGAGGTGATCATGAAGATGGCCGCGCAAATCTCGGTCACCTTGGCGAGGAACGTCACAGAGCCGCGGCCGCCGAATACGCTGCTCGCGCCGCCGCCGCCGCCCAAAGCGGCCATGCCGTCGGCCCGCCCCGGCTGGAGCAGGATGACGAAGATCAGGAACAGGCTCACGAGCACGTGAACCGCGATGATGACAGCGTACATGGGGCGCGAACCGTACACGCCCGGGGCGACGCGGCGCAAGCCGTTTTCGCCCTGCGCCCTCCCGCTCGGTTCCCGGCCAGGCGTGCGCATGGTAAAATCGATCCGCTCGCCGGAAGGAGCACCGAGAATGCCCGCTGCCGCCCGCCTCGGAGACAAGGCGCAGGTCGACCAGGACGCCCACGGCTGCCCCGCTTGCCCGCACCCCGGCGTGGGGCCCATCGTGGCCGCCTCCAGCAACGTGTTGGTCAACGACCGCGGCGCCGCCCGGCAAGACGACCCGGGCATCCACGCCGCCTGCTGCGGCCCCAACATCTTCCACGTCGCCAAGGGATCGCCGACCGTCTACGTGAACGGCAAGCCGTTCGCGCGGATGAACGACAAGACGCAGCACTGCGGCGGCTCGGGGCCCATCATCGAGGGCTCTCCCGACGTCTTCATCGACGACGGCGCGGACGCGCAGGGCCTGGGCAGCTACATCATCAATGCACTCAAGATCCTGTTCGAGCAGGCCGTCGAGGTGGCGAAGAAGGAGGCCGAGAAGGGGTCGGACTCCCACGAGGCCCAGAAGTCCGAGAAGGGCAAGCAGGATCTGGCCAAGGACACCGCGAAAGAGGAGAACGCGCCCAGCATCTCCGCTGCGCGCTGGACCCTGCAGCGCGCGCTGAACGGCCAGGAAGTCGAGCTGCAGATCGAGTGCAAGAACCCGAAAGGGTCGCTCAAGGTCGAGATCTGGGCGCAGTCCGCCGATCCCTCCCAGGACAAGTCGGTGAAGAAGCTCGACGTCCAGGCGGCCGCCAGCGTGAAGCAGAAGGTCAAGCTGGAGATCCCGGCCGACGCCGCGGGCGGGAACGAGTGTCACTTCTATTTCGTGGTGAAGGACGAGTCCGGCGTTTCGCGGAAGTCCGAGGCGCTCTTCGTCGACCGCGCGCCCTTCAAGTTCTCGGTCTAGGCTTCCCGAGCGTCAAAGGGACTTGAGGAACTCGACCAGATCCGTTTTCTGGCCCGCCGTCAGGCCGAGAGTCAGCGCTGTGTCGTAGTGCGCGACGACGTCGTCGAGCGTGGCGAACCGGCCGTCGTGATAGAAGCCGCCCTTCGCGTGCGCGAAGAGCCCGCGCAGCGGCGTCGTCCTGTACTTGCCGTCGGGCGAGCGGCTGGCCTGGAAATTGTCGATCCCGATCTCGGTATTCGAATGCATGTTCCAACCGGCATCCGTGTAGAGCGGCTGGACGTGGCAGGTGGAGCACCTGGCGGTTCCTTCGAACACCGTCTTTCCCCGCGCAGCGGCCGCGGAATCGAAGCTCCCGGCGGGCGGCGTCGGGGCATCGAGGGCGAGTTGGTAGAACTCGAGCGCGCCCAGTTTCGAGGTGATCAGGTCGGCGGCGCCCGGCGGCGGGACCGTGTGCCCCATGTTGTTGCGCGCGGCAACCGGGAACTTCGCCGCGTCGTCGAGGCGCGAGTCCGTGTAGTGACCCACTCCGTGCATCTCGAGGTTCGCGACGAAGGCGTTCCACTGGGTGAGGGAACCCCAGCCCGTGAAGGTGTGCAGGTTCACCCCGCGCAGGCCGAAGGCCGGCGGGAGGAGCGTCGCGGCGGATTTGGTGCCGCCCGGCTGGAACGCCTGCCCATCGAGGAACACCGCCGCGTCGAACTTCCCCGGTCCCCAACTCGTCAGCACCGTCCGCACCGTCGCTTCAGGGACGCCGAGCAGGTTCGCGACCGCGGTCAGGTCCGGCGAGAGGTTGACGATCGCGCCGACGTTCAGGTCCCGGTTCGGCCATCCGTCGAGCCGCTTGCCGATTCCCGGCGCGAACGAGTCGTCGACGGTGGAGTGGCAGAGCGCGCAGGTGATGCCGACCCTCTGCAGGCCCCCCGCGCCGTTCGAGAACCCCTTCACCCCGACCACCGCGCTCAGGTCGAGCAGCGCCAGCGTGACCGCGGGATCGTTCAGGTTCACCCGGTTCGCCTTCAGGTCGTTGATGAGCGAGGCCGGGAGGACTTCGGAGTCCACTTTCAGCCCGACCGCGAGAGCCGTGGCCGGGCTCACCCCGGCTCCCACCCCACCGCGGGCGGATCCTTCCAGCGCCTGGTGGATCTTCAGCGTGTCTCCCCAGAACGCCTCGTCTCCGAAGGTGTCGAAGCGGAACGTCTGCCGCCCTTCGTCGATCACGCTGGCGGCGGCGGACTTCACCACGTCGGCGGGCGGAGCGTTGTTGTTGCTGCTGCTGCAGGCGAACAGCGACGCCACGAGCAGGAACGCGAGCAGCGTGGACGGCAGGCGGTGCGCAGGCATGGACGACCTCCGGGTTGCCTGCAGAGAGTCGCCACCCGGCGCGGAGTCACACCTACATTTCGATCAGTCCCTTGCGCAGTCCTTCCGTAACCGCCTCGACGCGGTTGGTGACCTCGAGCTTGTCGTAGATGTGCTCGAGATGCGTGCGCACGGTCGCGCGGGAAAGGCCCAAGACCCGCGCCGCCTCGTTGTTGGACAGCCCCTTGGCGATCAGCCGGAGGATCTCGATCTCGCGCTCGGTGAGCGGGCGGATCGGCGGCTCCTCGCGGATGCCCGGCGGCAGCGGCTCCGGCTGCGGCGCGGCGCCGGATTCCTCCGGGACGCGGAAGTGCCGCAGCAGCCTGCGCGCCAGGTTCGGCTGGATCACGCTGCCCCCCGCCTTCACCTCGCGGATGGCGTCGATGACCTTGTCGCCCGAGGCGCCCTTGAGCAGGTATCCCGAGGCGCCCGCCTTGACGGCCTCGATCACCTTCTCCTCCTCGTCGAAGATGGTGAAGATCAGCACCTCGACGGCCGGCCAGCGCTTCTTCACCTCGCGCGTGACCTCGATGCCGGTCATGCGCGGGAGCCCCAGATCCTGAAGGACCACGTCGGGCTGCCGCTTCTCCAGGAGCGTCAGCGCCGCCTCCCCGGAGAGGGCGGTGCCGATCACCTCGATCTCGGGCGCCTCCTGCAGGATCTTCAGTTGGTTCTTCAGCACCGGAGGCTGGTCCTCCACCAGCACCACCTTGATCTTGTCGCCCGGCCTTGCGGGTGTCGCATTCATCTGGCTTGCTCCTCTCCGGCGTGCACGGTCAGCTCGACGCGGGTTCCCCGCCCCGGCCCCGACGATAGATGCAGGCTCCCGCCTACCTTGGCGGCGCGCTCGCGCATGTTCTCCAGCCCGAAGTGTCCCTGACGCGAGAGCTCGGAGCTATCGGTAGGAAGGAGGAACCCGGGACCAAGGTCCTGCACGCGCAGCGCCGCGCTGCCGGGCTCGAACGCGAGTGTCACGTCCACCCCGGTGCCCCGCCCGCAGTGCTTCGCCACGTTGGTGAGGCTTTCCTGGAGCACGCGGAACAGCGCCAGCGCGCTCTCTGGACCGACCGATCGCTCGCGGCCCGTCCGGGTGAAGCGCACCTCCAGGCGGTGGCGGCCGGCGGCGAGCTTGCAGTAGTCGTGCAGCGCCGAGACCAGGTCGAAATTCTCCTGCATCATCCGCAGGGAGCGGCGCAGCTCGTCCATCGAGTCCTCCGCCGCGCCGTGCAGGTCCGATAGCTCCTGGCGGATGACCGGCAGCAGGGTGGCGCGCGACTCGCTCGAGCCGGTGAGCTTGGCGCGCACTTCGCTGCCGTCGATCATGTTCAACAGGTACTCGCTCTGGATCACCACGCTGCTGAGCACCCCGCCCAGCCCGTCGTGGATCTCGCGCGCCAGCCGGTTGCGCTCCTCGACCACCGCCATCTCGCGGACGGTCCGGTGCAGCCGCTGCAGGTCGCGGTGGCGCGCGCGATCCCGCTCGTTCAGGTACACCATCAGATAGACCAGGATGCAGTTGATGGCCGAGTACCAGAGCAGGATGAAGATGTCGAACTGCACCACCGCGCGGCCACCCAGGAGCTGATCGAGCTTGGCGACGGCGGGGAAGGTGAGGATGGGCGGCACCACCGCGAAGGGCGAGGGGAACAGCAGCACGAAGAGCGTGGTGAACAGGAGCTGCGCCGCCAGGAGCGGGCTGCGCAGTCCGCCCGTCATCGAGACCAGCCAGACCAGCACGCACAGGTCGCAGCAGAGGGTCACGAAGGTGACGGCGCGGCCCAGGCGAGGCCGGCCGACCAGCCAGTAGTTCGCGGCGGTGTACGCGACCATGGCCAGATACACGGCGAACGCGGCGCGGCCCCCGACGCCGAACGAGTGCGACCACCCCGGCACGCCGATGACGCCGAGCCCCAGCGCGAGGAACGCGACACGCGCGTAGAACAGGCCGCGCGCCCGGGTGAGGAAGCGGTCCTCCACGAACCCCGAGCTGCTCGATTCGGGCTTGCCGGAAGCCAGCGCGCTCGCCCGCGCGGAGCCCAGCACGGCGGCAGGAGATCCCCCCACGGCTGCGATGCTAGCAGCGGCCCACGAAGAGGGGCAAACACGGTCAGGGGGTTCTTGCAGCCCTCATGGCGGATCCTTATTCTGCGGCGCCTCCGGAGACCAGCGGATGGACGTCCTGTTGCAGCGACCGACTCCCCTCCTGCGCTGGCGCGGAGCGTTGCTCAAGCTCGAGTCGCTGCGCCCCGGCGGCGGCGCCGACGACCGCGCGCTGGGGATCTTCCCGCGGCTTGCGCGCGGCAGCCAGGCCTCGCTCGCCGCGACCGCGGGAGGCGCGCTGGCTGCGGCCGGCTGGGCGCGCCGGTTCGGGGTCGAGCTGGCCGCGGCGGTGCACGGCGCCGTCTCGCACGAGATGCGCGAGTCCTTGCGGGTGTGGGGCGCCCGGTTCGAGCTGCTGCCCTCGCGCGAGGCGGCGATGCGCCGGGCGCGCGAGCTGCCCGGCACGCCGCTCCCTCCGCTCGACGGGCCCAAGGCGGCGGCCGAGTACGCGCGCACGCTCGGCGCCGAAGTGCTCGCCGACCTGGCGGCCGCGCCGGCGGCGGTGGTCGCTCCGGCCGGAGCGCCAGCCGCGCTGCTCGGCACGCTGCAAGCGCTCCGGTCGCGGTGGCCCGGAGTGCGCGGCATCGCGCTGGTGGCCGCCGAAGTGGAGCTGCCGGAGCTGCCGCTCGGGGTGGAGGTGCCCGGATTCGAGCTGCGGCCGGTCTCCTTCGCCGAGGCGTCGCGGGCGCGCGCCGAGCTGGCCCGGACCAGCGGCGTGCTCGCGTCGCACGCGGCGGCCGCGGCCGCCGCCGTGGCCGAGCGCGAAGGAGGGCTCGCGCTGATCACCTCGGCGGGCGAGCGCGAGTTCAGCCTCGAGCGTGCCACGTGACTACCGCCGTCCTCCTCGGCATGGGCGGCCTGGGGTGCCCCGCCGCGCTGGCGCTCGCCGAGGAGATGCCGGGCCTGCGGCTGGTGCTCGTCGATCCCGATCGGGTCGAGCGCTCCAACCTGTCCCGCCAGATCCTCTTCACCGAGGCAGACGTGGGCGAGCCCAAGGCGGAGGCAGCCGCGCGCCGCCTCTCGCAGCTCGTCCCCGGGGCGCGGGCGGAGCCGCGCGTGCTGCGCTTCGGGCCGCGGTCCGCATCCGAGCTGCTCGCCGGGTGCGACGTGCTCCTCGACGGCACCGACTCTTTCGAGACGCGCTTCGCTGCCAACGACGCGGCCTGCGCCGCGCGGCTCCCGCTGGTCCACGGCGCAGTGCTGGGGTGGGGCGGCCAGCTCCTCACCGTCCTTCCCGGACAGGGCTCGTGCCTGCGCTGCCTGTTCGAAGGACCGCCGCCACCCGGCGCGCTCCCCACCTGCGCCGAGGCAGGGGTAGCCTCTCCCCTGTGCGGCGTGGTCGGAGCGGCGATGGCGTCGGAGGCGGCCCGCGTCCTCCGCGGCGAACGGCCGCGCGCGCAGGCGCGCCTCCACCAGTGGGACGGGCTGCGCGGGACCGAGCGCGACGTGTCCGTCCCGCGCGATTTGCGCTGCCCCGCCTGTGCTCTCGCGCCGGAGCCCGCCCTGGGGCATCCTTGAAGGAAGGAGGTTCGAGAGAATGCCAGTCATCGTGAAGATCCCGGCTCCGCTGCGCCCCCTCACCCAGGGCCAGAGCGAGGTGTCCGTCGAGAACGCCGCGACCGTGCAGGCGGCGGTGGAAGACCTCTCGCGCCGCTACCCCGGCCTGCGCGAGCGGCTGCTCGACGACAAGGGAGCGCTCCGCCGCTACGTGAACATCTTCCGCAACGACGAGGACATCCGTCACGGCAAGTCGCTCCAGACGGCGCTCGCCGAGGGCGACAAGCTGACCATCGTGCCGGCCATCGCCGGGGGGTAGATGCGGCTGACCGAGGCCCAGCAGGAACGGTACGCGCGCCACCTGCTCCTCGACGAGCTGGGCGGCGAAGGCCAGGAGCGCCTCCTCTCCTCGTGCGTTCGCATCCGCGGCACCGGCCAGGCAGCCCGGTGGGCAGCGCGCTACCTGGCCGCATCGGGCGTCGGCACCCTAGTCCTCGAAGACCCTGAGGCCCGCAGCGAATGCCGCGAGCTGTCCCCGGACGCTCGGATCCTGGGTGCTCTCGACCTCGACCCTGATCTCGACCTCGACCCTGACCGCGACGCGGCCCAGGAAGAAAAAAATAATTATTTTTTCGCATCCCCGGCGGAACGCGGCGCGGCGGCTGCTCTCGCGGCCCTGCGCCACCTGGTCCGGCCGCCGTGACCCTCGACTCGCTGGCGCAGGCGGTCGGCAACACCCCCATGGTGCGGCTGCCCTCGCTGGAGCGCGAGGCGCCGGGTGTCGAGATCTGGGCCAAGCTGGACTGGCTCAACCCCGGCGGCAGCGTCAAGGACCGCGCCGGGCTGTTCATCGTCCGCGACGCGCTGGGGCGCGGCTTGGTCGGCCCCGGCCGCGCGCGCACCCTGATCGATTCCACCAGCGGCAATACGGGCATCGCCTATGCGTGGCTGGGCGCCGCGCTCGGCGTGCCCGTCGCGCTGGTGATGCCCGGCAACGTCTCCGAAGCCCGCAAGCAGCTCACCCGCGCCTACGGCGCGCAGCAAATCTTCAGCGATCCCCTCGAGCAGTCCGACGGCGCCATCCGGCTCTGCCGCCAGCTGGTGGCAGAGGAGCCTGACCGCTGGTTCTACGCGGACCAATACTCGAACCCGATGAATCCCCGCGCACACGAGGTCACCACCGCGGAGGAGATCTGGCGCGACACGCAAGGCCGCGTCACGCACTTCGTCGCGGGCATCGGCACCGGTGGGACCATCATGGGCACCGCGCGCGGCCTGAAGAGCCGCGGGAAGGTGCAGGTGGTCGCGGTCGAGCCGGCCGAGGCGCTCCACGGCCTGGAGGGCCTCAAGCACATGCCGTCCAGCATCGTCCCGCCCATCTACCGGGAGGAGGAGCTGGACCGGAAGCTCTCCATTTCCACCGACGCGGGATGGGACATGGCCGACCGGCTCATCGCCGACGAAGGGCTGCTCGCCGGACACAGCGCGGGCGCCGCCGCGGTCGGGGCCTTGCAGGTGGCGCGCGAGCTGTCGGAGGCGGGCCGGGGAGGGGTGGTGGTGACGCTCTTCCCAGACCGCGCCGACCGCTACCTGCCCCCGCCGGAGGCGAAGTGACCGGTCTGGATCTGCAGCCGCTGATGGCAGAGATCGCCTCGTACGCGCGGAGCGCATACCCGGCGGAATGCTGCGGGCTGGTCATCGCCGGCGGCGGCGGAGGGCTCCGGTTCGTGCCCATCGCGAACATCGCCGGCACCCAGGCGGCCGCAGGGAACAGCCGGCGGAGCGCCCGCGATGGGTACGTGATGGATCCGAAAGCCCTTCTCGCGGCGCTGAGCGAGGCGGAGCAGGGCGGCGGCGGCCTTCTGGCCATCGTCCACTCCCACCCGGACGTGGGCGCCTATTTCTCGCCTGAAGACCGCGAGATGGCCCTGGGCGGCGGGACCGAGCCGCTGTGGCCGGGCGTCCAGTATCTGGTCATCTCGTGCAAAGAGAGTGGGGTCGACGCTGCGCGGCTCTATACCTGGGATCCCGCCTCTGTCGATTTTGCTGAAGAACAAGTGCCCGTGATCACATAACTTTCTATAATGGGGCAATCGCATTCACGACCGAGCAGGCATTTGCTTGCATGGTGGTAGGGCAACCGGTAATGTGCGCTTCCAACTCAGTGTTCCGCCCCGGAGATCGCAGGATATGAACGGCACGACGTCGCCTGGTTTCACGGTGTGGTTCACCGGAATGAGCGGCGCCGGGAAATCCACCCTGGCCGCCGGACTCGCCAACCGCTTGCGACGCCTCGGGAAAAATATCGAGGTGCTCGACGGCGGCGAGGCTGAACAGTTCCTGAACGTCGCTCACGGCCAGAACAAGGACGAGCGGAACCTCGAGGCCCGAAAGCTGGCCTGGGTCTGCCGCCTGGTCACGCGCGGCGGTGGAATCGTGCTGCAGGCCGCCATCGAGAGCCCCTATAAGGAGACGCGCGACGAGGCCAGGCGCCAGATCGGCCGGTTCGCCGAGGTCTTCGTCGAATGCCCGATCGAGACGTTGATCCAGCGCGACAAGACGGGCCGGTACAAGAAGGCGCTGGCGGGCGAGCTGAAGAACATGGTGGGCATCAGCGAGCCGTACGAGCCGCCGCAGCACCCTGAGGTCATCGTCGACACCTCCAAGACCACGGTCGACGAGGCAGTGGAGCACATCCTCGGCCAGCTGGTCGCGCAGAGGCTGATCGACCCCACGGTCGCCGCCATGAAGGGCCGCCCCAAGATCTCCGCCCGCGGCAAGGCCAAGCCGGTCCCCGCGCCCGCACCTGCGCGCAAGGCCACCAAGCCGGAGAAGGTCGGGCCGGTGAAGCTGCGCAAGACGGTGAAGCTGGACAAGAAGGCCGCGCCGAAGCACCGCGCCGCAGCCCGCACCGCGCGGGTCGAGCCGCGCCGCGCCGCGGCCGGCGGCAAGCGCAAGCGCTGAATCGCCGTGTTAGAAGCAGCCCCGTGGAGCTTTCGCGCAAGCGGGAGCAGGTGATCGAGCGGCTGCGCGGTCTGGGCAGCGCGCTGGTCGCGTACTCCGGCGGGGTCGACTCGGCGCTGCTCCTCGCGCTCGCCCGGCAGGCGCTGGGGCACCGCGCCGTCGCTTTCACCGCGGTCTCCCCGGCGGTCCCGCCCGACGAGCTGGAGGCGGCGCGAGCGCTGGCGCGCGACCTGCGGGCCGAGCACGTCGAGCGGTCCTCCGCCGAGCTCGACGATCCGAACTACGCCAAAAACCCCACCGACCGCTGCTATTTCTGCAAGACCGAGCTCTACGACCTCGCGCGCGAGGAGGCGCGCGCCCGCGGCCTCGCCGCGGTCGTGTCCGGGACGAATGCGGACGAGCTGAGCGACTACCGGCCCGGTTTGCGCGCCGCGGACGAGCACCAGGTCGTGCAGCCGCTCGCCGAGGCGGGGCTCACCAAGGCGGAGATCCGCGCGCTGTCCCGCGAGCTGGGGCTGCCCACCTGGGACAAGCCGCAGCAGCCCTGCCTGTCGAGCCGGATTCCCTACGGCACGGAAGTGACGCGGGAGCGGCTCGACCAGCTTGCCCGCGCCGAAATGGCGCTGCGCGCCTTGGGACTGCGCGAGTTCCGCGTCCGCTGGCACGGGGACGTCGCGCGCATCGAGGTGGCCGAGGCGGAGCTCATGCGCCTGCTGTCGGTCCGCGCCGAGGCCTCGCGGGCGCTGCGAGAGGCGGGGTTCAAGTTCGTCAGCGTGGACCTCGAACCGTTCCGCTCGGGGCGGCTCAACGAGGCTGCCGGGCTGGTGCCGCTCCAGGCGCCGGCAGGGCGGCGCTGAGGAACGGATCCAGCTCGGGCGGATAGAGCACCTCGAGCAACGTCAGGCCGTGGGGCGGGGCCGTCGCGCCGTGCCAGGGACGGAGCCCGCGGGCCAGGCGGGCGAGCGATTCCGGCGCGGCCAGCCCCAGCGCGACGGCCGCGAGGTGACCCGCGAGGTTGCGCACCTCGTGCTTGCGGAACGCGGGCGCCCGGACGATCAGCGCGGCCGATTCCGATCCGGCCTCCAGCGTCCACTCGTCGAGTGGAGGCGCCGGTCTGCTTCCCCGCGCGGGCGAGGCGAGCCCGGCGAGGTGGGGCAGCCCGCGCAGGCCCTCCAGCGCGGCCCGGGCGCGGTCCCAGTCGGGACGGCCAGGACCCAGGTCCCACGCCAGCGGAGTGCCGGCGGCGAAGCGGTACCGGTACCGCTTTCCGGTAGCGCTGGCACGCGCGTGGAAGGAGGGCCGCGCCGGGGCGACCGCCTCCATCCGCAGCCCTTCGGGCAGCCGCGTCGCGAGGGCGTCCCCGGCCGGCAGCGCGCGCCGCAGGCCGAAGCTCGCGACCTGTCCCTCGGCATGCACGCCCGCGTCGGTGCGCGCGGCGCCGTGCACCTGCACTCGCTCCGCGAGCACGGCGGCGAGCGCGTCCTCGACCGCCTGCTGCACGGTCGGGAGCCCGGGCTGCCGCTGCCAGCCGCGGAATGCCCCGCCGTCATAAGCCAATCTCACCGCGTAGACCCGGCGCTCCGTGGCAGCCTCCTCCCGCTCGGCCCGGAATGGCGACACTGTAGGCAAGCGCCACGCCATGTCGCCTTCCGCGTGTCCGTCCCGGCGCCGCGAGGGTCGTGCAGCACGGGTGGCGCGTGCGGCCGACCGGCGGCGCCGATCGTCGGCTCGACCGGCCGCCGTCTTTCTGGCGTGACGGGCGGCACATCTATAGATTCGGACAGTGGGACTACCTTCGCACGGAGCAATGGTTGCCGGCCCTCGCGCTGCGCGCGTACACTTGCGTGAAGAGGAGGTGACATGAGCCGGAAGGACAGCCACCACCACGGCAACCTGTCCTGCTCCTTCTGCGGGAAGGGGCAACGGGAAGTCCGCAAGCTCATTGCCGGCCCCACCGTCTACATCTGTGACGAGTGCATCAAGCTCTGCAACGACATCATCGCCGAGGAATCGGAACGCGAGGAGAACCGTCCCGCGGTGGCGCTGCCCGCGCCGGTGGAGATCAAGAGCTTCCTCGACGACTACGTGATCGGCCAGGAGCGCGCCAAGAAGATCCTCGCGGTCGCCGTCTACAACCACTACAAGCGCATCTACTCGCGCAAGCCCTCGCGCACGCGCCCCGGCATGCAGGCCGCGCGGCCCCAGGGCGACGGCGACGTCGAGCTGCAGAAGTCGAATATCCTGCTCATCGGCCCGACCGGGAGCGGCAAGACGCTGCTCGCCCAGTCGCTCGCCCGCTTCCTCAACGTCCCCTTCACCATCGCCGACGCGACCAGCCTCACCGAGGCCGGCTACGTGGGCGAGGACGTGGAGAACATCATCCAGAACCTGCTCCATGCGGCCGACTACGACGTGGAGAAGGCACAGCGCGGCATCGTCTACATCGACGAGATCGACAAGATCGCGCGCAAGGGCGACACCCCCAGCCCCACCCGCGACGTCGGCGGCGAGGGCGTCCAGCAGGCGCTGCTCAAGATCATCGAGGGCACGCGCGCGAACGTCACCCCGCGCGGCGGCAAGAAGTACAACCAGCAGGAGTACATCCAGGTCGACACGACCAACATCCTCTTCATCTGCGGCGGCGCCTTCTACGGCATCGAGAACCTGGTCAAGCGGCGCACCGGCGAGAAGGGGCTCGGCTTCGGCGCGAACGTCAGCTCCAAGGACAACCGCGGGGTCGGCGAGCTCCTCGCGCTGATCGAGCCCGAGGACCTGATCAAGTTCGGCATGATCCCGGAATTCGTCGGGCGCTTGCCCATGCTGGCAACGCTGGACGATCTGACCGAAGAGGACCTGGTCACCATCCTCACCCAGCCGAAGAACGCGCTCGTCAAGCAGTACCAGAAGCTCTTCGAGATGGAGCGCGTGAAGCTCAGCTTCACCAAGGAGGCGCTGCGCGCCATCGCGCACGAGGCCATGCGCCGCAAGGCGGGCGCGCGAGGCCTGCGCGCGATCATGGAGAACGCGATGCTGGACATCCAGTACGACGTGCCGTACCGGGACAGCATCAAGGAGTGCAAGATCACCGAGGGCGTGATCCTGCGCGGCGAGGAGCCCACGCTGCTCTTCGAGAAGGATCGCAAGACGGCGTAGCGAGGCATTCAACCGCTGCAGGATTCGCGCGGCGCCACGCGTCTTTTTTCTCGAGCACGGTCGGTATGGCACCTATTGTGAACACGTCTGCCCGCCGTGCGTCCAAGAGGGCAGGAGGTCGACATGCTCCGCAAGCTCCTGCCGCTCCTGCTCCTTGCCCCGCTGGCGGCGCGGGCGCAGTCGGACTGGGACGACGGCCAGTGGTCCGGAGACGACCAGTACAGCTGGCAGACCGACGCGCAGAGCGCGGGCGATCCGCGCGACGGCTACGGCTCGCAGCAGTACGACTACGGCGCCCAGCAGTACGACCATGGCTCGCAGCAGTACGGCCCTCCTCCTGAGGATTCCGCCGGCGCCGGCCCGTCGATCGACGACTTCCGCTCCGGCCTCGATCGCTATGGTCGATGGGTGGAGACGCCCGAGTACGGCTGGGTGTGGCAGCCGACCCAGGTGAGCTACCGGTGGCAGCCGTACTGGGACGGCCGCTGGTTGTGGACGACCGCGGGCTGGACGTGGGTCACCGACGAGCCGTGGGGCTGGGCGACGTACCACTACGGGCGCTGGGCTTTCCTCGACGGCGTCGGCTGGAGCTGGCTGCCGGGACGCGTCTGGGGCCCCGCCTGGGTGGCCTGGCGTTGGGGCGGCGGGTACGCAGGGTGGTGCCCGCTCGGCCCGCGCGGCGTGGTCTATGCGCAGCCGCGCAGCTGGGTGTTCGTCGAGTCGCCGTACTTCCTGACGCCGGTCCGGCACCACGCGGTGCCGGTGAGCGTGGTGGCGACCGTCTGGACACGCGCGCAACCGATGCCGCTCATCCGCCCGAGCCCGCGCGCGGGGCCGCCCCCGCGGGTCGTCGAGCAGCACACGCGAATGCCCGTGCGCGCCGTGCCGATCGTAGAGGCAGAGTCGCGCACGGCCACGCGGCCGCTGGCCTCCGGGGGCCTTCCGGTCTGGAGGCCGCGCACGGTACCGTACTCGCGTCCAGCGGCAGCGCCCTGGCCGGGTCAGCCCGCTCGCGCGCAGCCCGGCAACCAGGGCGTGGCGGGCCGTTGGCGCGAGCAGTTCCCGGCGGCGCAACAGCCCCGTCCCGCGGCGCCCGCCGCGCAGCAGGCGCGCCCTGCGGCGCCCGCGGCGCAGCCTGTCCACCCGGCGGCTCCCGCGGTCCGTCTCCCGGCGGGCGCACGCCCCACGCCCGCTCCGCGGGCGGAGCGCGAGGAGCGGGGTCCGTCTGGTCGGCCACACGCACAGCCATTGAACGAAGCGCGCGAGGCCGAGAGGAAGTAGTAGATCGGGTCCGTGAGCTCCCGCCGCCGCCGCCTGCTCCTCGCCGCGCGCATCGCCGTCTGGATGGTGGTGGTCGCTTGCGTGGCCGTCTTCGCCCGCAACCTGCGCTGGCACGCCGTCCGCGAGGCCTTCCGCTCCGCCGAGCCTGCGCTGCTCCTGGCGGCCGTGCTGCTCTGGGTTCCCTACACGGCGCTCCAGGGCCTGCGGTGGTACTCGCTGGTCCGCGCGGTCAACCCGGTGCCGGTCCTCACCGTTCTCGCCTGCGCGTACGTCGGTTCCGCCGCGAGCGCCGTGCTGCCGATGCGCGCCGGCGAGGCGGTGCGCATCGAGTTGCTGGCGCGCTCGACCGGCCTCTCGCGCGCCGTGGCGCTGGGGACCGTTGCCATCGACCACACGGTGAATGGCGTGGTGATGACGCTCCTCGCGGCCCTGCTGCCGCTGTTCCTGGAGGTCCCCGTCTGGACCCGCGTGGTGGTGTGGAGCGGCGTCCTCGTCGCCGCGGCGCTCTTCGCGGTGATGCTGCGCCTGGCGCGCAAGCCCTCGGCCCGCCTGCACCCTCCCGGCAAGGTGATGGAAGTCGTGATCCGCCTGCGCGGCGGGCTCGTCGGCCTGCGCTCGCCTCGCGCGGCGCTCGGCGCATTCGCCGCCGCGCTCGCCGCCTGGACTATCGAGATCTCGACCACCATGGTGGCGCTGGCGGCCTTCCACCTCCCGCATGGCATCGCGCCCGCCATGGCGGTGCTCGTCGGAATCAACCTGGCCCTGGCGATCCCCGCGCCGCCCGCCAACCTGGGGAACTTCGAGCTCGGAGCGGGCTTCGCGCTGGTCGCGCTCGGGGGGGAGCGCGATCACGCCGCCGCCTTCGCGCTCGGCCTCCACGCGCTCCAGGTGTTCCCCACCCTGGTGATGGGTGGCATCTTCCTGCTCCGCTTCCGCCGCCGGCAGATCGCCGCCGCCGCGCACGCCGCCGCCCACCCGACGGAAGTAGAGGAGACCGCCGCCTTTGGCGAGGAGCGACTTCCCGCGGAAGGCTAGGCCGCGCCCTCGTCGCTCCGACCGCTTGCACCTCCCGATACGACGGGCCACGCGCGCGCTGCGCGGTCATGCCTCGCCCAGCACGCGCAGGTAGTTGCCGCCGAGGATGCCGCGCAGCTCGGCGGCGGTGAAGCCGCGGCGGGAGAGCGCCTCGGTGAGCGCCGGGTAGTGGCGCGCCTCGCGGATCCGGCGCGCGCTCCAGACGTAGCCGTCGAAGTCGGTGCCGATCCCGACGTGCCCGGGCCCGGCTACGAGCGCGCCATGCACCACGGCGTCGGCGAGGTCCTCGACGTCGGCGATCAGGCCGCGGGGGCGGAGCAGCCACGACCAGGTGATCACTCCGACCACCCCTCCGCTGCGGCCGACCGTGCGCAGCTGATCGTCGGACAGGTTCCGCTCGGTATCGTGGAAGCGGCGGAAGCCGGTGTGCGTGGCGAGGAGCGGCCGGGAGGACATCGCCGCGACGTCGGCGAAGGAGCGGTCCGAGCAGTGCGAGAGGTCGACCAGCACTCCCAGCTCTTCGCACTTCTTCACCACGCGCCGGCCGAGGTCGGTCAACCCGGGCGGCCCGCGGAAGGCCGAGAAGGGCCCGAGGCGCGCCGGCTGGGCAAGGCCGTTGTGCACGAAGTGGGTGAGCGTCAGGTACCGCAGGCCGCGCGCGGCGAGCTGCTCGAGCTTCTCCAGCGAGCCCTCGAGGTGGTGCCCACCTTCCGCGGCGTGGATCACCGCCAGCCGGCCGGAGTCGATCACTTCGCGAACCTTTCCGCGCGGCGCCAGGCAGGCCCTGTCCGGGGCGCGGGCGCAGAGGTCCTCGACGAATTGCATCGCGCCGAGCGTGGCACGGAACGGGCGCGGGAACGGCGGGATGGTGGGCGCGTAGACGCACGCGGTGAGCAGCCGCAGCCCACCCTGCACCATGCGCGGCAGATCCAGCTGCTGCCGCAGCGGGTTGTAGCCGTGTGCGGGCGGCCGGTGCTCGCGGGAGAGGTCGCGCTTCAGCCAGTAGGCCGTGAGCCCGGGATGCGCGTGCAGATCCGCAACCGGAGACCCGCGGTGCACGGCGGCAGCGTCGAGGGGCTCCGCGCCTTCACGAAAGACGAGCATCGCTCGCGACCAAAGAGTTCGTCAGTGTTGAGTGACGCGGACCGTGGTCTTCATCTGCTTGCCGGTCTCCAGGTCCTTTGCGCTCATCGTCAGGATTCCCTCGATGTTCACGTCGAAGGTGATCTCCAGCCGCGCCTTGCCGGCCGGGCCGGGCTTGAGCCCGCTGAAGAGGAAATCGCCGAGCAGCTCGTTGTGCGAGACGTGCGACGCGTCGCCCTGGAAGATGCGCATCGCCACCTCGGTCTGGCCGTCGAAGCTGGTGGTCGCCTCGATCGCCTTGGCGTTGGGGATGGCGGCGTTGCGGGTGAACACGGTGTGGAACTCCCCGCCTGCCTTCTCCAGGCCGATCGCCATGGGGATCACGTCGAGGAGCTGCAGGCGCAGGTTGGAGTTGTCCTCCAGCGAGTTCGCGTAGAGCGCCGCGCCGATCGCAACCGCTTCGTCGGGGTGCACGCCCTTCGAGGGAGCCTTGCCGAACACCTGCGTGAGCTTCTTCTGGATGACGGGCATCCGCGTCTGCCCCCCGACCAGCAGCAGCTCGTCGACGCGAGTGGGGTCGAGCTGTGCGTCGTTCATCACGCGGTGGAGGATCTCCATGGTGCGGTCGATCAGCGGCGTGGTCAGCTCCTCGAGCAGCTTGCGGGTGAAGACGAAGTCGATGTTCAGCGGCTGTCCCTGCGCGGTCATGGTGACGAACGGCACGTTGAACGGCGCCTGCTCGCGCGACGAGAGATCGATCTTCACGCGCTCGGCCAGGTCCTTGATCCGCTGCATCGCGACCGGATCGGGCGCGAGATCGATCCCGTGCTGCTTCACGAACTCCTTCAGCACGTGCTGGATCATCGCCTGGTCGAAGTCGAGGCCGCCGAGGAAGATGTCTCCGCCGGTCGCCTTCACTTCGAACACCCGGTCGCGGATCTCGATGATCGACACGTCGAAAGTCCCGCCGCCCAGGTCGTAGATCACCACCGTCTGTTGCAGGCTCTTGCCGATGCCGTAAGCCAGCGCCGCGGCGGTGGGCTCGTTGATGATCCGCACCACCTCCAGCTGGATCATCTTGCCGGCGTCCTTCACCGCCTGGCGCTGCCGGTCGGTGAAGTAGGCGGGCACCGTGACCACCGCGCGATTCACCTTCTCGCCCAGGTAGTCTTGTGCTACTCCACGAATCTTGTTGAGAATCTTTGAGCTGATCTCCGCGAGTCGGAAGTGCTTGTGACCGACGTCGAGCACCACGTCGTTCCGCTCGCCCGGCTTCATCTCGTAGGCGACCGTCTTCTGCATCTCGGCGACGACGTCGCTGCTGAACGAGCGCCCCACGAGGCGCTTGGCCGCATAGATCGTGTTGCGCGGGTTGAGTTGCCATTGGCGCTTGGCCTCGTGGCCGATGAGCTCGTTCCCCTTGTCGTCGATCGCAAAGATTGACGGAATGATGAAATCGCCGCCTTTGTATGGAATGAGCTTGACCTGTCCTTCCTTCTCGACGATGGCGGCGCAGCAGTTCGTGGTGCCGAGGTCGATACCGATGATCTTGCTCATCGGGGAGGTAGAGTAGCATGGTGGACTCGCTCCGCTACCTTCAGAATGTAGGCGAGCAGGTCCAGCAGTCGTTCGTGCGCAACAAGACGATCCTCGCCTTCCAGGAGTACATGGAGGTCTACTTCGAGCGGCCGCGCGTGCACGCGCGCGACGCGGCGCAGTACATCCGCGACTGCTTCGATTTCTACGGCAGCGAGACGGTCCAGCGCTCCAGCGGTCCCGTCCGGCGCTTCAAGCTGTTCGACCGGCCGTTCGACCTGGGGGCCAACTCCTCGCAGGAGGGAGAGGGCGGCGCGCCCATCTGCGGCCAGGAGGAAGTGCAGAACGCGATCTACCGGATCCTGTCGGGTTTCGTGCGCGCAGGTCGGATGAACAAGCTCATCCTGCTGCACGGGCCCAACGGCAGCGCAAAGAGCAGCATCGTGGCCGCCATCCAGCGCTCGCTCGAGGACTACTCCCGCAAGGAAGAGGGCCAGCTCTACCGGTTCAACTGGATTTTCCCCAGCGAGAAGCTGGTCAAGGGATCGATCGGGTTCGGCGAGACCAAGAACGGCGGGCCGCGCGTCGAGAGCTACGCGCACCTCGAGGGCGAGCAGGTCGACGCCCGCATCCACTGCGAGCTGAAGGACCACCCGCTCTTCCTGTTGCCCCGCAGTGAGCGGCAGCGCGTGGTGCGCGAGACCACCAAGCCCGACGACGGCTTCCAGCTCTCCGCGGGCATCCTGGAAGGCGAGCTGTGCCACAAGTGCCGCCAGATCTACGCGGCGCTCCTCCAGAGCTACAACGGCGACGTGCTCAAGGTGCTCCGCCACGTCCAGGTGGAGCGCTTCTACATCTCGCGCCGCTACATGGCCGGCGCCGTGACCGTCGAGCCGCAGATGGCGGTCGATGCCGACTACCGCCAGGTCACGCAGGACCGCAGCCACGGCGCGCTGCCCGGGGCGCTGCAGAACCTGGCGCTCTTCGAGCCCTACGGACCGCTCGTGGCGGGCAACCGTGGGGTGATCGAGTTCAGCGATCTGCTGAAGCGCCCGCTCGAGCACTACAAGTACCTGCTCGGCACCGTCGAGACCGGCGTGGCGCGGATGAGCCACTTCCTGCTGCACCTCGACTGCGCGCTGATCGCCTCGACCAACGAGAAGCACCTCTCCGCCTTCAAGGAGATGAGCGACTTCGCTTCCTTCAAGGGGCGCATCGAGCTGGTGCGCGTCCCGTATCTGAGAACGGTCAGCGAAGAGCGGCAGGTCTACGATTTCCGGCTGCCGGAGACGGTCGGCAAGCACATCGCGCCGCACGCGTCCTGGGTGGCGGCGGAATGGGCGGTCCTCACCCGCCTGAAGAAGCCGGTCAGCGATCGGTACAAGGGCGAGCTGCGCAAGCTCGTCGACCACCTCACGCCGCTGGAGAAGCTGAAGCTCTACGATCACGGCGAGACGCCCGACCGGCTGGGCGGCGGCCACTCCAAGGAGCTGAAGAAGCACCTGCAGGACCTGTGGAAGGAGTCGGACGCGTACCCGAACTACGAGGGCCGCACCGGCGCCTCCGCGCGAGAGCTGAAGACGGTGATCACCAACGCCGCGCAGAGCGCGCAGTACAAGTGCCTCACTCCGCAGGCCATCCTGGAGGAGCTGTCCGCGCTCACCAAGGACAAGTCCGTCTACGAGTTCCTCCAGCAGGAGGTGGTGGACGGCTACCACGACCACGAGGAGTTCGTGCGCGTGGTGGAGAACGAGTACCTCGACGTGCTCGACGACGAGGTACGGGACGCGATGGGCCTGGTGAGCGAGAAGCAATACCGCGAGCTGTTCGAGCGCTACGTCGGGCACGTGCTGGCGTGGACGCGCGGCGAGCGCGTGCGCAACAAGGTCACTGGCGAGATGGAGCGCCCGGACGAAGATCTCATGGTCCAGACCGAGGGGATCGTGCTCTCCGGCGGCGAGGAGCGGCGCGAGTTCCGCCGCGCGCTGATCGCCGCGATCGGAGCGCACCGCATCGATCACCCCGAAGGGGACATCGACTACTCGCAGATCTTCCCCGATCTGTTCCGCAGGCTGCGCGACCACTTCTTCGACGAGCGCAAGCGGACCCTGCGCCGCAACTCGGAGAAGATGCTCCGTTACCTGGGCGACGAGCGCGGCCTGCTCACCGCCAAGGAAGTCCAGCAGGTGGAGTCGACCCTGAACGGCATGAAGTCCCGCTTCGGCTACTGCGACCACTGCGCCAAAGACGCCCTGCTCCTGCTGATCACGAAGCGCTATACGGACTAACAGCGTTCACGCAGAGTTCGCAGAGCGCGCTCACCAGAAACGAATCCTCGGCGGGCTCTGCGCGCTCTGCGTGAAACGCTTTTCGTCCAGAGCTTCGCGGCTAGCTGGGGAAGACGAGGTGGAAGAACTCGGCGCGGCCGGCGACGCCGAGCTTCGCGTACACCTGGGTCAGGTGCTGCTTGATCGTCTTCTCCGAGTTGCCCATCATCGCGCCGATCTCGGCGGAGGTGAGGCCCTTGAGGACGAGGCGGGCGACCTCCTCCTCCTTGCGCGTGAGCCGCGCCTTCGAGAGCGCCTTGTTGACCAGCTTGGCCAGGTCGACGTCGACGCTGGTCACCTTGTCCAGCACGCCGCGCAGCGCCTCGGTCGTGAAGGGCTTCTCGAGCAGATACGCAGCCCCGGCGTTCAGCGCGTCCTTGACCCGCTGCTGGTCGGCGAACGCCGTCACCAGCACCACCGGGGCGCGCACGTCCTCCCTGCGCAGCGCCGGGATCAGCTCGATGCCGCTCATCCGCCCCTCGCCCAGCACGACGTCGGCGACCACCGCCTCGACGTAGCGCAGCTGCGGATCGCGGAGCGCGGTCTCGACGCTCGGGTGGGCCAGGCAGTTCCAACCGAAAGCTTGCAGGCGGCGCGCCAGGATGGTGCGCGCGTCGGCCTCGTCCTCGACGAGCAAGAGCAGCCGCGGGCTGACCGCCCTGGCGGAGGCCTCTGAGGTGGTCATGCTTCCATCCTCTCGGTTGGCTGACCTTGGGGCAAGCGGCGTTGGTCGGAGCCGGACACCGCAGGTCCCTGGAAGGTGAAACGGAAACAAGTGCGGCCGGGTCTCGCGTCGGTGCAGGTGAGCTCCCCGCCGCTGGCGCGGGCGAGCGCCCGGGCGATGGCCAGCCCGAGCCCCGTGCTCTCGCGGCCGGACGCGAAGGGGATGAACAGCCGCGGGCGGACCTCTTCGGGGATGCCGGGACCGTTGTCCTCCACCGTCAGCTCGACCAGACCGTCCAGGTGTCGGGCGCGCACCGCCAGCCGGCCCCCAGACCCGTTCGGCTGCAGCGCCTCGAGGGCGTTGGCCACCACGTTCTCGACCGCGCTGCGCAAGGCCAGGGCGTCCGCCCGGACGGCCAGACCTCGCGGGCAGTCGATGACGATCTCGGTTCCGCTCATGTGAGCCGCGCTGGCGACGCGCTTCTGCAGCTCCTGCAGCGCGGTGGCGAGGTCGACCGGTTCCTGCACTTCCTCCGGCGCGCGGCCCGCGCGCGACAGCTCGGAGACCCGGCCGGAGGCGCGATCGACGTTCTCGCGAAGCCTCGCGATGAGATCACCTCGTTTCCCGGGGTCGGTTTCCTCGTCCAGCTCTTCCATCAGGAGCTGCAGGTTGTGCAGCGGGTTCTTCAGGTCGTGGGCGATCGCGGCGGCGATCACCCAGAGCGCCTGCCGCCGCTCGGTGCCCGTCAGCCGCTCGGCGAGGACCTTCGAGGCGGCCCGCTCGGAGTCGTGGAGGCGTTTGTACCGCTGCGCCACGAGCAGCGCGGCGGCGACGAGCGATCCGGCCAGCGGCGGCGCGGTCCAGTCGACGATCACCGCGATCATCGCGATCGGTCCACCCGAGGTCCGCGGCGGGAACATCTTGTCGAGCGTGGCCAGGACCAGGCCCAGCAGGAAGCCTACGACGATGGTGATGGTGGGCCGGTAGCGTCTCAGCACGGACCCACCGTACTGCGGTCCGGGGCCGGGCGGAAGACAGGCCCTCATTCCGCGCGACCTCCACCTACATCCGCGCCTGTTCGGCAAATTTCGGAATCATCGAATCGTCGATTAGTGTTCCACCAGCGTGCAGGCGCGGCAATCCAGCCGCGCGGGGGAGAGGGAGCCGACCTTGCCCGGGTTGAACCGCCTGCTCGCCGCTCTCGCAGCCTTCTTGGTCTGCCTGCCCGCTGCGGCGCAGGCGCGCAGCGAGAAGTCGCGCGTCGTCCAGAAGGCGCTGCGGCAGAGCGTCCGCGTCGAGGTGCAGGTCGCCGGCCGGGTGGTGCGCGCGGCCAGCGGCGTGGTGATCGCCGCCGACGAGGGCCGCAGCTACGTGCTCACCAACCAGCACGTGGTCCAGCGCGAAGGGCTGCGGGGGTCCGCCACCTTCCTGGTGGTGATCGAGCGGCCCAAGCTCCACCGCCTGGAGGCCCGGGTGCTGGCCGAGGGCGAGGTGCCCGACGAGGACCTCGCGCTGCTCAGCGTGCCCGAGCAGCTCACTCCGGTGCCCCTCGCCGCGGAGGACGACGTGCAGGTCGGCGACGACGTGGTGGTGGTGGGCGCGCCGTACGGCAGGTCCTTGAGCGTCAGCTCCGGGATCGTCAGCCAGCTCGAGATCGACGAAGTGGACTCGCGCGTCCAGCGCGGGATGAAGACCGACGCGCCGATCGGGTACGGCGCCTCGGGCGGTGGGGTCTTCGGCGTGCCGTCCGGCAAGCTGGTCGGGCTGGTCGAAGGATACCGCACCGCGAAGGTCGCCTTCGGCGGGGTCGCCGGGAACGACTACTCGTTCGACGTGCCGATGCCCGGGGAGACCTTCCTCGCGCCGCCCAGCAAGGTGCGCGCGTTCCTCGCGCGGTCGGGCCTGGCCAGGCTGGTCGGCATCAACGAGCCGCTGCCGGCCGATCCTCGCACGGATCGCCGTCCGGTGGCCGCCGGGTCGCCCCGCCGCGCCCCCCTCCCGCGACGTCCCCACGCGCCGCGTCTGTAGGGGCGCGCTACAATCGGCGCATGCGCGCCGATTGGGACACCTACTTCATGGAGATCGCGCGGGTCGTCTCCTCGCGCTCCACGTGCGACCGCAAGCACGTGGGGGCCCTGCTGGTCCGCGACCGCATGATCCTCTCCACCGGCTACAACGGGTCGATCCGCGGGATGCCCCACTGTGACGACGTCGGGCACGTGATGGAAGGCGGCCACTGCGTGGCGACCATCCATGCCGAAGCGAACTCGGTGCTGCAGGCCGCGCGCAACGGCGTCCGCATCGACGGCGCCGACCTGTACACCACCGCGAGCCCGTGCTGGCCGTGCTTCAAGCTCATCGCCAACGCCGGGATCAAGCGTGTCGTCTACGGCGAATTCTACCGCGACGATCGCATCTTCGACGTGGCGCGTCGCCTGGATATCTCCCTCGTGGATCTCTCCGGCGAATCGCCGAAATCCGCGCCCCTGGCGGGCGAAAAGCTAGCAACTTGACAGTACCCCCCGGATGCGGGGAAAGGTGGGAGAGCATCCGAGCGCCGGGCTGTCTCCCGACCCGGCGAGGGGGCAAGCGAAATGATCGCGAGATCCTGGGCCGTTGCGCTCATGCTGGCGGCTTCCGCGCCGATCTGGGCCGCGACCCCCCAGCAGCACGTCGCAGCGGCCCGCGCCGCGGAGAAGCGCTCCGACTGGCGCAAGGCGCTCCGCGAGTGGCAGGCAGCCTACCGGATGGAGATCAACGCCGAGTACCTGATCGGCATCGGCGACGCACACGCCCGCCTGGGCAACAAGGCCGAGGCGCGCAGGCAGTATCAGGCATACCTGGCCGATCCGCTGGCGCTCCCGGCCAACGCGGCGCGAGTGAAGGCCAAGATCGCCGCCCTCGAGCCGCCGGCCGGCGAGGCCATGGCGCTGGCGCTTCCGGTTCCAGCGGCTGCGAAGGGGAGCGAGGTTGCTCTCGCGCTGCCGGAGCTGCCCGCACCAGGCGCGAAGCCTGGCGCGGCCAAGGAAGCTCCGCCGCCACCGCTCCCGTTGCCCGAGCTCGACCTTCCCGGAGCGAAGCCTGCCGCGAAGAAGACGGACCTGGCGCTCGCGCTGCCGGAGCTGCCCGGCGCGTCGGGCGGCGAACCCGGCAAGAAGCAGCCACCCGCATCCTCCAAGCCCGGTCAGACGGTGGTGGCAGTGGCGCCGCCGACCGGGGCGACGCCAGCGATCGCCAAGCCCGCCACGCCTCCCGAGACGCGGAAGGCGCCCGTCGGTGCCATCGCGGCCGAGGCGCCGCGTCCGTCTCCGTCGGCTTCGGGTGGGGCGCGCCGCACCGCTGCGTGGATCGCTGCCGGGGTGGCCGTCGTCGCCCTTGGCGGGGGCGTCTTCGCATACACCAAGGCGTCCAGCGCGCAGAGCGACCTGACGGGGTCGGTCCACGACGGCGCCACGGCGAAGTCGCTGCTCGATTCGGAGAAGCAGAACAAGACGCTGAGCGTCATCGGCTTGGCGGGCGGCCTGGCAGCGGCCGGCGTCTCCGCATTTCTGTTTGCCTTCTGAGTTTCAGGTTCCTGAGCGCCTGGCGCGGCCTCGAAGGGCGATGCCTGGGCCGATTGAGTGGAGCGTATGATCCAGACGCCGATCCGTCAGAGGGCCTTCCGGACGCTGTGCTACGGGTTGGTGCTCGCCCTGGGCGCCGCCTGCGGCGGGACCGGGGCCGGGAAGATTCCCTGCCGGGACACGACGAACTGTCCTGGTGACTTTCCTACCTGCAGCGTGGCCGGCTTCTGCGTGAACAGCGCTCCTGCGGCTCGCATGGACATCGTCTCCGGCGACGCGCAGAGCGCGGTGGTCGCGAATCCGCTCGGGCAGTCGCTCGTGGTCAAGGTCTCGGACACGAACGGCAACGCGGTCCAGGGATTCAGCGTCGCGTGGACGGCCGCGACCGGCGCGGGCCAGGTGTCGACCGGGACGACGAGCACAGGCCCGGACGG
>Ga0137409_10001427_pt1 | contig 25856 bp, 22 predicted proteins | sample CZODoug1_16funga_FD_122059 | JGI IMG/M metagenome (GOLD analysis project Ga0137409, IMG submission 122059) | Vadose zone soil fungal communities from Angelo Coast Range Reserve, California, USA - CZODoug1_16fungal (Hybrid Assembly) | ecosystem: Environmental > Terrestrial > Soil > Vadose zone...
CGCAGACGGGGTGGTCGCTCACACACAACGTTTCGCCGAACTGACCACCCCGTCCGCGCCTTTTCGGAACGGGACCTTCTAGTTGATGGCGCGGCCACCCCTCCTTCCTAAGGAGGGGAATACGCCACACCTCACCGGTTGTCATTCCAATCCAAAGCATCAAAATGATTACCTCCGTTGTTGCGGCGTCATGCATGCGAAACTGGCGGCGTTGTTGGGATCGCCCGATCCTTTATATTGCGCAACGCGCGGATATACACACAGGGGACGAGTCATATTCGTTCCTGCGCCGATAAGTTGTTCCGGTGCGACGTCTTTCTCTACCCAACGTTCGAGCGCGGAGAAAATATCGTGGTCCGGATCGATGCTCGCCCCGGGCCTTCCATTTCCAAAACTGTTCGGGCCTGCGCCGCCACCGCAATGTCCCATTCCCGGAACCATGAACAGCCGGTAGAAGCTGTCCACGGGCCGCGAAGAATTGCTTCTGGCATCGGGGTATTTCCTCATGAAGGAACCGACTTTTTCGTAATACTCAATGGAGCTGGCAGGCGCAATCGCGGCGTCGCCCCATCCGTGATACTGGATGAGTTTTCCGCCGGCAGCGCGGAACGATCGGAGGTCCGGACTTGTCGAGTTGAGAACAGGGCCGGCCTTTTCGTCGCCAAACGCGACGTCACGGTCGAAGTTCAAAGTGCGAAAGTCCCATTTGGGGTCTTCGAACACCGCATGACCATAGTATGAATTCCCAAAAGCGGATTGGATCGACCCCTGTGCCGACGCGGACGTGATCCAGGCCGCCCATGTACCCGGAACGCCTTCCGTACCCGGCGGGTAACCTGGAAAGATCTGCTCGCCCGTGCGCGGATTTTTTGGACCGGCATAGATTTTTCGGAGCGCCTCGACTTGCGGAGCCGTCAGGCATTCGTTGCTTTCCGTGCCCTTGCACGTGAGGACCGAAGGATCGAAACGGCAGACTCGCGGATCTTCGATGAGTCCATCTTTCACTCCGTCCAGCGCGTCACAAGCCGCGAGCGCGGCATTCTGAATCGCAGGAAGTTTGGCGGGCTGAATGGAGCTGGCGGAGTCCTTCAAAAGCGCCTGCTCATTCCATACGAATCCCGTAAAAAGATGCGACCAGTTGTTCGCGGGCGCTCCCGCGATGATTCCGTTAAAGTCTTCCGGATAACGCTGAGCTTCCATCAGGGCCTCGCGGCCTCCGTCGGAGCAGCCGACAAAGTAGGCAAGCGAAGGATCCCTGCCGTAAAAAGCGCGGATGATGCTCCTGGCCTGCAGGTTGGTCTCGTGCACCGCACGATGCCCGAAGTCGACGAGTTTCTCCGGATGTCCGATCGCCCAGCTCGCGCCGGTAACGCCACCCTCGTGACCATCGTCGGTTCCGGCCGTCGCGTATCCGCGCCGGAGCGGGTCGATCATCGCTTGATATGGAATATTGCCAGCCCAGCCGCCGTTTCCTTCCTGCCGGTATTTTCCGTTCCACGCCGATGCCGGGAGCCATAACGCGAACTTGATCTCGGAATCGCTTGCCGGTTTGATAATGCCTTTCACTTCACAGCGCGCCGGTACGACAACCGGAGCATTCGGTGCTCCTGGAGCAGCCGCTACGGAAAGCGGTCCCTCGCCAACGACGCTCGCCGATGTAATCGTCGTGTGGGGCAATTTCAGATTCGCCAGGCTTTCGCACGATTGCTGGGCGAAAAGTGCCGGAACCATCAGTAGCGCTATTAACAAGTTGCCTCCTCTCGATACCAGAGCTTACGCGGTCCTGTGAACCGTCCGTCCAAGCTCTTCGATCATTTGCTCGCGCATTTTGAATTTTTGGGGTTTGCCGCTCACGGTCATTGGGAAGGCTTCGACGAAACGGACAAACCGCGGGATTTTGAAGTGCGCAATCTGTCCCTGGCAGAAGGACCGAACCTCGCCCTCGTCCAGGGATTCTCCGGCGCGTATCTTGATCCACGCGCAGACTTCCTCGCCGTACTTCTCATCGGGCACGCCGAAGATCTGGACGGCCTCAATCTTCGGATGGCAGAAAAGGAACTCCTCGATTTCGCGGGGATAGATGTTCTTTCCGCCGCGAATGATCATGTCCTTGATCCGCCCAACGATGTTGCAGTAGCCCTCTTCATCGATGGTGGCGAGATCTCCAGTGTGCATCCAACGGGCGCCGTCGATGGCCGCGGCCGTGTTTTCGGGATCTTCCCAATAGCCGGACATCACCGAGTAACCACGGGTCAAAAGCTCGCCAGGGACACCTCGCGGAACAATCCGTCCGTTCTGGTCGACAATCTTGACCTCCTGGTGAGGATGAATTCGCCCGATGGTGGAAACCCGGCGATCCAGAGAATCATCGACCGAGCTTTGAAAACTCACCGGACTCGTCTCGGTCATGCCATACGCGATTGTGATTTCGCGGAGATGCATCTGCTCCGTCACACGCCGCATGACCTCAACGGGGCAGGGCGCGCCCGCCATGATTCCAGTCCGAAGTGAAGTGAGATCGAAGCGTGCGAATTCCGGATGCTCCAGTTCGGCAATAAACATCGTGGGAACACCGTGCAAGGCCGTGCAGCGTTCCGCCTCGACGGTTTCGAGAACCGCGCGAGCGTCGAATCCCTCGCACGGAAAGACCATGGTTGCGCCGTGCGTCATGCAAGTCAGGTTCGACAGCACCATTCCGAAGCAGTGGTAAAGCGGCACAGGGATGCACAGCCGGTCCACTTCGCTGAGGCGCAAGCATTCGCCGGAGAAGAAACCATTGTTGAGGATGTTGTGATGGGTAAGTACGGCGCCCTTTGGCGTGCCGGTGGTTCCGCTCGTGAATTGAATATTGATCGGGTCATCAAATTGCAGCGTTTCCGCTAACTCGCCGATTCGTTTGCGCTCGGCGGATCCGCCGCGGAGTGATACTTCCGAGAAGGCGATCATTCCTGGCTGTGATTCTTCGCCCAAATGAATCATGAAGCGGAGCGCCGGCAGCCGGGGCGCCACACTTCGAAGCATTTCCAGATAATCGCTGGACTTGAATCTCTGAGCGGTGACGATCGCTTTGCAGCCCGACTTCAAAAGCGCCTGCTCGAGCTCCATGACGCGATACGCCGGATTCAGGGTCACAAGGATAAGGCCGGCCCTGGCCGTTGCGAATTGCAGCAGCACCCATTCCGCATTGTTCGGAGACCAGATGCCCACGCGGTCACCCGGCACGAGCCCCAGCGCGATCAGGCCCGCGGCTAGCGCATCCACGCGTTCCCTGAATTCAGCGTATGTCCAGCGAATCCCCTGGTGGCGGACCACCAGCGCTTCCCGGCCGCCCCAGCGGTCCACAACACGATCGAAATACACGCCGATCGTCTCTCCAATCAATGGAACCGTGCTGGTGCCGCTCACATAGCTGAGACTGGTCATCGGAGAAGTTTCCCGGAAATTCACGCAGTTCTATCCCGCGAATCTTACCGGAAATCGTTTGAGGTAACTTAGAAAATTCCAGGCCTGCTGCTCAACTGAGGAATCTGAGGTGAGATTTGGGCGTTGCTCGTTTCAAACCGATGAGGTTGACGGTTTTTTGCACTTGTCTATGGCCCGTGCCCGTGCAACTTGAAGTATCAATTTGCCATACAGTGCCTGGCACTCATTGCATTTTTCGATGTGCTCAAACTCAGGCTCTGTCAAGCGCGTTTCTTTATCGGCTAGCTCGAAGAGTCTCTTTTTTATAAGGTGTTTGTCCATGATCTCCAAGCCGTGTCTTCGATCCGCTCCTCGACAATCTCGCGTGTCATATTTGACAAAAGGTCAGCCGCATCCTTTTGTATAACGTCAATCGCCGGGTTTTGGATTCAAATTTCCGGTAATTTTCGTTAATTGCTGTACTCATGCGTTTTTATCTCCAGTTCACAAGTCCGGAAGCACAGTTTTGGCGTTTTATTGTTGTAGGACGGGTGGATGGCATTAGCGATTAAATCCCGCCCCTTGACGGGAGCTATTCGATGGCGGCATGATCTCGTCGTGAGTGCGGAAAGAGATACAAACCGCGACGAGTGTGGATCTCAGACGAGAACTCTCGGCGATTTGCTCTATGCCGATAAGGCGAAGGTTCGCGCATCCGAGAAGGACTGGGTTGGGCTGGTCCAGGCCGTTGCTGCAGGCGACCAGCTTGCGCTGCATTCGCTTTACGAGCAGACGTACCGAATCGTTTTTACATTGATCGTGCGGATAATCAACAATCGGGAAACGGCTGAAGAACTGACGCTCGATGTATTCCACAACGTGTGGCGGCGAGCGTCCACTTACGATCCTGCGGGCGGATCCGTCGTCGGATGGATCATGAATCAGGCGCGCTCCAGAGCAATTGACCGATTGCGGTTCGAACAGCGGAAAAAACGGGTTAACAATTATCCGGACAGTCCACTTACTGCGACTGCACAGAATGACCCGCAACAGGCCTGCCACTTCGAGGAGCAGAACCGCCTCCTGCGTAATGCCCTGGAGGTCCTCAGGCCGGAAGAGCGAGAGGCGATCGAAACCGCATTTTTTGCCGAACTGACTTACGACGAAGTGGCGGCAAAGTTGAGGCAACCCCTGGGAACCATCAAGGCACGAATCCGTTCCGGCCTTGGCAAACTGCGGCAGACGCTCGGCAGGACATTGAAGGGCATATGAATTCGAAATCGGATCAACACGATCGAGAACACCTGGACCAGGTGTTCCTGTACGCCCTGCAGTCTCTCCCGTCGAGCGAACTTCCCGTCGTGGAAGCTCATATCTCCGTGTGTGCGGAATGCCGGCAGGAAATGGAGACACTTCGTCCGATTATCGGGTCCTTTGTCTCGTGGCCAACCGATGTGCTGCGCCCATCTGCTTCTCTATGGGGACGCCTTGCGCAGCGAATCGCAGAGGAGACAGGGAAGGAGCCAGTGCTGCCATCCTCGCAACTACTGGCTAAACCGGAATGGGAAGAAGCGGCGCCCGGCATTTCCGTCAAACTACTCGCGACGGATACGGAGAAAAACCGCGTCAGTATGTTGGTGCGGCTCGCGCCGGGAACCGACTATCCGCCGCACCGCCATGCCGGTGTTGAAGAGTTGCACCTGCTTCACGGCGAGCTGATGATCGACGACAAGAAGCTTTATCCCGGCGATTACATTCGAGCCGAGGCCGACAGCGTCGATCATCGTGTCTGGAGCGAGACCGGCTGCACGTGCGTTCTCCTCGCATCGACCGAAGACGTCATTCTTTGAAATCTTCTTCGAAGAATTCAAAGGGCCGTCGTTCCAACTTCGCCCCGCGATCTTGTTCGGATTGACGCAGTTCTACCCGGCGAATCTTGCCGGAAATTGTTTTGGGTAACTCGGAAAATTCCAGGCGCCGGACTCGTTTGTATGGGGCTGCAGTGCGCCGGAGGAAAGCGAAGATGTCGTGAGCCAGTTCTCTGGATGGGGTGTAGCCCGAACAAAGCACGATAAAGGCTTTGGGGACCGCGTTACGGATAGGATCGGGACAGGGCACGACTGCGGCTTCCGCCACTGCCGGGTGCTCGACGAGAAGACTTTCCAGCTCGAAAGGGCTGATTCGATAGTCGGAAGCCTTGAAGACGTCATCCGCACGTCCGACGAAGAAAATGTATCCATCCTGATCGCGGCAGGCAATGTCGCCGGTCCGATGGTAACTGCCATTTGAAAGAACCACGGAAACGTCGCCTTCATCGGCGGGCTTGCCGTCTGCATCGAGTAACTCAATCCTGTAGCCGGGCAATGGGCGGCCCATCGAGCCAGGCTTCACCGGCTGGCCAGGCGAATTGCCGATGAGCGCAGTCGTTTCGGTTTGCCCGTAACCATCGCGGATTGTGAGTCCCCACGCGGCGCGAACCTGGTCAATCACCTCCGGGTTGAGTGGTTCACCCGCGCTCGCGACTTCCCGAAGCTTCACGGAAAAATCGGCGAGCTTTTCCTGGACGAGCATCCGCCAGACGGTCGGCGGCGCGCACAGAGTCGTGATCGATTGCCTGCTGACGACATCGAGAACGGCCGCGGCTTGAAAGCGGGCATAGTTGTATGCGAACACGCACGCGCCGGCGTTCCAGGGCGCAAACAGACAGCTCCACGCGTGTTTGGCCCACCCCGGGGAGCTGATGTTCCAATGGAGATCCCCACGTTCGAGACCGATCCAGTACATGGTGGAGAGGTGGCCGACGGGATAGCTCCGGTGCGAATGCTGGACCAGTTTCGGTTTTCCAGTGGTGCCCGACGTGAAATACAACAGCAATGGATCCGTGGCGCGAGTGCGCCCGTCCGGAACGAACCGTTCGGCTGCAGAGCAGGCGCCATCATAGGACTGCCAGCCATGGACGTTCTCTCCAACTGCGATTCGCGTATAGCTGCCGGTCAATTCAGCGAACTTCTGCGCTTGTTCCGCCACTGCCACCACATGACGTACCTCACCGCGATCGAGGCGGTCCCGGAGGTCTTCTGTCGTCAGGAGCGTTGTGGACGGTATGACAACGGCGCCCAGCTTGAATGCGGCGAGAAGAATCTCCCATAGCGCAACCTCGTTGCCGAGCATCACCAGGACGTGATCACCGCGTTGCACGCCCAGGCTCCGCAGGAAATTCGCAGTGCGGTTCGATCGCTCCGCCATTTCGGCGAAGCTAACCTTTGTCTCGAGCCCCGTTTCGGTAAGCACAAGCAAGGCGGGTTCGGGATTGCCGGATGCGAAGGTATCGAAGTAGTCCAGGGCCCAATTGAATTCGTCGAGCTCCGGCCATGAGAAGCCGGCATGCGCGGCCTCGTAGTCTGTGCGGTTCGCGAGGAGGAAATCCCGCGCCTTCAGAAAGGCAGTAAGACCATGCATACGTCCATCAAGTTTCGTCTCATTATGGGGGGATTCCCTGAATTTTGTCACATGTTGAGGAACGACAAAGAAAAGAATTAGCCGCGAATTACGCGGATTACGCGAATGGGCGCATCAAGGATTCTTTAATGCGCCCATTCGCGTAATCCGCGTAATTCGCGGCTAATTCTTTTCTTTGTCGTTCCTCGTTCGACCTACGTCAGGAGGCCGCTGTATAACTTGCGGGCCCAGGCGATCGCATCCATATAGCTTTCCCGGATGGACGCGAGAGGCAGGCCCTGGAATTTGACGTTGTCCCAATCGGCACGTTCGTAGGCAATCGTGCACCGTAGTGCCTCGCCGATCGGGCCGGTTTGTTTGATGAGGGCGTCCTTGATTTCATCGGCCAACGGCAGCTCGGCCACGGCCTTCTCCATTGGGCAATCGAGCAACGCGTCCAGAACCGACAGAAGGCCCCCGGAAAGAAACGATTCCTTGTTCGGAATCTTTTTAGCTTCGGCCAGCTGTTGGCACATACGGGCACGAACAAGCGAGAGGTTCATCAGCTCCTGTGGTTTGTCTTCAACCGAGGAAAGCAGAAGCGCGGTTGACCAGGTTTTGAGCAATTCCATACCCAGCATGCGGACGGCATGCCCAATGGAAGTCACGTCTCGCGGCAGCGCAACCGCTGCGGAGTTTGCATACTGCAGCATCTTGTAACTGAGAGTGACATCCAGCGAAACTATCTTCTCCAGATCCGCCATGGCCAGCTTTGGATCCTGCAGCTTTGCCAGCAAGCGCATCATCGTCAGGCGGTTGACAGGCAGTTCTTTCTTGCCGGCGGCGGGCTTGCAGAGGAAGCCACCCTGATACAAATCAAATCCGAGGCTCTTGGAGTACTCCATTTCGTCATACGAATCCACGTGCTCCGCCAGTAACTTCGCATCAAAATTTCGAAGCTCCTTGATTCGCCTTTCCAACACGTCCGGCATGTATCTTAAGATGTCCAGCTTGATGATATGCGCCACATTCCCGAGTGTCTCGAGACTATCCGGTGAAAGCGAATCGGACACCGCAATACGGTAGCCCTTCTTGGCGAGAGTGAAAACTCTCCGGATGGTATCCCTCACGGGCTCAATGTCCGCGAAATACGCAATCGTCACCCGGGAGCTGGGGATTTGCTGCCAGAGGTCATCGGACAGCACTTCAGGTATCAAGCTGATAATGCCTTCATGTTCACCAACAATCTGGTCCAACCCAGTGCTGGTAAACATGTTATAGATGGCTAGCGCCGTTTCGGGAGTGTGAGCCGAACGAAGTTCGTATGCCGCCACGTTTACTTTGGAGTCGTAGACCGGCTGGCGGCTGAGCAAGTAGTCTGTATCAGTATCAATAGCAGTCTTCATAACTGCATACCCCATCGGCGGATCGTCCGGCTTTCTATAGTCCTGAAGACCAGATTTTCCACGAATAAGCCGAAAAAAATGACAGTAAGCAGTCCCGCGAAGACATTGGGGATTAAAAGCTGATTTTTATGCTCGTAAATGTACCAGCCCAGGCCCCCCGACCCGGAACTGACGCCGAAGACGAGTTCGGCGGCGATCAAGGTCCGCCAGGCAAACGCCCAGCCGATTTTCAGGCCGGTCAGGATGCTGGGAAAAGCGCCGGGAATGAGAATGCGGGTGATATAGGCGACTTTCGAAAGCCCATAGTTTTGGCCCACCATCCTCAAAATGGGGCTGACGGCCCGGAAACCGGCATGAGTATTGAGGGCCACGGACCACAGTACTGCATGAATGAGTACGAAGATGACACTGCCGTCGCCGAGGCCGAACCAGATGAGAGCAAGCGGCAAGAGCGCGATCGAAGGCAGCGGATTGAACATCGATGTGAGAGTTTCGAGGAGATCCGCGCCGATGCGGGTGGCGCTGGCAAAAGCGGTCAATAAGCCTGCGAGCGCCAATCCAGCGACGTATCCCTTCAGAAGCAACTGGATCGTGTAAATTGCGGCCCGCGGCAGTTCTCCCGAAGCGATGGACGAAACAAGCGCGCCGACAGTGGCGGAGAAAGTCGGGAAGAGGAGCGGATTGGCAAGCCACCGTGCATAAGTTTCCCAGACGCCGGCCAGAACAACGATCAGAGCGAATTTGCGTGCGGCGTCGTTGTCGTAAAACCTTTGCCACCGGCTCGGCGGCTTCATTGCGGGCCCGGAATGGCGAAGTCCGTCAGTGTCAGTCCCGATGCGATCAATACGTGCTGCCTGCCGTCCAGCATGTATGTCACCGCCGCCGACCCCCACACCGGGGAACCCGTCTGGTAATGCCAGAGTGGTTTCCCGTTTCGTGAGTCGAACGCAATGAAATTGCCCTCGTTGTCGCCCGTGAAGATCAGTCCCGAGGCGGTTGAGGTCACGCCGCCGCTCAGGCCGATGCCCTGGCCGGCTCGTGCCTGGCTCACACCGGTCAAACCGAAGTCCGACGGAGGATAGCGGTACTCCCACTTCTGCTTACCCGTAAGAGGATCGAACGCCCGCAGCGCGGCAAAGCCCGCTCCGCCAATCGTCCAACTGCCGGCCGCTCCGGCCACCTGGCCTGCCGGTTGGGGCGGATTGAAAATCTCGCACACTTCGTGCACGGTGACGAAGAAGAGTCCCTGGGCGGCGTCATATGAAGGCGGCCAATAATTCGTACCACCGTGGAGGTCGGGCAGACACTGAGTTCCATCGTCCGGACCCAGGACCGGCCGTCCGTCCGGACGAAACTCTTTTGCCCAGGTCTTCGCGCCTTCCACCATGGGATGAGCCGCGAGGAACTTTCCGTTTGCGCGGTCGAGCACGTACAGATAGCCGGTCTTGGGTGCGAACAGCACAACCTTGCGGGGCTGTCCGCCAATTCGTACTTCCGCGAGGACCGGGATTACATTGGCGTCGTAGTCGTGAAGATCGTGCGGCACGACCTGGTAATACCAGCGGAGCTTGCCTGTATCGGCATCGACGGCCACCAGCGATGACGTGTACAAGTTGTCGCCGGCCCGGGTATCGATGGTGTTGCCATACGGATTGCCGGTACCCCAAAAAACCAGGTTCAGCTCCGGATCGTAACTGCCCGTAGTCCACGTGGCGCCGCCGCTGCGGAGCATGGCTTCGGCGTTCGGCCAGGTTTCACTCCCCGGTTCGCCCGCGTTCGGAACCGTGTAGAACCTCCAGAGGCGCTTGCCGGTCTGCGTGTCGTAGGCATCCAGAAAGAAACGAGCAGGCGCCCTGTCGCCGCCTCCAATGCCGACCACCACCTTGTTCTCGCCAATCACGAGCGGCGCCGATGTGACGCTGTAATACTTGTGGTAATCCTCGATGACGGTATCCCAGACGACGCGGCCTGTCTTGCTGTCGAGCGCGATGATGTGCGCGTCCAGCGTGCCCAGGAATAGTAAATTCCCGAGCATGCTCAGACCTCGCGTAACGCCGCGCGTAGTCGTGGTCGGAACGTCGGGGGCCATGTTGCGGCGATACTGCCAGATCTGCCTGCCGCTGCGTGCATCAATGGCCCATACGACATTATGCGTGCCGGGAAAATACAGAACGCCATCGAGAACCAGCGGCACGCTTTGAAATCCACCGGATCGTCCGGTCGTCATGAATTGCGACAGGTCGGTTTGGAAGGTCCACTGCGGGGTCAGGCGGTTGACGTTGGCAGGCGTAAGCTGCGTCAGCGGACTGTGGCGCTGGCTCGTGTAATCGCCGGAATACATCAACCAGCGTGAGGGGTCGCGTAAGCCGTTGCGCAAATCCTGGATCGTTATCTGTCCCATGAACGAGGGAGCCACCAGAAGAAAGGAAGCCAGAAGCCAGGGAAGCCAGAAGCCAGAATGGAAAACAAACTTTGTTCGGCTATTCTGGCTTCTGGCTTCCCTGGCTTCTGGCTTCCTTTTTTTGTTCATCACAGGCTCCCGAGATAGGCCAGCAGATCATCGAGATCGCGATCCGACAGCCGGTCCGGACCGAAGTCCGGCATCAGCGATGTTTCTTCATTGACGAGCTCCCGCAGGTTGGCCTTCAGGTAACCTTGAAGCCGTTCCTGCGTATCCATGATCTGAACCGAGAAGGCGTCTTCATTCTTCTTCACTCCGCGGATACGCTGGCCTGCTCGCGTGACGAGCGTCACCGGTTGATAGCTCTCGATGACAAAGCCGCCCGCATTGACGCTCATGATGTACGAACTGGCGTGACGGATCTTATGTGCGAGCACCGGACGCGACCGCCGGGATCCTGGCTGCGACAAGTCCGGACCGAGACGGCCTCCGCTGCCGTTGACCTGGTGACATACACTGCAATTCTCGCGAAAGAGGCGCTCGCCATTTTCGCCATTGCCAGCCGGCTTGATAGTAGAGGTCCCGGAGTCGAGTGTGCGCAGATATGCGAGGATTGCCCAGATGTCCTTGTCGGGCCCAAAGCTGTGAGGCTTGAGCGTGTTCGGAAAGCCGCGGCGAATACTCTGAAAGAGCGTCTGGTCCTTGCCTCCTGCGGTCCAGAGCGCGGACAGATCGGATCCGGCTGGAGTGCCTTTTGCGTCCATCCCGTGGCAGGAAGCGCAACGCATCGCGTATACCCCGCTTCCTGCGCGGATCGCATCACGATCAGCTGCAACTGGATTCGTGATGGGCGCCTGAGCCGCCGCAGCCTGGAAGAGGAAGATTACGATTAACAATGGCTTCAGCATCATCATCGATGCAACTGTAGCGGCGGTCTATGACCGCCGGCGATCTCCCAAGTTGCTGTATTGTCGGCGGTCATAGACCGCCGCTACAGTAGTCCCGATCCTCATTTTGCCGCCGGCTTTCCTTTTCGTGCTTCAACCTGCGCCTTGAACTCCGCGTCATCCAGGTAAACGATGTTCAGCCATACCTGGAGCATGTCGTCCACGCTGCGTTCCCCAAAGCCGGCCCACACCGAAGGATCGGGATTCCGCGGATTTGCAGCGGTGTTGTCGTGGATGCCGATCATGTGCAGGACGGTACCGGCCGGCAACAGAGGCGTGACGTCGTCCGCATAGATGTAGTTGATGTGCCAGTTGAAATTAAAACGGTCCACCGAGCTCAGAACCGTGGTGGTGTTGTCCAGGTTGATTGCTTCCAGCGTCATCGCGCGCCCTCGCATGTGCATATGGGGCTGGAACGCATCGATCCGCGCGTTGCGGGTCAAGCGGTAGTAGCCGTCGGTGCGAACCACGGAATTGGGCGGAATCTCGAGTTCGTCGTTGGGAATATTTCGAATGGGAACGGACCGCACCTGATACTTCGGAACCACGCCCTTCGGATAAAACTTGAATGCGATGGTCGTTTTGTTGTGCTGCTCCGAACCCATGGCGAAGTAGTGCATGTCGTATCGCAGCCGGGTGCCCTTCTTCAGCAAACGCCCGGTATTTTCACTGAAGATATCGCCGTATTTCCCGACCGCGTACTCGTGAAGCATCACGCCGCTCTCCGGCGTCCCTTCGGGCGCATCGGGCTCGATCGCGTATACGACGGCGTGGTGGACGATCTTCGGGTTGCTCGGCTTGATTTCCATTGCCTTGATCCACCGGTCCTCATCCAGTTTCACTTCGCCGAACTGATCGATCCACCAATCGGGCCCGTTGGGATACATGACGAAGTCCTGGTTTGTCGTCACCAGCAGGTCCGGTTCGCCGATAAACCATTCGGCGTCTGCGGAGAAATTGAGCGGCCGCGGCATATCTGCAGGATTGCCTTCCGGGGCGCCGGCATCCACCCAGCGAGTAATGGTCGAGATCTCCTGGTCGCTCAGGGAGCGATCGTTTTTGTACTTGCGAATGCCTGCTGTTTTATCGAGGTGCCATGGCGGCATGTCGCGGAGCACGACGCGCTGTTTGATGGCCCGTGCCCACGGCCTCGCTTCCTGGTACGTCACCAGCGACATTGGCGCGGACGTGCCCGGATGATGACAGGTCTGGCAGGCTCTCTGGAAAATGGACGCGACATCTTTGCTGAAAGTCGCTGGACGGTTTACGTCCTGCGCGTGCGCGGCCAGAGGCGCCGCCAGGACGACAAGCGAGAGACACAACGAACTAGTGTTGCGCGCCATCATTGCCTCCTCCGTTGACAGTGATCTTCGTCTGAGCGTTCGTCCAACAGCAGTGATATCCAAAATTTCCTGCGGACTCGCCGGAACCGTCATCCACCACGACCTGAAGGATGTACTCGCCCGGCTGGCTGAAGCTTGCGGTGGTAACAGCCCGCCCGTCGACAAGCTTCGATTTGGACTCACCGAATACGATGGCGCCGGGTCCGCGATACATCGCCCAGATGGCAGTCATGCCGACCGCTTTCCCGGCTCGCGCGGGCAGCCCGTCATCGGTCGCCGACACGGTGAGGGTTACGGAGCCGGGGCCGGTAATCGTACGCTCCGCGGGTTCTATGCTCACCTGGGGCGGCGTGTTGGAATTGATCTTCTCGCTGTTTCCCCCACGCGTTGTGCGCAGGCGGTCGATCATCCAAACCGGTTTCAGCGTCCCGGCAACTTGAGCGGTTTGACCATGCGCGGTAAGCGTCCACACCAGCGTGCGATCGCCGAAATCCTTCGGCAGGACAACCTTGAATACATCCTTGTGGCGCCTCACCACGAAATGCGTCGGTTGGCCGCGATCGCCTCCAGGCTCGAAATGATTGTCGGGCCCGACAGGGATGTCCACCTCTTCCTCGTAGTTCCGATTCATGTACCCGAACCACATGTTGTAAGAACCGTCTGGATTGACGTCATAGCCTTCGTACACCGGCGCGACGCCCTGTCCGGACCAATGGCGAACCTGTACGAGCTGGCCGCCGGCGGGCTGGAACTGCATCAGCAAGATCAGAAGACCGCGAATTGCAAACCCGGTGTTCATAGTGGGTGAATTATCTCCCGGCGGCCCGCCGAGAGAAAGTTCTTACTGTAGCGGCGGTCTATGACCGCCGGCCTTTCGTAAAGAAATTCGGGGACAGACGTATAAATCACCTAATTAGCGGTAAGAGGAACTTTGAAGCTAATTAGGTGATTTATACGTCTGTCCCCGAATTTCAAAGCGCTAGGCCCGCTGCAGCAGCGGGCGCAGGTCCCGGATGCTCTTCACGTTTTCCAGGTCCAGGGTTCTTTCGATGAGTTTCGCGGTGGCCGAGGCCCCCAGGACAGGCGTCATTAACTCCCGGGCTTTGGCGACGACCTGATCGCGCGTCATCGGGTTCTCTGCAGTGCCGAGCACAGCCTTGACGTCCTCGCTCAAGCGCGTCCCATCGGCGAGCACAATCGTGAGCAAGGGCGGCGCCGCGGGATCGAGCCGCACTTTCGCGCGGTGACGGAGAATTGCCGGATCCTGCATCCGTGGCTTGTCGTGAGCGGAACGGAACGTCGCGGTTTTATCGATCAGCATCACGGCGAGCATGTGCTGGATACAGACGTCCGGCATCTCGCGGTTATTGACGACGGATGTACGCGGATCCATGCGCACGATGACTTCCCGCACCTGGTCCGGTTCGATCGGGCGCTTCTTCAGCATGATTTCCAAAGCGTCCAGCGGCGCCTGGATGGGAGTCCCGACGGTCCATTTCTTGATGCTGGTGCGCACGATCTCGTAGCGTTCGCCGAGCTTGTCGATCAGTGCGTTCGCATCGCCATGTGGAGCATTCGCGAGAAGGAAATTGTCGTCGCCGGAAAGGATGTCATCCACGCCTGTCCAGCCGGCGTGAACCAGCAGCGCCGACGTGACACCGCTGCGTGCGGGCATGCCGCCGAAAGCGAAGCCTTTTTCGATATGATCCGAGTCGCGGTCCCACGCGGCAATACCGGAGGACTGCTGTGCGGTGTAATCGAGCAGCCATCGCATTTGTTGCGGATTCAGATTTGCCGCGCAGCCGGCAGCTGCGGCGGACCCGAAGACTCCGCCGATGCTGTGGGTGCTCTTGTGAGTGTCGAACACTCCGGGGCGCAAGGCGATGAGCATGCGAGCCCCAATGTCGTAGCCAAGGGTGACGGCCCTTATGAATTGCGCTCCGGTGATGCCGAATTTCTCGCCGGTTGCGAGTGCTGCGGGCACCACGTTGCAGCCTGGATGCCATCCCGAAGGCCATGAGTCGTCAGTCTCGTCGGCATGAGCCATGACGCCGTTCGCGAGCGCTGCCTCAATTGGACCGCAGAGAATATTCGAGGCGGCAATCGTCGACACTTTTTCGCCGCCGTAAGCACGCGCGAATTGGATCGCCGAGCGGCCGGGAGCCAGCTCGGAGCCCGAAATCATGGCTGCGAACGTGTCCAGGATGTGATGCTTTGCCTTCTCGAGAACCTGGGCGGGCAGTGTGCGGCCCTGGGCCTCGCTCATATATGTACTGAGCCTGGTCATGACCGGACTGGGAGGGTCTCCGGCTATCCCAACTCGAGTTGGAAGCATCGTGGCTGCTATGGCGGCGCCTGCTCCCTGCAAGAGGCTGCGGCGCGTCAGGCGTCTGTCGTTTCTCATGGCTCTGTGCTCCTCGTTATTGGCCTACTCCTGCTCTTCATTTGGGGACTGCTTGCCAAGGGTATCTCCCTTCTCGCCGCCGAACAACATTTCCTGAATATGCAGAGGATCGGCTCCGTGGCTGTCAATTTCGGCTTTCACCTGTCCCGGATGTGCACTCAGCAACAGGGTGCGAGTGCCCACTCGTATGGCTTCGGGAATAGAATGTGTCACGAACAGGACTGTGAACTTCGTTTCGTTCCACAGCTGCAGCAACTCTTCCTGCATCTTCGCGCGGGTGAGCGCGTCGAGCGCGGCAAAGGGTTCGTCCATCAGCAGGATCTTCGGCTCCATTGCCATGGCGCGCGCAATCGCAACCCGCTGTTTCATGCCGCCGGACAGGGTGTGAGGATAGCTGTTGGCAAACTTTGTCAGGTTTACCTTGTGAATGAAAAGCATTGCGCGGTCTTGCGCTTCGCGGCGGGGCAACTTCCCGCTCGCGGTGAGCGCGAAGGTAATGTTTTCGGTGACGGTCTTCCAGGGCAGAAGCTGGTCGAATTCCTGGAATACAAAAACGCGGTCGGGTCCGGGAGCGCTCACCGGCGTGCCATTGAGAAGGATTCGTCCTTCGACAGGACGGATATATCCCCCAACAGCTTTCAGAATCGTCGGCTTCCCGCAACCCGATGGCCCGAGGATGACGTAACGATCGGACTGGCCAACATTGAACGTGACGCGATCAACCGCCGTTACGAGCTGATCCCTGGTTCGGTACTGCAGAGTTACGCTCTCGACGGAGAGGAGCATTGGTGAGCCTTCCACTGTAGCGGCGCTCTATGAGCGCCGGCAATGCAGCAGTTTAAGACATCCTCGGCGGTCATAGACCGCCGCTACAGCGGGCTCAGCTGCCAGGACCTGCATGAATGTCCGGGAAGAACAAATCCTTCCACGAGGCTGGGCGCGTCTTGATGGTGCCGGTATCGTGCATGAACTCGGCGTACTTCATGACGTTTTCCGGCGTCGTTGTGAACTTGACGCTCGGATCGCTGACGACTTCGAGAATCTCTTCAGGGGAGAATCCGCTCTCAGCAGTAGAAGCAAGCAAGAGATCGGCTGCAGCTTTCTTGTCGGCGAGGATCATGGCGATCGCCTCGTCCAGCGCCTTCAGCACCGAGCTGTAGACATTGGGATTCTTCTCGCGGAACCTGGTGGTGGTTGAGAGCATCGTAAACGTCGTGGAACCTCCCATCACATCATCCGATGTCATGATCGTGCGCACGGCTGGATCTTTCCGTTCGCGCTGATGAAATGGCGGTGATGTGAAATGGGCCTGTATCGCATTCGAACCCGACAACAGCGCAATCAGGCCATCCGGATGCGTCATCGTGACAGTGTATTTGTCGAAACGCGCGACTTCGGAGGCACTGTATTTCTTCTTTGCATACATCTGCATGACGATCGCCGGAATGGACACTTTGATCGCCGTGACCGCGATCTTGTCTTTTTCCGTGATGTCATCGAGCTTCTTCAGATGCTCCGCCCGCGTGTTGAGGTACATCGGCAGTGAAGTCATTGCCGCAACGCCCATCACTTTGGCAGAGTCCCGGGTTCTGTCCCACAAAATGATGAACGCGGGCGGGCCGGCCGCGATGAAATCCGCCGATCCGGAAAGCAGTGCCTCATTCATCACGGCGGGCCCGCCGATGTCGATCCAGCGTACTCGCAAATTTCCGGCGCCGGCTTCTCTGGCGTGCTTCTCGATGAGCTGATGCTTTTCCATAACCAGAAGCGGAAGGAATCCAACGCCGCCGGCACCTTTGGGAATCCGAACTTCGGTGACCTCACCGGGAGCGGGACTCGCGTTACAACTCGACAGGAAACACAAAGACACAAGGGCACAAAGAAATTCGGCAACGCGGCGTCTCATGCGGGTAGTGTCGCTCTTACCAGTTCGCCCACATCATCCAGCTCATCGATTCGCCAGCAGAGTTGAATAATGTTCTCGACCTGGGCGGCCGGCAGGTTGAGGACGGCCTGGTCCCGGAATTTCTCTTCGAGTTGCTTGTCACTGAGTGGCTTATGGATATTTCCGAGCGATTGTTCGACAAAGCAACTGATCTTCTGACCGTTCAAGAGTTCGACTTCGATGTGCGACTGATCTTCAGTGATCGAAGCATCACCTGTGGCGATGACACACTCGTGAACGCGTTTGATAAGCGGGTCGTTGATCGCCTCGTCGGTAAACTCCCGCAGGCCGGCCTTTCCGCGAACCAGACCGACAGCGGCGCTGTGGTAGATCGAATACTTGCTCTCGAGCCCTCGCGCAAGGTTGCGCTTGTTGCACAGGTCGAGCACCAGCGGATTGACCCGGACACGGACTGCGCGGATCGTTTCCGGATTGGGATGCCGCTCGTGATGGAGCTGGATTGCGCCATCAATAGTCGGTTGAACCACGATGCCGCACGGATACGGTTTGTACGTGTTGTACCGAATCTGGAAATCGACGCCGAGTCCCGCCGTGATTTTGGACAAGTCGTACCTTGACGCCTGCACCGCCGCAAATCCTCGCGGGCTTTCCAGGGCATATTCACCGGCCGTGAAGCCGGCCTTTGCCAGGACGGCGGAGGCATATCCGTTCCGGGCCGCCATTCCGGCGTGAAATGACTTCGCCATCGAGCCAAACATCTCGCGCAATCCGGAGGCCTGCGTCGATGCAAGGCCCAGGGCCCAGATCATTTCCTGAATCGACAGACCGATGAGCTTTCCGATGGCTGCTGCAGCGCCGAATACACCAGCCGTCGCCGTGATATGCCAGCCGGCCTCGTAGTGCGCGGGATAAACGGCATCGCCAATACGCTCCTCCGCCTCAAATCCCATGAGGAATGCATGCATGAAGTCGACGCCCGATACGCGGTTGGCGCTGGCATATGCGAAGAGTGCCGAGGCCAGAGGCGGAGTCGGATGGATGTAGTTCTTGGGTGTCGTATCGTCGTATTCGTGGACGTGCCCGCTGATGCCGTTGATCAGAGAAGCATGAAGCGGGTCCAGACGTTCCGATCGCGCAATCAGACTTGCAGCGGGTTTGCCCGAATAGGGTTCCAGTGCCCGAAGCGCGGTATCGACCGCCGGTTCGCGGCTGCCGCCCACAGCACAACCCATCCAGTTCAGAACCGCACGCCTCGCCTCGTGGCGGACATCGGGGGGAATATCTTTGATAGTGCTCGATGCAAGATAGGACGCGAGAACCCTGGTTTCCGACATCTATTCCCGCTATTTACCCAGCAAGTGAGGGAGATCCTGTTCGTTTTCCAGGCACACGTAAGGCAGCAGATCCGTATCGAGCGCGATGGTCTGGTTCAGTTTGATCGTCCATGGCGTCGTGAACGTCTGGGGGTCGTCGATTGTGAGATCGATTTCCAGGTTGCCGAAGTTCACCCGGTGAAACCGCTCCGTGATTTTCGCCCCGCCCGACATCGGAGTGCCGCCGCGGTCGAGCCACGTGCCGTCGCGCATACCAACCGTTTCGACAACGAGCGTGTCTCCGTCCCACTTCGCTGACGAATAGCCGAGCCATGTCGGTTCCGGATCGGCGGGCAACGCGCGTCCGTCGGTGAATATCTGGCGGAAGCTCATGTCCATTTCGTTGAGAATGACAAGGAGGCCGGGGATCTGCACGATTTTTCGCAGCAAGGGAGTCGTGTGCAATTTCACCGGGCCACCGGGAAGACATCGCGAGACGGGATCATCCTTCCCATTCTCTTCTGCCCGCGCTCTCTTGACTTCCGCTGCAGCAGGCTGCAAGGGAAGGCCGGTTTTCAGCTTCCAGCCAATGTTCAAAAACTCCTGCGGGACCTGCATGTCGAGACAGCCCTCCGGCGGACACGGCCGGTTTCTCTCCGGCTCCCAGATTCCGGAGAAGTCCGGTTTGCCGTCGGCTGTTCTGGGCGTGGGAGCGTTCAGATTCGGCTTGCCGTCAGCCGTCCGGGGAACTCCGGGAGTGGGGTGATTGAGCCACTGTGCGTGGAGATGGGTGGAGAAAGTAAGAAGTAATGAGACGAGAATTACCGCGTTGATCACGGCTGCCCGGAAAACGTATTCCCCTCCACTGTAGCGGCGGTCTATGACCGCCGGTTCTACCTTACATGCCGCGAAAATCCGGCGGTCATAGACCGCCGCTACAGTAGAGCGAAATACGTTTTCCAGGTTCATGCTTACCTCACTTCGCCAGCGGATCTGGCCTGAGTTGGAATTTTACGACTTTGGTCTGGTTCTTCGTGCCGCCTTCGTTATGAAACACGGCTCGCGTGGCCCAGGTGGACCACAATCCTTTGCCTTTCCAGCCGGCCTTCGGATCGTCGATCCTTCCATCCATGCCTTTCGCAAAGAATCCGTTCGGGTACGGAACGCGGAGGACGGTGAACTTCCCGCTGTTCGGGTCCAGCGCGAGCAGCGCATCGGAGTCGTTTCCGGTTGCGATCGGTGTGTTTTTGCCGAGGCCGAACGTGTCGAACTGATCCACCCAGTCGTAGTAATGAGAATCCGCGCTGCCGGGATCCGTCACGTTTTTGAACTGCGGGCCCGGCGTTTGATAGAGCTTCCAGCCTTCTTTGCACTGCTGTCCAGTAGCATTGGGGCCATTCAGCGGCCCTTTGCACTTACGCCGGTCGAAGCTGGCGAAGTGTCCGCTCGAGAGCACGGTCCAGACGACGCCGTTACGATCCACGTCGAGCCCGCGCGGTGAGAAGCCTGGAGCGGGAACATCGTAGATTTCGGCCAATGCGGTGTTCGTGGGGTCCGACCCGGGATTCAGACGCACGATAGAACCAGGATAGCCTAACACCGTACCCCACACTGAGCCGTCGGCGGGACTCGGCATCACACCGTAGAAAGAAGCATTGATGCGGTGGTCTTTCTTGGGATCCACCGGTTGGTCGGGTTCCGTATAGGCGTCGCGTTTTTCGTTGCCGTTGGTGTCGAGCACCAGCACCGTCCAGCCCTGCGATTTTTCTTCGTTGCCCGTCTCGTCGAACATCTTGGTGTTCAGCCAGCCGACGACTGCACCGCCACCGCCGCTGGAAGTCCACAGCGTGTTGTTGGCATCTTCGGCGAACACCAGGTGGTGCGTTGAGAAACAAGTTCCAACAAGCGTGACCTTCTTCGTCTTCGGATCGTAGACGGCCAGGTGACGTGTGGCCTGGCTGAGCGGCATCACCTTCGCTGAAGGATTGCTCGAGCCTTCCTTGCAGAAGGCCGGATTGTCATTCGGACGAATTCGGGACGTGAACCATACGCGCCCTTTTCCATCGAACATCGGATTGTGCACATTGCCCTTGCTGGTCCAGATGTTTTCATCGCCCCAATACGCGGAGGGTTTGACCGGCGGTCCCGATGCCGGAGTTGTATTGGGATCGCGAACGGGTACAGTCACCCTGTCTGTCGTGTGGCGCACCGGATCCAGTACGGGCAGGTAATCCGAGCTCAATTCCAGGGAACCGAAAATCGGGCCGTTGGCATTGAGAGTGGGATTTCGCTTGTCCGTTGCGATCTCATCGTGGAGATAAGACTTCGGATCGGCCCAGTCCCACTGCGTGATGACGACGTTGCGTTCCATGCCCTGCGGCCGCGGTGGCGCCGGAGGCACTTCGCCGGCAGCGATGCGATCGGTCCAGTCGGCGAACATCGACAATACGCGTTGTTTGCCCATGCTGTTGATGCTTGCGAGCATCTGGCCGCCCGCCTGTCCTGACTGAACGCGGCGCTCCCACGCTGCTGCCGAGGACGGGAACGTGCCGAGGGCTTTAGGAATTTCACGCGTGCCTTTGCTGCCAACTTGATGGCACGACTCACAACTGTCGGTCTTGAGCAGGTGCAGCAACTCGCCCTGGCTCTTGAGGTTTTCTGCGAGGCCGTTGGCGCCGCCCTTGCCGGGAAACTCGTTCTTGTCCGGAATCTTCATCAGGGAATACCAGTAATTGCCGGGATAATACTGGGCGGCCGCCCGCGCATCAGGCGCAATGACGGCAGTGAGATTAAGGTTCTTGCCGGGCGCGGACTGAACCGGTTGCGAATCCACAAGGCCGTAGCCGCGCACCCAGACTTTGTAATTGGCCTTCGGAAGATCGGGCACCAGATAGCGTCCTTGATCGTCGGTGACCACAATCCGGATGAACTTGGTTGGGAGGTCCGTCGTTTCCGCGATCACCCATACGCCGGCTTCCGGGCCCTTGCTGCTGTTGACCACGCCGCCAATGTCGTCGTTATCAACGCGGACCGCTTGTCCGGCTGCCTGTCGTGCACCGAGGCCGGTCAACGAGGCTGTCAGGAACATCGCGACGGCGGCCATCACAATGCCTGCATAGAAAACTCTCTTCGTCCTCATCTCATTCTCCTTTATTAATCTTTTTCGCTGGGCGGACGCCACGGAGCGATGTGCCCGTCAAAAAAGTCCTTGTTGTTCTCTTCGCAGGAATATTCCATGATCCGGTCGTTCGGCCGGAGCGTCCAGGTTTCTTTAATTGTCCAGGGTTTCGTGTAAGTCTTCGGATCATCCAGAGTGTACGTGTGCTCGGCGTGGCCGTAGTCGACGCGCTGGAACGTCGGTTTGCCATTCGGCAGCCGCGGCGCCGGATTTTTCATTATGGGCGGCTCCGGTGCCCGTGCACGCTGTCCGGTTGCGTTCGTCGGTTGGAGTGAAAGCACGGCAACAACCGCGAATGCAGAAATCACCGAATTCAAACAAATCCTCATTTGAATTCCCCTTTCTTAACTTTTAACTGTAGCGGCGGTCTGTGACCGCCGGCGATGTTCAAAATTGCCGAACCGTCGGCGGTCATAGACCGCCGCTACAGGTGAATGCAACCTAGTTAATCGCGAAGCAATAAAACAAGCCGGCGCCGCCGGTGCTGACGAGGTTTGGCTGGCTGCAGCCTCGACTTGGGTGCGCGGAGTTCCAGGAAACATTGCCGCCGCCGGTTCGATCATGATGCCCGAGCTGGGCAGTACCCATGTTATTGCTCGTCCAGTTGTTGCACGTATGGTCCATGCCGTCGGTATAAGCCTTGCCGTCCGGTTGCGAGCCAGTCAGCATGTCGTGCGTATTCGGCATGTCGCCGACGCCGTTGACCGGCATTCCTTTCTCCGTGAGTGCTGTTGCCTTGGTTACGCTGTTGCCGACACGCGCCTGGTCGAGTGTATCGCCATGCAGGTCACCGACGTTCTGAGCGACCCGCGCTCCCCGGGGACCATACCACGGTCCGGCTCCGATGCGATCCCGCGCATTGACAGCGCCCGGACCCTGTGTGCTCATATACGCGTGCCAGGTCTTGTTGCCGGCTCCCGCAGCCATGGCTAAGGACTGACACCACGCATCCGCTCCTGCGATACCACCCAGATTCGCTCCGTCGCCCTTACCCGCGCTCGTGATAAAGAAGCTCATAGGTTGCTGAGGTGGTTGCGCACCCCGTTGGCCGCCGGCCTGTGGTTGCTGGGCGAGCATCAGGGAGCCCAGCAGAAACACCACGGCGGCTAGAAACACGATCATCGTCTTCATAGTGGTTTGCCCTTTCGTTGTGTCCAGTTGTTTTTCTGGAATGATGACCCCTCGGTGGTTTGTCTGATTTCCGTGCCACTATAATCCGGCTGAGGCCGCCTGACAACTTCTGCTATTAGCCTTTTAAGAGTTTTACAAGGCGGACCTGATCTGACCGTCGGCCGCGCTAACATAAAAAGATTCGGCCGCATTACTTCAGGCGATTGTCCTTCTTGACTTTAAAGGAGGCTCCATGAGCATTGATTTCAGTTCCGTCATGCGCGGGCAGCTGGAGCAGCGCCGGGATCGGGTCGCCCGAGCGATTTCTTCCGGTGGGCCCGATCCTCAATTGACTGCGTTACTTAACGAGGTGGACGCGGCGCTGCAGCGCTTCGAGTCCGGAACGTACGGCTTGTGCGAGGTTTGCCGCGACACCGTGGAAGCCGATCGTCTGATCTCAAACCCTCTGGAGCGCTTCTGCCTGGATCACCTCAATGCAAAGGAACGGCGCGCTCTTGAAGATGATCTGAACCTCGCGTCGCAGGTTCAGCTTGGACTGTTACCCGATCGCGGTCTGCGCTTCGACGGGTGGCGTTTTGACTATTGTTACGAGCCGGCGGGACCGGTCAGCGGCGACTACGTGGACATTGTCCAAACCCGGGAAACCGACCTCTATTTCGCTCTGGGTGATGTCTCCGGCAAGGGAGTCGCCGCTTCCATGCTGATGGCAAAGCTTCACGCCGTTTTCCGGAGCCTGATCTCGCTCCGCCTCGGAGTGGATCAGCTCATCGAACGGGCAGGCCGCCTGTTTGGTGAAAGCACGCTGCCGGGTCAATACGCGACACTCATTTGCGGACGCGCATCGAAAGACGGAGAAATCCATATTTGCAACGCCGGGCATCCTCCCGCTCTGCTGATACGCGGCGGCAGAATCGAACCGATTTCGGCGACGGGTCTTCCGCTGGGCATGTTCCCGGATCAGAAATTCTCCATCGACCGGGTGAAGCTGGAGGCTGGTGACACTCTCCTTTTATATACAGATGGAGTTCTGGAAACTTTGAACAACACAGGCGAAGAGTATGGGATGCCGAGGTTGGTCCATATTACAACGGCATCGCGGTCCATGCCGGCGGATCGGCTCGTCGCAAGCTGTTTGGCAGACGTTACGACATTTCGCGAGGGCACTTCCAGATTCGACGACATCACCATGATGGGGATTCGACGCGAACCAAGTTGATGGGTTAAGCTTTTTGGTACCTGCGCATTTCCCGCTTTATCATTCGTCCGTCGAGGAGTCGCTATGAGGCGTTTGTGGGTGTGTCTGTGGCTGTTTCTTGCTGCAGAAACTGCATGGGCGGCACCGTGTATCACGGCCACCACTGCGTGCACGGAATGGATTACGGTGGCGGGAGGCCCGGCGCGCTCCCTCGTCTACCGCTCGTATTCGCTGGACGCCAGGAACGAGGATATTACTCGCGCCCTCATCATGGTTCACGGCGCGGGCCGCGATAGTGACAGCTACTTTCGCCATGTTCTTGCCGCTGCCTTTCTGGCCGGCGCTCTGGACAATACGGTAATTATCTCCCCACGATTCGCCTCGAACGATGGAAGCGGCTGCCGGGACAGGCTGGCATCCGAAGAGCTGAATTGGAAATGCAATGGATCCGATACGTGGCGCAGCGGCGGCACAGCGCTGGACAACACGAAGGCCACTTCCTTTGACGTTGCTGACGAGATCCTGCGGAAACTGACGCGCAAACAGATCTTTCCGAACCTGAAAGCCATTGTGGTGGCCGGTCATTCTGCCGGTGGTCAGTTTGTTACGCGCTACGAGATGGCCAACCAGATACACGATCGCCTGGGTGTTGCCATTGCCTATGTCGTGGCGAACCCGTCTTCCTATGCGTATCCGGACAGCCTCCGTCCTACCACGGCTGCCATTCCCGCAACTGTCGCTGCCGCCGCGCCGGGATACATTCCTCCAGTTTCCGCAAATGCCCCTGCACCGTTCGTCTCATTCTCAGATGCCTCGAACTGCACGACGTACGATACCTGGCCTTATGGGCTGCGCAACCGCACCGGCTATACTGCCAAACTTGCTGACGACCAATTGAAAAAACAGCTTACCGCTCGGCCCACAACGTACCTGCTGGGCGAACTCGATATCCTGCCGCTGTACGGATTTGACTCGTCCTGTTCCGCGATGGCGCAAGGTCCCACTCGATTGGCCCGTGGCCTGGCGTTCAGCAAGTACGTGAACGAGAAGTACGGCGCGCAGCACAAGACGATCGTCGTGCCTGCATGCGGCCACAACGCCCGGTGCATGTTCACCGCGGACGCTGTGCTTTCCCTGATCTTTCCGAAGGAGTAGGCGATGAGACGGCTATTCCGCGACGGGCGCGAGTGCAACAACACTGTAGGCGACCGTCGTGCCGGAACTGAGGTTTCGATACGCATGTTTCTGGTCGCCGCGAAAGACCAGCACGTCACCGGGTCCCAGTTCCCACGTGGTTCCCGCCACGCTCAATTGCACTTTTCCGATTTCGCACGTCAGATACTCGCGCGTTCCAGGCGTGTGTGGGACCCCTACCATGTAGGCTCCGGGTGGAAACTCCATGCGATCGATTTGCAGTCCCGCGATCGACTCGGGCAATAAGCCTCGAACTCGCACTTTTCCACGCTGTTGCGAGGGCAACGAATCCGCGCGATAGAGTTTCACGCTCTGTCGCTCCGGCCCAATCAGCTCTTCGAGAGGCACCTGCAACGCATTGGCGACCTTGACCAGGACCGTGAGAGTCGGATTCGAACTGCCGGATTCGAGATTCGACCAGGTCGGCCGGGGAATACCCGCGAGCTGAGACATCTGTTCCTGTGACATCCGCCGCGCCTCCCTCAACTGCCGGACGTTATTTCCAAGGTTCGTCGCAATTTGTTTGCTCATGTCAAAACGATAGCCGTCCGACAATTAATTGGCAACGCTGATGATTTATTGTCAGCGCCAGCCGATA
>Ga0137409_10001428_pt1 | contig 25849 bp, 22 predicted proteins | sample CZODoug1_16funga_FD_122059 | JGI IMG/M metagenome (GOLD analysis project Ga0137409, IMG submission 122059) | Vadose zone soil fungal communities from Angelo Coast Range Reserve, California, USA - CZODoug1_16fungal (Hybrid Assembly) | ecosystem: Environmental > Terrestrial > Soil > Vadose zone...
TTTTCGTCAACGCGGCCAACGGCGTTCCTACAATGTCCACGCCCCGCACCAATTCATCCGGCCGCCCGTCCGCAAAAACTTTGTATACAACCAGCGGCTGCACTTGAAACGCTTGCGGTTGCCCGCGTCCGGTAAACGTAAATCCGCCCGCGATGTCGTCGATCAAGAGTCCGTAAGGTTTGCCCTGCTGCTTCACCAATTCGATCAGCTTCGCGCGCAACTCCGCGTTGGTCACCATCTTGCTGCTCTCCACAATCAAATTTCCTTGCCGCGAAACCGGCGTCGCGCCCAGCTGCCGCCGGCCGTGTCCGTTCGAATGCGGAAATCCAACCAGCGGCGAGCGCGACATTTCAAAAGCCCTCAGTACGCCGTGATCCACGAGCGTCACCTTTTGCGCCGGAACTCCCTCGTCATCAAACTGGTAGTAGCCGAGCAAATCTTCGTTGCCCAATTTCTTCCGCGTTGTGTCGTCCACGATGCTCAGAAAGGTGGGAAGAATCGGCTCACCGATCTTCTTCGCAAATGTTTGTCCCTCGGTAATGTCTTTCTGCCGATGTCCCTCCGCGCGATGTCCAAAAACCTCGTGAAAGAAAACGGCTGCAGCGCGTCCCGTCAACAATGCCGGTCCAACCGTCGGCTCGTTGATCGGCGCCGCGACCAGACCTTCCATCTCTTTGCGCAATGTCGCGCTCGCCACCGCTACCGCCTTATCGTCCGGAGCTTCCTTCGGGTCCACCCAGTCAAAGTTGTAATAGCGCTCGATGTTCATTCCATCCGGCGCTTTCCCTTGAATAAAAAGCTCCAGCCGGTAGCGAATCTGTCCAAACTGCAGTTGCGTCCCTTCGGTATTCACCTGAAATACGTTCTGCGCCAGCGCGCTGAACGTCACAATCGAATTCAGAATCGCCCGCGATTCGCGGAACGATTTCGTATAGGCCCTCACTCGGCCTTCCCACGGTGTCCGGTCTAGCGTGAACGAAACCTGCGGCCCAAACGACTTGTGCGGTTGCTCCTTCGAAAAATCCGGCGCTTGCCCTTCCGCCGTCTCCACTTTCACTTCGCGGCCCGTCTTGATCTTGATCAAGGCTTCCGCGGCCGCGCGATATTGGTCGTCCGTTTCCAGCCAGATCGCGCGACGCAGCACTTCCGCGTCGTCATCGATCGGTGCAACCGTCCCCGGCCCGCCCGCAGGCAGTTGCCGCTCCCCCACCTTGTGCGTGTTGTCCTTGTTGTAGTCGCCCGTTCGAACCGCCACCTGCAGCCACCGGTTTCGCACTTCCGAACTGGAAAGCAGCGCTCCGTTCGACCCGGAAACCTCCGCCCGCTGCGTGTCCGTCAACGTATACCCGATGAAATACGCCGGAATCTCCTGCCCGCCCAGCGTCTTGAACGACCGGTCGAGTTCCGTTTGCATCGCCCCAATCAATGGTGACGGCTTCGCCGCCACCGGACCATCCGGAGGCCCGGCAACCGCCGGCCTCGCGCAAAAAGCTATGCTGGACACAATCGCCAGCAATGTAGGTATCAGACGCACGGAAAGTGACTTTCTCAAAGATTGCCTCACTTAGAAGGAAAAGCTATTGCCAAACATTCAGTCTACCGTTACTGCCGGGACCGCACAAATGCGGCTTTTAGTAGCACAGGCTCTCCTGCCTGTGCTCTTACGAAGACCGCTGCGTGTTGTGGCACGCGTCGAGGACGGAGCCTGCTCGGACCGAGTGCGAGAGACTCACGCCTTCTCGCCCCAACATTTGCTTTCAACACCTAGTTCGACGGTCAGACCGCTAGTTTCGTTGCACGCAAAAAAAATGGCCCCGTTCGGTTATCGCGTCCGGGGCCGCAAATTAACTCTGTGTTTTCAGCCGCGCTCGGCGGCCACCCAGCAAATTAGCCGCACAGTTGCGGATTCTTGATGCACGGATCGGGCGGCACCACCGGCGCCACCGGGTTATGCGTGCTGTGCACGACTACTGCCGGAACCGCGATCGCCACGCCGACCGCGATGATTCCCAGCGTAATGCCCCACGGCTTGCTGATGCCGTGTCCCACCACGTGCATTGCGCCCGGCGTGTCAGCCAAAGTTGTCGCATTCACCGCCGTCGTCAACTCATCCAGCGTTGCCTGCGTCGGATTCAGCGGTGAAGAATTATCATTGCTTCGCACGCTGCTCATCTGCCCCGCCTTCGCAATCACGCATACGCCCGCCAGATTGCACAGCTTCACCTGGCCTTCGAATACCACCAGGTTCATCTGCCCGCCGTTCTGGTCGTATGCAATGTAAAAATCCGTTCCAACCACACCTGCCACTCCCGCCGGAGTTTTCACTTCGAACTTTCCATCTGTCTTGGTGATCTTCTGCGCCTGCGAACGAAGCTTGCCATAAGCCAAATCCAGTTCGGTCTGTTGCGCAGCGCCGTCGCTCTTCGTCACCTTCAACGATGAATCCGATCCCACGTTCAACACTGAACCGTCATCGAGAGCAATGCGCGCTCGCGCGTTCGCTTGCGTGTTCACTACGTCTGCCCAGTTCACCGCTGTTTTCGCGGCCGCCGTCACCGACTTCGTACCCCGCGCGATGCTCACCGCCGGAATCACGCGCGAAACTTCACCCGCTTTTTGTCCGCCGGCCTGTGGCTCCGCAACGATGTCGTTCGGAATCAAAATAAGGAAGGACGCAAAAAACGCAAGCGCGATCGCGCATGGGGACTTCGTCTTCATGAGAGGACTCTCCTAACCACTTGGGCTATACCTTGCCGTACTACTGTAGTTACCGGACGCCCCCAAACGTGTCAATTCATATTCAACTTTGCGTTTCCTCAGGCGAACTCGCTAAGCCGTCTTTGTTACTTCCGGTTTGCCCGTCAGCCGGAAAATAAGGCCCCGAGCCAAGGCTACATATGCAACGACAGAGCATAGGAAACAGACAACAAGGGGCAGCAAATGCGTTTGCTGCCCCCTGTATCCGTGCACCGTCGCTACATTGCAGCTTTATTGAGGCCCGTGTCCGCTGCCGAAATTGAACAGGTCGAACAGATCGCCAATCGCAGGCATGTTGGATGGGACGTAAGGATTGTCACCGTCAAACCGCGGATCGGGCAGATTGTCGCGGCTGCGGTCGCTGAGCGTGGTGTTGAGCATCCAGTTCCGTTCAATGAATTTGACGAAAGAGGAATGCTCGGCGTAAACGTGGCTGATATGACCGCCCGTCGAGAAGGGCGAAACAGCGATCATCGGAATGCGCGGCCCGGTGCCGAAGAAATCGACAGGCTGGATGAAGCCGGAGTCGTAGTAGCCGCCACCCTCGTCGACAGTCACGAAGATGGCGGTCTGGGCCCATTGCTTCGGGTTGCTCTGCGCGAGCTCGATGATGTTTCTGGCGAAGGCTTCGAAGAGGCCCCACTTGGAAGAAGCCGGGTGGCCGTCCAGGGCCCCGTCAGGCTTAACGTAGGAGACCGCCGGTAGCGTGCCGTTGACGAGATCGGTGAAGAGGTCGGTTATGTCGCGCATGTGATCGGGGATCATGTCGGGATAGTTCGCCTGATACTCAAACGGGTTGCAGATATTGCAATAGAGGCCGTCCAATGGCGCTCCCGTGCCACTGTCGTTGAAGCCGCCGCCATAATATTTCCAGGAAATATTGTTGGCGGTGAGGACATCCCCGATGCTCTTCTGCATGGTCTGCGGAACCACCAGACCAGACTGCAGCGTTCCTTTCGGGGTGAAGGCAGGGTTGACGTTGACGGCTTGCCAATACTGGCCTGGGCCGCAGTTGGTCGATAGCTTGTACGGCAGCGCGTTCAGATAATTTGTGATCGCGGCGATGCCGGGTTGCGTCTGGTCGTTACAATTGAACCATTGGGCGCGATGCGTATAGAGGTTGAGCGTGCCGGGCGCGGGATCGGGATTGTAAATGCGGTTGGCCGGAGGCGTTGCCGGATGACCCGCACCATCGCTGAAGAAGATCTGATCGGCAAAGCCAAGGGGCTGGCTGTCTGGGCCCGTGCCGCCATGCACGGGCTGATGATAATTGTCGCTCATGGTGTACCCGTCAGCGAGAGACTTGAAAAGAGGCGCGTCGCCATTCTGGACGTTGAAGAACGCCATGGTTTGCCCGGTGTCATGTGGCGTACCTCCTGGCGGCGCACTGAAAGTTGTAGTGACGGCGGACTGAAGATCATGGAGACATCCGGTCGGGTTGTCTTTCGATACGTGTTCGGCGTCGATAGCGCAATCGACCTGCTGGACCATTTGGAAATACTGATGGATAGTGTCGCCGGTGTAGGCGTCGAAGGGCATGGTCGGGCCAGTCAACTGGAACGGTCCCGGCGCAAGATTGTTCACGTTGCTGATGCGTGTATCCGGACCAACGGTGACGTCCAATCCTGAGCCGCCGGTTCCGAAGAGGAATTGATCCTGTGGCGCTAAGCCCGCATCACCGCCTGGAAGGCTCAGGATGCCGATGGCGGGGGAGACCTTGCCAACGCCTGCGAGATCGGGCGGCGGCAACGTAGGGTAGAGCTGTTTATTGGCCATCGCGGCGCTGCTGAAGAATTTGCCGCCGTTCGGGGCTGAGACAATCTGGAATTGATGGGCCTTCGCAAAGTTAGGGCCCGGCGAGCCATCCGCGTTAACGATGCCTTCGGAGAGAAGATTGCGAACTCTTTCTCCGCGATGCTTGGGCACGTAAGTGGCGAAGATGTGATCGAAGCTGCGATTTTCACCAACGATGATGATGACATGCTTAATCGGGCTAGCGGTCTTGGCGCGATCGCCTTCCCTGTCGTCATTATCATTGGCATAGCCAGCCGGAACGTACGCGAGCATCGAAAATGCAAGTACGGTTGCGCATATCGATGTGCTCAGTCGCGGCTGCTTTTGTTTCTTGTGGCCTTGTGACATTTGATGCTCCTTCATGTGGTGGATAGGTGGGCCACAAGCTAGATAAGCGATGCGGATTACGTCCTCGTGTCAACGATGTTGAAGGCGGATAAAAGTTTGTAGCGTGAAAGCATCGAGGCAGGTCGTTTCTTAGATCTGTTCGGTTCAATCGAATCTAGACAACGCCGCAAGGTGCCGCGGTTCCTCCACTGCGCGACCTGGGTTTTCGCAATCGGTGCTCAACCTGGCCTTCGCCAAGACCGTAGGAAATGCGGAGGGGTTTATCGTTTTGTGAGCGGATCGTCGGCAAACCGGAAGTATTCGCCACAACAGTTGCGCCGAGCTGCCCTGAGACCACTCAATAATGCGGAGCTATGCTTCCTCCGAAGAACTTCACAGATATCGCAAAACCGCCGCCGTGCGGTCGTCCTGCTGCGGCTACCGCGTGCTCGCGTTCCCGGCAAAATAACTTTGCGCTCTGTCCCACACTTTCTCCGCCGCGAGCCGCCCCAACTTCCGCCCCGCTTCATCGCCCCGCGCAAACTGTATCCCGCCATATCGCCCGGCCATTCCTGCATCGTCCGCCGCTTCGGTAAACGTCGCCCACTTCACAACAATCGGCACAGCGGGCGTCACACTCGGTTCGATCTTCGAACTCCCCTTTGCGAACGAAATCGAATGGTCGAAGTGGTCCGATCCGGTCCAAAGCGCAAGCACCCGCGCCGCCATCGCACTCTCCGCGCTCGTCTCCGAAACAAATTCCGGCGAGGCCGGAGTCGGTGAAGTGGCTGGCTGATACGGAACCCACTGTCCGCCGTCCATCTCCACCGTTCCTTTTCCCGGCCCGCCCCACGCTCGAATCTTTTTTTCCCGAAACAAAAGCGGCACCGCCGTGGCCGGTCGCACCAAATCGTAAGCTCGTTTCGCGTCCCACGTCGCAATATCGGCATCCATCATCGCGTTGGAAAGCACGAAGAACATTTTCACATCATCGTCCAAGGTGTGATGGTCCCGCTCGGAAACGAACTCCGCAAATTGCATCCAGCGCACCGCCGCCGGTTCTTCTCCCGGCGCTCCGCTCCAGTACTCCGCAAGCAGCTTCTGCTTGTCGGTCAGATTTGCGCTCAACCCAACCAATTCCTCCGCCTGCTTTTCATATTCAGGCGAACCATACTTCGCCGGCCCCGGGTCTGTCAGACCTCCGCGGTCATGTGGCCTTTGTAGCGTACGCTTTAGCGTGCGTTCCTCGTCGTTGGAGCGGTCGACCTCTGAGTCGGCCAATTTTGTAGCGCCGCCTTGTCCCGGAAGGGCTTCCAGCCGGCTCTTCTCTGTGCCGTTCGCTTGTTCCGTCGTCATTGAAGATTCAGCCGTGGAAAACGGCTTCACAAATCCCCACTGCGCCCCCACGAACATCTGCACTACCAGATTCCCCGCCGCATCGGTGTACGTCAGCGGCTGCCACCGGTCCGGATTCAGCGGCTTCGTGAACGTCGCCCGCGCCGGAACCGTCCCCGGCCCATTCACCGCCCTGTACCCGCTCCAATCCTCGTACGGCGCTCCTCGCTCAGCCCCGCCTCCTTGTAGCGTACGCTTTAGCGTGCGTTCCTCGTCGTTGTAGCGGCCGCCTTCTGAGGCGGGCTCTTTCGACGCACCGCGGGGCATGTCCCCCAACTGATTCGCTCCATCCCGATGCCGATACTCCAGCACTGCCGCGCACGCCACATTCCCAATACCCGCCGCCGTTTCAATGTCCGTTGATTTGTCGTCCGGGTCGTACCCAAGCCCACGCATCAGCGGTTTGTAAACCGTTTCCGTGTCCCCCGGAAAAACATCCGTCAGCGCACGGTACGCCGCATAACTGATCGCCTTCTCTTTGTTCGCTTCCGTCCGTTCGCTAGCTGGCCGCCGCAGCGCTCCGCCCAACTGTGTCCCCACCGCCTTATCGTCATACGCCGCCCACGCGTCATACATACACGTATGCACAATAGCCAGCGCCCGCGACGCCACGGGTGCCGCCAGACTCCAATGCTGCGCCGCATTTCGCGATGCCTCGTTCCACTCCGCGACCACTCTCTTATCGCGAGCCACAGACATCCAGTTCGCGGCACATAGAATCACCGCCCAGACAGTGAGATTGTTCGTCAAACAACGTGCCAGCGGACGCAATGGCGATTAAACAAAAGAAATTGGCGGGAACGCACTCTTACGGCCACTGAACAGGTCCAGGGTGTGTCATCTGATTCTGGTACTTCTTGTAAGCCGCTTCCGGGCCAACGAAAAAGCCAAATTGCCGAGGCTCGCCGCCTCTCGTTCCCTCGTACTGTCCCCAAATCATCGCTTTGCCATTTCGATAATCGAGGGGAACCTCGCGCAGTGCGCCGGTCTCCGAATAGAAGAAGAACTCATCATTGGCGCCTCTGATCGGGCCATCAGATGATGTTAGCAATAGCCCGCTTGTCGGAAACTTATAGACAACGGCGTCTCCATCAGTGGCCGCAGGCTCGCCGCCCTTCGCATGATATTCAATCAGCAGCCACCCCAAATATCCCTCTGGTATGACAAATTTGGAGGCGCGAAGCCCGGGATCGTTGGCAGGCTCCATAACGACATCTAAACGCATCTCGGAACCAGACCCGAGCCGTATTGGGGCGGGCGTTTTCCAAGCTTTGAATCCCGGCGCGGTAGCCTCGATAATCACGTCGACAGACGCCGGAAGCAAGATCCGGTACTTCGGTGTCACCGAACTTGACATCCAATTCTCAGGCGATGCGACCGGAACCAACTTGAAATTTGCGTTCAAGGGAGCTCCGTTTCCAGACTTGGAAATTGACCCGCTCACAAGCCCCGCCTTTCGACCGAGCCGCACTATGATGTCTGCGTTCGGATTAGTGTCTGTCAGCGTCACTTCGGCCGAATGTTTCTCCCCGTAGAACGAAAAATACGTGTTCGGGTAGCCTGCGTTCTCTTTCCTTGCGATTGCCGTGTATCTCCCAACCGCTAAATGGTTAATCGCGAAATGCCCGACCTCGTCTGTTTCTGCTTCCGGAATTAGACTATGCAGGGCGCCCGTCCCGACCGGATAAGCGGCCACAGTCGCTCGCGGCACGGGAGCTCCCGCCTCGTCTAAAACCGTGCCTTGAATCGAACCTCGATATTCTCCCTGAGCAGATAGCGCAGGCGATGCGAAGAGATGGATGACAAAGAGGGCCGCGACAGCTAGCTTGTAAAAGTTAGGCACAGTTCTTCCTCCTACGGGTTAATCACTTTGCCCGCCGGCATCGGGTTCGGAGGATTGGTATAACCGTTGATCGTCACGGAGTTCGTTTTGCAACCGCCAGTTAGAGTTCCGATCGTACGGGCCGGACTCGGCGCACACCATTGCCAATGATCTGTGTTATTTCCGGTTTCCCCACAGCCGCTCGGGGTATACGAATCAGAATTCAGAGTCCAACCATCGGTAAAGGTGCCTCCTGAGGCTGTCGAGACGCCAGCCGAACAGAGCGTTGTGCTTGTCGAGGGCCTTGTTTGGGTACAATTCCAGCCTGCTACTTGAGTATAAGATTCTCCGATCCGCGTCGTCCCGGCATTTGCTCCACTAAGATTTACAACTTGGTATTGGACAAAACGCTCGACCGTCGTTGTGCAGTTTTGACACTTACCCATATTGTCCGACAACACAGTCATATAAAACGGCCCATCCAGTGTAAATGCACCCGAATTGCTGGTTTGACTCGACCCGTCGGTGCCCTTTGCCGTTACAGTCATGCTGTTCGGTCCAATCGGCGCGTTTATTGAAACGGACACATTATTCAGAATAATTTGAGTGTCCGTGGAACCCTGGCCGCCGAGCACAGTCACACCTTGTGGAAGATTCACTACGGGCGCCGACCCGAAGCCCGCCCCCGCTATTGTCACGCTAGACACCGACGTCCCCACGGTCACAGTATTAGGCGTCACGCTATCAATCCGCGGCACGGTATTGCCCGGCCCCGACCCGCCGGGATAGGCAACGGCAAACGGGCACGATACATTGCAGGCGGTGCCATACACGGGATCGCTCGTGGTCGATACGACATTCGCGGTGACCGATCCAACGCTCACTCCATGCACCAGCCCGGTACTTACCGTCGCCACGCCCGTATTCGTGCTGGACCAGTTCGCATTGCTCGTCCGGTTATACTGAGCTCCGGTGTTGTACTGCACCACGAATGTGAGCTGATGGTTCGCGGCAACTGCCAAAGCAAATGGGTTGTCAATTACCGACGTGCTGGTAAGGCCGTCGCAGGTAACACACGGATTGTTGCAGGTAGCCTTTTGCACGTTGTAGATTCCCGCCTCCAGGGCCACCAGGATGTGCTCATTTTCCCCTTGCGAACCGGACACCTCCGCGCTGCCTTCCTGCACGCCCGCCGGAACCACGTTTCCCTCCGCATCCGGAATCTGGCTGTGCTGGATTTCCGAAATGTTAAACGTCTGCGTGGCCCGCGCTGCCAGATGAATCGGGTAGCCGTAGTGCCCTCCGGTATAGAACAGCGTAAAAACAAAGTCCTGCGGCTCGTCCGCTGGATTCCATAGCGTCACCATCGTGTCGTTCCCGTTTGCCGTGCTCCAATACGCGACGTTCTTCGCAATGCTTTCCAGAATCCCGTGCGGCATCGCTTCGAATACGTACGTGTTCTTTTGATCCACGCTCCCGCTGGCCAGCAACAACGCTCCTTCCTGCCCTTTGGCGTCTAGAACCAGGTTCACGCTGCCATTGAAGTTCTTCAGCCCCGCCCCCGCAATCAGCGACGCTACATCAAGGTTCTGCGTCTGGTGCGGCGCCAGCGTAACTGCCGCAAGCTGTGCCGAACTTGGCGCGCCTCCCTGCATCCACCAAAGTGTCGGCGTCGCGGTCACCGGCTGGTTGGACATGTTGCGCACCACGGCGTAGGGCGCAAAGACTGTCCCCGCTGGAAACGACATCATCGGGTCGGCCACGCCGCTCATAAGGCCAAGCGCGGCGTAACTGACTTCGGATACTTTGGCGGATGCGTCCGGCACGGAAGACAGCAGCAGGTGCGCCGAGTAACCCACCGCTTCATCTTCCAGTCCGCCGCTGACCACCAGTCCTCCCGCCGGACCATCATGGGTGAGAACTACGCCTCCGCTGGAAGTCGTCGTGAACTGCAGTTCGCTCAGGTTCACCAGCTTCGTTCCCTTGGGAGAGACTGTTACTGCATGGTCGCCCAGTCATGATTCTGGTTATCGGTGACCCGTACCGTCGCGTTGATCGGATTCGCCGTCACGTTGGACAGCGCCAGGAACCCCGTCACGTTGCTCTCTTGCTTCCACCACATCCCCTCGAGAGTCTGTGTTTGCGGGCCCACGGCCACCGCGCCTTGCGCCGCAGGATCGGCGGGCGGCGGCTGCAGGCCATAGCTGAAGATGAGGCTGTGAGTGGTGTCAAGATCCCACACCGTTGCGCAAATGGCGGCCCATGGCCACGGATACTGAATTTCCACATAGCCGGAAAGCGTCGCGTACGGCGCGATCCCCTGTTTTCCGAGCGCCTGATTTATGTCCACGATGGCGGTCCCCGATGGTTCGAGCGTCACCGGACTGAGGACGTATTGTACGCCGTTGCTGAGGTGCAGAATCGGCGTAACGGTGACAGCGTCCGTCTTCACGCTATTTCCCAGGTACAATCTGGCCTTGAAGTTCGCGTCGGTCATCCAGAAGCCGCCTGCCAGCGTTTGCAGCACAGCAGGTTTGTCCCAGCTTCTGTTTCGTGGAAGTCGCGGCGCAACCGGCTGATGCGGCGCCAGCACCTTCGGCTCCTGGGAAAAACTTGCGCTGCCGCATAACGCTGCGAGCCATGCCATGCAAATAACGCGAACGATGGAAAGGTGACGAGCGCCGGAGGAAGGGAACATGGCGAGCAGCCTCCAAGAAAAAGTGGAGGCAATTTAGCTCCGACTGCACAATTCGTGTCAAGTCATTTTATCATTATCGGCTAGTCATTTATGTGTACGGTCTTTACCTGACGCCTTTAGCCGCCGGGCCAACTCGCGTAGCGCAAAACCGCGGCCGTGCGGTCGTCCTGCTGCGGCTGCCCTTTCGCATAGGCCTCGACGAACAAAAAGAGCATCCGCAGAATTTCTTGCGGCGACTTTTCGCGGCAATGCGCCAGCAACTCCATGATTTTTTCGATTCCCAAAATCTCTCCGTCGCCGTTCATCGCGTCAATCAACCCATCGCTCAGGAAAACCACCGAATCTCCGTCTACGAGCCGAATCTCTTTCATTTCGTATTCGGTATTTGGAAAAAGTCCGGGCGGAATTCCGCATAGCGCAAGATCGTCGCATCCTCCCGGCCTCAGATGAAACGGTCCGTGCATTCCAGCGCTCGCAATTCGCATCACCCCGGTTTCCGGATTCAAGTGCGCGTACTGCATCGCCGCGTACCGCACTGTCACGTTCTTCAGCAACATCCTCTTATTCAATTGTGCGAGCACCGTGCTCGGCGCCGTTCCTGTTTTGTGTACGCCGCGCAACGTTCCCACCGCCAGCGCCGCAAACAGCGCCGCCGGAAGTCCTTTGCCCGTCACGTCTCCCAAATAAAGTCCGGCTGTTCCATCCGAAAGCAAAAAATAATCCAGAAAATCTCCGCCCACTTCTGTGACCGGCTGAAATTCGCTCTCGATTTCAACGTGCGGCGCGCGTAATCCTTCCGACGCCAGCATCGCCAACTGAATTGCTCGCGCTTCCTGCAATTCCGTTTCACGAAGACTTTCAATCGTTACCGTCTCGGACGGCACATCGACACTGATCATGTTTTGTTCGAAGGGGATGGAGAACTACCGGAGAGGACGGCGTACCACTGAGTGTAACAAAGCCATTCGAACGCCGCCCGAAATAATCCGCCGGGTTGTTTCTTTGGCAATCCTGAACCGCCGTACTCTTGCCGCGCTCTTCGCCCAAGTTCACACTCACATCATGGCAAAGCTTATCGCTTTACTCGTATTCGTCGCCCTGACCTTCGGCATTTTTTACTTCACCACAAAGAAAATGCCGGTCACCGATTCCGGCACTGCCCCCACGCAGGCCATCAGCCTGACCGCCATCCGCAGGGATCTTCTCGAAATCGCGCAAGCCGAGCGCAACGGCATCGCCCTCAACAGCCATTGCTCCGATATCGGTGAACTCATCTCTTCTGGCTCTCTCACCATGACGAGCCCGGGCCGCGACGGCTATGCCTATGAAGTCCGGTGTGGCGGCGATTCAGCTGAATTTAAAGTCGTAGCCCGCCATGCACCCGCGCCCGAAGGTTCACCCATCCGCTACCCCAACCTCGGCATCGATCAAAATATGCAGGTCGCGGAAGTCCAATAGTCGGTTCGAACCCCGTTTCTTCGGGAACTTTTTCCTAAATCCCTCCGTACCTTATTCCAGAGCAGCCTGACGAAAGGCTTCCTGGGCCGGGTCGATTTGGACCCCATTTGAGCCGCAATCGCGGCATTCGAAGGAGACGACTATGGGTGGCGACGTGATTGGTCTTGTGGCGGTGATTCTTTCTTTAGGCATTCCTATTGCGGGCATGTTCACGTATTACCGGGTTCGAAAGCTGCGGTCCGAGGAACGCCTTGCGGCGATTGCTCGCGGCGTGGCTATTCCGATGGAGCCGGAAGTTTCCCACGTTGGCCGTTCGCGGCGCCTGGGCATTTTGTGCATCGGTGGCGCAGTCGGGTACATCGCCACGTTTGCGGTAATTTCTCGTGTTACCTCGGAGCCGGACGCTCTCGCTGCAGCCGCGTTCGGGTTGATTCCCTTGGCCGTGGGTATCGGCTTTTTGATCGACGGCTATTTGAGCCGTCACGAAGTTTCCGCTTAATTTTTCCTGCCATCTGAAAACGGGGCGAGGTGAATCTCGCCTCGTTTTTTTCTTTTCCGCTCAACAAAAGGCTGCGCTTCGCCGTGTGCTAAACTTCTTCGGATGCATCCTGCAATTCCGCAACTTCTGGAGCTACAGCGTCTCGATCAGCGCATCGCAGCGCTGCGCGCGGAACTTGATGCCTTTCCGAAGCGCATCAAAGACGCCGACGCGATGTTGAGCGGAGCCCGCGCCGTGCTTGCGGCGGCGAAAGAAAAACATTCGCACGCGCAGACCGAACGCAAGAAATTCGAGCTCGACGTAAATCAGTGGCGCGAGCGCGCGCGAAAATATCGCGATCAGAGCGCTGCCGTAAAAACCAACGAAGCGTACAAAGCGCTGCAGCACGAAATTTCTCACGCCGAATCCGAAGCCGCCGCCGCGGAAGATCGCCAGCTCGAACAGATGATGGCCGTCGAAGAAACCGAGCGCGAGATCAAGTCCGCGGAAGCCGCGTTGAAAGAAGCGGAAGTTTCTCTCGCGGCCGTACGCAAAAATATTGCGTCCCTCGGCGCGGAGAAAAAATCGGAACTCGATGGCGACCTCGCGCAGCGTGAAAAAATCGCCGCCCAAATTCCGGAAGAGGTCCTTGCGATTTACGGACGCATCGCAAAACGCCACCACGGCGTTGCGCTCGCCGAAGCTGCAACCGAACAATGCCGCGGCTGCGGCATGCGGCTTCTTCCGCACACGTTCCAGGAAATTCGCCGCCCGGAAAATCACGAAATCTTTCAGTGCGAAACCTGCGGCCGGATCCTTTACGCCGTCGAACCGGTTCCCGCTCAAGCCCCCGATCTGAAAGAAGGGGCGGCGTCGAGCGCGTCCTGATGGTGCGTCCCCCGCAAAGTTCACGAGGCGGCGGCCTCTTCGGCGAACCCGAACCGCAAACGAAGCCTTCGTCATACCGCGCAAATATTGACGGCGGTTCGCGCGGAAATCCCGGGCCTGCGTCTTACGGCGTCGTGATTCGCGATCCGAAGGGCGAAGTCATCGCACGACTCAAGAAATACATTGGACGCATGACGAACAACGTCGCGGAATACTACGGACTGATCGCGGCGCTTGATTACGCGCAATCGAATCACATTCGTGCGCTGCGCATCGAGAGCGATTCCGAACTGCTCGTGAAGCAAATGCGCGGGCAGTACAAGGTGAAGAGCGCCGATTTGAAACCGCTCTTTGAGCGCGCGAAAAAAATGTCGCAGGCGCTCGCGTCATTTCGCATCGACCACGTTTATCGCGAACAAAACGCTGAAGCCGATGCGCTGGCGAACGAAGCGATGGACGAAGTCTCCGGCAAATCTTCTGCCGCTTCCGCGACCGCTGCACCTTCGTCGCGCAGCGCTGAACCAAAAAAACTCAAAGCCCGCTACTACAAAGGCCTTCTGCAACTTGCCGAGCCGCTCGATCTTCCCGACGACACCGAAGTGGAAATTCTCCTCCGCCCAATTAAACGCTCCTAATTCATGTTCATCTCGCCTCGAAGCGGCCGACTTCAAAAAGCCGGCCCTACAACGGCGAAAGGCGCCCGCCGCAGAAGGCGGCCGCTACAACTTCTACTTCAACGCATACGAACGATACAAAGTGTCGCGCTGGGCGGGGAGGAAGCCGGCGTCGGAGATGATGCGGCGGAGTTCGCCTTCGTTGGTGCGATTGCGAACGCCAGCGGCGTAGACGACATTTTCCTCGATCAGGATGCTGCCGACATCGTCGGCGCCGAATTGCAGGCCGACCTGGCAGACTTTGATTCCCGGCGTGAGCCAGCTCGATTGAATGTGGTCGATGTTGTCGAGATAGAGGCGGCTGACGGCGAGCGTCTTTAGATAATCGACGGCGGTGGTTTCCTGGACTTTTTTGCCCCAGGCAGTATTTTCGGCGGCGAAAATCCACGGGATGAATGCGGTGAATCCGCCGGTATCTTCCTGAATGCGGCGAACGCGGTCGAGATGATTGACGCGATGTTTTAATTCTTCGCCGCAACCGAACATCATCGTGGCGGTGGTGCGCAGGCCGAGTTTGTGCGCGATGCGGTGGACGCGCTCCCAATCGTCGCTGGTGCATTTCAGGCGCGCGATTTTGGAGCGGATTTCATCGTCGAGAATTTCCGCGCCGCCGCCTGGGATCGAGGCGAGGCCCGCGTCCTTGAGGCGAAGGATAACGTCTTCGACGCTCAGCTCGCTGACTTCCGCGATGCACAAAATTTCCGGCGCGGAGAAGCAGTGAAGATGAACCGTGGGATAGCGCTGCTTGATGGAGCGCAAAAGATTTTCGTAATACTCGATTTGCAAATCGGGATGCAGGCCGCCCTGGAGGAGAACGCCGTTGCCGCCGAGCTCCAGCATCTCTTCGATCTTTCGATAAATTTCCTCGAAGGAAAGAATGTAGCCCTCTTTGGAGCCGAGTGGGCGATAGAACGCGCAGAAGGAACAATACTCGGTACAGAAATTGGTGTAGTTAATGTTGCGGTCGATCTGATAGGTGGCGACGCGCGGGTCGGTCTTCTTGAGGCGCATCTGGTGCGCTTCCATGCCGATGCCGAGCAGGTCGTCGGATTCGAGCATGTCGAGGGCTTGTTGTTTGGTCAGAGCCACGGAGTTTCCTTTAGGCCATTTATTCTAACCGAGGAGCGGTTCGGTCTGGAAATTTGAAGCGGCCGAAATCCGCGACGCGGCCGAAAAGTACGAAGGTTGACGTACGCCGGGCCGGGATTTGGCATTTCCAAACATAGGCAATCCAGATGGTTATCAAAACAAAGGCGTTGCAAGCTGGGCAAAACGGATGGTTGTGAAAACAAAGGAGATAGGAAAGTTGGCCCAAATTGGGAAAACTGCGGGGCTATTGATGGTTGGGAGAAGGGCTGCGGAGTGGCGTTGACTGAGGTCACGCGCCATGTTAGCACATCTATTATATTTGTCAAGTGATTACTGGTAAGTGCTTTGTTCCCAGGGAGTTGGCGTATTGGCCGATGCCCACTAGGAAGCCGGGAGGACCCCGACCTGTTTCATGATGGTGGCGAGGTCGTAGTAGTCGATGCTGCGGGAGATCTTTCCATGGTTGATGGTGATGATGCTGACGCCGCGGACCTTGAATAGTTTTCCGGTTTTGAAGACGCCTTTGTCGGTGCCGCTGAGAATCCACTGAATGCTGCCGTGATTGCCTTCGATGGAAGAGTCGGCCAGTTCCAATTTGAGATCAGGCACGTCTGAGAAGAAACCGGCGGCGAATTTGCTGGCTTCGGCGGAACCACGGCTGATTTCGCCGAAGGTGACGTCTTCGTAGTAGATGTCGGCGGTGAAATAAGTGGCCCACTTTGCGGGGTCGTGGGAATTCCAAGCGGCGATCCAGGAGTCGACGACGGGAGAGGTGGCGGCTGGATTCCCGCCTGTGGAGTGGAGCGGCAGGCTGATCGCTAGTAGCAGGGCCGCGAATGCCAAAGTGCGTTTCATAGTTTTCGCCTCAACAAAAGAAAGATTCCGCCTATCACCGGTGTGAACGCGCGCAGAATATCATGGGGACCGAGATATCGGCGACGGGTGAGAAAATGAAGAAGCTTGGTAGGTTGATTTTGATTACCGCCGCTCTCTGCCTTCCTCACGGCGATTGTGCCCAAGAGACAAAGACAAGGATAAGGCTCACAGAAAACAGTGATTGGTGGTCAGGGCTCAGGACTGAGGATGCGGACGTTGGAAAGACGCAAGAGCGAGAGGTGCCTGATTCAAATTTCCAAATTGCGGGAATCAAGCTTGAAGAGGGTTTCTTCGAGCAAGCGACGAAGAAATTAGGCAGAACCACAGTTGTAGAGCGCGGCGATGCGGCTGGTGGACGAGCGCAAGCTTGCTACGTGTCCTCTGACAGCGGCAACAGAGTTTATTTGATTTTTGAGCAAGGCGAAGTCTTTGGCTATTTCTATCTTTTCTCTGGAGGAAAAGCTTGGAAGGGGCAAGATCTCTGCGCAGCTTCGGATCAGGTCAATTGGAAGACTTCGACTGCTTCTGGTCTGCGGCTGGGGCTTACACAAGACCAAGTGATCGCGATTCTGGGTAAGCCGAGCCTTCGACGAAAGGATCAGCTCCTCTACTCTCTACGTGTCACAAAAAAATATACGGAAGAAGATCTCAAGACGGTCAGAAAGAATATTCCCAATATCAGCGAGGAAGAGCTTCACCGGAATTACGAATATTATGATTGGAGCGCCGGTTTGGACTTCAAATTTGAAGAGTCAAAATTGACTTTCCTGGCCGTTTCATGGGCCGAAACCAATTGACGGAAATTGTGTAGAACCCTGTGCCAGAGCTACCGGACATAACCATTTACATTGAGGCGCTGGAGAAGCGGATTCTTGGGCAACGGCTCGAGAAAGTGCGAATTGTGAGTCCGTTTTTGTTGCGGAGCGTGGAGCCGCCGGTGGCGAGCGCGGCGGGGAAGAAAGTTGTGAAGTTGCGGCGGATGGGGAAGCGGATTTGCATTGGGCTGGGGGAAGACGAAACGGAGCGACCGAAGGCCGTGGCTGAGTACGCGACAGCAGAGAAATGGGACGCAGGCAAGAGTGCCTACGCTACCGAAGCGTCCGAGATTTGGCTGGTGCTGCATTTGATGATTGCGGGGCGGCTGCATTGGGGAGCGAAGGGGAAGAAACTTTCGAAGCAGCACTTGGCGGCGTTTGATTTTGAGAATGGGAGTTTGCTTTGGACGGAAGCGGGATCGCAGAAGCGGGCGTCGTTGCATTTGGCGCGGGGGGAGGCGGGGCTGGCCGAGTTCGACCGAGGCGGGTTGGAAGTTCTGGATGCGACGCTGGAACAATTTTCCAAAATACTGAAATCGGAAAATCATACTTTGAAGCGGGCGTTGACCGATCCCGAGTGGTTCAGCGGAATCGGGAATACGTACTCGGACGAGATTTTGTGGGAAGCGAAGCTGTCGCCGTTGCTCCAGACACACAAGATGAAGGATGAAGAGATTGCGCGGCTGTTTGAGGCGACGAAGAAGTCGTTGATGGAATGGACAGAGCGATTGCGCGCGGAGACGGGCGAAAAGTTTCCGGAGGGAGTGACGGCGTTTCGTCCTGAGATGGCGGTGCATGGGAAATACAAGCAGGCTTGTCCGCGATGTGGAGGGATCGTGCAGCGGATCAAGTATGCGTCGAATGAGACGAATTATTGTCCAACGTGCCAGACGGGTGGAAAACTGTTGGCCGACCGAGCGTTTTCGAGATTGTTGAGAGAGGATTGGCCGAAGACACCGGAGGAATTGGAGATGAAAATGAAGAGCAAGGGCGTGATGAAGTAATGAAAGATTCGGATAGCCTCACTGGAGACGAGGGCCGATAGTGAATTGAGTTTCAGCTTACGCCCGAGGTCGCAAGAGCACAGGCTGAAGCCTATGCCACGGAAGAGCCGATCTAAAGATCGGCCACTACATTTTGGACGGGGATTTGACCCAGGAGAAGTCGATGGTGCGGGCGGGGACGCCGGTGCGAGCGGCGATGGTGATGGGACTCAGTTTTTCGATTAGGCCGAGTTTTACGGCGTGGGAGTAGTAGGCGAGGAGGCCCTTTCGGTTTTCGTCGTCGAGCGAATAGTCGATGTTGGTCTTCAGGTAGAGCTTCAGTTCTTTTTCTGGCAGGTTCATTTCTGCAGCGGACTCTTTGCAGATGGCGTCGAGATTCTCAAGGCCGAAATTTAGCGAGGCGAGAAATTCGTCGGCGAGAGCTTCGGTGACAACTTCCGGGCGAGCGGCCCAAACGGCGAGAACGGCGGGGCGCTCCGTCATCTGCCACCATTCGCGAACAACATCGTAGACATGAAGCGTTTGAAATTGTGGCAGGCCGACCGTGGCGCCTTCGCAGAGCCAGTCGCCGTCGCGGCCGGGCTTGGCTTTTGCTTCGGCGGCGATGGCGAGGCGGAGAGCGGGATCACCGATAAGGAGTGCTGCGTCTGACTCGGCGAGCATTGCGGCCATGTCCGGGTCGGCTTCACGAAATTCTGGAGAGATGTTCCAGCGGTTGGCGCAGAGAATTTTGGTGAGGGCTTGCGTGCTACGCGAGCTGCGGTCGAGTGCGATGCGTTTTGCAAAGCGGATTGGATCTTTGGAGACGACGAGCAGGCTGCGGACGCGTTCCTTAGAGGCGATGGAGAGGTCCGGCAGAATCACAAGATTGGGGATGCGTTGATATTCGATGGCGGGAATGATGGCGATGTCGGCGGCGCCAGTGCGCAGCGCGTCGGCGCAGAGCGACGGAACGGTAAAGGACAGGTCGTATTTGCCCTGGAGCGGCCCGTGGGTGAAGCCGCGGACGAGCGGGGCAGTGTTCAGGTATTGCACGACCGAGATGCGAAGTTTGTTCACGCTGGGCTGGCTCGCGGGAATTGATTATAGCAGAGGAAAAGTTTCCCGTTGCGTCCGGCTTATGGTGTAAAAGATTTCAGCGTCTTTGGAGGTTTCAAACATGGCGAAGCGTTTGTCGCTAATCTTCTTCGGTTTACTGCTCCTATCGATTCCACACAGCACAAACGCGCAAGCTGGCGCGGCGCCAGCGCAGAGCATCGGCGAAAAAACCAAAGATGCGCAAAAGCTGCCGGGATATTTCAACCTTTATTGGGACGCGAAGCAGGGGAGGTTGTGGCTGGAGATTGATAAGTGGAGTACGGAGTTTTTGTATCAGAGTTCGTTGCCGGCGGGGATTGGTTCGAATGACATTGGATTGGACCGCGGACAATTGGGTGCAACGCGCGTGGTGCGATTCGAGCGGAGCGGGCCGAAGGTGTTGCTAATTCAGGAGAACCTCGATTTTCGCGCGATCACAGATGACGCATACGAGAAGAAGGCGGTACGCGATTCGTTCGCCGAGTCGGTGATCTGGGGATTTGCGGTGGCGGCGGAAGATGGCGCGAGAGTGCTGGTGGATGCGACGGATTTTTATTTGCGTGACGCGCATGGCGTGACGAACGCCCTGCGTCGTGCGAAACAGGGCAGCTTCCGCTTGGAAAATTCGCGGTCGGCGATTTATCTGGCGAACACGAAGAATTTCCCGCTGAACACGGAAGTTGAGGCGACGCTGACATTTGTTGGAGACGACCCAGGCGCGTGGGTGCGGTCGGTGACGCCCGATTCGCAGGCAATTACGGTGCGCGAGCATCATTCGTTCGTGCAATTGCCGCCGGCCGGTTACAAGCCGCGCGTTTACGACCCACGCGGAAGTTTTTTCGGGATTACGTACTTCGACTATGCGACGCCGGTGAGCGAGCATATTGCGAAGCGATTCATTGCGCGCCACCGGTTGGAGAAAAAAGATCCGGCGGCGGCGATGAGCGAACCGGTGCAGCCGATCGTTTATTACCTGGACCGCGGCGCGCCAGAGCCGATTCGGTCGGCGCTGTTGGAGGGCGCTCGATGGTGGAATCAGGCGTTCGAGGCAGCGGGATATAAGGATGCGTTTCGCGTGGAGCCGATGCCGGAGGGCGCGGACCCGATGGATTTGCGCTACAACGTGATTCAGTGGGTGCACAGGTCGACGCGAGGATGGTCGTACGGCGCGGGCGTAATCGATCCGCGCACGGGAGAAATTATCAAAGGGCATGTGACGCTGGGTTCGTTGCGCGTGCGGCAGGATTATTTGATCGCGGAGGGGTTGCTGGCGCCGTACGAGAAGGGCAAACCGGTTTCGCCGAAGATGCTGGAGATAGCGCTGGCACGTTTGCGGCAACTGGCGGCACACGAAGTGGGACATACGCTGGGGCTGGAGCACAACTATTCGTCGAGCACCGTGGATCGCTCGTCGGTGATGGATTATCCGCCGCCGTACGTGAAATTGGGCGCGGACGGCGTGCCGGATTTGTCGGATGCTTATGCGACGGGAATCGGCCAGTGGGACAAAGTGGCGATTGCGTTTGGGTATCAGGATTTCGCGCCAGGTACAGACGAGGCGATGGCGCTGAACAAAATTTTGGGCGATGCGTTCGCACGACGACTGCGATTCCTGACGGACCAAGATGCGCGGCCGGCGGGATCGTCGAGCAGCGTGGCACATTTGTGGGATTCGGGCGCAAGCGCCGTGGACGAGTTAAACCGTTTGATGATGGTGCGTGCGGCGGCGCTGAAGCGATTTGGCGAGAACAATATTCGTGAAGGCGACCCACTGGCGACGATTGAAGACGCGCTGGTGCCGATTTATATGCTGCACCGGTATCAGGCGGAAGCGGCGAGCAAGCTGGTCGGCGGAATGGATTATGTGTTTGCGTTGCGCGGCGATGGGCAGACGCCGACGAACGTCGTCGCACCCGGAGCCCAACGACACGCGCTGGCGGCGGTGCTGGCGACACTGCAGCCGCAAGCGCTGGCGCTGCCGGAGCCTTTATTGAAAATGATTCCACCGCGGCCGCCGGACTACGAACGTGGGAGAGAGCACTTCAAGATTCGAACAAGTCCGGCGTTTGACGCGCTGGCTCCAGCCGAGGCAGCGGCGCAACATACGTTGCAATTCTTATTCAACCCGGCCAGAGCGGCCCGGCTGGTGGAGTTTCACGCGCGGAGTGCGGCGAATCCGAGCCTCGAGGAAGTGCTGGACGCCGTGATCGCGGCGACGTGGAAGGCGCCGCGCGGAGCGGATTACAACGGAGCGATTGCGCGAACGGTTGACGACGTAGTGCTTTACGATTTGCTGGCCCTGGCCACGAACGACTCGACTGCGCCGGAAGTCAGGGCAATTGCCGCGTACAAGGCGCATCAATTAAAGACTTGGCTGGGTGGAGCGGCACCGGGCGCAGGGGAGGATGAGCAGGCGCACCGGGCGCAGGCCATTCGAGAAATTGAGCAGTTCGAACGAGAGCCGAAAAAGCTGGAGTTGGCTGTACCGAGCGAGCCGCCGGATGGGCCGCCGATTGGGAGCGGGGCTTTTGGCGCGGTGGACGAGGACGAACCGCCATTTCCGGGAGTTTCCTAGGAAAATTCGTAAAGAGCACACAAGACCGTTCCATGTTTCGGGTCGTCTATGACTGCAGGAGGCTCGAACTATGCAATCACGTATTCTTGCCCGTGTTGTTGGGCTTATCGCTTTTTCTTCTCTCTTGGCGCTGAGTGCCGGGGCGCGCGACCGCCATTCCCGAAACGTCTCCACACGCGGCGACGGACCGGTGACCAGCTGCGCTGATTTGAAAATTGAATTCGACGGGCGGGCCGCGGTCGTGCAGTCGGAAGAGCACGCGTTTAGCAAGGCGGAAGCGCCCGTTTTGCGGGCGACGGGCGAAACGAACGGCGGAGTCGAAGTCGTTGGTTGGGATAAAGACAACTATTCAGTGACGCTGTGCAAAGCGGCGGCGCCGTATGACGACTCGGCGAAGATTCTTGCAGAGATCAAGACGGTTGCGCAGGGCGGTGAAGTGCGCGTATCCGGTCCATCGCGTGACGAGGATTGGACGGCGTTTTTGCTGATTCGTGCGCCGAAGGATGCGGCCCTGGATTTGCATGTGAACAATGGACCACTCGGGATTTATTCCGTGAGCGGAAAAATTACGGCGCGGGCCGTGAATGGTCCGATTACCGCGCGCGACTGCAAAGGCGAAGTGAAATTGAGCGCGCAGAACGGACCCATTACGGCAAAGGGCACGAGCGGAACAGTGGAACTGCACACGGATAACGGGCCGATCACTTCAGAAGAAACGAGCGGCAACGTGGACATTCGCACACAGAATGGGCCGATCGAAGTCGCGTTGAGCGGGAACAGCTGGAATGGATCAGGCTTGCAGGCGCATGCGCAGAATGGCCCGTTGACGATTCGCGTGCCACACGGATACCAGTCGGGAGTTGTGGTTGAGTCGGATGGCCACAGCCCGTTCGATTGCCGCGCGAGCGTTTGCTCGGAAGGGCGTAAGACGTGGGAAGAAGATAAGAAGCGCGTGGAATTCGGGAGCGGGCCGACGCTGGTTCGCGCTTCGACGGTCAACGGACCGATATCGATCGATTGATGCTGAGGCCGGTCGGTGCTGCGACTGGCCGGAAAATTGGACGAGCAAAAGGCTTCCCGCTAAGATTCAGCGCACCATGCGAGAAGCGCCGGTAGCGAAACCCATCACAGAATCCGAAGCAGCGGAGATTGCGCGGCGGCTTTTTGGTATAGAAGCTGCCGCGCACGCGCTTGCGGGCGAGTACGACGACAATTTTCGTTTGCGCGAAGCCGAGGGCAGCGAATTCGTTCTGAAAATCATGCATCCGGACCGCGAACGCGGCTTCGTGGAGATGCAGTGTGCGGTGCTGCAGCATCTGGTAACGACGGCGGGTGAACTGCCGTTACCTCGCGTGGTTCCTTCGTTGCGCGGCGAATCGTGTGTGCAAACAACAGTTAACGACGGTTCGCGGAGAATTGTCTGGCTGCTGACATATCTGCACGGAAAAACACTCGCGGAATTTCAGCCGCACACGCCGGAACTGTTGGAAGAGCTTGGGCGCTTTTTGGGGAAGCTGAGCTGTGCGCTGAAGGACTTCTCACATCCAGGGGCGCAGCGTGAGTTGAAATGGGACGCTTCGCGGGCGGCGTGGATACGCGATTATTTGCAATACGTCGAGCCGGTGCCCCGGCGGATGCTGGCGCAGAGATTTCTGGGACTGTTCGAAACGGACGTCGCGCCGAAGCTCGCGAGCCTTCGCAGGAGCGTCATTTACGGCGACGCGAATGATCACAACGTGCTCGTTGCGTGCGGGCCGGGCGAAGCGGCGCGCATTGCGGGCGTTATCGATTTTGGCGATACACATTACGGGATCACCGTTTCCGAACTGGCGACGGCGGTGGCGTATACGATTCTTGGAAAAAAAGATGTACTCGCTGCCGCGGCTGCGGTTGTCGCGGGATATTGCGCGGAATTTCCCGTGACAGAAGACGAGATTGCACTGCTGTACACGCTAGTGGGAGCGCGACTGGCGGTTAGCGTGGTGAATTCGGCGCATCGGAAATCGTTGAAGCCCGACGATGCGTACGTGACGGTTAGCGAAGCGCCGGCGTGGGAAGCGCTGGAACGTTGGGCGAAGATTTTTCCGCGTTTTGCGAACTACACTTTTCGGGCGGCCTGCGGGCTGGCTCCGAGTACCAAATGGTTAGCGGTGGAGCGTCATTTAGCTCAATCGGCCGCCGGCGCAGCTTCGATTTTCGATGCCGATCTTCGCAGCGAACCGGCTGCCGTCCTCGATCTCAGCGTGGGGAGCACATTTCTTGGTGCCGATCCTTCGTTGAGCGAAACCGCACAGCTTTCGGCCGCGATCGCCGAGGAACTGAAGAGATCGGGCGCGCACGTCGCAGTCGGGCGTTACGACGAAGCGCGTTTGCTTTACGACGCGCCGCAATTTGGCGCGAGCAAGAACCAGACGGACGAGCGTCGAACCATTCACCTGGGCATCGACTTATTTGTAGAGCCCGGAACGCCGCTGTGCGCGCCGCTTGCGTCTTCTCAGGCAGGATGTCGTACGCGGTGACGCCATAGTCAAGCGAAACGAGCCTCTTGACCATCGGCAGGCCCATCAAACCGACGCCGATGTAAGCCACGTGGGGGCGCGCCATGCGCTTTACCTGGTATGCATCTTTAATCACCTCGCTAATAGTGCCCATACGCCTACAGCGATGAAACCCGAACCGGCCACGAATTTTAAAGCCCTTGTCTCCGCGAGAAAGATGGTGGCGAAGACCGATAAGAATGTCTGCCAATTTACCATTGGGTTATCGCCCTATCTTGCTGCCAATGCCGGCTTGGATAGCGTGCCTGGCTGGAACGTGCTTTGTGTTGTCTCTGAACCAGATACCCGAAACATACCCCTCCTCCCAAAACCAGCGCATGCGCCAGTGCTCCTTTTCCATGGCCGGTGAGATGTGCCACCTCCGCGTGCCCGGCCCAGTGGCATTCGGTCAATGCGCGCGTCACGTGTGGAGTTACGACGAACTTGTAAATTGCCGTAATGGCAAGCGGCACAGAAATCAAAACTGCCACGCTTAGAGTCCACCACTTCACAGGACGCCCCGTATTTGCTATGAGGGGAGGCTATGGCGATCAGCTTTCGAAGCGCTGACGGGGGGCTTGCTTAGAGCCTAGGCTGCCAGATGAACCGTAAGGTCGGCGACAGTACTGCGCGGGAATTCGTAAGACGTCATGCGTAAAAAACCTGCTTCGTTCGTGAACTTTCGCACAGTTCCGAGCAGCTCTGCGTGCCAAACCCCGCAGGCGCGGCTATCCTCAGCAAGACACTAAGCTGTTTCTGGGGGATCGAATATGCCGAAGATCAACAGCGCTTGCCTCGATGCCGTGCGTAAACACCTGAAGCAGTGTTTACCCGATTGGGCCGTCGCTGAGCGCTGGGATGAAGACAGGGAGGCTCAGACTTTCCGGCTCACCAAGCCGAGCGAGCCGGTTCACCTTCTCAAGGTGCGTCGAAATGTCCTCGACAACCATAGGCCAGAAGAACTTTCCGTCCTGCTCAAATACCAAGCCGTAGGCCAATCCCTGGCTCATGCGGAGGGTCACCGGCTTCTGCTCTCTGCGCGCGGTCTTGAGCCAATTTGACCGGCCCCCCGCCGCGCTAAACCTCGTCACGCCGCTGCGAGTTGCGGCGCCATCAGCTGGTCCATCTCGGCATGCGCGCTGGCGATGCCTTGCTGCTTGCTTGCTTCGCTGATCGCGAGGCCCTCGGCATGGATGAACTCGATCTCGTCCATGCCGAGAAATGCCAGGAAGTCGCGAACATGGGGCGTCTGCGTGTCGCGCGGGGTGCCGGCGTACAAGCCGCCTCGCGCGGCAAGGACGTACACCTTCTTGCCCGTCAGCAGGCCGACGGCGCCCGTCTCGGTGTAGCGGAACGTGGCACCGGCGCGCGCGATATGATCGAAATATGCTTTTAGCGTCGAGGGCAGGCCGAAGTTGTACATCGGCAGCCCAAGAACGATCACATCGGCGCGCCTGAGCTCGTCGATCAGGGCGTCGGAATACTCGATCACCGCCTGCTGCGCAGCGCTGCGCTCGCCGGGCTTGGCGAGGAACGCGCCGAAGCGCGCCGCGTCGAGATGGGGAACCGGCTCGAGCGCGAGGTC
>Ga0137409_10001430_pt1 | contig 25844 bp, 36 predicted proteins | sample CZODoug1_16funga_FD_122059 | JGI IMG/M metagenome (GOLD analysis project Ga0137409, IMG submission 122059) | Vadose zone soil fungal communities from Angelo Coast Range Reserve, California, USA - CZODoug1_16fungal (Hybrid Assembly) | ecosystem: Environmental > Terrestrial > Soil > Vadose zone...
CAAACCGGAGTCCCTACGGAGTTCTCTGAACAAATCGCGATGCTTGGTATGATGTTTATGGGCCTTCGGCATGGAAAATCTCACGTCTATGGTGGTGAAGTTCCACCTCCGGGGCTTTCTAAAGAAGTCGATGGTATTCGTGAACATCGTTCGAAGGAGAATCTACGTGCGCTTGACGAAGCTACTAAGTCTATGCAAAAAACCCAAACCAATCAAACTGTGCCCGATCCTCTTGGAAAGGGATTTGCAGAACTTGTTGTTGAGAATAGAAGTGTTTACGTCTCTGTCGACGCTATCAAGCGCCTCTACGGAGACAAAATTCCGGCTCCAGAAGATGGGATCCTCGGGTGGGTTGATGGAATCGGAGAGAAAATCACGAGCCATGGAGAAGTTGGGAAGGATATAGCGATTCCATTGAAGGATTGGTTAACCAAAGTCGATCCTGAGATTGCGAAAGCGTTGCATGATGATACTCGGGTTACCAAGGATGATGTTACTACTAACGAAGCGAAGAGATATAAGGAGCTTCAAGAGTCACAGGAAGCTGCAACTCCTGAAAAGCCCGGTGTGCAAAACATCGATCTCTCCCGCCGAGGCTTTCTCAAAGGCGCTGGAGCCACTATTGCTACTGCTGCCGCTGGCAAGGTGCCGAAGTTAGGAGAGGTGAATCCGTTTGCTGGGGCAGACCTTTCGGTTTTTGATAAAAACGCTCAGCATAGAGCTGCTGAGTTTTGGAATTTCTTCAATCCTGGCGGAGATAGGAGTAAGGACGATGCATTCAGAAATCTAGTGAAAGGCCAATTGACTAAGGGAGCCAAGCATTTCGAAGGCCAAGGTGGGCATCCTGACGTTAAGCTTATGCAAAAAGCAGCTAGACTCATTGAATCTGGCTGGACTCCAACTGAGGAAATGCTTGTTCAGGTTCGGAAGACTGGGCAAGGCGAAGGTGGTGAGCCTTCAGAAATGACCAAGAAGATGGTCGAAGAAGACCATATGAAGCCTTCTGAAGCGGAAGAAATCTCCCAACTTCCTTGGCCCGAAGAATACATGAAAGGCGACTACCCCAAAGGCCTAACTGAACCCTTCGTTCGTGAAACCATGCATCGGCATCAAGAAGCTATTGATGAAACCCGCGATGCCTATCATCTCCGACCTTCTTTTGCAAAGCCCAAAGAGGTCAAGCTCGAAATCACCGATACTTTTGATCAACCTGAGTTCGAAGACCAATCCGGGAACAAACACAAAGCCGGGAAACTCATCGACATTAATCTGAAAGACGACGAAGGCAACCCTCTCGGCGCTATCTCCGTTATAACCGGCGAAGACTTTCTCCACGTCGACTATGCTCATAATGCCGAATTCCAACCATGGCAACATGGGTTCAACCAGATGGAGGTTTTGCTTCGGACCGCTAAAGAACTCTATAACATGTTCCCTGAGACTAAGGGCCTTGGTGGACATCTTATAAGTCGAGATAAGTATGTCAAATACACTTGGGACCAACTTTTTGGTGTGGAAGATTCAGGCCCTTCCAACATCAGCATCGCCGATCTGAAGGAGAAATACTTCGAAACTCCCTTTGAACTCGGGCCTTCTCAGCCTACTGGAGTTATCCAGTCAGCAAAGGGCAAGCGATTCACCACCGATAGCCTCGGCTCTACTACCATTCGCAGGGCTTTTCAACAACTTGACCTTGGTAGTACTATCGGTGGCCCAATAGCTGGTGCTTTGGACGCCATCGCGAAGAAAATCTCTGAAAAAGTTGGCAGTACCCAAATCCATGTTATCAAACAGGCCGAATGGGAGGCTATGCAAGAAGGAGTGAATTTAGCTGGTTTTTATGATCCGATTAGTAATACAATTGCTATATCGGAAAACAACTTTGAAGGCCACTCTGCTTCCCGCTTTTTCTTCCATGAAGCTGTTCACGCTGCGACTGTTCGTGAGATTATTCGTAATCCAGAACTTAATGCACGTATACAGCTTGTAATGAATGAGGTACAATCACAAATTGTCGGTAAGCATTATGGAATGACAGATACTGGAGAGTTCATTGCTGAAGCCCTTACCAATCCAGTATTTCAACGAGAATTAGCGTTGATGAAAATCTCTCCTGAACTAGCTAAGCATCTTGGTGTACGTGAATCTGGCCTTATCAAAACCATGTGGGATGCAATTATTCACACAATCGCTAAAGGCCTGGGCCTGGATTCAAATCCCGCGACTGTGTCGGCTTTGGAAGCCGCTATGCGAGTATCCCAAGAAGCGTTTGATAAACAACTCACTCTCAAAGACCGTATTAAGATGATGGAATGGAAAGCGAGCTTAATGGCTTCGGAAGAGGCACCGAAGCCATCTCCGATGGAAGCCGAACTTCCTGCAAGTGCCAAACCCACCGCTTTCCGAGGCAAAACCCCAGGCATTGCCTCTATGGCCCGCCAAGGTGAACTTGATGTCACACGAATGGAGGATAAGAAGGCATTCGCTACGCCTACTGCCTTAGGTATCAACAAAGAATGGTACCAACGCTATCAAGACCTCATCGCAAAACAACAGGGCGAAGATGCAAAGCGGCAGATGGAAATTGCGCTTAAGCGAGCTGAGCAGATTCAAACCAAAGAATGGAAGGATACCTCTGATAGGATTTCGAAGGAAGTCGAAGAGAAAATCCGGGCCCGCCCAGACGTTAGTGTTGATGAAGCTTTGCGAAAGGGAACGCTCGGAGAAGGGACAAGGGCTAAAGGTAGTCGGCGACTTCGTTTAAATGCTGAAGAGCTTACAGAGGAGCAGAAAGGCGTTCTTGATCCTTCTGAATATTCTCTTGACGGAGTCCACCCAGACGATCTCGCAGGGTACTTCGGGTTCCCTTCCGGGGATGCCATGCTCGAACGATTGGGGCAATTTCGAGAATTCGTCAAAGCCACCTACGCCTCCAGTGAAATCTTTGTCAAAGCCGCTACCCGCGAGGAAACTACAAAACGAATGGAACAAGAATTTGGTGACCTTGGCCAGAAAATCCTTGAAGAAGCCCGAGATCATGTTCTTTCCGAAACCCAACTTGACCTCATGCATGAGGAACTTGTAGGGATGGCGATGCAGGGTGGAATTGAGTTTTCAATCACTAAAGCCCAGATGAAAGCTATTGCCAAGGGTTCTTTCGACAAGCATACCATGGGAGATATGTCGACGGCAGAGTATCTCAAGCTCGCTGGCAAGCATGGATTAGAGCTTGAAAAAGCCCTTCTTGATGAAGATTTCAAAACTGCCTTCAAGGCCAAACAAATGCAGACCCTTGCCACGATGATGGCAGCGGAGGCAAAGAAAGTTGAAAAGGCAAAGAAGGTTTGGGATAGAAATGCAAAGCGATTCGCAAAGCGAGAAGTCTCTGGAATTGACCAACGTTACACGAATGCAATCCATGACATCATGTTCCGAACTAACTCTACGCCCAAGCCTAGACGAACTCCTACCGACCTCATTGAGGCCTTTCGTCGTGATGGATGGTCAGATATCTCACCCCTCAAAGATTTCGTGGAAGATCGTTTCGAAGCATTCCGTGAACTTGCCGTGCCTGAATGGTTACAAGATCCGAGATTTGAAAAGGATTTCGATTCGTTGACGACGAATGAGTTTATGGAGGCCAACAATGCCATCAAATCCTTGATCAAAAACGGTCGCGATGAACAGAAGGTATTTTCTGAAGGCAACGCGGCAGACCTGGCCGAAGTCTTCGAAGGTATGCGAGAGCAGATTAAGGACCTTCCGGTTCAAGAAGATAGAATCGATAGACCACAGGGTCGAATCGCGAAATGGATCGGGACTTCCTTCTGGGCCCATGTTAACATTGAATCCATGATGAACCGTCTCGATCGAGGGAATATCCAAGGGCTTTTCAAGAAATACATCATGCGGCCCATAGCCGAGGCTTCAAACGCCAAAGACGCAATGATGAAGAAATACCAAGGTGAGGTCTCGGATCTTGGTAAAATTAAGGATATGGATAAACTTGTTGAAAACAACCTCTTCATCGATCCTCGCGGCGATGGTAAACCCTTTATTATGCGTAAGCGCAATGTCCTTGGTGTTCTTCAGAATGTAGGCAACATCAGCAATTTGGAGAAGCTGACCAAAGGCTACAACATTTCTTCAGAAAACGTAATGGCATGGCTCAAACGCAACACCACCAAAGAAGATTGGGACCGCGCACAGAAAATTGGTAAAATCTTCGACGATCTCTTCGATCAAGGCGCAAGGATGCAGCATGAGCTTACAGGCCTAGCTCCTGCCAAGGTTCCTTTGCAACCTTTCATCGACCCTTTTGGTACCGTCCGCGAGGGCTGGTATAACCCGGTTAAATATGACCGCAAGCGCCCTGGCAACAGCCCAAAACTTATGGGACGGAGTGCATTAGAGGATGAAGGTTACTTTCGAGCCACAGTTCCTACCGGATTCCTAACTGAGCGCACTGGCTACATCGCGCCGATGGAACTAAATCTTGATATCGTCCCTGTGCGTATGCGCCAGATGATTCACGACATCACGATGCGGTCATCGATTATTCAAGCCTCGAAGTTCTTTTATAATCCTGAATTCAATCGGATGATCCGAAAAGCCTACGGCGATAAGCCAGTAGAAGAATTTATCCCATTCCTTCGTGATGTCGCTAATAGTCCTAACTTCGTTAGCTTCGCAGAGCAGGTTGGTAATGAAGCCATGGAATTCTTTCGGCAGAACCTGATCTCAACCCTTATTGGATTGAACCCAGGAACCGTGATGAAACATGGCACGACTGCGCTTTTAAACTCTCTCCAACAAATGGGTTATCGTGACTTTGCCAGAGAGTTCGTCAGCCAATTCCGCGTGGATTCTTCGACCGGCATTCGCGATGGTAAAATGGCAATGGAGAAATCGGAAGAACTTCAACGGCGAAGACGTAATTTCCAAGAATTAATCTCTGGTCATGGCTCTGAAATCAACATTCGCGGCGGTAAAGGCGGTGGAACTTTCGATACCGCTCGCGAGATCATGATGCAATTTGGAGCAGCACCAGTTGCGGCAAGTGATCTTTTGTCTGCTCGGCCTACATGGCTAGTTGCATATAAACGAGCAAGAATGGAAGGGGCTACAGAAGGAGAAGCGATTTATCGTGGTGATCTTGCTATCAGGCAAACCCATGGATCCTCTGTGATGTCGAATAAGCCTTCTGTGATGCGAACCAATGCTTTCGGTGCTCTTTATACGTCTCTTTATGGGTTTTTCAGTCATATGTTTCAAAAACAATATGAAATGGCCTGGAAGGCAAAGGATGCAGTGGGTCTGGCAAAGCAAGGAGAATATGCTGAAGGGGCAAAGCGAGTTCCCGAACTTGCGTCGTTATTCCTTTCTTACGTAATTCTCCCTGCTGTTATTGAAGAACTCGTCACTCCTTATACCAATTCGGAGAAGGATTCATGGGGAAAGAAGATTGCGAAGACCCTTGCCTTTGGGATAGGGTCTTCGATGATAGGAGTCCGAGACTTTGTTCATGGATTTATAAACGTTCGAGACCCTTCGGCAGGCCTAGTTGGAACAATGTTCAAGACGATATCTGATGTGGGTAAGGATTTGGGCAACGGAGCTCAAGCATTCACCGATCCCGCACGCCAGGCGAAACTGGCTAACCATATTTTATCCATGTTCGGTCTACTAACGGGGCTAACCAATGCTAGCGAAGGCAAAATGGTGGAATATTTCTGGCGGGTAAATAAAGGTCTTGAAAAGCCAAAAGGCCCATGGGAGACCTTAACCGGTATGCGCTATGGCACCACTAAAGGCCACAGCAAAACTGGCGCACAATATCTAGAACATCTGAAAGGGCATTGAGATGGAAACAAACTGGGACTACTGCCTCAAGGCCGTTCTTCTCGAAGAAGGCGGAAACGATGATGATTCTCATGATCCAGGTGGGCGTACTTCGCGAGGGATTATTCAGCGTGAATATACTGCTTATCGCAAGCGAGAAGGCTTGCCTATGCAGGATGTCTGGAAGGCATCTGACGTAGAGATTGATGAAATCTACGAAATCAGCTACTGGAATCCTTGGTGCCCGAAGTTGCCCTCAGGAATTGATTTAATCTACTATAATATGTGCGTCAACGCAGGTGCAGTACAAGCGACAAAGCTCTTGCAACGATGTCTTCATGTTAACGATGATGGGCACATCGGCATTGTGACAATGGCAGCGATCGAATCTATCCATCCTGACGATGTAAAAACTTTGATTCATTTATTCTCTGAACGATGTTTGACGTTCTACCGAAGTCTGAAAGGTGCTAAATACTATATCAAAGGTTGGACCTCTCGCACACGAATAATTGAGAAGAAGGCCCTTGCCCTTTTGCCCTAATCTTCCCCTGGCCCAAATACTGCTGTTTCCCATTTCGGGTGCCTACCAAGAATCACAATCTGACGTGAGCCAACCATTAGATCAAGAATTCGTTGTAACGACTGCGCAGGGATTTTATTCGTTGCAAACTTGATCAAATCCCCTTCTTCAACTTGGCCCAGGGCTTTCACATAGTGGGCAATCTCCTGCATAGCATTTGCATCTGCATTGCCTGCGCCGGCTTGGAACAAGTTCGGCATATGCATTTCGGCTTCTATGAGCCAACTTAACGCTCTTTTATAATCTTCTTCCGTGATAATCAGCTTTTGACCACGGTCAACACAAACGATAATGCACAATTTGAGCAAGTGCACAAATCGTCTGGAGTTGTAATGCAATAATCTAGGATGGTTAGGCACTGGGGGCATTCCGGCTCTTCGCCAATTATCGACTTGCGCAATGAAATTCTCCGCATTTCCAAGTTGTCCCCAGAGCGAACTGATAACGTGGAGGTCATGTATAAGATCTTCTGGATTCTTTTCTTTGCGACCGAATGCGGTTTCATTTATGTGCCTATCGTCTGAGAAGATGAACATTGCTCGTGAAGTAAATCCTTGTTCCCAACTACCTTCTGGCATTGTTGTCATTAATTGTGAAGGCGTAGAACCAGCAAGGATATTAAGCTGGGGTGCCTTGATCTTGATATCGATTTCTTTAGTCCGTTTCATTTCGGAGTAAGAAGCGATTACATCATAAAAGGTTGTTAAACCGGCGATCAATTCTTTATTCCACTCCGACATCGTCACTTGCCAATCATCGGAGAAGAGAATCATGGAGTTGTATTCTTCCGAGATGCCAAGGGCAACGTTGGTAACACTCCTTCGCGATTTCTTGAGCGCGTCAACCAAAGATGCTTTGCTAACTGATTGCGGACCGATTGGATATCCTTCAATAGTTTCACACAATCTTCTGGCGGCAGCAATCGTTCGACTTTTTCCAACGCCAGGATGCCCGACAATAAATGTGTACATATTTGGATAAATATTATCCGTTGTATGCGCCCAGACTTTTTGCTCAAGCGTGGCTCCTATAGTTGCAATCGCCGTCCATCGGCGGAAGATTTCTGGGCTTTCCAAGTCCGCGGTATATTCTACGAATGCTTCAATCCACGAATTCAGCCTCCTCAATCCGCTTCCGTTGGTCCCCTCCTTTGTAGCTTTTGAGCCCATTAGGGTTCGCCGAGGAATACTCGCATTATTCTGCATAAAACTCTCCGAAGAGCTTCATAGCTGTTTCTTCATATGCTTCTGAAGCTTCTTCGGCAGTGTTGAATGTGCCTAATTGATGGGTTATTCCATCTTTTGTTATTCTTGCTTCGAATCTTCCACTACTTGTTTGTCTTACGCCCTTAATTTGAAGTTTGTTATTCGAGTAAACTCCTTTATTGCAATTATTATCTGCTTGAGTTGTGGGCCTTAAATTATCAATTGCATTATGTGATTTGTTTCTATCTTTGTGATCTATGAAGACCCATTCTCCATATATATAGAACCAAGCTAAATTGTGTGCAGGATAAGATATACCGTCTATTCCTATAATAATATAGCCTAAATGATGCAAAGACCCGGCTTCTTGGTCTTTAAAACAATTAGGTCTCCCTTGAACTTTCTTCCATTTAAAGCTTCCAGTTTCTGAATCATAATCTAAAATCTCCTTCAGGTATTCTCTGTCTAGTGTCTCCTCCTTTATAGGACTTGAGTCCATTTGGATTGGTTTTTTCATCGTAGTGTCCCCAATTATATCCCGTGGCGCATCCATAAGGTATCACCAAGCTACGATTATTGTTTAGTTCTACACGATATTCTAGTAGCTTGCGTATAACTGGAATTATGCCATCTTCCATCTCCTCGGGATATTGAACAATAATAGCATCATGGATTTGCATAAGCAAAATGCATTTCCTTTCTCGCCAGACCTGGAGCATCCCTTTGTTAACAATATCCGCAAGACTCCCCTGGGGATCATAGGCTATCGCCGCTCGAAGAGTATCTGCATCATTTCGGCGGCCGAAGAAATGCCTCCTACGCCCAGTCAAAGACGTAAGCATACCTTCACGACGAAGTGTATGCTCCGTCCAATCGTGCCATTGAAGATGGGCTGGGAAGGCGGCGAAATATGTTGGTTGAAAATCAATGATCATTCCGATGGGAACTTTAGCTTGGGTGCTGATAGTTTCAGGTTGACCTCCGTAATTAGTCCCGTGTCCGATCTTTTTACACATGAAGCGTCTAGAGTAATGTCGATAGTAAGGTTGCTCAGCAAGCTCTTTATCAGCATTAGGGCTTCCGACCCATCCCAGATTGGGCCAACAAAGTTTTGCAACTGAAGTGTGCAAGTCTCCTGATTCACAAGCGTTGAGATACCTACCGTCATTGAACAAGTTCCACTCGATTGCTCCAACTGCACGGCTTTCTCCTTGCTCAGCGTCGAAATATCCTAGTTTATGTCCCCTATCCGCTATGAAAACAGATCGGAGAGATTCTTCGATATTCTGGAGATTTGTACCGGTACCGAATTCGGAAAATGATGAGGATAGTCGACCAGTTGTTGTTCCTCCAATATTGTAGCTGGTTCGAATTCTACCATCAGGATCGATTTCTGTTTTAAGCACGGAAACCTTTTTCCCAAGGTCCCGCATTGCTTTAATATGTCCGACAATGGGCCGTGCAATAAGGTAAGCCTCCATTCGTTCCATAGCATCTCGATTGACTGTGGGTTTCCCTTTCTTTCGAATAATCGGTACTCCAATTTTATCATAGAATAACTCCATCACATCTTGGGGTGAATTCGGATTAAAGTCCCATAGACCGAAGGCCTCGCCTACGATCCTTTGGAGGTTAGCCTGGAGGTGATCGATTTTATTTACATACTCCTCTACAACCTCATCTCGTCGATGGAGATCAATCCTTACTCCACGGAGTTTCATCTCCAAAGTAGGTCCTTGTAAGGCTCTTGAAAAGGCGTAGGTCTTGGAAGTTTGATCGTCTAATTCTGGTAGAAGTACTTCCAAGACCTCTGCGGTAATAGTTACGTCCATACCGTTATAAATTTGGTCCCTCTCCCAAGCTGTGAGGTCTTCTGGACCGGTTATCGAGGTATCAACTATTTTTGCCATAACCGAGCTCTTCCATACGCTTATGAAGCAATATATGGTAGGACTGGTCAGGACAAATAACTAATTTGCCGAATCCATGATTGTCTGCTGGACCGTACATATGATGAATGATGACACCTTTTGGTAATGGTCTACCCAGAGCCTTTTCTGCAAGCATCCTATGTTCATAAACTAATTCGCCTTTAACCTTAATTAAGACATAGCCAAATTTACTATGAATCCACCTATCCTTACTTCCTCTAATTGGCAGAAGTTCAGTTCGGCCAACGCTGTTTAGATACCATTTCTGTTTGTAGTCTTTTCGCTTATCATTAGTAGCTTTGACTGCGCAGGTTTTGGAACAGTAGACATTCCTAGCACTCTTAATAAAGAATTCTTCGCCGCAGATTTTGCATTTTCGCATATTAATCCTCTTTGATTGTGTCAGTTTTGCGAAGTCTCTTCCAGCTGCTGTCAGAACAATAAATGGATCCTAGATAACCCAAACTCTTCTCTGATTCAGGATATAGAGCGTGATGCAAGAGCATACTGTCGTGTTCTGCGTTTATCACTTTCACACCATATGCTCGCCATAGGAAGCTTATATCGTATGCTCCGTTTTGGAAGGTTTTTTGGGTAGTTGGGTCAGCAAGAATCTCTGAGATAATCCTCCAAGCTTCTCTCTCACTTGTGGGATTCGTGAAATAGTTTCTTCCACTTTTTCCAGGTCTGACGAATGGAACAACGAGGGCAATTTGAGGATTAGGTGCAAAGCCAATACAAGTTATAGCACGTCTAGAGGTTTCGATATCCACAGATAGAAGTTTACAATTATCAATATACTTAGCCTTGAACTCTCGAATATCATCAAGGGTAGGTGCTATCCATATCTCTCTTTTGGGTCGTCTTATCTCTGGAAACTTACTTTCCCTTGCTGCCTTAATAAAATCTGCAACGCCAGTAGGCCTGGCTTCCCAGAAACGCATGATATAAGCAGGATGATAAGTCGGTAGAACCTTATACCCCTTCACTGTATGTGTAGATAGGTGGGTAGTTCCTCTAATGGATGTGATCTTAGTTGTTCCGAGAAGAGCCCAACACGGAGTATTTCCACAAGCAATGATAAGGTTTGGGTTCTGCTCAAGCAATTCACTGGCAAGTCTATCGATTTCGGGTTCGAATTCCCTTCGGAAGAACTTAGACTTGCCGAAGGAAGGAAGACCACTAATTCCTTCTTCCCGTGTGCCACATAGATCTTCGATCTTGTTTCCACGAGGGCGTATGTTAAATACATTAGTTCGATAGATTTCCGGGTGCATTCGCCAGACCATATCGATAAGTCTTGGGTCTCGATCTTGCCAGAATTTGTATATATAATTCTGATCTTCCGCAGTGAGTTCAAGGATACCGCCCTCATCTAACATTCTAAGAAGCTCTATACCGGATGAACCTACAAAGGCCTGTTGGATACGAGCTTCGTTCTCTCCCCAAGCTTCGCCGACTACACAGACATCTACCATGGCTTATAGACGTTCTAACGCAAAGATAAATCCAACCACAGGTATCCAAATCCAGGACCTATCTATAGCCACTAAGAACATTGTCCCTCCGGCTATGCAAGCGATTTCAAACGGGGTCATCTTTGATCTCCATTTAACCACCCTCCGAGCGAGTGGTCTGAATACTTCCCGGAGGGTGGCCAGGGTATGAGACTGATTACCGAGGTCTCCAGTAAGGCCGGTGACCGACCGGTGGCGGATGAAGGGCTGAGTGCCCTCTATTAGGATTCGACAGGTCCCGTAAGATCAATCTCCCAGAACACACCTTTGCCATCTTTGGCCGGAGTATGTTTTACATGGCCGAGGAACTCATGGTTTGGACTTTCATCCACCATTGCGCGAATGCCCTTTTCGCCATCTTCATTGTCGATCTTCAGGTCATCAATGAGGAATTCGTTGAGACGATAGCCGGCATTCTCGGTGTCGTAGAATGTCAGTTCCTTGGTAACACCCTTGATACCGCCAAAGGCCGCCAGGGCATCTGGATCAACGTCATCCAACGCCGCCGTAGGCGCAACGAGGAACTTTACAAACGGCGTCTGCTTCTGGGCCGACTTGCCGTGCTCAGGCAAGCCTCGGGTGATCCAGATATAAGTCCCCGTTGGAAACGGCGGTGGGCGTTTTACATCGCCGGATTTCCGATCAAGAATTGAAGAGAACTTCGTTTCAGTCATAGGCTCTTTTCTCCATGTTGAAAGGCCAGAGTGGAAACGGGACATTAGAAGGGGATTTCCTCGTTGGGCGGTGATACTACTTGAACTGGGTATCTTATTTCCTGCACCTCCTTCGCTATCATCATTTCCAAGTCCGCGAGGATATCGGTTTTTATTGCATTGTTTGTTGGCGCTAGTGCAATATTACGATATGCTTCGCTTAGAAGTTTTAAGTGATGATGGCTCATACAGTAGCGGCCTTGACTGCCCACATGGCTGCATCTTCGTAGTGGGTTTGGGCGAGCGAGAACAAACGACTAACCTCACCTACATCAGCGGTAGAACTGCCCATGTTCTTATTGGCATATTCGTTACGAAGTTTATCACACAAGTCAATAAGCTCCGCCGACTTCCGTTTAATCTCATCGACGAGCGAATTTGCCGAGGGGTTGAAACTTGCGCGGACTCGGCGCCGGCCGAGGGACTGCTTCTGCGGTTCGTTCTTCTCCTCCCACTGTCTCTGCTCCTGTCCCGATCTCACTTGGTCTTCCATTTTCCTTCTCCTCTTCTGTTAATGGCCCGCGAAGTAGTTCGAAGTACGTCGCTAGGCCGGTTTCCACAGGGAGCGAATCTGGTACCCCCGATGGAATTCCATTAGCAAGGTCGATCATAACGTCCGATTTAAGTTGGATGGTACGTTTCCCTGCCAGATTCTTGAAGCGAATGTAATTCGGGAAGTATTGAGGGATCTTCGGCGATAGGGCCTTTCCTACGCCTTGTGGGAAAATCTTCGTGGTACCGTCTTTAAGTTCCATATACTGCCCATGGCAGATCACAATGACGTTTGTGCCAAAGGTATCTGAAGTCATGTATCCCAGGGCACTTTCCACTGCATCTTGGGCATCTCCGTACGTTGCCCTTGGGTCATATTCTCCGGATTTACCTCTAGGCGTAAGGGGCTCCCGGAAATCATATGCAGCGTCACAGAATCGAGAGAGTGAGTCCAAGACAAGGATGCAACCTGCTCCCCATTGGGAAGGTGGTCCAAGATCAGTCTCGATCCCATCGGAATCCTTGTATTTCCATCGATCAAGCATTTTGAGACCGTTGGCAAATGCTTTAGGCACTCCGTCAATAACGAGACCATCTCCGGTATACTTTCGCTTATCTCTAAGAGCACGGAATTCGACATTGGAAAGGTTCCCCGGACACTGTTCCTGGACGAGACGGACGAGGATATCGAGAAGGTTGTCGTAATCAAGGATTCGGAGTTTGTATCCCGCCTTTACAAGGCTCACGAGGCTTCCGGTTTTGCCACTTTTGGCATCGCCGAGGAGGAGCAATTTCGTGAATCGCTGGGATTTGTGCTGGGATAGGGACGGCATTCGATGATCATCCTTACTTGGTCAAATTTTGGCATATCTTCAGGAAGAAGAACAATGAAAGAACCTCCGGGACCCATTACACGGAGATCGCCATTTGTTTCCAAATCCCAAGAATCTAACTCGATTACAAGACTTATCTTACCGCCAGCGGATTCCATGGCTCACCTTTCACAAAGTCTGCACCAAGAAAGCGCTCGCGCACGCTTGGGCTCTTTGAGCATATCTTTCGAAATTTACACCCTCCATACATACTGCATGCAGTATCGTTCATTGGCCAATAATTCGCTTTCGCAAATTCTTCCGCAAGTTGAAACCAATAATGGAGATCATTGACCCATTCATCAATTTGATCCGGGTTACGGTAGGTGAACCCACGCTCAAAGCTTGAGAAACCAACTGCAACTTGGGCAGCGTCGATAATAACTCCCCGTATGGCCGTTTCAAACAAAACTTGGCCCGCCAATGTATATAACGACATCTGGTTGTCCGGGTCGAAGTTGTCAAAGTAGTAACTTCCTATTGTGTTTTTGGTCGTTTTGCGGTCCATAACGAAGAGCTCGTCATTGAAAGTAACAACACGGTCAAGGTGACCGCATAATAGGTAGGGTTGAATATCGTAAACATATTCACCATTTACAAGCTGCTCACTTTCCTTAATAATTGCCCCTTTTGGTCCCCAATCCAGTTGAAATCGAAAGCTCTGTTCCACAGCTACGGTGTTATCAGGCAATACATAAACCTTCGTAACATCATTGCGAAACTTTTCCAAATACCAAATAATCGTCCTCGTCAAGGTCTTTCGATTTTTATTTGGATGATCCGGGTCCCAATCGCCTGTGCGCAGCAACATGTCCTTAACCAACTCATGCATCGCATCATTGTGATCTTTACCCGCATGCCGGAGTTTATCATACGCTTCCAACGCGTGGTGGTATTCAATGCCAAAACGTAGGTGGACGTTGTCTTCCTTCGGCTGCCAGCTTTGGATCATTTGATAGTAATAGAGACGTGGGCAACGCTTAAGAAATCCTAGCGCGGTTGAGTCCCACGCCACCTCTATATTAGTCCCCGGGAGAAATGGACTTTCGCTCACAACAGTCTCTGATGCTGTTTTTATTGAGCCCGGTAAGTTCTGCGATTTGGTCATAGGTAAATCCTATTCTGTAGGCCCTGCGAATGTTGATTTGAATGCCGTTTAGAATACTAGCAATCACCTCGCGTTCAAGAGATTTATCGTCTTCCACGTTTCTTTCTCCAGTTATACGAGGGGTCGTGGTTGAAGGGGAGCATGGAATATTTATGGAGTTCGCTGACGCCCATTTGGCAGATAATATACGGATTGGAACGAATATCGTCGTCAAAGTTCCTCATGCAGCCTGCGCATTGGTTTTGGAGTTCGACTTCGGAGATAAATTTTCGCAGGCCAAATATCCATTCTGCGGGATTAAATATCATCCCTTCGGGAGGTTGTTCAGGCTTTGGCAGAAATCTTCGGCGACGATTATTCATCGTATTGGCCTCATCTTTGCATCGCAGTCAGGACAGTAATCTGGATCAGTTCCGTAATATTCGTCATCATCGACCCATTTACCATGTTCATCAACATTGGAATCGCAATTGCGACAACGCAGTTCATTAAAAGCGACTACTACATGCTCTGGAAATACCATCAAAACCTCCGATTTATCTTTTCCGGTGCCTTCACCAGGCCAAGGGCAACCAAATCCACCTTCGGCCCTGCCGCCTTTTTATTTGGCTTCCCGTCGTCATACTCACCGCGAGCTTTGCGCTGGTAGGCGATGATGTCGTCGATATCTTGTTCGGAGAGTTCGAGGGGGTCCAAATTCATGAGATCATCGAGTTCTCGGGTCATCGTAGGTCCTCTATAAGACTAAGTTGACTTGCATTGTGAATAAACAATCGACCATTATCATCTTCTACTACGCAACGTTGAGCGCCTCCAATTTTCTTAAAAACCGTAACTATGTAACCTGTATAAGAATAATCTTTGGCCACTACTAATATTGGTGTGCAAGAAGATAAAGACCATAACTCTTGATCCGTCATTCATGCTCTCCATCTCGGCGCTCGTAATTCTTGACTTCCCTTCGCATGATCCTACGTAGCTCCACACTCCATCCATACCCAAACCTGCGTTCAAAAAACTCCACGTCCTCCTCAAACAGATTCACCGTTACCTTCTTGAACTTGTCTGACGACATCTGCAGCCCTTTCTCTATCAACGATGTAAACTCCTTGCTTTGCCTTCACAAGTGATAGCCGATCGAGCTCTACGTCCCCATTTTCTCGCCTTGCCGTATATAACACCTGCATGAGATAGTTAATGTCCTTGGTAGGGACTAGAAGGCCAAGGTCGGCCTTTGCCGCACGGTGCCAAAGAGCAAGGGCGAGCTCGTTGGAGATCATTCGATGGCTTCCACATGCGATGGGGCCATTACCTTTTCAAGGTAGACCCAGAAGAGTTGATCTTCGGTGTCCGGATCACTGATTTTGATTGTAAAGATCAGTTCATCATAGATACTTGCGCCATGCATCTTTGTGCCGGGCTTGAAAGCGTCTTTGTTGAGCTTCCGTTCGAGTTGCCGGGCGCGATTAAGGCGAAGCCGATAGGTATATGCCGCTGCTCGGTCTTCGAATGGAGTTCGAACGCCTTTTGGTTCGGCGAGAGCTTTATTCATGAATTCATATTCGGCTGTGTAAGATAGCCGACTGGAAGACATTGTCATTTAATCCTCACTGAGTCGATTTCATAGAGCTCTCGGCGAGCGCGGGTCGTGATAACGTAAGCGAGATTCTTATCCTGATCATCCCCTCGGCACAGCCATCTATCGAGATGGTAGACAACGTCGAATTCGAGGCCCTTTGCCTTATGTCCCGTGGTAAGCGTGATCGTCCCGCGTTGTTTGAAAAGATGCTCCGCGTGGTCAATGGCAAGGCCTAGGGTCTTTCCGAAACCTGCAAAAACCTTCATGCACTCCGCGATGTCGTCGGCGGTTTTGGATTCGCGATCAAGCTTTGCGTTTCGCCAGTTTTCGATAGCGGACAAGACTCCGGCCATGGACAAGTCCTCCGAACCGAGTCTACGCATGATTGCAATGATTTTTGGCCCGACGTCGCTTCCAGCAACGGTAACCGATCGTCCATGTTGCAGAAGTCGCATCGCCAACTTAAATAAGGGAGCGTTATTTCTACAGATGATAGCTGATCCGCCTGGAATATTAGTGAGAAGCAAATCCTTGAGGATTTCATACTTTCCCTCCTCTTTAACCCATCGCAACGCCGGTGCTCGCCAACGGGCAGCTTCGACTACTGGCTTAGGACAACGAAAGCAGAGCGATAGCGTAAATGTCTCGGCCTTGAAGCGATCCGTAAGCTCTTGCATCGATTTCGTTTTAGCTCCTCGAAACGCGTATATCGACTGCCACGGATCGCCAACCGCAATAAGGCGGCCTCGAGAAAGTTTGTCCAACATGGCATGATTAAGTGGCGAAAAGTCTTGCGCTTCGTCGGCCATGACAAGGGGATATCTCGGGAATGTCCCTCCGAACAGAGTGGGCATATATAGTTGATCGTTAAAGTCGATATAACCGTCAAAGGCGGTTTGAATGCTGAGGAGTAGAACTGCATCGATAAGGTCAGATGTAAGTTCGTCTGGGCGTTCTTCGAGCACAGCATGGAGAGTAGCCTTATCGGTAAGGGGTTGAATATTCTGGTACTTTCCTTCAGGAATGTAGCCTAGGCTTTTCGCCATGCCTACGCCTTCGACGATTTGGAAAAAGCTTTCCCAGACCTCGCTTGCGATGTCCTTCGGCATTTCCTTAATCATTTCCCGGAGGAGGTCACCCGTTTTCTTCGCATTGAGCGATATACTTCGACCTGAAGCCCAAACGCGATGCCCGAGGCTATTGAGGGTGCGTACTGTCGTCGTAGAGGAAAATTTCTCTTCCGCTTCTTTGGCAACCTTCGTGTTGAATGCAAGATAAAGAATCGGTTGCTGTTTAGAAACGGATTGCACCATTTCGAGTGTTGTTGTCTTTCCTGTCCCGGCCAATGCGTTGATAACCAAATTCGTGTTGCTTGTCTTGACCTTGAACAAAATTGCATCCTGTTCCTCCGTCGGCGCTAGGCGATCGACAACGCCCTTGCGAGCAAGTTCAGCGAGGTTGATTTTGGGCATTAGGGATATTTCTTCTTGTTGATAATCTCTAGGCAAACATAATCTTTAGGATGAGCAGTGCTACAAGCATCGCACCAGTAGTTTCCGCTAGGCGCAGTCAGTTCCCTCGCTTGGAATTCGCCTTTTAACTTCGTTAGCATTCGTCCCGCGAGTTCTTTGGATAGCTCCGCACGTTTGGGATTAAACTCATCCCCAAAGGTCATTGAGAGTTCATTGCGGAGTTTTAGAAGATCTTCCTCGATCTTATTCACCTTCTGCATAAGCGCATCGAGTTTGTCGTCGATTGACATGGGCCTTGCATTACCCTGGATTAATTCTGTTCCCATCAATTCAACCCTCTTGCTGCGAATTTTATCACCATCTTCACGATATTCCCCATTTGCTCACTCCAAGCAAGCCAGCCTTTGGCTACAAGTGGATGAGCATCGCGTTCGATATGAGCTACCATCGCCATGGATTCTTGTGCCTTGCGCAGATATTCGATGATTTTGGAGAATTCCTCGCCTTTAGTAGGTATGCTCATCCTGTCCACCTTGAAGAATCGATTGCAGGTTTGGGACCAAAGTATAACTCCTGTGGATCGCGACTTGGCCCATTACCCCAATAATAGGTTTCCAAGAACTCCTCCGGTTTTGCAAAACTTGCTCGATATCCTTTTTCGTGCTCCACAACTTCGCCCCAGAGCTTGACAGTGCCGAGGATAATCCCGACGATATGACCAGGAGCAGGCGGGCCGTGCTTTAGATCCGGTAATATTCCATGAAACTCATTCATAACCGCCTCGAGGTTATTGAATGAGTAAACTCCGCCGAAGCGATCTGGACTTCGCATACTTATGTGAACACATTTATTAATATCCCCAGTCATCGGGATTCCCGGTTCCCAGAAGATTTCATTTTTGACAAACGAACATAGCCTTCCATCTTTGTTAACCCACCATAGTCTCCAACCGATGATCTCGCCTGCGCGAAAGCCAGAATGGGGAAGTTCTGGTGGTTTTGGGATAAGGTCGTCGATGATGTTCCACGAATTAAACATCAACATTTGCATTTGCTGAATCGTTCTCTCCTGCGTCTGCTTCAGATGGTCGGAAGCAGCTCCGGGAGGGTCGGGGAAGGGCATGATGGGGATGGTTGCGATTCTGGTGATGGGGACTCCGTGATATAAGGCTCTCCAGGTGGCGGCTGGAAGGCGGGTTCTGATGGGCTCTCCGGCACCGGCTCTGTCAATGGAATCACCGTGTGTTTGCGTAGCGGATTTCCGATATCCATGTTTCATGCTCCGTGGTGGTTGTTTCATATCAATAATAAACTTGGGTACCTTCACATTCCCCTCCTGTTGATAACCGGCTTTGCGATTTTCAATATGTCTAAAAGACTTGGCTTGTCAGTGCCGGAGGCAATTATTAAATCCTGATAGGCTTCGCTTTCAACGCAATAAGGACAATCAGCTTCCCAAACCCTGTCAAAGGCACTATGTAACTCCTGAAACTCTTCCTCGGTGAGCGAATACTCACACCCACCGAGGCGAATGGAGTAAGGGTAGGGGCTGTCTTCCCCGTTTCGTTTAACGTACCAGTCGACCACGATCACAGACTCCCCAAGTGACTTCGCCGCATATGCCATCCACTGCGTAGTCGGTGGCTTCCTGTTGGATGACCGAGAATATCACAAGCTGCTGTGTAACCCGCAGGGCCTCCAACATCGGCGCTGCTATGCCTTGGTACTCAACGATCGCAGTTGGCTTTGCAACCACGTTATCCATGGTCTTCGGACCCGATGTGGCGGCTTTCGTCGCTTGCGCATTGGTTTTCTCCCATTCTAGGTTTACCTTCGCCATGCTTCGACCGGTGTACCAGCATTTCTTACCGTCGATTAAGCGGTAGTGGCTTATTTGGCCCTTCGATGGATTTGAGTTGCACCCGGTCTTTGCTAATGCTGGTGTCGCTACCATCGTCAGGATCAGAATCGCTAGAAGCTTCTTCATCCTTCTCTCCTATTCGTGGAAGCGTAGCGCGGATCTTTTGCAATTCCTTGCGCTGGGCTTCGATGGATTCGAGTTTTGTGTCAACGAGTTGAGTAAGTTCTTCATACGTCGCGCAGTAGGCTTTCGCGGCCTCTTCAGCAATCGCGACGGCCTTTTCAAATTCCACAGCGTGGGAAGTTAGCTCTTCCGAAAGCTGGACAGGTGTCCTTGGCTCGACTTTGCGTCTATCGTATCGAACATTCTCCATCGCTGTGTTTAGCAAAGCTTCGTCGAGTTCCTTGAGATTAGGCCTCTGCATTCTACCAGAACCTGGGAGATCATCGCTAAGTGTCTTGTCTCGGTTTTTGAAAATGTTCATCTTTCACGTCCTCCTCTGGATTTCTACCTACAAATTTAGTAGGGATGCATTTACAAATTGGGCAATATTTAAATGGGCCTTGAATTCTCCATAGTTCCCCGTGCTTTTTCATGACTACAACAGCTTCAGGTAAACCCGTAAAAATATCCGCCTTAATATGGTGATGGTGGGTACTCATTCTATCATCCCCAGTTTCTTCAGAATATTCCTTGCAAGGCTCCGACTTTCCTTATTCACCCTCGGCTTCGGCAATTGCCCTACGCGCTCGCGTTTGATCACCTCGTGATCGGTTTTCCAGCCATTCTTCTCACGATGCGGGCCAGATTTATTATAGGTGACTTTCATAAAGTTTAGGGCCTTGTTCAACCCTGCGTCGGTCCAGTCGAATTTCATAATTATTGGCGAATGCCCGACAACAGGCATTTCAAGATAGATAGCTTCGCTGTCGTACCACATTCTGCGTGCCCATTTTGGGTAGCCGGTTTTTGCTATTTTGTCCATATATACGGCTTCCCTTGATAAAGCTTTCGCCACTGCGCTGATGGTAACCTAGTGCGGATTATCACATTTCGATAAGTAGTTGTTACCACCTTTGGCACAATCACAGGCAAAACCTTAAACGGCACCGTGGTCGCAGCCGCAGCGGTTGTAAGCCCCTTGAGAAATCCGCGCCTATCCATCCTATAGTCCCCTCCGACTAAAATTCATCACGCCAGAGGGAGGCTTTGGAGGCTCTACCTCAACCTCTGGCGTGACTGACGGAGCAAGGGAGGGGTCCTTCACTCCGTCATCCCCCGGCGGCAGGGGTTCGATATATGATCTTTCGACTGGCGGAAACCAATCTCCAGCCTGCTGGCAGAAGAACCAGCCCTTATCAATCCGTTCCGGATATGTCATGAAAGCATCAACGATGTCCAAATGCTTGCATGCCCCGCGATTGCTTTGCGGGCAGTTGCAAGTATAACCAAAGTCCCCATTGGGCTTCAAGTGATAGAACACAACTGGATTGAGGTCCTTGGTGAACTTAGTTATACGAAGCCCGTCGCCTTCGGTGCGAAGGGTGTAGACATCGTCTTTGAGGAGGTCATAGTCGTTCATACTTGTCTTGCCTTTTGCGTTTCAGCTCGTTTCCGTGTCCGATCCTCCTCGTCCCTAGGATTACATATTGGGCAAGCAAAGATTGGGCCGCTATTTTCTGCATAACACCAGCCAGGCTCAGGGCTATTGTATTCACAGTATTTACAACCTAGTTTCATGCTCCACCTATCATACTTGGGTCAAACCGTTCAAGCATTAAAGGAACGTCGACATATAATTTCACTTTATCGCCGACTTTCCATTTATGCTCGTAAGGGCAGAGCATGCAAATATGCGCGCCCTCAGCAATTTCAATCGTAATCTGATATTGGCGCAAGCCTGGGTTGAACTTTATCTCAACCACTGTACAGTCTGTAACTTCGGCTTTCATCAGAAGTTTACCTCGGGCTGATCAAGTATTGTCCAAAACAACGGCTTGGGTTGGTTGTCAAACCAAATCAGGAGATACTTGCCTTTGTTAGGTCCTTCGCAAATAACCGTATGTTGCAATCGTGGCTGACCCAAGCGCAGCGCAGGCATCTGCTCCATCCAAATGTTGAACACCCATTCAGGTCGCTGAGCCCAGATTTGCCACTCACCGTTCATTTTCAATCTCCATTGAAAGGACCCCCAGATAACAGCTTGCGGGGAACCGTCTCTGAGGTCCAGTTTTACTGAGGAGATACGCTTTCAGTAATCATGATCCATTTTGGCCGCTGCTTATGCGCCGGAGGATTTTTAATCCTGAAGACCATCTGACGAATGGTGTTCGGATTAGTCAATGGAAACACTTTCGCGATTTCTCCGGATTTCATCCCGTGGACCATTAGAGAATAAACCTCGCGAAACTTTGTACCCTCTCGCGGCACAAGCCAGTCTCGCTCGTCGATAGGACGGATTTTCATGGTTGGGTCTCCGACTTGTCTGCGTAGCGAACATAGACAACTTCGTTCCAGTTATAACTCGCGACGGGCTCGCTCATGACATCGCGAATGTCTAAGCAATCGTTGTTCCTGACCCAGGTATGATGTTCGTCAAATTCATGAACCACGTCCGTGTCGAAGAGAACTTCTATGATTTTCATTGGCTATGCCTCTTTCAACAATGCCCTTGTCCCATCTTACCCCTTAACTATAACAGATTTTTCACGAAAAGTCAATTACAAAATTCCCTGGTAGACCTTAGGGACCTTGGGGCGAACAGGCCATGTGCCAAATTCGCCCCAAAGACTTAGTCAAGTAGACAAAAGATACAGATAATTATTACGAATAGTGCGACGAGCGGCTCACTTCCGGAGGGGACCATGGCTTGGGTTCCGTAGGGTTGACGATGACAGGCTTTGGCTTGTCGGCTTCGGCCTCAGCCATGGCAGCGGCGACGATGCCTTGGATAGTGTCGAATTTGTGCTGAAGCGAAGCAAGCCTCGTGTTCAACCTAAGAACCTCCCCTTGCTTATCGTTCGCAGCGTTAGCAAACCGTGCCCGTTCGTCTCGCTCAAGCTGGATTTCTAGCGTAAGCTCTTCCCTTTCCCGCTTCAAGCTCTCGCACTCGGCCTTCGTGGCCTCAAGCTCTTGACGAAGCGTGGGCAGTTTCGTGGCATCAGTCAAAAACTGAGCAATCATCGCCACCATACCTGCCATTTCAACCTCCTTGTTGGCAACCTGGATGCCTGTAGAGTCGTTCATTGTAGTCTCCTCGTTAGCCTAGACTGGCCCTAGGCAGCCATAAACCCTGGGGTGGAAACACCCCAGGGTCTATTCAGATTAAGCTTTAGGCATGAACGGGCTTAGAAGCCTGCTTTTTGCCCGGCACTGGCCGAGCCGCAGGCTTCCCGGCCTGCTTCGCCGAGATAGGAGTATCCGTTCCCTTTCCAGCCTTGACAGCTTCGCGCTTGGCCTTATCGGCAATCTTCTTTGCCTCGGCTTCAGCAACCTTCTTCGCGCTGACAGCGATCTTCGACACGTCGATAGCAACCTTCGGCTTGGCCTCCTTGCGCTTGGCAATATTAGCCGTCGCCTCTTCAACGATCGAAGGATCGTTCTGTAGAAGTTCCTTTGCCGCTGTAGTGATCTCACTCGCTGCGTAGTGGGAAATCTTATGCCCACCTGCCTTGAGTTCGTCCTTGACGATGATCCGTGCCAGGCGCATGGCTTCGGTGTTAACCTCGCCAGAGGCCGCCTTGGCCTTGACGCCACCGGTCATGCGGATTTTGTTCGCATAGATTGCTTCAAGGTTCTTTGAAGCAATGATGAAAGCCTCGCCCTGGCGTTCGGCCTCATCGGAGATGAGTTCTTTCGTGACTTTCGTCATCCCCCTGTTCAACAACGATTTCAGTCCGAGTTTGAAACAATACTCGAACAGGTCCTGGTTGACCTGATCGGTCTCGACTTCCATGTTCTTCCCGGCCTTGGTAACTGGAATGAGAATCTTTGCCATATTGTGTAACCTTTCTGTTGCCGATTGAAGTTAGCTAACGTCACCCTCAAAGTGACAAATGCGACTATAGTCGCAATGCGCTCCGCTGTCAAATGTTATTTTCACATAGCTGCTATGCAGAAAAAGGGTGTGACATTTTCGCCACACCACAGGCTTATCATCTAAGCCTAAGCCCTAAGGCTTTCAAGTCTATTCGCTTGATTGGCCCTCCTATGTTTTGCTTATTGAACCTGGGTTGATACTGGCGTATTGCTATGAACTCCTTCTGCACCAACTCCTCGGGCTTACAGGCTTCAAAGGTAACTTGCTTCCATTGGTATTTGGCATTATTCCTTCGCCTTGACTTGTGATGAGGGAGCCTATTTAACACGTGATTTGAGGCTCCCACATAAATACAGATATTATCTCCCCAAAGAATATATACGCCACACAGTGGTTCAGCTAAGTGAGTTATGTCTTCCATACTAATGCTCTTTCTCCTGTTCCACAAGCCAGAGGGCGAAGGCATGATAGTCATCGCCAGTGGCTGTGTCTAAGAATGCCAATATGGCACAGTTGAATGTGTCTTCCACCATATCACCATCAAGATATGCATTCGCGGCTTCCTTAAGTTGCTTCAGCGTCATTTCTTCCTCCACTGTCTTACAAGTTCTCCTATCAGAAACCCCACGACGAGACCTCCGATTATTAACGCTGCCCAGTCCATTCCAGAGTCTCCTGAATTCTAAGTCTGAATGCTTCCAGTCGCAGATGCTAAGTCTATGGTTTCACCTTAGTAACTAATCTTCTTCTTCCTCATTTAACATGATTGATGTTACATCCAGATTTAAAGAATTAAGTCGTTGAAGATGAATCTGTGCAGCTTCCACAGCTTCGGTAAATGATTGTCGAAATAGACTAAATTCAATATACATAGACGGACAAGCAACGTCTTCGTCAAGTCTTTCAACTTGTAGTGTAGCTTGTACTCGCCACCAGCGATTTACCATGTTTTCTCTCCTTTGTTAACAAATCGGCAGCATTTGCGCTGCCTTAGAATGCTAATGCGACAGCTTCCAAGCCATGCCAATCGCCACCGCAATCGATCCCCAGCCCAGCGCAGCCACAATCGAAAGGCTTGCCCACCTAAGGTTGTGCAAACGCATTGCGGTTGTTTCAATCCGATAGGCAGGATTGAGCTTGGCCTGGATTTGCCTAACGTCCTGGGGCTTTAACACTCCAAGCTGCTGCAAGCTTTCAAGCTTTCGTTTTTTGGACATAAACTGTCCCTCCTTCGGCATTATTGCCAACAGGCTGCATTCGCGCAGCCCTTCTATCAGTTCCGCTTATGCCTTGCCGCAAACGCATGCAATGCCGTATTAACCACACTTTCATGTGCCAACACTGACCCATGTATTACATCATCAATGTTATTTCCAGCCGTAGCTATCATAACCCCAAGAAATTGCGCAAGACATCCTATGCTTTGCTTGGGCTGTATGTTCTGGCTTTCAAACCAGTTCACTAGTGCTTCGCAAACATCTGCATCGTCTTTGGTCATCGCTTCATCCTCCAATGTAACAAATAAACTGCTAAGGGCATTCGCGCCCCTAGCATAATCCCTACCACTCTTCGCTCGGGCCAATATGGTTGCCCAGGCTATCATCCTCGATTGCTTCAGCCCCTACAATGCTTGCACACCAAGGCTTATGCCATTCCACTCCGCCACAAGCCTTGCAAATCGTCTTCCCTTCCACGCTCAGCGTCAGCCATCCTTTGTCTGACCAATCGTAAAACGCCTCTCTGAGCGCATCCACAACCGCATCAGCAATGCCATTCTCGCTATGGTTCTTTTTATAATCCTCCTTTGCCTGCTGTTCCTTTTCAATGGTCCACGCATAGCTCCTTGGCCCATGATATGTCTCCCAGAATTCCGTTCCCGGCCCATGAACCTTATCATACTCTGCCTGGTTCACCTCAACCGTCACTACAACCTTCGTCATGCCTTATCCTTCCTTACACTGTCGTCATCTTTAATGCTTTCCCAATTCTCCGCTTCGTCATGTTCCTCCACTTTAGGCTGCGGCCATCTATCATTGCCAATTTCAATATGATTACCCAGCTGCGGCCTTGTTGAAAATCTCAGCCCGCACTTGCACACAAACCATGCCATCTGTTCTGCCCTTTCCAATCTAACAAACTCTACTATACACTATCCCAATCGATTTGTCAATTGTTATTTTCACCGCCTGCGGCCTTTGGTGAGGTCACTACTCTCTTGTTAGACCCCTCTTAGACCCTGGTAGCTCCCTGATACCCTCTTGTACCCCTTTCTGGCACCCCTTGCCAGAAAGCACTCCCAGGGGTCAGCTCTATATCTTTCTCTCTTATGTCAAATTTTTTTTTTTTAGAACAACACTACACACAGACAACTGGCCTGGGAACGGGTATGACGCCTAGGGTTAGAAGAGGGTATCACGGTCCTTGAGGGTCCTAGAGAGGAATTCGGTAGGTGAATTGAAAACTATAGGGTCAACGAGCAGGTTGTGCAACGCCGGCGGGGTTTATTCATGGCTTAAGCCCAAAGAATAGGCCGGGGAATTTCTCCCCCGGCCTATTCTCGCCTAGGCTTTGTCCGAGGCATTTGGATACTCAGCCTCGATCTTCGCCTTTAGGCTTTCAGCGTTCTCCCAGA
>Ga0137409_10001431_pt1 | contig 25844 bp, 29 predicted proteins | sample CZODoug1_16funga_FD_122059 | JGI IMG/M metagenome (GOLD analysis project Ga0137409, IMG submission 122059) | Vadose zone soil fungal communities from Angelo Coast Range Reserve, California, USA - CZODoug1_16fungal (Hybrid Assembly) | ecosystem: Environmental > Terrestrial > Soil > Vadose zone...
CGTGAGCGGGCGATCATGGCCATGAGGTTCTACGAGCAGATGTCGCAGTCGGAGATCGCGCGTCGCCTGGGCATCAGCCAGATGCATGTCTCGCGCCTGCAGCGTGCTGCACTCGAGCAGCTCCGCAAGTACGTCCCGCAAGAATCCGCCTCCTAGATTTCGCACCTTGCCTCTTCTGGAATCGAAAGCGCCGGCCGATCCGCTGAGGCTTTTTCGACGTTGGTACCGCGAGGCGGAGGGGGCCGGAACTCCGCAGCCTGACGCCATGGCTCTTGCCACGGCCGGTGAGGAAGGCCCCTCGGTGCGCATGGTGCTGTTCAAGGGATTGCGCAACGGGGCGTTTCTCTTCTACACCAACTACGAGAGTCGCAAGGGCCGTGACCTGGCACACGACCGTCGCGCCGCGAGCGCCTTCTACTGGTTTGCGACCCGCCACCAGGTCCGTGTCTCGGGCACCGTTCGCCGCTTGAGCCGCCAGGCATCGCTCGCTTACTTCCGAAGCCGGCCACGCGGCGCGCAGCTTTCCGCTCTCGCGTCAAGGCAGAGCCGCGTCGTGCCATCGCGGGAGGTGCTGGAGCGCGCTGTGAAGGAGCTGGCGGCGAAGTATCCGGGCGATGTTCCGCTGCCGGCCGACTGGGGCGGCTATGCGCTGCGGCCGCGCTGGATCGAGTTCTGGGAGAGCCGTGAGGATCGCCTGCACGACCGTCTGCGCTACGTCCGGCGAAGAGAAGGCGGTTGGCGGCTGGAGCGTTTGGCACCGTAAGCTAACAACGCCCCGTGACCGGGAACGAGATCCGCACACGTTTTCTAGAGCATTTCGCGAGTCGGGAGCATCTGGTCCTCCCCAGCGCGCCGTTGGTGCCGCGAGGGGACCCGAGCACGCTCTTCATCTCGGCCGGAATGCAGCCGCTCAAACCGTACTACCTGGGTTTGAGCCAGCCGCCCGCGCCCAGGATCGCCACCTGTCAGAAGTGCCTGCGCACCGGCGACATCGACGAGGTGGGGAAGACCGACCGGCACAACACCTTCTTCGAGATGCTGGGCAACTTCGCTCCTACCGGTGAGTACTTCAAGGAAACCGCGATCCCGCTCGCGTGGGACCTGGTCACCGAGGTCTTCCACATGCCGGTCAACCGTCTCCGCGTGACCATCCATCCAACCGATGACGAGGCGCACGACATCTGGATCCAGCAGCCGGGCATGACCGCAGAGCACGTCACTCGGCTCGAAGACAACTGGTGGGGCCTCGGCGCAGGACCTTGCGGTCCCGACTCGGAGATCTGGTGGGATCGCGGCCGCGAGTTCGGCTGCGGCCGCGAAGACTGCGTTCCCGACCACTGCGACCGCTTCACCGAGTTCTGGAACCTGGTCTTTCCCCAGTACGACCAGCGCGGCCCGATCGAAGGCACTTCGGGCGAGGCGGTGCGTCGTGGGGTGGCCGACGGAAGCCTGGTTCCGCTGAAGCGCCCAGCGATCGATACTGGCATGGGGCTCGAGCGGATCAGCTACATCCTTCAGGGCAAGTCCAACATCTTCGAGGCCGACATACTCGAACCGCTCGTCACATTCGTGCGGAAGTCGAGCGCTCAGCCGACTACGCTCTCGGAACGCATCGTCGCCGACCATCTACGCGCGGCGACCTTCGTCATCGGCGACGGCGTCACGCCGTCAAACGAAGGCAGGGGATACGTCCTGCGGCGCCTCATCCGTCGCGCGGCGATTCACGGCCGAAAGATCGGACTCACAGCGAGGCTTAGTGATGGGGTGGGCGTGGCGGTGTCGATGTTCAATGGTCACTACCCCGAGCTCGAGCAGCGCAAGAAGCTCATCACCGAGGTTGTGCAGGCGGAGGCCGAGCGTTTCAACAAGACTCTCGAGCAGGGCATGGAACAATTCGAAAAGATTGCCGCTCAGCACCCGAAGACGATCCCGGGGGCCGATGCGTTTCGCCTGCACGACACGTTCGGCTTTCCGCTCGAGCTGACGCAGGAGCTCGCCGCGGAGCGGGGCATCGAGACCGACGACGAAGGCTTTCGCGCCGCGATGGAGCAGCAGCGCGCGAGGTCGCGTCGGGGGACGCCACAGGGCTGGGCGCTGGCCAAGGACCTGCCGAAGTCCGAGTTCACCGGCTACAGCGAGCTCACCACTCAGACGCCGATCGTGGCCCTGCGAAAGGACGGCGAATCCGTCGAACGAGCGGCCGAGGGTGATGACGTTGAGGTGTTTCTCGCACGCACTCCTTTCTATGCGGAGTCGGGCGGGCAGATCGGCGACACCGGCACGATCACAACCGAGAGCGGCCGCGTCCGGGTCGATGACACGCAGAAGCCGGCCGATGGCGTGATCGCCCACCTGGGCGCCGTGATCACCGGTGAGCTCAGGGTCGGTCAAGCAGCGAGTGCGGAGGTGGACGCAGGGCGGCGCCGGCAGATCGCGCGACACCATTCAGCAACCCACCTGCTGCACAAAGCGCTTCGCGAAACCCTCGGCGAAAACGTCGTGCAGAAGGGTTCATGGGTCGGACCCGACCACACGACATTTGACGTCCCGTTCGACCGGCCGATCAGCAAGGACGAGCTCTCGCGCATCAATCGGCGCGTGATGGAAAAGGTGCGCGCGGCACTGCCGTTTCACGAAAGCCAGAAGTCCTATAAAGACGCCGTCGCGCAGGGCGCTATGCACTTGTTCGATGAGAAGTACGGAGACGTCGTCCGCGTCGTTTGCTTCGGAGATTGGACCTGTGAGCTGTGCGGCGGCACGCACGTCACCAACACCGCTGACATCGGCACCGCCGTGATCATTTCCGAGTCCAGCATCGGCTCGGGCCTGAGGCGCATCGACATGGTGGTCGGCGAAGCTGCCGACGACCTTGTGCAGCGTGACCGTGACCTGCTGACTGAGCTGGCACGCTCCTTCAACACGACTCCGGACCAACTGCGGACCCGAGTGGATGGTCTACGCGCCCAGTTGAAAAATGCGGAGCAGCGCTTGAAGGCGATGTCGGAGGAGCTTCGTGGGGCAAGGGTCAAGGGCGCCGACGGCATGCAGGTCAAACAAGGCAAAGTACCGTTTGTGATCGAGACCGTGAAGGCCACCAGCCCCTCAGAGCTGGCGGCCTACGCCGATCGATATATGGACGTGGTGAAGTCCGGCGTCGTAACCGTTGTGGCCGCCGACATGTTTGTCATCAAGGTGTCGAAGGACCTCACGAGCGAATACGATGCCGCGCGCCTGGCCGGGCTCCTGGGCACGGGCGGCGGGCAGAAGCACCTCGCGCGCGGGAAGCTGAACGGCAGCGCGACCGAGGCGTTCAAACGGCTCGAGGAAGCCCTGCGGTGACAAAGTTCAAGTTCCTTCGCAAGCGAAGCGAGTACTACCGGCACTTCACCGTGCTCGACATCGGGACCGACCTGATCAAGGTCCTGGTCGTCCGGCGCGAGGGGCCGGACGGAGAGGTCCTGGGAGTGGGGCGAGAGCCGCAGGCCCCCGCCGCGATGTCGGGCGGCGCGATCGCGGACCTCGAGTCTGTGATCCAGTCCTGCAACCGCGCGCTCGAAGCTGCCGAGGACATGGCCAAGACCGTGCCCGGCCAGGTCGTCGTCGGCATCGCCGGGGAGCTGATCAAGGGCTTCTCGTCGACGATCGCCTACCCGCGGGAGAATTCCAAGGCGCGGGTCCGCTCGAGCGAGATCTCGACCATGCTGCAGATGGTCCAGCGCCGCGCACTCCGCGAGGCTCAGCACCTGCTGGAGATGGAGCGCAGCTACGGGCAGCTCGAAGCGCGGTTGGTGCACTCGGCGATCACGAACGTGCGCGTCGACGGCTATCCGGTCACGAACCCCGTCGGCTTCACGGGCAAGAACCTCGAGGTCACTGTCTTCAACACTTTTGCGCCGATGACACACATCGACGCGATCGAGACCGTCGTGCGAGAGCTCGACCTCGAGCTCGCCGCCGCGGTCGCCCAGCCCTATGCGCTCGCGCGAGCGTGCGCCAGCGAGGAGACATGGGCGGAAGGTGGAATCTTCGTCGACGTCGGCGGCGGCACCACCGACGTGGCTTTGATCCGCGACGGCGGCGTCGAGGGCACCCGGATGTTCAACCTCGGCGGGCGCGCGTTCACGCGGCGCCTGGCGCTCGCGTTCGGACTGAGCTACGAGGAAGCCGAGGCGCGCAAGCTGCGGCACTCGGAGGGCCTGCTCTCCGCCGACCAGCACCGGCAGGTGTCGGATCTCTTGAGCGCGGATGCCGAGGTTCTGCTCCAGGGCCTGGCGCTGAGCATCAAGGAGCTGTCGCGTGGCGAGCGGCTGCCCACGAGCATCTTCCTGTGTGGAGGCGGCAGCCTGCTGCCGGAGCTCACTCTCGAGATGGTGAAAAACAACTGGGCCGCCGGCCTACCGTTTCCGCGAGAGCCGCGGATCCGGCACCTCGTGCCGCCCGACGTGCGTAATCTCACCGACTCCACCGGACAGCTTTCGAGCCCCCAGGACATCGCGCCCATGGGCCTTGCGAACCACGCTCTTCGAACTGAAGCCGAAGAGCGGGACACGGTGAATACCGTCATGCGCAGGGTCCTAGGCGGTATAAAGGTCTGAAAAGGCCCCCAGGAGACTTGTAAACGCCATGGCAACGAACCCGATTTATGTAGAAACGGAAGAGGAGATCCCGGAGCTCGTCGAGCGGCTCCGCCGTTTCAACGGCGAGGACACGATGCTCGTCCTGCCGATGCGCTCACGCATCGGACAGAGCCGGTTCAACTTTCAGCTCCTGCGCAATTACGCGGCCCGCCTGGGCAAGCGCGTGACCGTCGTCTGCGACGACCCCGCGGTGCAGAAGATGGCATCGGAAAGTGGCTTTGCCGTGTACGGCGCCGTCGGCCCTGAGGGCGAAGGCATTGTGTCCGAAGCCGAGGCTCCGCCGCCCGTTCAGCGCTGGTGGAAGAAGGTGCGCAGCGCGCCGACCACCCATGTGGGCATCGCCGCTCCGACGAAGCTGCTGACCAAGAGCGCGACCGAGCTGAAGCCGGGCCGGTTCCTGCTCTACGTGACGGCGGCGACGCTGCTGCTGGCCGGGCTCTTCGGAGCCGCGATCTACGTGCCGTCAGCCTCGGTCACCCTGGTTGCGCAGGCGGCCCCATTCACCCAGAAGGACGTCGAGATCCCGGCCTCGCCAGGCAAGGGGTCGATTCACGTGCGGTCCGTAACCATCTCGCGGTCCAACTCGCAGGGCTTCAAGACGACCGGACAGATCGTCGTCCCGTTAGCCCCCGCCACTGGTCAGGTCGTGTACACAAACGACCTCAAAAGCTCGGTCATCTCGAACTCGCCCGGACTTCTATTCAAGAGCGGGCAACGTTTGACGAACTCAAACGGCATCGTGTTCGCCCAAACCTCTCCGGACACTGTGGTGCCGTGGAACGGTGGGCAGAAGACAGTCAACGTCCAGGCAGTCATACCCGGCGTGTCGGGCAATGTCGGTGATCACACGATCACCACGATCAATGATTGCTGCGGTCCCTTCGATCCCAGCAAAGTGCACGTCACCAATCCGCAGGCGACCGGAGGCGGTAGCGACGCATCCTCGACGCCGCAGATGACTGAGGCGGACTTTGACGCCGGGCGCGCACAGCTCGAGCAGGAGCTGCGCCAGGGCATCGCCCAGACGCTGGTCGGCTCCGGCCAGCAGGGGGAGAAGCTGAGCGAGACGATCATCTTCGGCCCGCCCCAATACACGACCGACCACCAGCCCAACGACAAGGTTCCGACTTTCAGCGGGACGATGACGATCAGTGGCGAAGGCGACTTCTACAGCGACTCCGACGTGGTGAAGGCATTTCAGGACCACCTGGCCAAGCTCGTCCCCAACGACCAGCAGCTCCTGACCGAGAGCCCCATCCAGGTCCAGTACCGCATCCTCCTCGCGACCTCGGGTGGCAACCTCACGTTCCTCGGCAGCGCCGCCGCGTATGTCGCCCCCAAGCTGGACGAGGCGAAGATCCGCTCGCAGATCGTCGGCCGGCCGCTGGCGCAGGCTCGGTTCTATCTCGAAAAGCTGCCGATCCGCTCGGTCGCGATCAAGGAGCAGCCGCTTTCCCTGCCACTGATGCCGTTGCTGGTCGGCCGTATCTCGCTGCACTACGTGGTCGAGCAGAATGCACCGGTGACCCCAACGCCGACACCGGCGCCGAGCGCTTCGCCTAAAGCCTCTCCATAGCTTTGAGGATCCTCGCGGTGGACCCCGGGTCCAAGCGTGTCGGTCTCGCGGTGAGCGACCCGACCGGAACCATCGCGCAAGGCCTTTCCACGATCCCGGCAGAGCCTGCGTCGACCCTGGCCTCAAGGCTGGCGGACGTCGCCAAGGCCCAGGATGCAGGCCGGATCATCGTCGGCCTGCCCATCCAGATGGATGGAAAACGAGGTGCCGCCGCGTCGGCTGCGACGCAGCTGTCGCAAGGGCTGCGCCAGGCGTCAGGCCTCCCTGTCGAGCTCGTCGACGAAAGGTTGACGACGGTGGCTGCCGAGCGCTCTCTCATCGCGGCGGGCGTTCGACGCGAGAAGCGGAAGCTGAGCGTCGACCGGGTCGCGGCGACTCTTTTGCTGCAGGCGCACCTGGACCGCAGTAACCGTGACCGCTGACGACACCACAGAGCCGATAACTCTGATCGACGAGACCGGTGTCGAACGCCGGTACCGGCTGCACGACGCCTTCGACGTGGAGGACGTCCCCTACTACCTGGTCGAAGCCGTGGATGATCCGTCGCAGGTGCTCCTGCTTCGCGAATCGACAGATGGCCTGGAGACCGTGGACGGTGAGGAGTTCAAGCGTGTGATCACGGCGCTCGAGAAGGATGAGATCGAGTGAGGCGGTTCCTCGCCCTCCTGCTGCTGCTCCTGCTCCTGGGCTTCGGCACCTCGCGCGGCATCGAATGGTGGAACTTCAACGTCAACACTCCGATCGCCTCGACCAGCAAGTCCGTAGCGTTCCATGTCGATCCGGGGGAGACGCCGTCGCAGATCGGACAGGACCTGTACGAATTGGGCCTGATCCGAAGCACCATCGCGTTCGACATGTACACGCGGCTCACGAACGCTGCGCCCAAATTCCAGGCCGGCGCTTTCGTGCTCAACACCAACATGTCGATGGTGCAGATCGTCGAAGCGCTCCAGCACGGCAAGTCGGATCAAAAGGTCATCACCTTCCCAGAGGGCTTCCCCCTTCGCGAGCAGGCGAAAGTCGTGGAGACGAAGAAGATCGCGACCGCAGACGAGTACCTCACCGCGGCGAAGGACCCGGCCTGGTCGTCGACCTACAAGTTCCTACCGCCGATTGCGACCGGCGTAGAGGCCCCGTTCGAGGGCTATCTATTCCCCGACACGTACCTGGTCGACCCCGCCGCCGGCGTGCGTGGCCTCATCCGCGCGCAGCTCGACCAGTTCGGCGTCGTCTTCTCGACCGAAGTGCGCGCTCAGATCGCGCAGGCCACGCCGGCCCGGCCTGCGCAGACGATCCAGTCGATCGTCATCCTGGCGTCGATGGTGGACCGCGAAGCCAACGCCAAGACTTCAAGCGATCGGGGCAACGTCTGCAGCGTGTACTACAACCGGCTCAAGATCAACATGACGCTAGGCGTAGACGCGACGCTGCTTTACGCGCTGAAGAGGCTGACGCCCGAGCCGACGGCTGCGGAGCTGCAGCTGAACTCGCCCTACAACACGCGAACACATGCCGGTCTTCCGCCAACCCCGATCAGCAACCCGGGGAAGGCCGCGATCACGGCCTGCGTGAACCCACCTCAGACTCAGTACCTCTTCTACTTCACAGACCGGCAGGGCGTGACGCACTTTGAGACCAACGAGGCCGACTTCGAACGCGACAAGCAGACGTATGGTTTGAGCGGCAGCTGAAGGTCTATCTCCTCGGCCACGGTATCTCCTACTCCCGAAGCCCCGACATGCACAACGCGGCCTTTCGCGCGCTGGGACTGGACTGGGCGTACGAGCTGCTTGACGTCTCGCCTCCAGAGCTACCCTCGGCGCTGAAAGGCTTGCGGCAGCCGGATGTGGCCGGTGCCAACGTGACGATCCCGCACAAGCAGGCCGTCATGGAGCAGATGGACGGTGTGGACCCTGAAGCGGTGAGGGCGCGCGCGGTCAACACCATTGTTCGAGATGGCGACCGGCTCGTTGGCTCGAACACGGACATCGCGGCGATTCGCTTCGCCGTCGCGAGCGTCGGCCTCGAGCCAAAGGGCGCGCAGGCCGTCATCCTCGGTGCGGGCGGCGCTGCTCGCGCGGCGGCCGTGGCGCTCGACGGGGCACACCTCACGTTTGTGTCGAGGCACCCGGACGACGCCGATGTGCCCGGCCGGGCCATCGCGTGGGACGACCCATCGGTCCATGCGCTCACCAGGTCGGCGGATGTGCTCCTCAACGCCACACCTCTGGGCCGGCGAGACGAGATGCCGATTCGACCGGCGGCGCTGCCGCGTGACGGCGCTGTCATCGACCTCGTCTACGTGACCGGCGGCACACCGCTCCTGCGCAAGGCGCGCTCGCTCGGCCTGCGCACGGCAGACGGCTGGGAGGTCCTCCTGCGGCAGGGCGCCCTGTCGTTCGAGAAATGGACGGGCCGTCCCGCGCCCGTAGATGCGATGCGCGACACTCTGCAGCCGTGAACGCCAGCGGCTCCGTGCTCGTCGCCCTCGGCTGGGCAGTCGTCGGGGCCGGCGCCGGTTGGGTCGTGCGCTGGGGTTCGGTGCGCCTGGCCAGGCTGGAAGAGTTGGAGCCCGGCCACCTCTGGTGGCAGGTCTACGGTCCGCCCGTTCTCGCAGCGATCCTCTTCGGCCTGTTCGGATTGGAGATCGGCTCATTCCCGCTGCTGGTGCTGCGCAGCGTCTTCGTGCTCGTCCTGGTGCAGGTGATCTTTTTTGACCTGGAGCATCGCCTGATCCTCGATCGGATCATGTTCCCGTCGATGGCGCTGGCCCTGGTGGTGAGCCTCTTCGGTCATCCATGGTGGGCAGGCATCGCGACCGGGCTCGGCGCCGGCGGGCTGTTCCTGCTGCTGGCCGTTGCGGGGTCGGCGATCTTCAAAGCCGAGGCGATGGGGTTCGGCGATGTCAAGCTCGCCGTATTCCTGGGTCTCCTGCTCGGCCCCTTGCCGACGGTGCAGGCCCTCTTCTACGGCGTGTTCCTGGCGGGGCTCGTCTCGATTGGCGTCATCATCTGGCGCCGGTCGATGAAAGGCACCATCGCATACGGCCCTTACCTGGCCGCCGGGGCTCTGATCGTGCTCTTCCAACTGCCACAATAGGCGGCCATGAGCAACCTCCTTCCCGGTGAGAACCTTGTCATCAAGGCGCACCCCCACTGGATCGTCCTGATCAAGTCGATCTGGATTCCAATCGTCGCGGTGGTCCTCGTCCTGATCGCAGACTTCACCATCCTTCTCGACAACTACAACTCTTGGGGCCTGCCGCCTCGCTTCCGGACCTTCCTGACTCTTGGCGTCCTGGCGCTGGCGGGACTCTGGCTGATCGTGGTGTGGATTCGCTGGCAGACCACTGCGTACACGCTGACCGATCAGCGGATCAAGATCGAGTCCGGCGTCTTCGCTCGCATGGAGAAGATCATCCCGATCGATCGGGTCCAGAACTGCACCACGGTGATGTCGCTGCTTGGACGCATGCTGGGTTACGGTCGAGTGGAGGTCGACGACGCCGCGGGCGCGCAGGGCGCCGAGGTGCTCGACCACCTGCCGAATCCGGGTGCCTTCCGCGACCAGGTATTCATGCTGTCGGAGAAGAGGCGAGGGGTCGCGCCGGCGGGAGCACCTGCAGTGCCGGCCAATCCCAGCGGCGTCTGAAGGCCCCACGAACTCTGAGGCTGCGCCGCGAGTTCGCGGGGACCCCATGTCTCACTCCAGGAAAAAGCCCCTGGCTCTGGTCGGCTTCATGGGTTCTGGCAAGAGCGTCGTCGGCTCCCTGGTGGCCGAGCGCACACGAGCGCCCCTCTTCGACCTCGACCGGATGATCCAGGACGAGGCCGGCAAGTCGATCACAGAGATCTTCGCGACCGGAGGTGAGCCGGCCTTTCGCGAGCTGGAGGCCCGTCTTTTGCCGGTGGCGCTCCAACCGGGAGCGGTGGTTGCGCTCGGTGGGGGCTCGTTGATCAACGACGTGAGTTGGGACCTCGTGGCCGGCAGAGCGGTCACGATCTATCTCGAGGTGCCCTTCGAGACCATATGGACAAGGATCAGCAAGCTGAGCGGGCGACCCCTCGCCTCCGGACGATCTCACGACGACGTCGAGTCGCTTTTCGAACGGCGCCGGCCGCGCTACGAGCAGGCGCTGCATCGCGTTGACGGCACCCGGCCGCCGGCCGAGGTCGCGGATGAGGTGATCAAGCTTTGGTCCGCCTGATCCTCGACTCGCCGTCTGGAAGCTACCCGGTCATCATCGGGAGCAACATCCATCGCGAGCTGCGGGGGGCCGTCGCGAGGTTGGATCCGACCGGCGTCGCGATCGTCACGGACTCCAATGTCCGGCCGTGGGCGGCCAAGGTCGCCAAGTCGATCAAGCGCGCCGGGCTGAAAACGGCGATCCACGTGATACCGGCGGGGGAGCGGTCGAAGTCGATCAACCAGCTCCACGAGGTGCTGGCATTCCTCGAGCGCCAGCGCATCGATCGCGGCGGCGTTGTCATCGCCGTGGGGGGCGGCACGGTGGGGGATCTCGCCGGGTTCGCGGCGGCCGTCTGGCAGCGAGGCATTCGACTGGTCGGCGTGCCGACGACGCTGCTGGCGATGGTGGATTCGAGCATCGGGGGCAAGACCGGCATCAACGGGACCCGTACCAAGAACGCGATCGGGGCTTTCTGGCAGCCGTCGGCGGTCATCGCCGACCTCGCCTGCCTCCAAACGCTGCCGGCCACCAGCTACCGGGACGCGTTCGCCGAGGTTGTAAAGTACGCCGTTGCGATGGACCGGGGCCTGGCCGACCTCCTGCAAAAGGAACGCTCGCGCCTGCTCGCCGCCGACAAGGCGATGCTCGAGCGTGTGGTGTTCCGCTGCGTCGCTGCCAAAGCGCTGATCGTCGCCAAGGACGAACGCGAAAAGGGACCACGCGCGATCCTCAACTACGGCCACACCGCGGGCCACGCGCTCGAGGCGGCCACCGGCTTTCGCATCTCACATGGCCGCGCGGTTGCGTTCGGCATGCGAGTCGCCGCCCGGGTCGCGCTGTCGATGGAACTCTGCAGTAAGCGCCTGGTCGAAACGCAGGACGAGCTTCTCACCGCGTATGGACTGCCGGACAGGGTTCCTCACGTCGATCCGGCGCGTGTGCTGGCCGCGATCCCGCGCGACAAGAAGGCGCGCCGCGGCAAGGTCGCGTGGGTCATGCCGCGCCGGATGGGTCATGCCGAGCCGGGACACACAGTTCCATCACCGCTGGTGCGGCGAGTCGTTACCCGAGCGCTCGCATGAAGCGGATCGTCGTCGTCAACGGTCCGAACCTGAACCTGCTTGGCAAGCGCGAGCCAAAGGTCTATGGCACGCGCTCGCTCGCGGACCTGGTCAAGACGGTGCGCGCAAAAGCGCGTGAGCTCGGCGTCACAGTCAGCGTCTTTCAGAGCAACCACGAGGGCGAGATCATCGACTTCCTGCACAAAGAGGCGCCGGGTGCGCTCGGGATCGTGATCAACCCAGGGGCTTTGTCTCACTACTCGCTCGCCCTCTACGATTGCCTGCAGGCCCTGGATGTGCCGACGGTCGAGGTCCACATCTCGAACATCCACGCGCGCGAAGAGTTCCGCTCGAAAAGCGTGACGGCCCGCGCCGCCAGAGGCGTGATCACGGGCCTCGGCTTCGAAGGCTATGGATTGGCCATGGAGTATCTGACGGCGCTTTGATCTCAACGAGCGACTTTCGCAACGGAACGATGTTCGAGATGGACGGCCAGCTGCTGCAGGTCGTCAGCGTCGAGCACATCAAGCTGGCGCGCGCCGGCGCGGTCATCAAGGCCCGGCTGCGCAACGTGCTGACCGGATCGATCTTCGATCACAGCTTCCGCAGCGCCGACAAGTACAAGACGGTCCGCATCGACAAGAACGAGGCGACCTACCTCTACTCCGACGGAACTCATCACTACTTCATGGACACGCAGACCTACGACCAGGTTGCGGTCGACGAGGAGCTGCTCGAGTCGGTGCTGCCCCTGTTGAAGGAGGGCAGCGTAGCCTACCTGCTCCGTTATCAGGACCGCCTGATCGGGGTCGAGCTGCCGATCAACGTGGAGCTGAAAGTCGTCTCCACCGATCCTGGATTCAAGGGCGACACCGTCTCGGGGTCCACGAAGCCGGCGAAGCTCGAGACCGGTGCCACGATCCAGGTGCCGCTGTTCATCCAGCCTGGCGACGTGATTCGTGTCGACACAAGAACTCAGACCTACATGGAGCGAGCCTGAGGGCCCAGGGCGTAGCATCAAGCGGCTATGGGTGAGAACGGATCGCTCGGGGCGGTACGCGTGGCCAACGAGGTGATCGCCAGCATCGCGGCGCTCGCTGCGTGCGAGATCGAAGGCGTCAAGGCGATGGATGAGGCCGCGGCGCGCCATTTCGGTGACTGGGTGCGGCGTCAGTCGGCCCACCGCGGCGTGCGGGTGCATATCGAGTCCGATCGCTCGATCCACCTGGAGGTCTTCATCACGGTCGACTCGGACGCGAAGCTGGCCGACGTTGCGGCGTCCGCCCAGGCCAACGTTGTCGAAGCGACTGAGCGGATGCTCGGCCTGGAGGTCGGGGAGGTCAACGTCTTCGTCTCCAGCGTCGCCTTCGCCAACTAGCGAGTCTCGTTGGGGAAACGACACCAGGCCAGGGAGCTGGCGCTCAAGACGCTGTTCCAGCTGGAGGCCGCGGAGGACGATCCCGAAGAGGTCTTGCGCTATCACGCCGCCGAAGGCGCGGCGACCGCTGACGTAGCGACCTTCGCGCTTCAGCTCGTCCGCGGGGTGATCGACAATCGCGAGAAGCTCGACGAGATCCTGAGCGAGGCTTCAGAGCACTGGAAGCTCGGGCAGATGGCGAAGGTCGACCGCATCATCCTGCGCATCGCCGTCTACGAGATCGCGATCGATCGCCACGTGCCGACCAAGGCTGCGATCAACGAGTCGATCGAGCTGGCCAAGACTTTTTCGGGCGAGGAAGCGGGCCGTTTCGTCAACGGGATCCTTGGTCGGGTCGCAGCCACCGCGACTTGAGCCAGGACCGGCCGGTCAGAACGGCTCGGCTCGAGGAGCTCCTCGCCAGCCTCGAGAAGACGATCGCCGAGCTCGCTGGAGGCACCGCCCCGCTCGAGGAGCTGGTCGCCGCGCACCAGCGGGCGCTGCGCCTGCTGGCCGAAGCGCAGGCAAAACTGGACGAGCTCAAGGAAAAGGCCGACGACCTAGCCCAAAAGCTAACGTAGGCCCGTGAAATTTCTGCTCGCACCGCTGGTGGCCTGGGCGATCGCCCAGGCGGCCAAGGTGATCCTCACCTCGATGCGCCAGCGACGGCTGAACCTGCGCGTGCTGGCCGAGACCGGTGGGATGCCGAGCAGCCATGCCGCGATCGTGATGGGGATGACCACGGCAGTTGGTAAATATGCCGGCGTTACTTCCGCCGCCTTCGCGATCGCGCTTATCTTCTCGTTCGTGGTCATGTACGACGCCGCCGGGCTACGTCGCGCGGCCGGCCGGCAGGCCGCCATCCTGAACCGCCTGGTCGAAGACCTCGTGCACATGCGAGGCATGCAGGAGCAGAGGCTCCGCGAGCTGCTGGGCCACACTCCGGTGGAGGTGCTCGTGGGCGCATTGCTCGGCATCGTTGTCGGGCTGATCCTCTGAACGCGGTGCCTCGCCTTGACGTCGCCCTCACCAGGAGCGGTCGCATCGAGTCGCGCCAGCGCGCCCAGGCTCTGATCCTCGCGGGCAAGGTGCAGGTTTCGGGGGAGACGGAACGCCGCCCCGACCGTGCGGTCCGAGACGACGAGGTCATCACCGTCGACGAGAGTCCGAGCTACGCAAGCCGCGGCGCGCTGAAGATCGGCCCGGCGCTGGAAACCTTCGGGGTCGATCCAACCGGCCGCATCTGTGCGGACATCGGCGCTTCCACCGGTGGGTTCACCGACGTGCTGCTTCGCCGCGGGGCTTCCAGGGTCTACGCGATCGACGTCGGCCGCGGGCTCATCCACTGGCGGCTGCGACAGGATCCACGGGTGGTGGTCATCGAGCGCACCAACGCGCGAGAGCTCGACGCGTTTCCGGAGCCTGTCAGCCTGATCGTCGTCGACGTTTCATTCATCAGCCTCGAAAAGATCCTGCCGGCAATGCGGCAGGCCGGCCCGCACGCAGATGTGGTGGCACTGTTCAAGCCACAGTTCGAGGTGGGCCGAGCCGAGGTGGGAAAGGGAGGCATCGTCCGCGATGCAGGCGCGATAGAAGCCGCGGTCCTGAGGTTCCGAATCTGGTGTGACGGCAACGGGTACAAAGTCGCCGGGGAAGCAGCGTCTGAGGTCGCGGGAGCCGAAGGCAACCGCGAGATCTTCTTCCACCTGCAGCCGGAATGAACGTCTGCATCCTTCGCGGGCCGAGGGCGGAGCAATCGTTGATCGACAGAGCCATCGCGGCCTTGATGGCCCGCGGAGTCGAGGGATGGGAAGCGCAGCGCGACGCACCTGTGAACGAGATCAGCGGCCGGCTCAAGGACACGGCCCTGGTCGTGACCCTCGGCGGCGACGGCACGTTTCTCGCCGGCGGGAGGCTGGCGGCCCCCAAGGGCATTCCCGTGTTGGGTGTGAACCTCGGCCGGCTCGGCTTCCTTACAGAGGTCGAGTCGGAGCAGCTCCAGGACGGCCTGGCGCGCTTCCTAGATGGGAAGTACAGGATCGAGGAGCGGACCGTCCTGCAGGTGACGCTCAATCGCGGGACGCGCACGGTGGCCAAAGCGATCGGGCTCAACGAGGTCGTGCTCGACCACTCGGGCGAAGCACGAATGCTGCGGGTCGAGATCGACGTCGGCGGGCAGGCGGTAGGCGTCATCGATGCGGACGGCGTGATGGTCTCGACGGCGACAGGTTCCACCGCGTACGCGCTCGCCAGCGGCGGACCGATCCTCGAGCCGACGCTGCGCGACCTCGTCCTCGTGCCGATGAACCCGTTTGCCCTCACCGTCCGTCCCATCGTCTTTCCGCCCGGCCAGAACATCAGCCTGTCCGTGGTGAGGGGACCGGGCGAGATGCGCATCGACGGCGGCCGGACAGGGCGGGGGGTCGAGACCGGTGACACCGTTCGATGCGGCGCGCATCCACGGCGCCTCAAGGTGGTTCGATTCAGCCCGCCGGAGGCGTTTTACCGGCGGCTGGGAGACAAGCTTGGCTGGGGCCGGCCCCTCGTCCCCAACAAATAGTGCTGAAGGAACTGAGAGTCCGCGACCTGGCCCTGGTCGCGGAGTCCCGGGTCCGCTTCGGGCCCGGCCTCAACCTCCTGACCGGTGAGACAGGCAGCGGTAAATCGCTCATCGTCGACGCACTCAGCCTGACCCTTGGCGCCCGAGGCGGCGCCGACCAGGTTCGCCACGGCGCCGAGCGGGCGACCGTGGAAGGCGTTTTCGAATCGGGCGGGGCGGCCCTGGTCTTGCAGCGCGAGCTGGGCAAACGCAGCGCGGCGCGAATCGACGGCCGGCAGGCCAATCCGGGGCAGCTCCGCGAGCTTGGCCGCAACCTGGTCGCGCTCCACGGGCAGCATGAGCACCATGCCCTGCTCGACAGCGACACTCAGACCGAACTCCTCGACGGATACGCGGGGGCACTGGAGCTGCGCGCTGCGGTGGCGGCCTCCCATGGCGCCTGGCTGGGCGCCGTCAACAAGGTCCGCGACCTGGAGCAGCTCCGGTCTCGCGGCCAGCGCGAACAAGAGTTCATGCGGTGGCAGCTCGAGGAGCTGAGGGCCGCGTCGATTACCCGCACGAGCGAAGACGAGCAGCTCTCCGCCGACCGCCTGGCGGCGAGACACGCCGCGCGCCTTGCCGAGCTGGGACAGGAGGCGATCGACGCGCTTCGCGAGGACGGTGTTGCACGCGCGGCGGCGACGGTGCGATCAGCGGCCGAGCTCGATCCGAGGCTGGGGGACCAGGCCGCGAGGTTGGAGGCGCTGCAAGAGGAATCGTCTGACGTGGCGGCTGAGCTTCGCCGTTATGGGGAGCTGCTCGACTCTGACCCGGGCCGTCTCGAGGCCATCGAGTCCCGGCTGTCCGTGCTCGAGGGGATCAAGCACAAATACGGCGGATCGCTCGAATCGGCGCTCGAGGAGCTCCGGCGGCTCGAGCTCCAGCTGGGAGCGACCGAAGACCTCGAAGGTGCGGTCGCGACCGCGCAGGCAGAGCGCGACAAATCCCGGGTCGAGCTCGAGGCAGCCGCTTCACGCCTGAGCGAAGCCCGGCGTGGCGGTGCTCGGCGGATGCAGAAAGCAACTGGCGGCGAGCTGGCCGGGCTGCGCCTGGAGGGTGCTCGCTTTGAGATAGCCCTGCGGCCGGCCGCCGAGATCGGAGTGAGCGGCGCGGAGGGTGCAGAGATGATGTTCTCGGCGAACCCCGGAGAGCCACTCCTGCCGCTTGCTCGCGTCGCGTCTGGCGGTGAGCTCGCCCGGGTCATGCTCGCCATCAAGACGGTCGGGGCCGACGCGGATCGCCTCCCGACCCTCGTTTTCGACGAGGTCGATGCCGGCATTGGCGGCGAAGCGGCGATCCAGGTTGGGCTCCGGCTCAAAGCCCTCGGGGCGCGCCACCAGGTGCTGGTCGTGACGCACCTCGCACAGATCGCAGCCTTCGCCGATCATCACCTGCTCGTTGAGAAGGCTCCCGGCCCGGACGGGCGCAACGTCGTATCGGTTCGAGAGCTCACGTCCAGCGAGGACCGAGCGCGAGAGCTTGCGCGGATGATGAGCGGAGGCGTGACGCCGAAGGCGATGGCCCGCGCCCATGAGCTCCTACAAGAAGCTGGAGGTCGGTGATGGCCGCACTGAAGATGTTCAGCGGGCCTGAGGATCGGCGGATCAAACGAGCGCTGTGCATCGTCGCGCACCCGGATGACATCGAGTTCTACTGCGCGGGGGCGATCCTCTTGATGGCCCGCCGCGGCGCCCTCGTCGATTTCGTCCTCGCGACGTCGGGAGACAAAGGCGCGCGCGACGCCAGCAAGTCCAGCGCCAAGGTGGCGCGCATTCGCGAGCGCGAGCAGGAGCTGGCTGCAGAAGTGCTCGGCGTCAAGCGCGTCAAATTTCTTCGCCATCCGGACGCGGAGCTGGTGGAGAACCTCGAGCTGCGCGAGGAGTTCGTGCGCGAGATACGCACATCGAAACCTGACGTCCTGCTGACGTTCGACCCCAACGTGCCGTACCGCTTTCATCCCGATCATCGAGTCGTCGGTCGCGTCGCGCTCGACGCGGCGTGGCCAAGCGCGCGCGACCCGCTCACGTTTCCCAAGTCCGGTCCTCCTCACGAAACGGCTGAGGCCTGGTGCTTCGCCGGCATCCAGCCCACGCTCGAGATCGATGTCGGAGAGGTGTTGAGCAAGAAGATCGAGGCTCGGCTTGCGCACGCGAGCCAGACCCGGAGCCCGGCATCTCTGATGCGTCGGTGGCGTGCGACCGCCCGCGTCGAGAAGTTCCACCAGGTGAACCTGCGATAGAAGTCGGGGACTGCTCATCTTCCCGCTGTAGGGATTTTTGAAATAGTTTCGCCTCGCCTCGCACAGGGGGAACGTGCACGCCGTGTACGGCCGGAATGAATCCGGCCCACTGGCCCCATTTGCTTGGCCCGCCGTGACCCCTATCCTTACGATTCGTGGAACCGCCGGTTGCTGGCCCGCGCCTAGACGTGAGGACACCGGTGTTCGAAGGTCCCCTCGAGCTCCTTCTCGCGCTGGTCGAGCGCGAAGAGGTCGACATCTTCCAGGTGTCGCTGGCGAAGGTGACGGACGCATACCTGGTCGAGATCGCCTCCCGCGAGATCGCCGACCCCACCGAGATGGCGGAGTTCCTCTGGATGGCGGCACGGCTGCTGCTGCTCAAGTCAATCCGCCTGCTGCCAGGCGAGCCGCCCACCGACGAGGAGACCGACCTCCTCGGGTGGGAGGAGGAGGTCCGGCAGAGGCTCGAGGAATACCGCGCCTACAAGGAGATGGCGGGCGAGCTGATGGAGCGAACGCGGAACGATTCGTTCGCCTTCTCACCGCCGGCGCGACCAGTCGAGGCCGCCGGCCAGGAAGAGCCTCTGGAGGTCGACCTCCTCGTCGTGGCGTTCAACAGCGTCCTGGCCCGCATCCCTCCGCGCCCACTCGTGGTCACGGGCCGCACCTGGACGCTGCAGGAGAAGCTCGACCTCGTGACCGACCGGCTGCGCAAGGGACCGATCGAGCTCGTCGAGCTGATCCTGGAGTCGGAAGACCGGCTCGAAGCGGTGGTGACTTTCGTTGCGGTCCTCGAGCTGCTCCGACGCTCGTTGGTGCGAGTGCGCCAGAAGGAACGCTATGGTCCGATTCACGTCGAGGCGAGGGAACCGGCCGGTGAGTGAGGTCTCGGCCGCGCTGGAAGCGATCCTCTTCAGCTCCAACCGGCCTCTCAAACTGCGCGAGCTGCAGCACGCCACCGACACCGATCGCATCGGCGTGGAGACCGCGCTCGATGAGCTGCGCCAGTCGCTGGACGGGCGGGGCGTGATGGTGATGCGCCACCACGACGAGGTTCACCTCGCCACCCGGCCTCAGTACGCGGCCGCGATTCGCCGCGCGCTCAGGCCAGAGGTCTCGGGGAAGCTTTCGGCGGCCGCCTACGAAACGCTTGCCATCGTGGCCTACCAGCAGCCGGTGGCGCGTGCGCGAATCGAGGACGTGCGTGGGGTCAACTGCGAGAGCGTGCTCACGAACCTCGAGCTGCGCGACCTGATCACCGAGGTCGGTCGCGGGACGGGACCGGGCCAGCCGAAGCTGTACGGAACCACGATGCGATTTCTCCAGGTCATGGGTCTCGAATCGCTTGATCGCCTGCCTACGCCTCGGATCGATCGCGACACTGATGCGAGTACACCATCGAGCGGACGAGCGGTAACCAAGAACGCCTGAACCGCTTCCTCGCCCGAGCCGGCGTCGCCAGCCGTCGCGCGGCCGACGAGCTGATCACCTCGGGAGCGGTGCACGTGAACGGCGAGCGTCCTCCGCCGACCGGACTGTTGATCGACCCGGAGGTCGACCGCGTCACCGTCAACGGCCGGCTGGTCAAGCCTGTCACGCGACATCGCTACATCGTCTTGAACAAGCCTCTCGGCGTGATCACCACCGCGAACGACGAGTCGTCGAGGTCCACCGTGCTGGACGTCGTGGGTGACGAGGGCAAGGCGGGCCATCGCCTGTTTCCGGTGGGCCGCCTGGACGCCGACACCACGGGCCTGCTCCTCCTGACGGATGACGGCGACCTCGCCTTTCGTCTCACCCATCCTCGGTACAAGGTGGCGAAGGAGTACGTCGCGCTGGTCACTGGCAGCCCAAGCAGCTCTGACGTCGAGACCTTGCGCAAAGGCGTCAAGCTCGATGACGGCGTGACCGCTCCAGCCGAGGTGGACGTGCTGCGAATCACGCCGGGCAGCCGCGACTCAGGAATTGCCGAGGTCCGAATCGTGATCCGCGAAGGCCGGCATCGGCAGGTCCGCCGCATGCTGCACGCCATCGGCCACAAGGTCCAGTCACTCCGGCGCGTGGGCTTCGGCCCGCTGAAGCTCGGGCGCCTGAAGATCGGTGGGTGGCGGGTGCTGGGGGAGGCCGAGATCGCGGCACTTCGGCGCTCCGTAGGCGCCGACGCCGAATGATCGTCGCCATCGACGGCGGGGTGGCGTCCGGCAAATCCGCCGTCGGACGCCGGGTCGCCGAGGCCCTAGGGCTCCCGTTCGTCGACAGCGGCCTGATGTATCGCGCGGTCACCCGGCTGGCGGCCGAGCGCGGCATCGACCCGCATGATTCCGAGGCGGTGACGCGGCTCGCTCAATCAACAGAGATCAAGCTCGACGGCGAACGCGTCTGGGCTGACGGCGTCGAGCTGACAGGCGGAATCTATGACGCCGATTACGCCGAAGCGCTGCCGTTGATCTCAGCCATCCCCGGTGTGCGCGAGGCTCTTGTCGCCCAGCAGCGGCGCATGGGGAGGACGGGAGTCGTGATGGCCGGGCGCGACATCGGGACTGTCGTGTTTCCGGACGCCGACCACAAGTTCTTCCTCATCGCAAGCCTCGACGAGAAGGTTCGCCGCCGCGCCGCGCAATACGAGCGTAGGGGCGAACGCGTTGACCACGAGGCGATGCGTAAAGAGGTCGAGGATCGCGACCGAGTCGACACACAGCGCGCTGTCGCTCCGTTGCGGCCGGCACCGGACGCGGTGGTGATCGATACCGACCAGCTCGACATCGATCAGGTCGTCGATCTCATCCTGCGGCACATTCGCAATCGGAGCGCCGCGAAATGATGTACGCGTTTCTGCGCGCGCTCATGCGCACCATCACCCGGGTTTACCTGGTCGGGCTTTTCAGGGTCGTCGGGGTCGAGAACGTCCCGCGCACCGGGCCGCTGATCATCTGCCCCAACCATTCGGCGACGCTGGACCCGCCGATGGTGCCTGCCTTCGTGCCGCGGAGCGACACCTGGAGCATGGCCAAGTCGGAGTACTTCCGGAAGCCACAGTTGGCCTTTTGGTTTTACGCATATCACGCATTTCCCGTGGTCCGTCACTCAGCCGATCGCACGGCCTTGCGGCGATCCTTCGACCTCCTCAAGGCGGGGCATGCGCTGATCATGTATCCCGAGGGCACCCGCATCGAGTCCGGCGTGCTGGCCAAGCCCGAGCCTGGCGCCGGCTTCATCGCGCAGAAGGCGGGGTGTCCAGTGCTGCCGGTTGGGTTGACCGGAACGCGCGCATGCTTTCCGAAGGGAGCACGCTGGCCGCGCCGCACCAGGGTGAGCATCACATTCGGCAAACCGTTCCTGGTGCTGCAGAAGAGGGCGGACGGCACCCGCGTGTCTCACGAAGAGGCGTCCGACGCGATCATGGTCGCCATCGCCGAGCTCCTACCCCCCGAGCAGCGAGGGGTGTTCACCGACCTGGAGGCCCACCGCAAGAGACTTGCGGGGGTGACGCGTCCGGTCTAGCCGATCGCGGGTCGAGCCCAGTCGTCCTCGGTGAGGCTGCCCAGCGCCGGGTTGAAGCAGGCGTCGAACGCCTCCTTCAGGGTTTGCGGAGTCAGGCGCGGCGGCTCCTGCCTGTAGTTCGCGAGGTCGACCAGGCGCGCCACCAGCGCGCGGGGGTGAGAGCCGCGGAGCGGCTTTTTGCCGTAGAGGTTGTTGAGGAGGTACCCGACCGCCTTCTCGTCGAACTGCACTCCCTGGCGGTCGCACTCGTAGCGGAGGATGCGTCCGAAGGCTTCTGGCGACGGGTTGCCGACGCCGATCTTGTACGCCATGCGGCGGAGGAAGGCCTCGTCGACGAGCTCGGTGGGTGAGAGGTTGGTCGAGAAGACGACCTGGCACAAGAAGGGCAGCTCGATCTTGCGACCGGAAGCCGACAGGTCCAGGTAGTCGACCTTCTTCTCCATCGGCACGATGAACCGGTTGAGGAGCCGCATCGGCGGAACCTCCTGGCGGCCGAAGTCGTCGATCACGAAAACGCCGGCGTTCGCCTTCCACTGCAGAGGCGCCTCGTAATAGCGGTTGGACGCGTCGTAGGTGAGGTCCAGCTGCTGGAGCTTCAGCTCACCACCGGCCACGACCACCGGACGCTCGACCTTGACGAGCCTGCGGTCGATCGGCTGCTCGCCCTCGGCGATCTTGTGATAGACGGGGTCGATCACGCGGATGATCTCGTCGCCGATCGCGACGGCATGGGGGATCTCGATCGGGGCGCCCATCAGAAGGGCCATGCGTTCGGTGATGGTGCTCTTGCCGTTTCCGGGGGCGCCGAAGATGAACAGGGAGGCCCGCGAGACCATGGCGCCGCCGATCTGGTCGATGACATGCTGCTCCAGCTCGAGCGTCCCGAGGGCCTTCTTCAGCAGGGCGTCTGTGACGTTTGCCTTCCCGGTGACCTGCGAGCGCACCAGCCCGAGGTAGTCGTCGAAGTTGATGGGGCACGGGCCGAGATATCGCGTTTGCACGGAGGACATCTCGGAGGCTCGCTGGCGGCCGGCGCTCGACACGACGTAATTCATGCGAACTGGGATGGGCCGACCTTCGACACCGGGATCGTTCGAGAACCCCATCGTGTCCATGAGCTGCGTTTTCTGGAACTCTTCGATGATCGGAAGCAGCGTCTCGAACGGCAATCCGAGCCGCGTTTCGATCGCCGCCCCGCTCAGCTGGTCTGCAAACGCGATCGTTCGAAGCAGGAGGCTGGCGACCAGGTCACGGCGAACGTGAAGGTCCTCCAGTCGCTTAGGTGCTTCGATCGCCCCAGTTAACATCGGGCGCAAATATAGCAACGTGCGCTTCGCTTAGACCCCGCTTCGAACATCCTTACGTAGAATCCCGGGTACCGGTGCCGGAATACGCAGCCCTCGACCTCGAGACCACCGGTCTCGACCCGGCCCGAGACAGAGTCATCGAGGTCGGCGCGGTGGCTTTCACCAACGATCGGATCACCACGACGCTCGAGCGCCTCGTCGATCCCGGCCGAGCGGTGCCTGAGACGGTCCTCCGGCTGACCGGGATCAAGCAAGAGGACCTCCGCGGCGCGGCCAGCGCGGAGTCCGCCCTACGGGAGCTGGCCGACTTCCTCAAGGGCCGGCAGCCCGTCGGCCACGGCGCTCGCCTCGACATCGACTTCCTGGCTGCGGCCGGCCTGTGGGACCCGGCCACGGAGATCCTGGACACGCTCGACGTGGCGCGCATCCTCCTGCCCTCGGCGGCGAGCCACAGCCTTCCGCTCCTCGCCACTGAGATGGGGTTCAACCAGCCCCGTCCTCACCGCGCGCTTGACGATGCGGACGCCACGCGCCAGCTGCTCCTCCGGCTGCGCGACGAGGCCGCGGCTCTGGACGAGGCGTTGAAGGAGTCAATGCTTGCGCTCGTGGCGCCATACGAATGGCCGATCGCGCGTTTCTTCGCCGACGCGCTGACCGCTCCCAATCCGGACCCAGGACCCGCGACCGCGGAGGTTGTGGACTCCGGACACAGGAGGGCTGCAGACCCTCCTCCCGACGATCCGGGCGTTATGGTCGCCCTTCTCGGCCCTGAGGGACCCCTGGCCGGCCTTCTCCCCGGCTACGAGCACCGCGAGCCCCAGCTTCAGATGCTCCTCGCCGTGGCCCAGATCCAGGCTCGGGGCGGCACCCTGATCGTGGAGGCCGGCACCGGGACCGGAAAGAGCCTCGCCTACCTCGTTCCCTCGATCGCTCGCGCCGTGCGCCACCACGAGCGTGTGGTCGTTTCCACGAACACTCACACGCTGCAGGAGCAGCTCATGGGGAAGGACCTGCCTGGATTGCGTGAGTGGCTGCCGTGGGACTTCAAGGCCTGCCTCCTGAAAGGGAGGTCCAACTACGTGTCACTCCGCCGGTGGCGTCGATTTATTGCCGAGCCGTGCAAGGATGCCGACGAGCTCAAGTTCAAGCTCAAAGTCCTCATGTGGCTGCACACGACCGAGAGCGGCGACCGTTCGGAGCTGCGCCTTCACGGCCGCGAGGAGGTTCTGTGGGCGAACATCGCCTCGGATCCGCTCGACTGTGTCGGGATCCACTGCACAAAAGAGGACTGCTACGTGCACCGCGCTCGCGCGGAGGCCGAGGCGTCAGACCTCGTCGTCGTCAACCATTCGCTGCTGCTGGCCGATGCCGAGGTGGGGGGCGGGCTGCTTCCGGACTTCGATCACCTGGTGATCGATGAGGCTCATCACCTGGAAGAGGCAGCAACACGCGGGATGCGCCAGGAGGTGGACGGGCCCGGGCTGCTCGCCCTCGTTGAGCGATTGGCAAGGGTCGGCGACACTCCCTCTGGCCTGCTGTCAGAGCTGGAGCGTCAGCCGCACCTGGGCGCCTCTGGCGAGGCTTTCGAGCAGGCGATACCGGCAAGCCTCGCCGCCGGTGAGCGCGCGCGAGAGTTCTTCGAGCTCGCCGCGCACTGGGTCGCCGCAAAGCTGGGCGACATGGAGCGAAAGGACGAGTCCCTTCGGCTGACACCGCCGCTCCGCGAAGACGATGGATGGCCCGCGGTGAGCCTGGCCGCAGAGAATGCGGTCACCGCGCTGGCTGCGCTGGATGCAGGGCTGCGCCGCGCCGTCGCCGGTGTCCGCGACTGGCTCGGCGGCGCCGAACCTGACCAGGGCATTCGCGAGCTCGAGATCATCCGCGGGCGCCTCGACGCCGCGACCCGACTGATCGACGAGGCGCTGCTCACCCCGGACCACAATCGCGTCTACTGGTTCACGCTCCTGGCCAGGACGGACAACCTCCTCCTTCGTGCGGCGCCGATCAACGTCGGCTTCCTGCTCCGCGACCACGTGTATGCGGAGCGCCGCTCGACCGTCTTCACATCTGCGACGCTCGCGGTCGGCGGGTCCTTCGACTACTTCCGCTCGCGAGTGGGCCTCGGCCCGGAAGTCGAGGAGTTGATCCTTCCCTCTCCTTTCGATTTCCTCCATCAGGCTCTCGTCTGCCTGCCCACGGACCTGGTCGCCCCCGAGGACGGCGCGTTCGACGAGCAAGTCACCGACGTCGTCGCGTCAGTCGCACGCCGGGTTGGCGGGCGCACCCTGGTCCTCTTCACGTCACATCGCCAGCTGCGCGACGTGCATGCGGCCTTGAAGCACCGCGTCGACCTGGACGAGGTACTGATCCTCGGACAGGGCATCGACGGCCAGCGCCGGCAGCTCTTGAAGGCTTTCGAGGACGCCGAGCGCCCGCTCCTGCTGGGCACCGCAAGCTTCTGGGAAGGGATCGACGTGCCGGGTGAAAGGCTGAGCTGCGTGATCATGGTCCGCCTCCCATTCCCAGTGAAATCAGAGCCCGTGTACGCGGCTCGCGCCGAGCAGGTTCGTGACGGTTTCACGCAGCTCGCGCTGCCACAAGCGGCGCTGCGCTTGAAGCAGGGTTTCGGCCGCCTGATCCGGCGCTCGACCGATCGTGGCGCCGTCGTGATCCTCGACAGCCGGATCCTCGGGCGCGACTACGGGAAAGCATTCCTCGACGTGCTGCCGCCCGCGTCGCGATTCGTCGGTCCGGCCGCAGAGATCGAAAACAGGGTCGGAGACTGGCTGGACCAGGCTTGAGTCGCCTGTTCGTGGTGGCGACCCCGATCGGAAACCTCGAAGACGTCAGCGCGCGCGCATTGCGAATTCTGGGTGAGGTCGGCGCCATCGCGGCGGAGGACACTCGCATCACCGCCCGCCTCCTCGCGCGGCACGGCCTTCGCAAGCCGTTGATCAGCTATCGCGCACCGGTTGAGCGACGCGGCCTCCCGCGCGTCATGGCTGAGCTCGACGATCACGATGTCGCCCTCGTAAGCGATGCTGGAACGCCGACACTCTCTGATCCCGGCCAGGCGCTCGTCACCGCCGCCTGGGCGGCAGGGCACACCGTCGTGCCCATCCCAGGGCCCAGCTCGGTCACGGCGGCGCTCTCCGTTGCTGGTTACGGAGGGCCCGGCTTCACTTTCGTCGGCTACCTACCCCGCAAGCCGGGTGAGATGCGGCGGCTCCTTGCCACGCTCGTCGACAATCCGCGGGCCACAGTCGCGTTCGAGTCGCCCTATCGAATCAAGAAATCTCTCGCGCTGATCGCCGAAGC
>Ga0137409_10001432_pt1 | contig 25835 bp, 20 predicted proteins | sample CZODoug1_16funga_FD_122059 | JGI IMG/M metagenome (GOLD analysis project Ga0137409, IMG submission 122059) | Vadose zone soil fungal communities from Angelo Coast Range Reserve, California, USA - CZODoug1_16fungal (Hybrid Assembly) | ecosystem: Environmental > Terrestrial > Soil > Vadose zone...
ACCACCGGACCAGGCGGCTCCCAAACCCGTGGATCAGAATACTGCGGCCGAACTCCCTTCGTCGGCCCGCCAGTTCCAACCAGCGGGCCAGTGCCCTCTTCAGTTGCCTTCGTCACGGGGCCGGAAGGCATGGGGATCGTCTTGGGAACCGAGACAGGTGCAACGACGTGTATCGCGCGCGGCGTCAACGGCTTCCCATCGCCACCGCTCTTGCCGGGGACCGCGGTTTTCGCGCCACCCGATATTCGGACGAACCCAACACGCTGCTCGGGGACCGTTCGCCGCTTTGGGTTCGATGACAATTCCATGTTGACGATCAGCATCCGCATCAGGAACAGCAACCGAACGAGCCCAACTCACCACCACGCGCGAAAACGGCTTAGGAACAAGAAACTGATCCCACGACCGCATCACCCAAGCACGTTCCGGCAAAAGATAAAATCGAAAGTCGAGCCCAGCCTGTTGACCTCGATGAGATTGAGCCTCCGAAAGTCGATGAGCCTGCGCACGGAGCGGTTCAGCCGCACCAGCCCTTCCTGCTCGCCGATCCCTCGCTCGTACCAGCGGCCGTGCGCGAGAGCTCGCGGTGAAGCAAGGCGGGCCACGGCCAGGGGACGTCTCTTGGGAACCTCAACGGAATCAGGTCGTGGATCGTGAGCACCGAGGGAAAGGGGAGCCCATTCGGCAGCCCGTGATTCCACGTGGCGTGGAAGATATCCGGAGCGGGGTCGAGGCGCCGGAGGAGGCGCGGCAGGACGCCCCACTCCCAGCGAATCCGCCCGCCCGCGGCCTCCTGTACCGCCACCGGGATCGTCCCCGGAATCCGGCCCTGGGGCACGGGGCGATCCGAAACGCCGACGAACGTCACGCCCTCTCCGTCGAGCTCCTCGAGGATCTGCCCGATGACGACCCCGACGCCGGTGACGGAATCGAGTGCCAGCGGGCGGAGATCGATGGCGATTCGAAGATCGCGGGTCACCGGCGGCACGCTACGGGAGCCCACGCCGCGGGTCAACGATCGCTCGCATCTTGCGCCTTGACTTCGCCTTGCACGGCCCGGTACGCTAATGGGATGCGTGATCGCGGAGGCCCACGTGCGTCCCTCCTGGGACGTCGTTTGGCTGAGTGACATCCCATGGGGGAGCCTTTGGCAGCGGCCGCAGCAGCTCGCGACCCGCATTCCCGGCGACACGAGGATTCTCTTCGTGGAGCCGTGGACCCTCGGGCACGCGCCCGCGATGAGACCGATGCCGGTCGCTCCCCGGATCGCGCGCGTCTCGTTTCCGTTTCTTCCTCTCCACGCGCGATCGCATAGGCTGCGGCGCTTGGCGTACCACCTCGGGAGCTCCGGCGCGGCGACGGCGGCGCTCTTCGCGCTGCAGCGCGCCTGGGCACGCGGGCTTCGCGGGTTTTTCCGGCCGAACGCGAAGCGGCTCGCCCTGGTCCAGAATTTCATGGGCGCTCCCACGCTCGAATCCTGGCGCCCCGATCGAATCGTCTACGACATGATCGACGCGCCGCTCCATTTCGCGCCGGTCCCGCCCAGGCTCGTTCCGCTCTGGGAAGGTCTCCTTGGAAGGGCGGACCGGGTCGTCGTCACCTCGCGGCCGCTTCAGGCCCTCGCGAAGAGCGGCGGCGCGCGGGAGTCGCTGCTCCTGGGAAACGGGGTCGAGGCGTCGCGATTCCGCTCGGCGGAGTCCCACCCCGCCACCTTGCCTGGAACGCCGGACGCGCCGGTCCTCGGATACGTCGGATCGATCCACGCGTGGTTCGACGTTCCACTCGTCGCCGCGCTCGCGCGCGCGATGCCCGAGGCGAGGGTGGTGCTGGTCGGCCCGGCGCACCCCGCGACGGCGCGGGAGCTGGGGCGCGCCGCGGAGCAGGCGCCGAACCTCCACTGGATGGGTCCGCGCCCCTACGCCGAGATCCCGTCGATCGTGGGAGCGTTCCGCGTGGGGCTCATCCCATTTCGCAGGACGCCGCTCACGGAGGCGGTCAATCCGGTGAAACTCTACGAGTACGCGGCGGCGGGCGTCCCGTGCGTGACGACGCGCTTCAGCGACGAGGTCGAGCTCTGGTCGGAGGCGGCGTGCGTCGCCGACACCGAGGAGCGATTCCTGGCCGAGGTGAGGGCGCTGCTCGCGGCGCCGCCGGATCGCGCGGCCCTCCGCGCTTTCGCCGCGCGGCATGACTGGGATGAGATCGCGCGGCGCTTCACCGCGATCTGCCTGGAGGACGCCGCGTGAAGCGACCGGCGCGGCGCGCCGGGGCGAAGGGCGGCGCGGGGCCGGCCCCGCGCGCGCGGGAGCCCGGCTCGGGCGGCCACGACGGGCGGCCGATCCCGTGGCTTTGGGCGTACGCCGCCGTCGCGCTCCTCGTGCTTGTCTTCTTCTTCCCGATCACATTCGGGAAGGTGTTCATCTCGCCCGATTCGGTCGCGCCGACGGGGTTCTCGAAGATCGCGACCGACGCGCTCGTCCACCGGCACGTCTATCCGCTCTGGAATCCCTTCCACTTCCTCGGGATGCCGAGCTTCGGCAGCCTCGCCTTCGTACCCTATGTCTACCCGCCGGACGCCCTCTTCGGCTTCCTCCAGCAAGCGCTCGGCTTCCCGCAGATGACCTGGCTTCTGGCGCACTACATTCTTCTCGGCCTTTCGATGCTCGTATTCCTTCGCGCCGCCGGCGCGGCGCCCGAGGCCGCCCTCTTCGGGGCCTTCACGCTCGCCTTGACCCCCAACCTGGTCGCGGTCGGCGCGTTCGGGCACGGGAGCCAGATGATGACCGCAGCGTACCTGCCGCTCCTCCTCGTTCTGCTCGACCGCTTCGCGCGGCGAGGCTCCTGGCTGGCGCTCGCGGGATTCGCCTTCGCGGCCGCGTTCCAGCTCCTTCGCGCCCACGTGCAGATCGTGTTCTATTCCTGGATCGCGCTCGGGCTCTACGCGCTCTTCCTGAGTGTCGCCGCCTTTCGTGAGGGCCGCCGGGCCGAGGGGGTGCGCGCGCTCGCCGGCCTTGCGGCCGGGCTCGCTCTGGGATTCGGGATGAGCGCGTTTCTCTACCTCCCGGTCCACGAGTACGCGGGCCTCTCCACCCGCGGCGGGGGAGAGGGCGGCGGTGCCGGGCTCCTCTACGCGACCTCGTGGTCGTTCCACCCGCGTGAGATCCTGACCTTCGTGATCCCCAGCATGTTCGGTTTCGGCGGAAGCACGTACTGGGGCAGCATGCCGTTCACCGACTATCCGAACTACATGGGGATCGCTCCGCTGGCATTCGCGGTGTACGGGGCGATGCGGACGCGAGGGACGGTCCGCGTGTATCTCGTGACCCTCGCCGCGGTCGCGCTCCTCATCTCCTTCGGGAAGCACGTTCAGCCCCTCTACTCGCTCCTCTACTACCATCTTCCGTTCTTCAACAAGTTCCGCGTCCCGGTCATGATCCTGGTCCTGGTCCAGTTCGCCACCGCGGCGCTCGCCGCGCTCGGACTCACGATGGCGCTCACGCGCCACGCGGAGCGCGCGGGTCGGAGCGGCGATCCCGCGACCCCCTGGATGCGCGCGGCGCTCCTCGCCACCGTCGGGGGATTCGGGCTGCTCGTCCTGATCAACCTGCTCGGCCCCTCCATTCGCGAGTACGCGGTCCATTCCCGGGCCAACTTCGACCCGAGCCACGCCCGCGCGGCGCTCGACATGGCCTCGATCGACGCGATCAAGTCGGGCCTCCTCCTCGCGGCGGCGCTCGCGCTCGTCGGGATGGCGAGGCGGGGCCGCCTCTCGCGGTCCGTCGCGGCGCTCCTGATCGTCGGCGTCACCGCGGTCGATCTCTGGACGATCGACCGCAAGATCATCGATCCGCTCGTCGCGACCCCGCGCGAGTACGATGACAACTTCCGGGAGACGCCGGAGGTGACGTTCCTTCGATCCGATTCCACTCAATTCCGCGTCTTCCCGCTTCGCTGGGACGACAGCAAGCTGGCCGCGTACGGCATCGCCTCGGTGCTCGGCTACCACCCGGCGAAGCCGCGCCTCTACCAGTCGTTCGTCGACACGGTCGGGATCCAGTCGTTCGCCACACTTAGGCTCCTGAACGTGAAATACGTCCTCGCCGACGGTTATTTCCCCGCCGAGACCAAAGAGGTCACGCTGCGGCACGACGGGGAGGTGAAGGTGTACGAGGTGGAGGGGGTCCTGCCCCGCGCGTTCGTCGCGCACGCGATCCACCAGGTTCGGGACGACACCGTGGCGCTCGCGGTACTCCGGACCCACGCGTTCGACCCGCGCTCGGAGGTACTCTGGAGCGAGGCGACCGCGGCGCCTCCCGTCGCCCCCCCGGGCGTTCCCGACTCGGTCCGGTCGATCCGATACGATTTCAACGAGGTCGAATACATGGTCACCTCGGCGGCGCCGGGCATCTTCGTCGCGATCGACCAGTACGATCCCGACTGGGTCGCGACCGTGGACGGAACGCCGGCGGCCATCCACCGCGTGAACTACCTGATGCGGGGCGTGGCGCTCCCGGCCGGGGTCCACCGCCTCCGGTTCGTCTATGCGCCGCGCGCCCTGGCCGCCGGGATACAGATCTCGCTCGCGTCGGCGATCGTGGCGCTGCTCCTCGCCGGATGGGGAGCGTGGCGGGCGGCGGGAGCGCGCCGGGCTTCGGCCGTGGGCCCCGCCGAGGCGGCGGACCCGCCGCCGGGGACATCGTCGTGAAAGCGCTCATCATCATCCCGACCTACGACGAGCGGGAAAACCTCGTGGAGCTCCTCGGCCGGGTCTTCGCCCAGAACCTGCCGACCGACGTCCTGATCGTCGACGACAACTCCCCGGACGGAACCGGCGCGCTCGCGGACGAGATTGCCGCGGCCGATCCGCGGGTGCACGTGATGCACCGCGCGGGGAAGATGGGCCTCGGGTCGGCCTACGTGGCGGGATTCCGATGGGCGCTCGACCGCGACTACGAGGCCGTGTTCGAGATGGACGCCGATTTCTCCCACAATCCCGACAGCCTGGGGGAGTTCCTTCGGGAGCTGGAGAACGCCGATCTCGTTCTCGGCTCGCGCTATCTTCACGGCGTCACGGTCGTCAACTGGCCCCTGTCGCGGCTGATCCTCTCGTACAGCGCCAACGTCTACAGCCGGATCATCACCGGCATGCGCGTCAAGGATCTCACCGGCGGCTTCAAGTGTTTCCGCCGCCAGGTTCTCGAGGCGATCGACTGGACCCGCGTCGGCTCGGACGGCTACGCCTTCCAGATCGAGATCAGCTTCAAGGCGTGGAGAAAGGGATTCCGGATCAAGGAGATCCCGATCATGTTCGTCGACCGCCGCGCGGGCACCTCGAAGATGTCGCGCAAGATCGTCCGAGAGGCGGTGTGGATGGTCTGGCGCCTGCGCCTCCTCGATCTCCTCGGCGCGCTCTAGGAGCCCCCGCGTGGGCATCTCGCTGGTCGTGGTTCACTACAAGACCCGAGAGGCGCTGGCCCGGCTCCTCGATTCGCTTCGCCACGCCAAGCCGTCCTCCCTTCGGGAGATCCTGATCGTCAACAACTCGGGGGACCCCCTCGACGACCTGGCGCGCGGAGCGGGATGGCCGGCGCGCGTCCTCACGCCGGGCAAGAACCTTGGATACGCCCGCGGGGTAAACGAGGGTATCCGGGCGGCGTCCGAGGAGGACGTGCTGATCCTGAACCCAGACATCCAGGTTCCGCCCGGCTCGATCGAGGCGCTCGAGCGGGCGGCCGAGGCGCATCCGCGCGCGGGCATTCTCGCGCCCAAGCTCCTGAACGCCGACGGGACCCTTCAGCTTTCCTCACGCCGATTCTACAATTGGAGGACGCTGCTCCTCCGCCGGGTGCCATTGGGCGCGCTGGCCGAGCGGAGCCGGACGGTGCGCGCCCACCTCATGGCGGAATGGGATCACGAGGAGACGCGCTCGGTCGACTGGGTCTTGGGTGCCGCGATGTACGTCCGGCGCCGGGCGATGCGAGATGTGGGGCTGATGGATGAGCGGTACTTTCTCTATTTTGAAGACGTCGATTGGTGCCAGCGCATGTGGAGGCACGGCTTCGAGGTCGTCTACTGCTCCGAGTCGCGGATGGTCCACGACCATGCCCGGGCGAGCGCCCAGGCCCGCCCGCGGTCGGTCCGGGCGCACGCCGCGGGGCTCCTTCGCTTCACCGAGAAATGGAGCGCGATCGTGTACGCCATGAGCCAGCATCGCCGCCGCGTCGTGCAGCTTCTGACCTTCGCCTCGGACGTCGTGGCGGCGGCGGCGGCCTGCTTCGCCGCGTATGAGATCCGCGCCGCCCTCAATCCGTACTTCGAGAGACAGGTTTACCCGATGGGGAGCTACACCGGGCTCCTCTTCTTCACCATCGCGGTGACCGTCGCGGCCCTGGCCATGAACGGCCTCTACCGACGGACGACCTTCGCCGACGGGATCGAGCGAGGGTTTCTCATCGGGCAGGCGGTCGTCCAGGCCGGCCTTCTCCTCATGGCCGCGACGTTCCTGTTCCAGATGCCTCGGTATTCCCGCGTTCTCGTGCTGCTCGTCGGGCCGCTTCTCTTCCTGTTCCTTCTGCTCTCGCGCGGGCTCCTGGCCCGGCTCGGCGCGGGCGCGCGGGCGCAGGGCTTCGCGTTTCGGCGGGTGCTTCTCCTCGGCTCGGGCTCCGAGGCCGAGCACGCCCGCGCGGCCCTCGAGGCCGCTCGCCGCGACGGGTACGAGCCGCTCCACGCGGAGGCTCCGTCGGGCGCGGACGAGGCGCCGGAATCGGCGGCGGCGCGCATCCGCGCGCTCGTCGACAGCGAGCGGATCCAGATCGTGTGCGTCGTCCCCGAGTCGGACGAGATTCCTTATCTGCTCGCGTTAGCCGCTTCGCTCCGCGACTCCGGGGCGGCGGTCTACTGGGCCGGATCGGTCGCGCACTTGGCCTCGGCGGCGGGGGAGTCGCGGAAGATCGGTCCCCTTCGCGCGGTCCTTCTCCACGCGCCGAGCCGCGGCCTCTCGCTCCGGGCCCGGAAGCGGGTGAGCGACCTTGCCCTCTCGTTCCTCGTCGCGCCGTGGCGGTGGGGCCGGCTCAGGGAATACCTCGCGGCGCGGGGCGAGACGATCGGCCCCGGCGAGGCCTGGCGACAGGTTCTCTCGGGGGAGCGGAGCTGGGTGGGACGGAGCGCCTACGAGTCCGACCGCTGGACCGGGGTCCCGGCGTGGGCGCGGCTCGCCCTCGAGTCGCTTCGCCCGGGCGTCGTCTCCCCCTCCAGCGACGCGTCCTCCGACCGGAGGGCCCGCCTCGAGTCGGAGCTCGCCTATCTCGCGAGGTTCTCGCTCGCCGAGGACCTTCGCATCTTCCTGAGGGCGACCGCGGGGGGCGCGGGCTGATGCGGGCCGGTCGAACTCTCGCGCTCGCGGCCTTCTTCGCGGAGCTTCTGGCCGCGGCATCGCCGGGTCCCGCCCTCGCGACGCGCCTCTTCATCAAGAACCACGTGAACTCGGACGGGATCGCCGGGATCGCCGCCTGGCAGGGGAATCTGGCGGCGGCGACGGTCGGCGGGATCGTCTTCATCGACCCCGCATCGGGCGCCCTCACGAAGCTGACGAGCGCGCCGGCTGGACTCCCCTCGAACGGGATCCTCTGCGTCGCCTTGAGCCCGAGCGGATCCCTCTGGGCCGGCACGGCCGACCGGGGCCTCGCCCGACTCAAGACGGACGGCGGCTTCCGGAGGACGCTCACCTCGTTCGACGGGCTGCCGAGCGATCGCGTGCAGGCGCTCTACGTGCACGGCGACAGCGTTTGGGTCGGGACGAGCGGAGGCGTCGCGCTCTTCACCGAAAATCCGACGAACGGGCAGTTCGCGCTCCGGCGCTCGGACTCGAACGCGAGCACGGGCGGCGCGCTCGCCGCGGACGACGTGCGCGCGTTTCAGCTCGTGGGCGACACCCTTTGGTGCGGCACCTCGGCCGGACTCTCCGCGTTCGCGGGCGGGGCCTGGATCAATCGCGCCGCGACGCTCGGGGTCGCCGTGCGCGCGCTCGAGGTTCACAAAGACACGCTCTGGGCCTCCACGATCGCCGGTCCCCGCCGCTACGCCGCGGGCGTCTTCATGACCGTTGCGGCGGGGCACGGAGGCGAAAGCCGCGCGCTCCACTCGAGCGGCGGCGTCCTCTATTCGGGGAGCGCGGGCTCGGGCGTGTTTCGCTATTCCCCCAGCTCCGGATGGATCGCCCTCGGCACCGTGGGGCTATCGAACGCCCGCGTGAATGCCCTGGAGACGGCGCCGGACGGGCGCCTCTGGATCGGCACCGACGAGGGACTGGCAAGGGATTTGAGCCCCGCCGTCGGGTGGCAGGCGTTTCTGCCGCCCGGGCCCGCGGTCGGCGGGAGCCAGCGCGCCGTCGCCGACGCGAGAGGGGCCTGGTTCGCGACCGGGAATTTCGTCCCGGCCTCCGGGGGCTCCGGCAACGTCCTTCGATACGACGGGCAGAGCTGGAGCGCGCTCACCGCATCCTCGACCGGAGGCTCCCTCCAGTCGTCGAGCGTGTTCGCCATCCTCTCCGACCTCGGCGGGAAGCTCTGGTTCGGCCACTGCTGCAGCGATGTAGACCCGCGCCCGCGCACGGAGCGGTGGGATCCGGCGACCGGGGTCTGGGATACGCTGGGCGTGACCAACCTCTACGCGCTCAAGCAAGGTCCCACCGGGCTCGTCTACGGCGGGAGCGTGGAGCACGGGAACGGCGTCTACGTCTTCGACGGGACGACGGCGGCGATCCTCGACTCGCTGACGCCCACGAACACGCAGGGCGGGACGACACCCGGCCTCGCGAGCAACAACCTGAACGGGATCGCGTTCGACACCGCCGGACGCGGCTGGTTCGCGCTCGCCGAGAACGGGCTCGACATCTGGAACGGAAACGGGACGGTCAAGGACCACTCCGACGATGTGTGGCTCCATTTCCCTGGGACCGGCTTTCCCAGCCCTCAGACGAGGGCGGTCGTGACCACCGGGGCCGCCTCGGGATGGGTCGGGACCGTGGGCGGGCTCGTGCGAATACGAAACGACTTCGTCGATCCGACCGTCACCGCGATCACCAACGCGAAGCTCCCCTCGCTCCAGATCCGGGACTTGGCGCTCGACTCGGGGGGAAACCTCTGGGTCGCCACGCTCGCCGGCATCGCCCGCGTTGAGGCCTCGAGCGGCGTCGTCGAGAGCTGGAGCACGCTCGACGGGCTGGTCGGGGACGACGTCAGGTCGCTCGCGTGGGATTCCCGCCGCGGCATCCTCTGGGTGGGGACCACAGCCGGTGTCTCCGAGATCTTCCCGGGCGGGGGCGCGAGCGGGTTCAGCGACCGGTCGTATCTTTATCCGAGCCCGCTCGGGGCGACCGCGACCGCGCTCCACCTCGGGGGGATCACCGACGAGGTGACCGGGGAAGTGCGGGACCTGACGGGGGCCCTCATCCGCCGCTTCAAATGCGATCCGAGTCAAAACGAAGTCTGGGATCTCCGTCTGGCGAACGGCTCGCCGGCGTCTCCCGGCGTCTACATGGTCGTGCTCCGGGCCGGCGAGCGCTCGCGAATATTACGCACGGCGGTGGTACGGTGAAGGTCGCCTCGGAAGTCGAGCTGCTCTCGCCTCCCGACGCGTCGGCGTGGGACGAGCTGGTGGCCGCGTCGCCGGAAGCGACCGTATTTCACACCTCGGCTTGGGCCAAGCTGTGGACCGACGAGTGGAAGGGCGCCAGGTGGGAGGCGATCGTGGTCCAGGATTCGTCCGGGTATTTGGGCGGAATCGGCGCGATCGTCCGCCGTCGGGGGATCTTCCGGACCGTCGAGTCGATGCCGTTCGGAACCTACGGCGGGCCGGTCGTTCGCCGCGGGCATCCGGATGCCCCCGCGCTGCGCCGCCTGCTCTTGACGTCGTACGCCGCCCGCGCGGCGCGGCGTCTCACGGCGCGCTCGCGGATCACCTGGTACCAGGGGATCCGCGACGATTTCCCGGAGAGCCTTCGCCCGGAGGAATCGATCACGCACGTGCTCCCGCTTTCGAGCGACTACGAGAGCGTGGCGAAGGGGTTTTCTCCTTCGACGCGGCGCCTGGTCCGCCAGGCCGACGAGAGCGCCCTCTCGATCCGAGCCGCGGAGACGACCGAGGATATCCGAGCCTTCTACGAGATCGCGGTGGAGACCGTGCGCCGGCGCGGCGGGATCCCCAAGCCGTACTCGCTCTACGAGCGGATCCTCACGTCGCTCGTGCCGGCCGGTCTCGCGCGTTATCACCTCGTCCTCCACGAGGGGAGCGCCGTCGCGGCGAGCCTCCATCTGTTCCACCAGGGCGCCGCCGTGAGCTGGCTCCCGGTCTCGCGCGAGTCCTCGTGGCACCTCCGCCCGAACAACTACCTCATCGCGAGCCTCCTCGAGACCCTTTGCGACGCCGGGTACCTCGAGTACAACTTCGGCGCGACGCCCCCAGGCGCCGCCGGCCTCGTCCGGTTCAAGGAAGGATGGGGCGCGCGACCGCGGTCCGTCCTGAGCGCGGGGCGCCGAAGCGCCCTCCACCGGCGGCTTCGGCCCTAGGCGCCGGTGAGGATCCTCCTCCTCGCGCACGCTCCGGCGGTGCACACGCGCCGCTGGGCGCAGGGGCTTCAGGCGCGCGGCCACGAGGTGAGGCTCCTCTCCGCGCACGAATCCGAGGTCGCGTCCGGCGTGCCGACGCGCATCGTCGGCTGGCCGCTTCCGATCTCGGCGCTCCGGTACGCAAGCGCCCAGGCGGCGGTCCGCCAGGAGATCCGCTCCTACCGTCCCGAGGTGACCGTGGCGCACTTCCTTCCGAACTACGGTTTCCTCGCCGCCGTCGCGGGGGCCAACCCTTGGATGCTCGTTTGCTGGGGCTCCGATCTGCTCGTGAACGCGACGCGCACGCCGCTGCACCGGGCCCGGGCCCGCTGGACCCTTCGCCGCGCGCAATCGATCCACGTGGACGCGGAGAACCTGGCGGAAGCGGCGGTCCGGTTGGGGGCCGAGCCGCGCCGGATCTGGACGCGCGCATGGGGGGTTGACGTCGACGCGCTCCGGCCCGCCGAGGGGTGGGCCACGCGGCGCGCCGGGTCCGGCGCGCTCCGCGTTCTCTGGACGCGACGGCTGGAGGACCTTTACGACCCCCGAACCTTGATCCGGGCGCTCGGGATCCTGAGCCGAAAGGGAGTTTCCTTCCGCGCGACCCTGGCCGGGGACGGTCCGCTCCGGACGGAGCTCGAAGCGCTCGCGCGCCGGGAGGGAATCCCGATGCATCTCGTCTTCACCGGGTGGATCGAGGGAGAGAAGCTCGCCGCCCTCTACCGCGAGCACGACGCCTATGTCTCCCTCTCGCGCTCCGACTCGACCTCGCAATCGCTCCTCGAAGGGATGGCCGCGGGCCTCGTGCCGGTAGTGAGCGACATCGCGGGCAACCGCGAGTGGGTGACCCACCGCCGCGAGGGTCTGCTCGTCCCCGTCGGCGACGCCGAAGCGGTCGCCTGCGCCCTGGCCGAGATCGCGCGCGGCGCGGACGCGGCCTCCGCGATGGCCGAACGCGCCCGATCCGCCGCGGCCTCGCGCGCGCGATTCGACGACACGCTCGCGGAGACCGAGCAGCGGCTCCGCGCGATCGCGGAACCCGGCGCCGGACGGAACGGCGCGACCCGTGGGGGCGGGGGTTGAAACGGCTCCTCGTCCTCGCCTACTTCTTTCCGCCGATCGGAGGAGGCGGATGCCAGCGAACGCTGAAGCTCGTCCGCTACCTGCATCCGCTGGGCTGGACCTCGACGGTCGTCACGTCGCGCGATCCCGATTACTGGATCCTCGATCCGAGCCTGCTTCAGGAAGTGCCCGAATCGACCGAGGTAATCCGCGCGGGCGGCCTGACGTCGCACCGCCTGGTTCGAATGCTCTCGGGTGGCGGCGTCGCGGTCGAACGACGGCAAGGGCAACGCGATCCCCGCTCGTTCCAGATCTTGAGAAGGCTTCAATCGTGGCTCCTGATTCCCGACGGATACCGCCGCTGGGCGCGGGAAGCCGAGCGCGCCGCGGCGCGGCGCATCGGGGCAGGAGGCGTCGACGTGATCTGGACCACGTCGTCTCCCGAGAGCGCGCATCTGGCGGGAATGTCGCTCCGGCGCCGTTTCGGTCTCCCTTGGATCGCGGACTTCCGCGATCCGTGGGTGGGACGCGTCACCTACGCCCCGCCGACGCGCTGGCACGATGCCCGACATCGCGCGCTCGAGCGCGGGGTGGTGGAAGCGGCGGACCGGATCACGCTCGTGAGCGAGGCGATGGTCGCGCTCTATCGGGATCGTTATCCCGGCGTCCCGCGCGAGCGTTTCGTCTACGTCCCGAACGGCGTCGATTCCGACGACTGGCGCCGGGCCGATGGGGAGGCGTCTTCGGCCGCGTCGGCCCAAGAAGCGGAGCGCGACCGCGGCCGATTCGTCCTGCTTCACGCGGGGCAGCTCGCCCATCGTCCTACCGCGCGCACGCTGCTCGCGGCGGCGCGGCGCGTGATCGAAGCCGACCCCTCCGCGGCGTCGTCGATCCGGCTCCGGTTCCTGGGAGGAAACGAAGAGCTCCTCCCGGAGGAATACCGCGACCCGGCGCTCCACGGAATCGTCGAGCTGCTTCCGTCCCGCCCACACCTCGAGGCCCTCGCGGCGATGAGGCGGGCCGACGCGCTCGTCCTGCTCGGGCACGGGGGAGAGCCCGATTCGCTCCTCTACACCGGGAAGATCTATGAGTACCTGACGAGCGGGCGCCCCGTGCTCGGGATCCTGGATCCGGGACCCGGCTCCGAGCTTCTCCGCGCCTCGGGCGCCGGTCCGGTCTGCTCGGCCCGCGACGAGACGGCGGCGGCGGAGGCGCTTGGCCGCTGGTATTCCGAGTGGCGTCGCGCCGGGCGCCTTCCCACTGTCCACCCCCGGGAGCCCTTGGCGGCCGCCTGGGAGCGAAGCGCGATCGCCGGTCAGGTCGCCGGGCTCCTCTCGAGCCTGGATTCACAGCCCCGCAAATAGACTTTCCCACCCACCCCACCGAAACGAGCTAACTCATTGCAATGAAGCATGATAATTTTATGAAAAAAGCCTGGAATCCGCCTTGACACCCCTGGAGCAGGGACGTACGATGCGCCGGTGGTGAATTGTGGGGCGAAGTGGGGAACACCTCGCCCCATTCGCGGAACGTTCGGGGGGCTTTCTAGGAACCGGGGATGGCGACGTTCCGTGGCAGTCATAAGCATTCTATTGACCACAAGGGGCGCGTCAGCATCCCTGCCCGCTTCCGACGCCTCTTGTCAGGGGACGCGAACGAGACCTTCGTGATCCTCCGCGGGCTCGACGCCTGCGTCTCGCTCTTCCCCGCGGATGAGTTCAAGCGGCTCGAGGATCGGCTTCGCTCCCGCTCCTTCAGCGATCAAACCAATCGTCGATACCAGCGCCTCCTCCTTCTCGACTCGCGCGACGAAACCCTCGACGCGCAGGGCCGCGTCGCGATCCCACCCAGTCTCATCGCCCATGCGGGCCTGAAGAAGGAAGTGCTTGTGAACGGCGTGCTCGACCACATCGAAATCTGGAGTCCGGAGTTCTTCGAGAAGTACATGGCGTCCTCCGATCGGACGTACGAGGACATGGCCGGAGAGCTTCTCCTGTGAGCCGCGCCGTGATCGATTCGCGATCGCAGGGCGCGGCGGATCGCCCGACCTATCAGTGGGAGGCGGCCCGGGGCGGCGGCGCGCTCGCGCTGCGCCTCTTCGGCGCGTTGGGGCGGCGGGAGCTCACGCGCATCGTGGACGCCATGCTCGAGTCCGGAGGCTCCCCGCGCGATTTCCTCCGGATCGATTTCGAGGATGTGAGCCACCTGGACTATCGCGCTCTCACGGAGTTCACGTCGGCGCTCCAGCGCCTGCGCAACCGGGGGGCGTCGATCTGGTTCGTGGGAATGAGTCCGTATCTGCGCGCGCTCTTCCACGTGGCCGGCCAGGGGCCGGCCTTGAACAGGCTCGAATGGCGCGTGCCGGAATTCGAATCGGAGGGCTTCGCCCGCCGCCCCGCCGGGATTTCAGGGGCGACCCGGGAAGAGGCCTGGGGCAAGACAAGGTTCTAGAGGATCGCCGATGCCGGGTCACGTCCCGGTACTGAGGCAGGAGGCCGTGCGGTTGCTGGTGACCGACCCCGAGGGAACGTATCTGGACGCGACCCTCGGGATGGGCGGCCACAGCCGCGAGATCGTGGCGGCGTTGGGAGGGGAGGAGGCAAGGGTCATCGCAATGGATTGCGATCCGGCGGCGGTCGAGCGCGCTCGCGCGAATCCGCCGGCGCCGTCACACCGATTCACCGCCGTGCGCGGCCGGTTCTCCGAGATTGAGGAGGTCCTCGGAGGGCTCGGCGTCACGGGCGTACACGGCCTGCTGGCCGACCTCGGCATCTCCTCCGACCAGCTCGACGACCCTTCGCGCGGTCTCTCCTTCGCCCAGGATGGTCCGCTCGACATGCGCCTCGATCCCTCGCTCCCGTTGACGGCCGACGCCTGGATCCGAGGGACCGACGACCGCGCGCTCGAGCGGGTCCTCACGTCGTACGGGGAGCTGCCGCGGGCTCGCGCGGCGGTGCGCGCGATCCGCCGCGCGGCCGCCGAGCACCAACCGCTCACGACGCGCTCGCTTCGAGAAGCGCTGCAGCCGATCTATTTCGGTCCCTCGCGGCCCCGACGGATCGCCCAGGCGTTCCAGGCGCTCCGGATCGCCGTGAACCGCGAGCTCGAGGAGCTCACGGCGCTGCTCGACATCGCCGCGCGCGTCGTCCTCCCCGGCGGCACGCTCTGTGTGATCGCCTATCACTCGCTGGAAGACAGGATGGTGAAGACGGCCATCCGCCCGCCGCGTCCGCTCGACGCCTGGGTGGAGCCGACCCCGTCGCCTTGGGTGCCGCTTACCCCGCGGCCGATTCGACCCTCGGCGGAAGAGACCCGCTCGAATCCGCGCGCCGGGAGCGCGCGCCTTCGGGCGGCGCGCAGAAAGGAGCCAGGCACGTGAGCGTAGCGAGGCATTCCGTAGAGGTCCTGTCCCCCGCGCGCGCGATCCCCGGATATTCCGGCGGCGCCGCATCGTTGCGCTCTTCCACGAGGCGCGATACCGGCCGCGTCTATCTGCGGCGCTACGCGGTTCAAGGGCCGCGGCCGCGGTACGGCAAGCTGCTGCTCGTGGTCTTCCTCCTCGGCTCGCTCCTCTTCTCCAAGGTCTGGGAGAGCATCATCGCCAATTCTCTTTCCATGGACCGGGAGCGGCTGCGGAGGGAAGTGCGGGCGCTGGAGAATCGGATCCGCCTCTCCTCGGAGCTCCGCGACCAGGCGGCGCTGCGCGAGGGAATCGACTCCCAGTCCCTGCGCGCGCAGGGGTTCCTCGCCCCCGATCCGGCCCGGATCATCGAGATCGACCTGGACCAGGCGATGCCGCGCGCCGTGTCGCAGCCCGGCGTGGTGGACCGGCTCGGCGCGCTGCTTAGGCGGATCCACCCGAACCGACCGGCGGCGCCCGAGCCCGACGTCGCGGCCGTGCCGGTCCGCGCGGGGGTGGCCCGTTGAGCCCGCGCGACTTCCGGCGTCTCCGGCTCATCGCGTTCCTGGGAATGTGCGCGTTCCTGTTCCTGTTCGCGCGATTGGTCCAGATTCAATTGCTCGACCACGGGCGTTTCGCGCGGGCCGCGAGGCAGCAGCAGACGCAGCGCGTGATCCTCGAGCCGGAGCGCGGTCGGATCTACGATCGCCACCTTCGCTCGCTCGCCGACAATGTCTCGTTGAGCAGGCTTTCGGTCCGTCCGCGCGACGTCAAGAACACGCGCGCCACGCAGGCCTTCCTGACGGAGGCAGCGGGGCCGGCGGCCGCGAGCCGCTTCCGGGCCGGGAAGGCGCGGCACGCGGCTTACGTGCGGCTCTCGCCGCACCTGAGCCCGGAGCAGGAGCTCGCGCTTCGCACCACGGCGCTGCCCGAAGGAGTCCACGTCGAGGCGGTGCCCGGCCGCGTCTATCCGCTCGATGCCGTGGCGCGACCAGTGGTGGGCCTCCTCGGCGCCGAGGGACTGGGCCTCGAGGGGCTCGAGAAGATGTTCGACCGCGACCTTCGAGGGCGGAGCGGCTGGGCGACCCTCTTCTGCGATTCGCGGGGGATCACCTATCAGCTGCCGCAGAGCCTCGTGAAGCTCCCCGAGGCGGGCTCGAGCATCATCACCACGATCGACCTGGACGCGCAGTCGATCGCGGCGCTGAAGCTGCGCGAAGCGGTGGAGCGGACCGGCGCCAAGAGCGGGATGGCGCTCTTCGCCGATCCCAAGACCGGCGACATCCTCGCGATGGTGACGGTGGACGATCCGCGCCGGCCGGGCGGCGACGGACACCGGAACCGCCTCATCGCGGACCAGTACGAGCCCGGCTCCACGTTCAAGATCCTGGCGGGTTGCGCCGCGCTCGAGGGGCGTGTCTTTGCCCCTTCCGATTCATTCTGGGTCGAGCGCGGCGAAGGGGATTTCGGCGGGTTCACGATCCACGACTCGCATCCCGAGAGCCGGTGGTTCTCGGTGCGCAGCGCGACGGCGCTCTCCAGCAACGTCTGCTACGCGCGGATCGGATCCCGCCTTGGCGCGGCGACGCTCTACGATTTCGCCCGCGTCTTTGGGTTTGGGCAGCAAACGCGCGTCTCGCTCCCCGGCGAGGCGCCGGGCCAGATCCGGCACCCGGACCAGTGGTCGAAGCGCTCCCTCGCGACCATCTCGATCGGGCAGGAAGTGCTGGTCACACCGATCCAGATGCTCATGGCGTACGCGGCGGTCGCCAACGGGGGCCTCCTGCTCCGTCCCCGGATCGTTTCGGCGGTGGTCGACCAAGACGGCGAGCCGATTCGCGAGATACCGGTCGAGCAGGTCCGCCGGGTGATCTCCTCGGAGACGGCCAGGACGTTCCGCTCCTTCCTGCGCGACGCGGTGGTCCAGGGCACGGCCACGGAGGCGGCCCTGCCTTGGTGCGAGGTCGCGGGAAAGACCGGCACGGCGCAGAAGACCGTGGAGAACGAGCGGGGTTACGGGGTAGGTCGCTACATCTCCTCCTTCATCGGCATGGCCCCCGCGTCCGACCCGGTCGTGGTCGGGCTCATCATCCTGGACGAGCCCCGCGGCGCCTACTACGGCGGCTCGGTCGCGGCCCCGGTCTTCCGGGAAATCCTGGCCGCGTGGGCCCTTCAGGGGCGCGGGCCGATCGCGCTCCCACCCTCCACCGTCGTGCGGGTCGATGACGAGGCGCGGGCGGCAGACGCGGTGCCCGACGTTCGCCTGCTCGAGCTGGGCCGGGCGCGCGAGGAGCTGGCCCGGGCGGGATATGGAATGCGCGTCGGCGGGGCCGGCGCGGTCGGCGGGCGGGTCTCGACCCAATCGCCCGAGGCGGAGACGCCCGCCCGCCCCGGCACCGTGGTCGAGCTGACGCTCGCCGCGCTCGAGGAGGAAGATACGTCGGTGCCCGATCTCCGCGGTCTTGCGCTCCGGCAGGCGCTTTCCCGGCTGAGCGCCGTGGCCATCGAGATCGGAAGGGTGCGGGGAAGCGGTGTGGTGGTGGACCAGACGCCCGCGCCGGGCGAGCCGGCGCGGAGGGGAACCAAGTGCTCGCTGGTCCTCTCTCCTAGGGGCACGTGATCGCCGCCCCCGCGAAGGAGCTCGCCGGGCTGCCGGCGGTCCTGGGGGCGCCGGAGGTCGTCGGGACGCTCGCGGGGGTTTGGGAGCGCGTGCAGTACGACTCGCGCGCGGTCGGGAAGGGAGATCTTTTTGTCGCGATCCATGGCGGGCGCTCCGACGGGCATGGATTCCTGCGCGCCGCGCTGGAGCGGGGCGCGGCGGCCGCCGTCGTCGAGACGCCGGTCCGCGATCTCCAGATACCCCAGATCCGGGTGCCGGACAGCAGGCGGGCCCTGGCGCTTCTGGCGGCCGAGGAGACGGGCCATCCCTCGAGGGAGCTCTTGATGGTGGGCGTGACGGGAACCAACGGGAAGACGACGACGGTGCATCTGATCCGGGGAGCGCTGGCGGCGCGGGGAGATCGCGTGGGGGTGATCGGGACCGTCGGCTATGCGTTTGAAGGGGCCGAGGAGCCGGCCCGGCACACGACGCCCGAGGCCCCGGACCTTTCACGGCTCCTGCGCCGATGGCGCGATCGGGGGGCGACCGCGGTCGCGATGGAGGTCTCATCGCACGCGCTGGCTCTCGACCGGACCTACGGCGTCGCGTTCGACACGGGGGTGTTCACGAATCTGACCCAGGATCATCTCGATTTCCACGGCACGCTCGAGGCTTACCGCGACGCGAAGTCCAGGCTGTTCCGCGCGGAGACTCGAGGCGATCGCTCCAAGCCGTTCACGGGGGTGGTGAACATGGACGATCCGGCTGGTCGCTGGATCCGGAAGCGGGGCGATTCGCCGTTCCTGGGATTCGGTGTGAAGAGCGCAGCGGAGGTGACGGCCGAAGACGTGCGGTTCGACCCGGCAGGCACGCGATTCCGGGTCCGTACGGCGCACGGCTCCTACTCGGTCGCCCTCCGCCTGCGCGGTGCTTTCAACGTCATGAACGCCCTCGCCGCGTTCTCCGGTTGCATGGCCGTCGGCCTGCCGCCGGCCGTCATCGCGGCCGGGCTCGAATCGGTTGCTTCGGTCCCGGGTCGGCTCGAGCCGGTCGAGTCGGGCCAGCCGTTCCAGGTACTCGTCGACTACGCGCACACACCCGACGCGCTCGAGCGCTCGCTCGAGGCGGTGCGCGCGATGAGACCGCGACGCGTCCTCTGCGTTTTCGGCGCCGGCGGCGACCGCGACCGCGGCAAGCGGCCGCTCATGGGACAGGCGGCGGTTCGCGGCGCCGATCTGGTCTTCCTGACTTCGGACAATCCGCGGAGCGAAGACCCGAACGTCATCCTCGCGGAGATCGTCGCGGGCACGGAGGGCGCGACGAACGTGCGCGTCATCGCGGACCGCACCGAGGCGATCCGGGCCGCCATCGAGGCCTGCCAAGCGGGGGACGTGCTCCTGATCGCCGGGAAGGGGCACGAGACCTACCAAATACTGAGTGATCGGACCATCGTCCTGGACGACCGAGATGTGGCGCGGCGCGCGCTCGAGGCGAGGGGATTTCGCCCGTGACCCGGACGCCAAGCCCGTGGCTCAAGCTGTTTGACGTGCTCGAGGTAACCGGGGGACGGCTCTGGGACCCGATGCCCTCGGGGGCCGAGCCCCATTTCTCGGAGTGCGCGATCGACAGCCGCGCCCTCCATGGAGGGGAGCTCTTCGTTCCTCTGCCCGGGACCCGCGCCGACGGCCACGACTTCATTGCCGCGGCGCTCCAGGGGAAGGCGGGAGGGAGCCTGGTTCGCGCCGGGCTGGCTTCGTCGGCTGAGTGGCCGCGCGCCGGCAAGCCGGTGATCGAGGTGCGGGATCCGCTCGCGGCCCTCCAGGCGCTCGGGCGCCATTGCCGGGACCGCGCATCGATCCCCGCCGTCGCGGTGACCGGATCGAACGGAAAGACGACGACCAAGGAGATGATCGCGGCGGTGCTCGGCACCGCACGCAAGGTGCACCGGAACGTGGGGAACCTGAACAATCACATCGGCGTCCCGCTCACGCTCTGCCGGCTCCGTCCCGAGCACGAGGCGCTCGTCATCGAGCTCGGAATGAGCGCGCGGGGGGAGATCGCCTTTCTCGCGACGCTCTGCCGGCCGACCGTCGGCGTCCTCACGAACGCCTCGGCGGCCCATCTGGCGCAGCTCGGAACCGTGGAGGAGGTCGCGCGGGCGAAGAGCGAGCTCGCGGAGGCCATCGCCTCGGACGGTCTTCTGGTGGTGAACGCCGACGATCCGCTGCTTTGGGAGATGAACCGGCGCCGCCCGGTCCCGATCGTGAGCTACGCGCTCGACAATCCGGAGGCCAATCTCAGGCCGACCCACGTCGCGACGACCGCGGCGGGCGGGACCCGCTTCACGCTCCCCGACGGCATGGCCGTCTCGCTCTCGCTGCTCGGCCGCCACAACGCGCGGAACGCCCTCGCGGCGATCGCGGTCGGCGACCACCTCGGCGTACCGCGCGACCAGGCCGCGGCCGCGCTCGGCGCGCTCCGGCCGACGAGGCACCGGCTCGAGCTGATCGAGTCGAAGCGCGGCGTCTCCATCGTCGACGACGTCTACAACGCCAACCCCGCCTCCATGCGCGAGGCCCTTTCACTCCTGGGATCGATGGAGACCGGTGGGGCGCGCCGCGCGGTGCTCGCGGACATGCTGGAGCTGGGCGCCGGCGCGGAGTCGCTCCACGAGGAGGTCGGCCGGCTGGTGCCGCCCGATTCCTGGCTCTACGTCGCGGGGACCCACGCGCGGGCGATCGAGCGTGGCGCGCGGGCCGCCGGCCTTCCCGCGTCGCGCATCCGCCGCTTCGACGACGTTCCCGAGATGGCGGCCGCGGTCTCCAAGGACTCGAAGCGGGGCGATCTCGTGCTGGTGAAGGCGTCGCGCGGGATGCGTCTCGAGCGCGTCGTCGAGGCCCTCGAGCCCGGCTCGGCCGGCGCTCCGGACGCCTTGGCCGCGGCGGGGAAGGACTGATGTTCTACCACTTCCTCTATCCGCTCCACGAGTACTTCGCGCCGTTCAATGTTTTCCGATACATCACGTTTCGCTCCGCCTACGCGCTCGCGACGGCGCTCCTGATCGCGCTGGCTCTGGGTCCGCCGGTGATCGCGAGGCTCCGCCACCTGGGCGTCGGGCAGAAGGTCCGCGACGACGGGCCGAAGAGCCACCTTCCCAAGGCGGGAACCCCGACCATGGGGGGCGTGCTGATCGTCATCGCGATCACCATCTCGACGCTCCTCTGGGGAAACTGGGGCAACCGGAACGTCCTCATCGCGCTCGCCGCGACCCTCTTCATGGGAGCGGTCGGCTTCATCGACGACTACCTGCGCGTGATGCTCCACTACCGGAAGGGGCTTTTGGGCCGGTACAAGCTGGCGGGCCAGATCCTCCTCGGCATCGGCGTGTTCGTGGCGGTCTACTTCTATCCCGCGCACGGAATGCTCGACCCCGGCGAGACGAACGTTCCGTTCCTCAAGCGGACGGTGATCGATTTCGGCTGGCTCTACCTCCCCTTCGTGATCCTGGTCATCACCGGGGCGTCGAACGCGGTGAACCTGGCCGACGGGCTGGACGGACTCGCCGCCGGAATGACGGCCTTCGCCGCGGTCGCGCTGGGCGGCATGTGCTACATCACCGGCCACGTCAAGTTCTCCCAATATCTGCAAGTGCCGTACATCGCCGGCACGGGCGAGCTGACGGTCTTCTGCGCCGCCGTGATTGGAGCCACGCTCGGATTCCTCTGGTGGAATTGCCATCCCGCGGACGTCTTCATGGGGGACACCGGATCGCTCTCGCTCGGCGCGGCCCTCGGGGTCGTCTCGGTCCTGATCAAACGGGAGTTCCTGCTCGCGATCGTCGGCGCCGTTTTCGTGGCGGAGGCGCTCTCGGTCCTCATCCAGGTCTTCTCGTTCAAACTCTGGGGGAAGCGCGTCTTCAAGATGGCGCCCTTACATCACCATTTCGAGCTTTCCGGATGGAAGGAGCCGCGCGTGGTCGTCCGTTTCTGGATCGCCGCCGCGCTCGCCGCCCTGGTCGGCTTGAGCACGATAAAGCTGCAATGAACGCCACCAAGAGCCCTCCCTGGTTCGCGGGACGGCGCGCCCTGGTGGTGGGTCTGGCGCGGAGCGGCACCGCCGCGGCGCGCCTGCTTCTCAAGTACGGAGCAAACGTGAGGGCCATCGACCGTCGCCGGCGCGACGAGATCTCGGGCGACGCGGCGGACCTCGAGGGGCGCGGCGTGGAGGCGCGCTACGGAACGATGGATCCATCGGCGCTCGAGGGACGCGATCTCGTGGTGACAAGCCCGGGGGTGCCCGCCGACCTCCCGCTTTTCCGCGAGGCCGAGCGTCGCGGAATTCCGATCGCGCCCGAGATCGAGCTGGGATTCGCCGTGGCGCGGGCTCCGACCGTCGCCGTCACTGGCACCAACGGGAAGAGCACCACCGTGGAGCTTCTCGGCGCGATCGGCCGGAACGCGGGCCGGAAGACGGAAGTCCTCGGGAACATCGGGACCGCGCTCTCGGAGCGCGCGGAGGAGGTACCCGAGGACGGGTTCCTGGTCGTCGAGGTCTCGAGCTTCCAGCTCGAGCTCTGCACCCGGTTTCGGCCGCGCGTGGGCGTGATCTTGAACGTCACCCCCGATCACCTCGACCGCCACGGGACGATCGAGCGCTACGCCGAAATCAAGGTGAAGATGTTCGCGTATCAGACGGCGGAGGACTTTCGGGTGCAGCCGCTCGGCGATCCGAGGATCACGCGTCTCCTCCAGCCGATGCGATCGCGGCCGCTCTGGTTCGGGTTCGCTGATCCGACGGGGGACGGCGTCTGGGAGTCGGAGGGCGTGATCCGATTCCGCATGGCGGACAAGGAGGGGACGATCATCCGGCGGGAGGAGGCGCTCCTACAGGGGCCGCACAACACCGAGAACATCTGCGCCGCCACGGCCGCGGCCATGGCGGTGGGCGTGCCGGCACGGGCTGTCGCGAAGACGCTCCGGGAGTTCCGCGGCCTGCCGCATCGGCTGGCTCTGGTCGCGGAGATCGACGGGGTGCGCTACGTGAACGATTCGAAGGCGACGAACGTCGACGCGGTGCGCCGGGCGCTGGAGTCGTTCGAAGCGCCGATCATCCTGATCGCGGGAGGAAGGGACAAGGACGGAGACTTCGCTTCGATCGCGCCGCTGGTCCGCGAACGGGTCCGCCGGGCCGTGTACCTCGGGGAAGCGACGTCGAAGTTGGAGCGCGCCTGGCCGCAGGTGCCCTCCGTGCGGGCGAAGACCCTGGAAGACGCCGTGCAGCTGGCCCGGTCGAACGCGACGCCCGGATCGGTCGTCCTGCTCTCGCCGGGATGCGCGAGTTTCGATATGTTTCGGAATTTCGAGGAGCGGGGGGCGCGGTTTGAAGCCGCCGTCCTCGAATTGAAGCGGTCCCTCGCGAGGGCGAAACGATGAGCTTCGCGATCACGCCGTCACGGCGCCTCGACCTGACCCTGCTCCTGCCTGTGGCCGGGTTGGTGGCGCTCGGCTTGGTGATGGTGTACTCCTCCAGCGCGTTCCTCGGCGCGGAGCGCTACCAGTCCGAATATTTCTTCCTGAAGCGGCACGCGCTGCGGATCGGGATCGGCCTGATCGTGCTGCTCCTGGCGGCGCGCGTCGACTATCACGTCTACATGCGCCTGGCGCCGTGGGCGCTCGGCGCGAGCACGCTGCTCCTCGTCGTGCTCCTCGCGATGGGCGGGGCCGGCGTCCGCGGCGCGAATCGCTGGCTCTCCTTCGCGGCCGTCAACGTGCAGCCGACCGAGCTGGCCCGGATCGCGTGCGTGGCCTACCTGGCGCGGCTCCTCGATCGCAAGGGGGAGCGGATGGCCTCGTTCAAGGACGGCGTTCTGCCCGCGGTCTTCGTGCTGGGCGGCCTCTCGCTCCTGATCCTCCTCCAGCCGAATCTCGGGAGCACGATCGCCCTCCTCGCCACCGGCTTCCTCATGCTGCATCTCTCGGGGGCACGGTTTCGCCACCTGGGCCTCCTCCTCCTCGGAGGAGTGGTCCTTGCCTCGATCCAGGTCCTTCGCCATCCGTACATGATGGATCGCGTCGAGGCGTGGTGGGGCCTGTGGGGGAGCGGCTCGATCGACTCGCTCGGAAAGAACTGGCAGCTCTCCCAGTCGATCATCGCGCTCGGCTCGGGCGGGCTCTTCGGAACCGGGCCGGGACACGGCCTGCAGAAGGTCTTCTTCCTCCCCGACCCGCACACCGACTTCATCTACGCCGTGATCGGGGAGGAGCTGGGCCTCATCGGAACGGGCGCGGTCCTTCTCGCCTACCTGGTCCTGTTTCTTCGCGGTCTCAAGATCGCGGGCTTGGCGCCCGACCGCTTCGGCTTCCTGCTCGCGGCCGGGCTGACCGTGAACCTATCCGTCTATGTGGCCATCAACGTCGCCGTGGTGACCGGCATGGTTCCCACGACCGGCCTGCCGCTGCCTTTTCTGAGCTACGGGGGCTCGGCTCTCGTCGTGAACATGGGGGTAACAGGTGTCCTCCTCAACATCGCAAGCCAGATGGAAACCGGCATTCGAACGACCTCGGTCGGAGGGAAGGCCGCGGTCCGGCGTGCGGGTGGACGATAGCGCGCGTACCGTCCGCCTCCTGATCGCGGCCGGCGGGACGGGCGGGCACGTCTATCCCGGCATCGCCATCGCCGAGGAGTGGATGCGGATTCATCCCGATTCGACCGTCACCTTTGTCGGTACGGAGCGGGGAGTCGAGGCGAAGGCCGTGCCCGACGCGGGATTCGTCTTTCGCGCGATCGACGCGCGCGGGTTCCCCCGGCGGCCGGGGATCGGAATGATTCGCGCGCTCTGGGCGTTCGGAAGGAGCTTCGCCCAGGTGGCGGGGATCATCAAGGAGGTCAAGCCGCACGCGGTGATCGCGACGGGCGGCTTCGTGAGCGGGCCGGTGGGCCTCTGGGCACGGCTCCTCGGCATCCCGCTGGTGCTCCAGGAGCAGAATTCAGTGCCGGGGGCGGCGAACCGTTGGCTCAGCCTGATCGCGACCCAGGTGCATATCAACTTCGTGGAATCACGGAACTACTTCCGGCGGAGGAATAATCTGAAAGTTTCCGGAAATCCGATCCGGAGCTCGCTCCTGCGCGGCGATCGGCAGAGCGCCTACGAGGCGCTCGGCCTCGATCCCTCCAGGCGGACGCTGCTCGTGTTCGGCGGCAGCCGCGGCGCCACGAGCATCAACCGCGCGCTCTCGGGGGCGCTCCCGCGCCTCGCGCGCGTGCCGCAGCTCCAGATCGTGTGGCAGACCGGCTCGGACGATTTCGAGGCGAGCCAGGCCCGCGCGAAGGAGGTCTCCATTCCGGTCCGGGTCCTGGCGTACGTCGATCACATGGAGAAGGCATACGCGGTCGCCGACCTTGCGGTCTGCCGCGCGGGAGCGATGACCATCACGGAGCTCACGGCGTGCGGCGTCCCGGCGATCCTCATCCCCTATCCCCACGCCGCGCGGGACCACCAGACGCAGAACGCGCGCGGTCTCGTCGATCGCGGCGCGGCGGAGATGATCGCGGACAAGGAGCTGACGCCGGACCACTTGGCGGAGCAGATCGAGGTCCTCTTCCGCGACGAGCAGCGGCTGCGGCGGATGGGTCGAAACGCGCGTGCCTTCTCGCGCACGAACGCGGCGGAGCGGATTGTTCGATCGATCGGAGAGCTTGCCGAGCTGAGCGCCGCGGGCTCCGAACCCTGAGCGCGAATGTACGGACGAATTCGGAGGATCCATCTGATTGGAATCGGCGGCAGCGGGATGAGCGGGATCGCGGAGGTGCTTCTGAACCTCGGGTATGAAGTGTCCGGCTCGGACGTGAAGGAGACCGACGTCGTGACCCGGCTTCGGGGTCTCGGCGCGCGGGTCGCGGGCACGCACGACGCCACGCACGTCGAGGGGGTCGACGTCGTCGTCGCCTCCACGGCGATCGCGGAGTCGAATCCCGAGATCCAGCGGGCCCACCTGCTCGGTATCCCGGTGATCCCGCGGGCCGAGATGCTGGCCGAGCTCATGCGGATCAAGTACTCGGTCGCGGTCGCCGGGGCCCACGGGAAGACCACCACGACCTCGATGGTGGGGGAGATCCTCGCCCGCGGCGACCTCGATCCGACCGTGATCGTCGGCGGACGCCTCATGGCGGT
>Ga0137409_10001433_pt1 | contig 25825 bp, 28 predicted proteins | sample CZODoug1_16funga_FD_122059 | JGI IMG/M metagenome (GOLD analysis project Ga0137409, IMG submission 122059) | Vadose zone soil fungal communities from Angelo Coast Range Reserve, California, USA - CZODoug1_16fungal (Hybrid Assembly) | ecosystem: Environmental > Terrestrial > Soil > Vadose zone...
GGGGCTGCCGACCTGGTATGAGGTCCGGGTGACCGAGGCCGGGCACCTCGGCCGGCGCGGCGGCGTCGACCTGATGGTGGCGATGAACCCGCAGACCTGGACCCAGGACGTGAAGGAGATCGACCCGGGCGGCTACCTCTTCTACGACAACACCAAGCCGCTGCCGCCGTCGAAATTCCGCGACGACATCAACGTCGTCGGCATGCCGCTCACCGAGATCTGCAACGCCACCTACAGCGATCCGCGCGAGCGGCAGCTGTTCAAGAACATCATCTACGTCGGCGCGCTCGCCGGCCTGCTCGACATGGAGCCCGGCGTCATCGCCGAGCTGATCGGCGAGCAGTACAAGGGCAAGGAGAAGCTGCTCAAGCCCAACCTTAACGCTTTGCAGTTGGGTTTCAGTTTTTCTAGAGAAAATCTTAAAGATGCGATGGGCCTGAAGACGAAGCGCGCCTACGCGGTCGGCGACAAGGTGTTCATCGACGGCAACTCCGCGGCGGCGCTCGGCTGCGTCTACGGCGGCGCCACGGTCTGCGCCTGGTACCCGATCACGCCTTCGTCCTCGCTCGCCGAGGCGTTCACGTTCTATTGCTCGAAGCTGAGGGTCGACAAGACCACGGGCAAGAACAAGTTCGCCATCGTCCAGGCGGAGGACGAGCTCGCCTCGATCGGCATCGTCACCGGCGCGGGCTGGAACGGCGCGCGCGCCTTCACCGCCACCAGCGGCCCGGGCATCTCGCTGATGCAGGAGTTCATCGGCCTCGCGTACTTCGCCGAGATCCCGGTGACGATCATCGACGTGCAGCGCGGCGGCCCCTCGACCGGCATGCCGACGCGCACCCAGCAGTCCGACGTCACGACCTGCGCCTACGCCTCGCACGGCGACACCAAGCACGTGCTGCTCTTCCCCGAGGACCCGAACGAGTGCTTCGAGTTCGCCTCCACCGCGCTCGACCTCGCCGACCGGCTGCAGACGCCGATCTTCCTCATGACCGACCTCGACATCGGCATGAACCAGCGCCTGACCGCGCCGTTCAAGTGGGACGACAGCCGCGCCTACGACCGCGGCAAGGTGATGACCGCGGCGGAGCTCGAAGCGGGCAAGGATTTCGGCCGCTACCTCGACGTCGACGGCGACGGCATCCCGTTCCGCACGCTTCCCGGCACGCACCCGAACAAGGGCGCGTACTTCACGCGCGGCACGAGCCGCAACCCGTACGCGATCTACTCCGAGGCGGGGGCCGACTACCAGTACAACATGCAGCGGCTCCTCAAGAAGCACGACTTCGCCAAGACTCTGGTTCCCAAGCCTCTGTTAACTCCCTCCAAGGAGCCAGCCCGGTTTGGGGTGATTTTTTATGGAAGTACCAGTCCCTCCATGCACGAGGCTCTCGAAGCGCTCGCGAAGAAGGACATCTTCATCAACGCGCTACGCATCCGCGCCTTTCCGTTCCAGGACGAGATCTTCGACTTCGTGCAATCGCACACCAAGGTGTTCGTGGTGGAGCAGAACCGCGATGCGCAGCTGAAGACGCTGCTCGTCAACGACGCCGGCATCAACCCGGCCTCGCTCATCTCCGTGCTGCACTACGACGGCACGCCGATCACCGCGCGCTTCATCCAGAAGGAAATCGCGGAAATCGTCTCGGCGCTCAATGTCCGCCCGATCAAGAAGGACAAAGCCGCATGACCGTGCATTCATGACATTTATCGCCAAGCCCAAGCTCCACCACCCGACACTGCCGAAGAACAAGCTCGGCTTCACGCGCCGCGACTACGAGGGCAAGGTTTCCACCTTGTGCGCCGGCTGCGGCCACGACTCCATCTCCGCCGCGCTCATCCAGGCCTTCTGGGAGCTCGATGTCCAGCCGCACCGCGTCGCCAAGATGTCCGGCATCGGCTGCAGCTCCAAGACCCCGGACTACTTCCTCGGCCAGTCGCACGGCTTCAACACCGTCCACGGCCGCATGCCGTCGGTCCTCACCGGCGCTAACCTCGCCAACCGCGACCTGATTTACCTGGGCGTTTCCGGCGACGGCGACTCCGCCTCGATTGGCCTCGGCCAGTTCGCCCACGTCATGCGCCGCGGCGTGAACATGACCTACATCCTCGAGAACAACGGCGTCTACGGCCTCACCAAGGGCCAGTTCTCCGCCACAGCGGACAAGGGCAGCAAGGCGAAGAAGGGCGCGGTCAATGCCGACTCCGCGATCGACACCGTCAGCCTCGCGCTCCTCATGGGCGCCACCTACGTCGCGCGCAGCTTCAGCGGCGACAAGGCGCAGCTCGTCCCCCTTGTAAAGGCCGCCATCGCCCACCAGGGCGCGGCCTTCATCGATGTCATCAGCCCGTGCGTCGCCTTCAACAACCACGCCGGCAGCACCAAGAGCTACGACTACATCCGCGAGCACAACGAAGCCGTCAATCGCCTCGATTTCTGGCCCAGCCGCGACGCCATCACCATCGACTACTCTGCCGGCGGCACCATCGAAGTCCCCGGCGCGGACGGTACCATCCTCAAGCTTCGGAAGCTCCACGCCGACTACGATCCGAGCGACAAGATCAACGCCAGCGCCATGATCGCCAGCGCCGCCCACAAGGGCGAGGTCCTGACTGGCCTCCTGTACCTCTCGCCGGATGCAGAGGACCTACACGCTCACCTTGAGACCTACCCGCAGGCGTTCAACACGCTCGGCGAGAAGGAGCTCTGCCCGGGGTCGGCGATGCTCGAGAAAATCAACGCAGCACTGCGTTAGCAGTATCGGCCGCACGAGCGGCCCGCACTAAGTTGCGTAGGGAGTTGCGATGCGGTTGGAGTTCGCCGATTTTCACGGCGCGAAGCGTGTTATTTCCCAAAGGTTCACAAGTCAATGGCGCTCCCTGCAGCGCATCTTGACGAGGATGCCCATACATCTGAAGGCATCGGATCAGGCTGGCATTCAAGGAAACGCGATATTCGACCCAGTCGGGACAAACGCACACATGTCCGAAAGATTGGCCGCCGACGGCTGGCATCGAAAAATAAATCTACCTCCAGAACTTAGGATTTGGGGAACCGATGTCGACTTTGGGCGGCGAGGGGCGCTGGTGGAGGCGCAGTTCTCTAACTATCCCTTCTTGCTCAACAACGTAGTCCGATCCGAACTATTCTTTCGCAACAAGACCAAATTCGATGACGTGAGAGTAGGAATCGTGTTCATCGTTACAAAGGCAGGCATGTTTCCCGCCTCTCAGAGCACTCTCTACTATGAGCAAGCAAGAGCTCAACTGGCATCACTTGCCGCCTACAAGATATTCAATGTCCCGGTGCGATTGATCGGTCTATTCCAAGCCGTTGGAGACACTCGAGCTACTTGGTGCACATATAGTGGCCGGTACGCGAGAGAAACTCTACAGACACGACGACGCAGGTTCGTAGTCGAACCGCCCGCCGGTGGACGTGTTACCGCTGCAAATCGCTGCAGGATTCGCATTCTTTAGCGATCAAGTGCGTCGCCAAATAGCGGGAGAGATGAACTCTGGCTATTTGTATCTGTCGGCTTCCCATTTCCATTCAGATCCTTGGCAACTGGAATCGGGTTACCTGCCGCCTTTGCTTCGAACGCATCCGCTTCATATTGAAGGCGCTCAAAAATCTGCTCCGAATGATGTTCTTCGGAAAAGATTCGTGCATTTCTGCCTTCCGAAGGGCTGTTGCCAACCTGCACGTCAAATCGAAACTCGCGAATGGGACGCCCAGTTCTCGCGACATACGCTCGCAAGGTCTTTAGGTTTGGAAAGCATCCATCCGGGCTCGGTTCACCACTAAGCCTTCGCTGCGCTACAGAGTAGTACCGAGCATCAAGTTCCGCACCCATAAATCGCCGGTCATGGTCGCGAGCAACTATCGCAACAGTGCCGGTCCCCATGTATGGGTCGAGTACAACGTCTCCCCTGTTTGTCGCTGCCAACACAATACGTGCGATAAGGCCCTCGGGAAACTGCGCCGGGTGGATTGTCTGCTCTTCGTGATTGTGTTTAACGTTCTGAAAGACCCAGATGTCTCCTGGATTCTTGCCATCTGGATGGCAAGAGAGTTCTCCGCGACTATCTCCGCGGTATGACTTCTTGTTTTGATACTTCTGAGGTACACGAATGGCGTCCAGATTGAAAGTGTACGAATCGCTCTTCGTGAACCACAGAATGGTTTCATGCCTTGCAGAAAACTTCTTCGTCGCATGAAGCCCATGCTGTCTAGCCCAAATAATTCGGTTTCTAGGCAAAAGACCGAGCCCTTCCAAGATCGGGAAGAACTTGATGTCCAGCGGAACTAGCGTGCCCTTATGCGAAAAACTTCCGACTTGCCAAAAGATAGAACCCGTGTCTTTGAGGATGCGCGCGCATTCGCGTAGGACGGCGGCTTGTTCTGCTAGGTACTCATCAAGCTGTTTCTTGGCTTCGTACTCTTTGCCGATGTTATAGGGTGGGGACGAAACAACGATATCGATTGACTGGTCAGGAAGACCTTTGAGCAGCTCAACGCAATCGCCGTTAAAGATGTAGTCCAATTTCATTCGCATCTACTGTACATGTTTCCAGTAAGGGTGTCACGTAGTCGCGATCAATACGCGCTCCTCAACATTCCACTGATCGCGCGGATCCCCTCCACATAGTGCCCCACCCGCATGTTCTCGTCGAAGGTGTGCTGGTTGTTATCGCCGTTGACGAGTGGGACGATGACGAAGGGAGCGCCGAGGATCTCGACGAGGGAGTCGGTGGGGACGCTGCCGCCCATCATGCGGATGCGGACGGGCTCGCCGCTGGAGCTGGTCTGCTTCAGGGACGCGTAAGCCCATTTGCCGAGCGGTGAGTCGAGGGGCGTGCGGACGGCGCGGCCGGCGGAGCCCATGCTGAGCGAGGCGAGCTTGTCATAGGTGGCACGGTCCTGGTCGGTGGGTTCGCCGGTCACCAAGTGGTAGCCCTGGCCTTCGACGTGCTTCTTCAACAGCCCAAACAGATAGTCGGGCGGTGACTCGGGCGTGGTGCGGAGGTCGAACTCGGCGATCGCCTGGTGGGGGACGATGTTGGAGGCCTTGTCGCCGACGGAGGCCGCGGCCATGCCGCGCACGTTGAGTGAGGGGAACTGGATCGCTTCCTGGAGGCTGCCGCCGACGGTCTCGGCGGTGCGGATGCCGAGGCGGCGGCGAATGGCTGCCTCGTCGTCGCCGGTGTCGGCGAGGATTTTCTTCTCGGCGTCGGTGAGCTTCACGCGGTCGTAGTAGCCGGGGATGGTGACGCGGCCGTTGTCGTCCTTCATCGAGGCGATGAGGCGCGAGAGGCGGATCGCGGGATTGGGCGCGTAGTTGCCATAGTGGCCGCTGTGGAGCGGCTGCTTCGGCCCGTAGACGACGAGGGTGACGCGGCTCGCGCCGCGGTTGCCGAAGATGAGGGTGGGGCGCTCGCTCGCGTGCCGCGGGCCGTCGTGGATGACGATCGCGTCGGACTTCAGCAGTTCCTTGTTGGCGGTGACGACGGCGGGGATCGAGGGCGAGCCTTTCTCCTCCTCGCTGTCGAGCAGCACCTTGACGTTGAACGCCGGGTCGGCGCTCGCCTGCCGAAGGCCGTCGAAGGCGGCGAGGAACATCATGATCGGGCCCTTGTCGTCGGAGGAGGCGCGAGCGAAGACGCGAAGGTCGGGATCGAGCGGCGTGGCGAAGAGGAGGTCGGTGCTGACGATCTCCCATTTGCCCTGCGCGTTGCGTTTCTTTACGACGGGTTTCCACGGGCTGGGCTGCGACCATTCCTTGTCGACGACCGGCTGGCCGTCCATGTGCATGTAGAAGAGGATGGTCTTCGCGCCGGGCTTCTGGTTCGGCCACTCCGCGAAGAGCATCGGCTTGCCTTTGTTGGGCAACTGCTGGGTGGTGAAGCCGCGCTTCCTGAACGCCTGCTCGAGCCAGTCGGTGTTCTTCTGGATATCGGCCGGATTGACGGCGTCGTTCGGGATCGAGAGGAGCTCGAGGTACTCGTGGAACGTGCCTTGCGCGAGCCTGACTTCGGTCGAGGGCGGCTGCTGCGCGTGTGCCGGGGCGCACAGTGCAAGCAGCGGTGCGAGGAGCAGGACGTTCGGAATGCGCATGACTTGTCCTTCCTGTTTCGATCATTATGCGTCCGGAATGAGAGTGCCCGCGTCGATGCTGTGCCTGCTTCTCGCGCTGCCGGCGTCGGCGCAGAACGCGCTTTCGCTCGAAGGGATGCCGGAGCAGCAGCGCGCCGACTACGTGACGCTGATGCGCGCCTACGTCGACGCGTTCCGCATGCTGGGTCGCGCCAAGCTCTGCCGGCTCGACCTGGATCCGGCGCCGCATATGCGCGAGGTCGCGCGCCGCCACGGGGAGAAGAGCGAGCCGGTCGCGGTGGCGGCGCTGGGCTACGCTGCCGGGGCAGAGAACCAGCCGCTCAGCCAGGAGCTGGCGCCGAAGCCGCCCGCGCCGGTGCCGTGCGACGTCATGCAGTACATCCGGGAAGTTCGCCTGCCGGAACTGCCGGCCTCGCTCGCGCCGACTGTTGCGAAATGACGGCCGGCGCCCTGTAGGATGTCGCTCCCCGGCCGCTCGGCCAATCGAACACGCGAATCAAACAGGAGACGGCAAGTGATCAAGTTCTACTACAGCACGGCCCCGAACCCGATGAAGGTGGCGCTCTGCCTCGAGGAAATGGGGCTCGCCTACGAGCCGATTCCGGTCGACACGCGCAAGGGCGCGCAGCACAAGCCCGAGTACCTCGCCGTCAACCCCAACGCCAAGGTGCCCGCTATCGTCGACGGCGACACGACGATGTTCGACAGCAACGCGATCGTGCTCTACCTCGCCGAGAAGACCGGCAAGTTCCTGCCGGCGAAGCCGGCGCAGCGCGGCCCGATGCTGTCGTGGCTGATGTTCGTCGCCAGCGGGGTCGGGCCCTTCACCGGCCAGTACGTGCACTTCAAGAACTATGCGCCGGAGAAGATCGCCTACGCCCTCAACCGCTACGAGTTCGAAGCGCAGCGTCACTGGGGCATCGTCGAAGCGCGCCTGGCGAAGAACAAGTACATGGTGGGCGACACTTACACGGTCGTGGACATGGCGCTGTGGGCATGGGCGCGGCTGGTGCCGAACATCCTCGGCGAGCACGCGGCGAAGCTCGCCAACGTCAAGCGGCTGGTGGACGAGATCAGCGCCCACCCGGCGGCGCAGAAGGCGATCGCCCTCAAGGACCGCTACGCTTTCAAGACCGAGAACGACGAAGAGGCCAAGCGCGCCATGTTCCCTCACATGTACCGCGCGCAAGTCGCCAGCTAGCTTGGACGTACGCGCGGCGGTAGCGCACAAGGCGGGCGCGCCTCTCGTGATCGAGACGGTGCGCCTCGAAGGCCCGAAGGCCGGCGAGGTGCTGGTCGAGATCAAGGCGACCGGGATCTGCCACACCGACGAGTTCACGCGCTCGGGCGCCGATCCGGAGGGCCTCTTCCCGGCGATCCTCGGGCACGAGGGCGCGGGGATCGTGGTGGACGTGGGGCCGGGCGTGACGACGCTGAAGAAGGGCGACCACGTGATCCCGCTTTATACGCCCGAGTGCCGGCAGTGCAAGTCGTGCCTCTCGCGCAAGACCAATCTGTGCACGGCGATCCGAGCGACGCAGGGCAAGGGCGTGATGCCGGACGGAACTTCGCGATTTTCTCTAGGCAAAGAGAAGCTGCATCACTACATGGGCTGCTCGACGTTCGCCAACTTCACGGTGCTGCCCGAGATCGCGCTGGCGAAGATCCGCGAGGACGCGCCATTTGCAAAAGTGTGCACCATCGGCTGCGGGGTGACGACCGGGATCGGCGCGGTGATCAATACGGCGAAGGTCGAGCCGGGCGCGAACGTGGCGGTGTTCGGCCTGGGCGGGATCGGCCTGAACGTGGTGCAGGGCGCGCGCATGGCGGGCGCCAACATGATCATCGGCGTCGACCTGAACCCCAAGCGTGAAGCCCTGGCACGCAAGTTCGGCCTCACGCATTTTCTGGATGGGAAAGATTCGGTTCAGAAAATCATCGACCTCACCGGCGGAGGCGCCGACTACAGCTTTGAATGCATCGGCAATGTCGAGGTGATGCGCCAGGCGCTCGAGTGCTGCCACCGGGGCTGGGGGGTCTCGGTGATCATCGGCGTGGCGGGCGCGGGGCAGGAGATCAGGACGCGGCCGTTCCAGCTCGTCACCGGCCGCGTCTGGAAGGGCACGGCCTTCGGCGGCGCGAGGGGGCGCAGCGACGTGCCGAAGATCGTCGACTGGTACATGGACCGCAAGATCAACATCGACGACCTGATCACGCACATGCTGCCGCTCGAGCGCATCAACGAGGGCTTCGACCTGATGCACAATGGCGAATCGATCCGAAGCGTCGTCGTCTACTAAGGGAGACTCACCATGTCCAAGAGATCCGACTCGATGAAGCGCAAGGCGAAGGCGATGGCGAAGAGAAACGTCGCCAAGGCGAAGGTGCAGATCCGCAAGGTCAAGGCGCGCGCTAGGGTCGAGCTGTCGCGCCACATGCGGGCGCTGAAGCTCGCGGCGAAACGCTACCGGGTGGCGCTGAAGAACTCGTAAAAACGGGCCGCGCCTGCCGGCGCGGCCCGCGGACTTTCGAATTCGACCGCCTACTTGCTGGTGCCGCCGGTGCTCGGCGCCGGGCTCGGCGACTTGGGCGCCGTCGCGCCGCCGGTCGAGCCGGACGAGCTGCCGCTCGATCCCGAGGAGCTGCTGCTGCTGCCGCCGCTGCTCGAGCTCGATCCCGACTTGCTGAAGTGGGCGTCCCATTCCGAGCGGGAGATCGTGCCGTCGTTGTTGGTGTCGACGGACGAGAAGCTCGGCTGGGAGGCGCTGCCCGAGCTCGCCGCGCCCGGCGACGTGGTGCTGCTGGACGTGCCGCCCGCGGCGCCGGTCGACTTCGAGGAAGAATCGGCAGCCATGGCGAGCGACGAGAGTGCAAATAGTGCCGCTGCGGTAGTAACGGTTACGCTTTTGATCATCTGAAGCTCCTCTTGGGGTGGTGGGAAATGCCCCTTGCTTCCCGCAAGCGGCGTGCCGAGCCGTCGGTTAAAGTGCCGCTCTAGGGAAGGGGAATCGACCTTGGAGATCATCAACCCAGTGATTTTCGGCAGCGCGATCGCGGTCGGCATGTTCCTCGGCGTCCTGGGATCGCTGCGGGTGGGACGCGTGCTCGGCGAGCGCGCGATCAGCCGCCACGGCTCGATCGGCTCCACCATCGGCTCGCTCGAGGCCGCGGTGTTCGCGCTGCTCGGCCTGCTGATCGCCTTCACGTTCTCCGGCGCGCTGACGCGCTTCGACGGGCGCCGCGCGCAAGTGGTGCAGGAAGCGAACGCGATCGGCACCGCCTGGCTGCGGATCGACCTCCTGCCCGCCGCGGCGCAGCCGAAGCTGCGCGAAACCTTCAAGACCTACGTCGACTCGCGTATCGCCACCTACAGGAAGCTGCCCGACCTGAAGGCGGCGCAGCAGGAGCTGGCGCATTCCACCGAGCTGCAGCACGAGATCTGGCTACAGGCGATCGCCGCCGCCCGCCGGCGGGACGCGAGCTCGGCCGCGGAGATGCTGCTGGTGCCGGCGTTGAACGACATGTTCGACATCACGACGACGCGCGTCGCGGCGACGCAGGTGCATCCGCCGACGATCATCTACGCGATGCTGATCGCGCTTTCGCTGGTGGCGGGGCTGCTCGCGGGCTACCAGTCGGCGGGGGAGAAGGGCTACGCCTGGATCCACAAGATCGCCTTCGCCAGCATCGTCTCGCTCACCGTCTACGTGATCCTCGACATCGAGCACCCGCGCCTCGGCTTCGTCCGCATCGACGCGATCGACCATCTGCTGGTCGACGTGCGCGCCGGGATGAAATGAAGCCGGCCGCCGCTTCTACAGCGCCGCTTCGAACACCTTCATCTCCCGCGCGTGCGAGGACCAGAACGGGCGCGGCTTCACGCCGTTGAGCCGGTCGGCCAGGATGCCGGCATGCACCGCCCAGCCGCCGCCGACGGCGGTCTTGAGCGGCCGGTCGTCCGGCAGCCGGTGATGGATGGTGAGGAGCACGTCCTTGCCCTTTGGCGCGAGCTCATAGGTCACCTCCGATTCCCCGCCTTGCCAGCTCCAGGTGTGCGCCAGCAGGCGCAGGGGTTCGAGGCGCGTGATCGTGCCCGTGGCGGAGTGCTTGCCCGCGCCCATGGCGCCGGCGGGCGCGGCTTCGTCGGTGAGCGACTCGTTGTCGAAATGCAGCTCGATGCGGCCGCCCACGCGCAGCTCGAACTCGCCCGCGGCGAGCCAGGTGGCGCGCTTCTTCGATTCGGTGAGGTAGGCCCAGACGCGCTCGACGGGCCCGGGCAGCAGGCGCTCGAAGCGGACGGTGGAGGGTTTGATCAGGGTGGCGCGTTCGGTCATGGCTTGCTCCTGGGTTTGGGTTTCCGGGAAGATTTGCGGGCCGCCTCGATGGCGTCCTCCGCGCGTAGCGCGGCTTCGAGCTTGTCGAGGCGGCTGGTCCAGAATGCGCGCGTCTCGCGCATCCACTGCGTGAGATCGTCGAACGGCTTGGGCTCGAGCGCGAGGAAATGGTCGCGCCCGGAGATGCGCCGGCGCACCAGCCCGGCGCGCTCGAGGAGGCGGATGTGCTTGGACACCGAGTTGAGCGAGATGCCGAACGGCGCCGCGACCTCGGTCACGCGCGCCTCGCCGGCGGCGAGCCGCCTGAGGATGCTGCGGCGGGTGTCGTCGGCCAGCGCGATCAAGGTATCGTCGAGGTCCATGCTCATGGCGGAAGTTATGTTCACCCAAAAGGATTAATATGTCAAGGCTGCTCGCAATTCTCCTTTTCGTGCCCGCGACGGTGCTGGCGCAGGCCTGGCCGGCGAAGGCCGTAACTTTCGTCGTACCGTTCGCTCCCGGCGGCGGCACCGACATCACCGCGCGCACGGTGGCCGCCAAGGTGTCGCAGAAGTGGGGGCAGGGAATCGTGGTCGAGAATCGCGGCGGCGCGGGCGGCGTGATCGGCACCGACGTGGTAGCGAAAGCGAAGCCCGACGGCTACACGCTGCTGATCGCCAACGTCGGCATCACCTCGATCAACCCGGCGCTGTACGCCAAGCTGCCCTACGACCCGGACAAGGCCTTCACACCGATCTCGCTCATCTGCGAGCTGCCGTTCGTGCTGATGGCGAGCCCGAAGCTGCCGGCGAATTCGGTGCAGGAGCTCGTCGCGTACGCCAAGGCCAGCCCGGAGAAGGTGACCTATGCGAGCTCGGGGCAGGGCGGCTCGCCGCACCTCACGGCGGAGCTCTTCCAGCTCCTCACCGATACGAAGATGACGCACGTCCCGTACAAGGGCGGCGGGCCGGCGATGATCGACCTGATGGCCGGGCATGTCGACATCCTGTTCGCCTCGGTGCTCGAGGGCTCGGGCAACATCAAGTCGGGAAAACTGAAGGGCCTCGCGGTAACGCACGCCAAGCGCAACGTCGCGCTGCCGGACGTGCCGACGATTTCAGAAGCGGGCGTGAAGGGCGGCGAGTCGGGCTCGTGGATCGCGCTGCTCGCACCGGCGGGAACGGCGGCACCTGTTATTCAAAAAATTTCAAGGGACATTGAAGAGGCAGTGAACGCCGCCGACGTGCGCGAGAAGCTGATCGGCCAGGGCGCGGTGCCGCAGGCGAGCACGCCGAAGGAATTGCAGGCGCTGATCGACAAGGATCTCGCCCGCTACGGCAAGATCATCCGCGACAAGGGGTTGCGCGCCGAGTAGCTAGAACCGGCGCGGCGCCGGGCGGCGATTCACCGGCCGCACCGGTCGCACCGTGGCAACCGGGTAGAAGTAGCCGGGGTAAGAGGTGCGGTAGTAAGGGTCGACCGGATTCTCGTAGATCGTCTGCACGTTCTGCCGCTCGGCCATGAGGCGCTGCCGCTGCAGCCAATCCTGCTGGAGCATCACCTCGTAGGGCGACGGCGCGGTGTAGGCGACCGCCCTTCGCAGCGACGGATCGATGTCGTACGTCGAGACGCGCTCGGCGATGGTCTGCGCTGCCTTGGTCGCGCCCGGTGGCGGGGTGTTGGAGTAGTTGACCACGCCCCTGTCGTCGACCCACTTGTAGGTCTGGGCGTGCGCCGCCGATGCCACCAGAAGGGTCAGGGCGAGAAGGCGCCGCATGGCGCGAGTCTAGGCTCAAATGCCTTCCCGGCGGTGGAGATTTGTAAGAGGATGTTGCCATGAACCCCTTCCGCGTCCCCCTGATCGCCGCTCTCCTCGCTTCGGCGCCCGCCTTCGCCCATGACGACCCGCAGCAGGCCGGCGTGGCGCCGGAGAAGCTCGGCAAGGTGCACTTCACGACTTCGTGCGACGCGGCGGTGCAGCCGACCTTCGAGCGCGGCGTCGCGCTGCTGCACTCGTTCTGGTTTCCCGAGGGCCTGAAGACCTTCAACGAGGTGCTGAAGCACGACCCGTCGTGCACGATGGCCTACTGGGCGATCGGCGTGAACCGGCTGCTCAACCCGTTCGGCGGCCAGACCGCGGAGGCGATCGCGCTGCAGGGCCAGGAGGCGGTGGAGAAGGGGCTCGCCATGAACGCGAAGACCGAGCGCGAGCGCGACTACATGCTGGCGATCAGCGCCTTCTACGGCCGCGACCGCGCGCCTTTCCGCGAGCGCGCTGCGCGCTACGAAGCGGCGATGGAGAAGCTCGCCGCCAAGTATCCGCAGGACAAGGAGGCGTCGATCTTCTACGCGCTGGCGCTCAATATCGCCTCCGACCCGATGGACAAGACCTTCGCGAAGCAGCTCAAGGCTGCGCAAATCCTCGAGCCCATCTTCGTCGCGCAGCCCGAGCACCCCGGCGTCGCGCACTACCTGATCCACAGCTACGACTATCCGCCGATCGCCGAGAAGGGCCTGCCGGCGGCGCGCCGCTACTCCGAAATCGCCGCCGACGCGGCGCATGCGCTGCACATGCCGTCGCACATCTTCACTCGCGTCGGCGCCTGGGAGGACTCGCTCGTCACGAACAAGCGCTCGGAGCAGAACGCGCTCAAGAACAAGGCCGCGCAGGACATGCACCACGCGCTCGACTACCAGGTGTACGCGGCGCTGCAGCTCGCTCGCGACCGCGAGGCGGGCGAGGCGATCGCGCGCATGGCGGCGTTGCCGGCGAATCCCGACCAGCGGCCGAGCCTCTACGCGCTCGCCGCCGGCCCGGCGCGCTACGCGCTCGAGCGCGGCGATTGGAAGGCGGCCGCGGCGCTCCAACCGGTCCCCAACGCGTACGTCTACACGGTCGCCATGACGCACTTCGCACGCGGCTACGGCTCGGCCCGATTGGGCGACTCGGCGGCGGCGTCCCGCGAGGCGGAGGAGCTGGCGCGCCTGAAAGCGGCGCTCGACGAGCAGAAGGACAAGTACTGGGCGACCGAGGTCGAGGTGCAGCGCCTCGCGGTGGCCGCCTGGGGCAAGCTCGCCGCCGGCGAGCGCCAGGCCGGCCTCGAGACGATGCAGGCTGCGGCGACGCTCGAGGACACGAGCGAGAAGGCGCCGGTCTCCCCCGGCCGCCCGGTCCCGGCGCGCGAGCTGCTGGGCGAGATGCTGCTGCAGCTCGGCCGCCCCGCCGACGCGCTGAAGGAATTCGAAGCTTCGGCGATGCGCGACCCGAACCGCTTCCGCAACTTCTACGGCGCAGCGCTCGCGGCGGAGCGCTCGGGCAATGCGGCGAAGGCGCGGCAGTACTTCGCCAAGCTGGCACAGCTCGGCGCCAAGGGCGACCCGCGGCCGGAACTGCAGCGGGCGCGGACTTTCATCGCCGCCAAGTAAAGCGCCGCGTCAGTCGGCGGTGATGCCGACGTCCTTGACGACTTTCGCCCACTTCGCGATCTCCACGCGGGCGAACGCGGCGAACTGCTCGGGCGTGTTCGACGAAGCCTCGATGCCGACGTCCGCCAGGCGCTTGGTTGTCTCCGGGCTGGTCACCGCCTTGACGAGATCGGCGTTGATGCGCTCGACGAGCGGACGCGGCATGTTGCCCGGGCCGCACAGCCCGTACCAGACGTTCACTTCGTAGCCGGGCACGGTTTCCGAGATCGACGGCACGTCAGGGAACTGCGGCGAGCGCTTGACCGTGGAGACGCCCAGGGCGCGCGTACGGCCCGACTTGACGTAGGCGACCTGCTCGGGAAGGTTGGTGATGACGAGCTGCACCTGGCCGCCGGCGAGGTCGGCGGAGGAGGCCGCGCCTCCCTTGTAGGGTACGTGCACGATCTGCACGCCGGTCATCGACTTGAAGAGCTCGACGCCGAGGTGGGTCGAGGTGCCGACGCCGGAGGAGCCGTAGCTCAGCTTGCCGGGGTTGGCCTTGGCGTAGGCGATGAACTCGGCCACGGTGGTGGCCGGCACCGAGGGATGCACCGCCATCATGTTCGGCGTGACGCCGATCAGGCCGATGTGCGTCACGTCGGCGGCCGCGTCGTAGCCGAGCTTCTTGTAGAGCGCCGGGCCGACGCCGTGCGAGCCGATGTTGCACAGGACCAGGGTGTAGCCGTCGGGCGGCGACTTGGCGACGATCTCGGCGGCGATGGTGCCGCCGGCGCCGGTGCGGTTCTCGACCACGATCGGCTGGCCCCAGATCTCGGAGAGCCTGGCGGTGGTGATGCGCGCCGTCTGGTCGACGCCGCCGCCCGGAACGAAGCCGACCAGCAGGCGCGGCGGCTTCGCCGGATAGCCCTGCGCGAACGAAGCGGCAGCGAACGAAACGGCGGCGAGAAACGCGAGAACGCGCATGGCACCCCTCCCTCGCGCCAAGCGTACTCCCAAAACCGGCGTCAGAGCTTCTTCGCGGCGCCGAAGTGGCGGCCGATCTTCTCCAGGTTGCCGGGATTGTCGAAGATCGCGCTGCCGCCGCACCTTACCTGCGTGAGCTGCGCCTCCATGCGCTGCGTCGTGCTCGCGGAGAGCACCCAGCCGAGCGGCACGTTGCGCGAGCTGCGGCACAGCCCGAAGTGGAAGTAGTAGTTCTGTCCCGTCTGCCAGGCGAGGCTCTCGCGCGACCAGTAGCCGCGCGCGTCGCGCGTGTTGAGCATCGTCCAGAGCGGCGACATCGCCTCGTTGAGGAACTCTTTCGGCGCGATGCGCGGGTTGTCGGGCGCGACCGCGAGCGCGTCGGAGGGATGCTGCTCGTCGAAGGGCTCGTTGCTGATGTGGATCACGTAGGTGTCGACCCGCTGCCAGCGCGGGTCCTCCTGCCGCAGCAGGTCGATGGTCTGCAGGATCTCGAGCGTCGCGGTGGCGGCCGAGTTCTCGAAGTAGCCGCCGTCCACTACCCGGCCGTGCGCGCGGCCGTCGCGCGCCAGCGTTCCCGCCGGGCTGACGTAGGTGAAGCGCGCGCTCATGTGCGCCGCGGTCGAGAGCGGCAGCGAGCGCGGCGCGAAGAACGCGTTCGCGTCCTCGACGTCGACGAAGTCCTCGCTGCCCTTGTCGGCGGCGACGCGCAGGTTGCTGGCGATGACGCGCTTGCCGGTCTCGACCCAGGTGGCGTTCAGCAGCAGCACCGGCGTCCAGCGCTTGCCGTCCTGCCGCCACAGCGCGTCGAACGGCTCGCTCATGCGCGGGCGCGCGGGGACGTACTTCGTCCAGGCGCGCTCCCACGCCCGCTCGAGCGTCGCGGCGCGATCGAAGGCCGCGACGGGGAACGGCAGGAAGCGCTGCGCCAGGTCGGGATAGAGCAGGGTCGCGACCACCGGCGAGAGGAAATCTTCGCTGAGGATGCTCTGCGCGGTTTCCTTCAGATGGAGCGGCTGCTTCTCCTCGCGCGCCTGCGCGAGGAGGGCGACGAACACCGACGCGCCGAGGCTGCCGCCCGAGACGCCGGAGAGCGAATAGAGGTGATCGGCGAAGGCCGGGTGGCGCTTCTGGATCTCGCCCAGCACCGTCACGGTCCAGTAGGCGGCGCGGATGCCGCCGCCTTCGGCGTTGACGAGGTAGAGCGGCACTCGCGCCTTTGGGTTCTTGAGCTTCGCCTGGTGATGCGAGAGCCAGGTCTTGAGGCTGGCGCGCAGGTCCTGGCGCGCCGCGGCCTGACCGCCGTCGAGAGTACGCACCGCATGGTTGTCGTTCCAGAGGCTGAAGACGATGGCGAGCGCGAGCACCGCGGAGAAGACCGGCACGTGCAGCCGCATGCCGATGAAATCGAGCGTGCTCGCCGCAGCGATCCAGCCCGCCGCGGCGATGAGCACGATCGCGGCCGAGCCGAGCGCGGGCGCGGTCGAGAGCGGCGCCAGGGCGAAAACGATGAAGAGCACCGCCGCGACGAGCATTGCAAGGAGGAGGAACATCTGCGTCAGGCGCCCGAGATCGCGGAACCCGAGCTCGCCGTAGATTTCCTGTTTCGCCGCAGTGAGCCTGAAAAGCCAGCGCCGGATCGAAACGGCGACCAGGAAAGCGACGGCGCCCCCTGCCGACCACCAGGCGTAGAAGCGCAGCAGCGCCTGCACGTCGCTGTGCTCCTTCGGGTCGTAGCCAAGCGAGGCGCGGTAGAAAGCGAGCGCGACGCACGCCGCGGCGACGAAGCCGAGCAGGCGCGGCGTCCAGGTGCGCACGCTCTGCAACGCGGGATGCCGGGGCGGGACGCCCGGCAGCTTCATGCGCAACATGACGCGCGCCCAGTACCAGGCCGAGAGCGACCACGCGAGGGTGGCGGTGAAGAACCAGAAGGTCTGCCAGACGGCGCGGCTATCGCCGCTGCGGCGCTCGGCGAGCGCGCGCGCCACGTCCTCGCCCTGGCCGGTGAGGAGGAAGATCAGGCCGCCGATCACCAGCAGCAGCGCCACGCGGCAGGGCTTCAGCGCCAGCGCGCAAGCGCGCGCTCCGCGCCAGACATCGGCAAGAAACTCCCCCATGAGCAGCTCCCGTGGTCAGCCGGCGACCACGTTACGCCCGGAGCGGGCGCAAGGCTTATCGGCGAGTCCGGACTTCCAGCCGCGCTAGCGGCGCGCGGCCACCGGTTGCAGCTCGAGCTGCTTGCCGTTCAGCTTGCCCTGGTAGCTCTTGCCGCCGGCATGGAAGCTGACGACCTCGCCCAGCACCTTGCCCTCGAGGGCGGAAGTCTTGCCGTCGGCGCGCATTGTTCCGGAGAGCATCTGGAACTCCTGCTTCAGCGTCACGTCGCCCTGCGGCGTCTTGTAGCTGCCGGCGACCTTGGCGGGCACGATCCAGAGCAGCGCGGTGCACCACGAGCTCTCGCAGCCGTTGTCGGCGTTGGCGGTCTCGTCGGCCTTCCAGTCGCCCATGGTGAAGGTGTTGGAGACGATGCGCGTGCCCGGCTTCATGTCGAGGATCTTGGGACGCAGCCGGAGGTTGATATCGGGCAGCAGGAACAGCGTGATCACGGTCGCCTTCGAGAAATCGGTCTCGAACAGGTCGGCCTTGACGAACGTGGCGCGCGCCGTCACGCCTTCCTTCTCGGCGTTGCGCTTCGCCAGCTCGACCATGTCCGGGTTGTACTCGATGCCCATCGAGCGCGCGCCGCGCTTCGCCGCGGTGATGACCGTGCGCCCGTCGCCCGAGCCGAGGTCCATGTGGAAGTCCTTCGGCGTGAGCTTCGCCATGTCGAGCATCTTGTTGACCAGCGTCTGCGGCGTCGGCACCCAGACCACGTCCTTGCCTTCCTGGCCGACCTGCGGCTCGTAGGTCGAGGTGCTGGATTGCGCGAACGACGGTGCGCTGGCGAAAGCGAAGAGAAAGGCGAGGGCAAAGCGATAAGCAGCGGACATCAACGGTTCTCCATAGGGGGGGGCACTGATTATGCCCTGTGGGCGTGCGGGTTTGGCCGTCGAAATAGGACGCGGCGATAACTTCCTTCCTGTCAGTTGTCTTGACCGGAAGCAATTGCTTCGCTAGGTTCGGCTAGAGCACTCAGGATCGTTCAATCCGGGGGGGGGAAATGATCCAAGTCCAGCGGCTTCTGCCTTGCATTGTTCTATCCGCGGCGCTCAGCGGCTGTTCGTCGTGGCAAGAGGTTCTCTGGAAAAACGATTTCATCCCATTGCCAGAACTGGCCGTCATGCGCGTCGTCGATCAGGACGAAAAGGGGAACCCCAAGCTCGCCACTGGCAATCTGATCGTCGGCAGATTCCGCGTGCCTCGGGCACAGGACTTCGTTCGCGCTGAAACGCCGTGGACGTGGAACGAGATTTCCACCCTTACGGAATCCGGTGTGCCCGTGCGACCAACTCAGGGCGCCGAATCCTTCGTCCAGAAAATCGGCTTGAAGCTGGATGTCGAGGCGCTGACGCAGCTGGCGGACGTGACGGTGGCCATCGGCCCCTCGAGGTCGCTCCAGCTGAGCAAATTCTGGTTTCTCGAACCGGCACCCCTTTCACCCAGCAAGTTCGACCTTGCCTTCCGGCCGTTGGTCGGCGAACTGGGCGCCGGGCCGGAGCGCAAGAGCTACTTCCTGATCACCAAGGTCCTCGCGGCCGACATCGGTGACCGGACAGGCGTCGACTTCACGGTCGGTGCGAAGTTCAAGGACGAGAAGTTCCCGATCAAGGTCGGACTGGATGGCGGTGGCAATTGGGAATTCACAGGTCATGGCGTTGCTTTGGGTGTTCAGGGGCAGATCGTCACGAGGCAATTGCGAGGCGGGCCCCCGAAGGAACTGCCCATCAGCCGTGGCGACAAGGACTACGACTTCGTCCGCGACGTGATCGTCATTGACCGGAATGCGAAGGACGGGCTCGATATCAAGTGGAAAGGAATCGAAGACGTTGAGATCTTTGCTCGCGTGGCGGGTGGTGACTTGAAAAAAATGACCGGGCGGCTCCCGCCGAACACGTCATATGTCCTGGTTGGCGGTCTGAAAGGTGAGGAAGGCCACCTGCTTGCAATGCAACTGGTGTGGCGGAAATCCGGCCCGGCAATCCTGGCGGGGGCAACGTACGACATTTCCATGAAGCCCCTCAATGCAACTTCTTTGCAGGCTTTCTTTGCGCAAGGCGACGTGGCTGCGCCCACACCAGCTTCCCCGAGCATCGACCGCGAAGCCTGGCGGAACGCACTCGGCGATGAGCAACTCTTCAAGGAGTTCATACCGCTGCAAACCGACGCTCTCGCCATCCAGCGCAACACGCAGCATGCGCCGATCCAGCGATACGAGATCGTGGATGTATTCGCGCCCGTTCCAGACCATCCCGACAAGCTCGATTTCGTCCATATGACTCGCTATGACGTCCAGGGACTCGCCGGCAAGAACTTCATGTACCAAGTCTTCCTCAACAACTCGGTGGGAATGGTCCGGGCACGTCTTTGGGCTCAACTCACCGACGGACGGATCGTGGACGCCACGCCCGACCAGCAAGCGATTACGAGCCTGACGCAAACCATCGCGATACCGGCTGGAGTTGATTATCTGCTGCTGAGAGCCTCAGTCCGGCGTGAACGCAATCGGAGCAACATCACCAGCTTCTACGGTCCTCGTCGCTTTGGTCCCGTCCAGCAAATCACCTGGAGCGCCGCATTTGTCGCGCCGCTCGGTGAGCGATGCCGAGTCGTACTTGGCGTCGATAAACCGGAGCCGGCCATGATCGGGCAGCCGACTCGGGGAAAGATTCCATCCTGGGCGTCCGATCTTCTTGCGAAGCCTGCGGAGGAGTTCGAGAGCGAACTCCGGAATGTTCAGGCGTACCGGACCCAGGACCTCGACCTGTGCCGCTTTTCCCTGTCGGACGTCGGCTTCAAGGCAGGGTATCTGGGCTATAGCGGCGGTCGCTAGGCCAATGAATCAGATCTAGGGGCCGACGGTCCGCATCAGCGGGCAGCGATCGGCCAGCGGTTCGATGCGCCGTATCACGCTGACGCCGATGAAGTACTTGCACTCGCGCGTCTTGGGGACCCTGGTGTCGGCCGAGTAGACCAGCAGCCCGGTGTTGCTCAGCCACAAGCCGAGCCAGACCAGGGCGATGACGCCGACGAGACCGAAGGAGAGCTTCATGGCCTATTATTATCGGCCATGCACATTCTGGTCGCCGCGGCACTACTTCTCGCCGCATCGCCTTTGCGGGCGGCGACGATCGGCGGCCGCCTCAGCTACCCGAGCGAGGAACTGCCGGGGATGACGGTGGTGGCCCGCAATGCCGCCGGCGCGACCTTCGCCGTCGAGACCAAACCGAAGCAGGCGCGCTACCGCCTGGAGCTGCCCGAGGGCCGCTACGTCGTGTTCGCGATCGCGCGCGGCACCGGCGACACGGCGGGGAAAGAGCCGCGCGGCGCGCATACGTCGTATTCGCTCTGCGCGCGCGACAAGGCGCGGCTCCAGGCCGGGCGCTGCGCCACCGGGCCGCTCGAGGAGGTGATGGTCACGCCGGCGCGCGGCCGCGAGGACGTGGACATCGACGACTGGACCGTGCCGGAGGCGCTCGCGGCGACGCTGGTCGAGCAGGACCTGTTCGCGAAATATCCCGCCGACCTCAACCCGCCGCCCGCGACGCGCTCGCCGGATCTCGCCACCGCGCCGGTGGGCGCGGACGTCGAGCGCATCCAGCGCGCGGTGACCCGCGGCCCGTTCTACGCCGGGCGCGTGGCGGTGGCGCGGTGGCCGTGCGGCGACGCTTGCGAGCACTGGGCGCTGGTCGATATCGCGAGCGGCCGCATCGTCTCGCTCGACGACGCGGCGCTGCAGCCGCTGCGCAGCGAATTCCCGTGCAAGAAGGCGGAGGCGCTCGAATTCAGCGAGGCGAGCCGGCTGCTGCGGGTGCACCGGCTCGACGGCGGGCGGGTACTGACCCGTGATTTCGTCTGGTCCTACGAGATGACACGCCTCGACGCCGCAGGGGAGAGCGCGCAAGGTGTTGAGGAGTTCTGCCACGCTGCGGCTCGCAGGTGACACAAGAATGATAAGGTGAGCGTCATGAAAATTCTCCTGATTGCCTTGTTCGCGACTTCCTCCGCCTACGCCGACACGCCGCCGGTGCCGAAAATGTTCAAGGGCGTGCAGGGGCAGAAGGGCCAGTACCAGGTCGAGGTGCTCGAAGGTCCCGGCAAGGCCGGCGCCGGCAAGGCGCAGGCGATGACGATCTGCACCGACAACCTGATGAAGTCGCCGGCGGAGGGCGCGAAGGGCGGCGGCGCGAAAGGCGCCGACTCGGGCTGCAAGTACAAGCTGCTCAAGGACACGGCGGATGAGGCGGTGATCGAAAGCACGTGCAAGGACCGCACCAGCACCATCTCCATGAAGCGCGAAAACGCGAAGACGATGCTGATGAGCGTCCAGAGCGCCGGCCCGCGCGGGCCGCAGAACATGAAGATGCGCTACACCCACCTCGGCGCCTGCCGCGAAGGGCAGGGCACAGTGTCCATGGACCCGAACAGCGAGCAGTGCAAGCAGGTCAAGCAGCAGCTGGCGCAGATGGACCCGGCGAAGCAGTGCGCCGGATCCGGGTCAAACCGCGCGCAGTGCGAGCAGCAGGTCAGCCAGATGCGCAAGCAAATGGCCGGGATGTGCAACTAGTCAGTCGAAGCTGACGATCTCCACCCAGTTCGAGCCCTTGCCGGTCGGGTACTTGCCGATCGGCTTGAGGCCGCCGTCGGCGCCGATCGCGTAGGTCGAGAGCGTCTCCGACTTCTCGCCGGAGACGACCATGTAGCGCCCGGTCGGATCGATGCGGAAGCCGCGCGGCTGCTTCTCGGTCGGCGTGCTGGAAAGCCAGGTGAGCTTGCCGCTCGCGCCGTCGACGCTGAAGGCGCCGATCGAGCTCGAGGTGCGCTCGGCGGCGTAGAGGAACCTGCCGTTCGGCGTCAGGTGCAGGTCGGAAGCCCAGATGTCGTTGCTCACGTCGCGGCCGGGCGTCGGGCGCGGCGCGCCGGGGTTGAGCTTGCTGTCGGCGGGCAGCACGGCGGCCGTGCTCTCCTCCTTGAGAGTACCGGCCATGGTGTCGAGCGAGAGCGTGCTCACCGTCGCGGTGAGCTCGTTCAGCAGGTAGACGAACTTGTTGTTGGCCGAGACGACGAGGTGGCGCGGCCCGGTGCCCTGCTTGAGCTGCAGTACCGGCGGCGTGTTGGCAGTGAGCCGTCCGCTCTTCGAGTCGAGCACGAACTGGAAGATCTGGTCGGTACCGAGGTGCGGCACGAACACGAAGTGGTTCGTCCGGTCGGCGACGATCGCGTGCGCGTTGCGCGCCGTCGGGATCACCTGGACGGGGTTGCCGACCTTGCCATCGCGGCCCACCGGGTTGACGCTCACCAGGTTGCCGCCGTAAGACGCGCCGAGCAGGAACTTGCCGCTGCGCTCGTGCAGGATGTAGGGGAGGCTCTCGGCGAGCGGGCCGCTGCCGACCAGCTTCAGCGCGCCGCTGCTGCGGTCGATGCCGTAGGTCCAGGCCGAGAACGGCTTCGAGCGCACCGCGGCAACGAGGAATTTCTTGTCCGGGCTGACGCTCATCGGCATCACGACCTTGTCGGCCTTGACGCGCTCGCCGGCTTTCAGCGAACCGTCGGACTGCAGCGTGTACACGCCGATGTCGCCGTCCTCGGCGTTCGAGACGTAGACGAACGTCGCGGCGTGAAGCGTGGAGGCGGAGAAAAGCAGCGCAGCGGCGGTGACGGTTTTCTTCTTCATGGTGACTCCCTCAGAGTTTCAGAAAATAGGCCGGGTCGACCGCGGCCGTGTTGAGATAGACCGAGAAATGCAGGTGCGGGCCGGTCGCCCGGCCGGTCGCGCCGACTTTGCCGATGGTCGCGCCGGCGGGCACCGATTCGCCCAGCGCGGCGTTCACCGCGCTGAGATGCGAATAGAGCGTAAGCAATCCCTGACCGTGATCGAGGATCACGGTCCGTCCGAGGAACAGGTACTCGCCGGTGTCGACGACCCGCCCGGCGCTCACCGCGCTCACAAGGGTGCCACTGGCGGCGGCGATGTCCATTCCCGAATGCGGGTTGCGCGCCACGCCGTTGATGACGCGCCGCATGCCGAAGCTGCCGGAGCGGCGACCCGGCGCGGGCTGCTGCATCGCGAGCGACGCCGGGCTGGTCTCGCTGAAGGTGCGCAGCACCTCCTGGATGTGCTGGCGCTCCTGCTCGTAGCGAGCGAGCTGCTCCGGGGGAAGCTCGGCCTGCTCGGGCGCCATGCTGAGCTTCTGCTGCGGATACTTCTTGCGCGTCACGGCGATCTCGAGCCGCCGCTGCTTGTCCGCGTACTGCACCTCGAGCCGTAGTTTCGAGCCGGGCTTGGCGCTCAGGGGAATGCCGACCAGCGCGACCCATCCGTCTCCCTCGCGCATCACCAGCACGCGGTTGCCGCCGACGCTTGTCTTCGGCGCCTGCGCGGTGTCGCCAAGGCTGAGCCTGGCGACTCCGCCCGGCACTGCAGGAGCGGCGCTGGCCACCGCGGGCGCCGCGGCGAACAGCGCCGCCGCGAGCACCAGGCCTGGCGCCACTCAGTGCACGCCCTCGACGATGCGGAAGTCGCGCTCGGCGCCGTCGCCCAGCGCCTTCAGCGCCGCCTGGTAGTCCGGCGTCTCGTGCGCGGCCATCGCTTTGTGCACGTTGTCGAACTCGACGATGACGACGCGCTCCTTCATGCCGACTTCGTAGGTCTTTGCCGGCAGGCCGCGGACGATGAACCTGCCGCCGGCTTTCTGGATCGCCGGCGCCGCGAGCTTCGCGTACGCGGCCCACTTGTCCTGGTCGGAAATCTTACGATAGGTGACGACGATGTAGCCCTTGCCTGTCATGGTGACCTCCTCCGAGGACTCATTGCGGATACAGATCGTAACAATATTGCGCAGACGCCTGCGTGCCTCCGGGCGTTAATAGGGGCATGAAAACCCTACTTTCGCTCCTCATTGCGGTGGTCACTCTGGCGGGCTGCGCGGTGGTGCCGGTCCCGGCAGGTCCGCGGTACGCCTACGGGCCGCCGCCTCCGGTCGTCGTGGTCCGTCCCGCGCCCTACGCGTACTACGGCTACCCGGGGTGGCGCCGCCGCTGGTACTAGCGGCTACTTGCCCTTCCAGACGGGCTTGCGCTTGCCGAGGAAGGCTTCCATGCCTTCCTTGAAGTCCTGGCTCATGTAGCACATCAGCACCAGGTCGTTGCCCTCGCCGTGCGGCACGCTGGGGCGCAGGCGCAGGATCGCTTCCTTGGTCGCCTGCAGCGTGAGCGGCGCGTGGCTCGCGACCAGGCGCGTGATCTCTTCGGCGCGCTTTACCAATTCTTCTTGAGTTTCAGTTAATTCACTGATCAGACCTTTGGCCAGGGCTTCTTCGCCCTCGATGAGGCGTGCGCGGAAGACGATGTCCTTCACCAGCCCCGGGCCGACGAGGTACACCAGCCGCGTGTAGCTTGAGAGCGAAAGGCAGTTGCCGAGCGTGCGCGCCACCGGAAAGCCGTACTTCATCGCCTTCGAGCCGACGCGCAGGTCGCAGCAGGCGGCGATGCTCGCGCCGCCGCCGGTGCAGGCGCCGTGGATCGCGGCGATGGTCGGCACGCGGCAGCGCTCGAGCGCGTTCATCACCCGGTCGATGCGCGCCTCGTAGTCGAGCGCGTCCTGCTCCTTGTCGAAGGCGCGGAACTGCGAGATGTCAGTGCCGGCGGCGAACGCCTTGTCGCCGGCGCCGGTGATCAGGATCGCCTTCACTGAGCGATCGGTATTTGCGTTGGTGCAGATCTCGGCCAGCCGCTCGTACATGGCGAAGGTGAGGGCGTTCCTCGCCTGCGGCCGGTTGAGGGTGACGTACGCGACGCCGTCGCGCATTTCGTGCAGGAGTTCGTCCATGGTTTGCGTATGATTCCCCGGTGAGTTGCGACATCGTAATCCGGAACGGCACCGTCATCGACGGCACCGGCGCGCCAGGGAAGCGAGCGGATGTTGCCGTTTCCAATAAGCGAATTCTTGAAATTGGGGAATACAAGGGCAAGGCCGCCAAAACCATTGATGCGGAAGGCCTGGTGGTGGCGCCCGGGTTCATCGACCCGCACACGCACTACGACGCGCAGATCTGCTGGGACGGCGCGACCACGCCCTCGAGCTGGCACGGCGTGACGACGGTGGTGATGGGCAATTGCGGCGTCGGCATCGCGCCGTGCCGGCCCGCGGCGCGCGAGATCGCCATGCGCGACCTGGTGAACGTCGAGGCGATCCCGTTCGAAGTGTTGAACGCGGGCATCACCTGGGACTGGGAAACCTTTCCGCAGTACCTCGACGCGGCGGCGAAGCGCAAACCGGCGCTGAACCTCGCCTTCCTCGCGCCGCTCACACCGCTGCGGCATTACGTCATGGGCGAAGCTTCGCTCGACCGCGCGGCCACCACGGCCGAGACCGGAGCCTTCAATCCGGAACCTGCGCGCGGCCTGCCTCCCCGCGAGATCGCTTGGTACTGAGGTGGCCCCCCGCTACCCGGCCGACGAGCCCGACCTCCTGCTGGACCGCGGGCGTCAGGTACTCGCTCAACAACTGGCCCCGTTTTTGGGAGAGCAACTCGGATGAGCGAACAGCCGAGCGATCCGCTGAATGAAGTCGATGCGCTGGTGCAAGCGTATCTGGCCACGCAAGCCGGGCAGGTTGATGGCGCCGTGGGCCTGGCGCGGGTTCAAGCGGCGATGGGTTCGACGCCGACGACGAAGGCGTCGCGTTGGCGCAGGGTTTTCCGTCTGGCGGCTGCCGTCGGTATCGCGGCGGCGGTTGCGCTGGCATTCTTCAGCGGGTGGTATCTCAGTCCGGCCCAAGCCAGCGCGAAGGAATTGGTGGAAGAAGTCAAACGCGTGCACAACCTGCCGCTGGCGCGATGCTACCTTGTAG